>Ga0160428_1000230_pt1 | contig 68825 bp, 80 predicted proteins | sample SolpanmetagenomM_FD_108198 | JGI IMG/M metagenome (GOLD analysis project Ga0160428, IMG submission 108198) | Solar panel surface microbial communities from Lawrence Berkeley National Laboratory, California, USA - M | ecosystem: Engineered > Built environment > Solar panel > Unclassified ... | reverse complement strand
TGCTATTACTGATCCTGAAGGTGAAAACGCATCTTCTTCAGGCGCAGCTTGCATACTAGCACTATCATCTGGTCGCAAGGATTCTTTTTCGTCCAAGGTGAATGTGGTTCGTGAAGCTACACTCTTCGTGTCGAATTCTCTTTTGCTCAAATGATCAGGTGGTAGTGACTGTAGATGGCCATCTTGAAAAGTGACCGTTTGCAATATATTATTGAGCTGATCGACATCGCTCGTGACTGATGCTGGCGTTGTAACAGAACGTTGTCCCGAACTCATTCCATCCGTAATCGATTCTGGCGCATTTGACAAACGAGCCAACGCAGCATTTGAGAGCTTTGTGCTTGTTGATCCATTGAGGTTTGTAATTGGTATATTTGTGATTTTTTCTTGGGGTATCATTTTCGAAACATTTGCTTCGGCCGCAACCTGCATTCTTTGTGAGTCTATGATAGTTGGTGAGAGGTCCCGAGCATAGCTGACCTGAGCGAACGACTTCCTAGGTGCATTGGTTGCAGGAATGGCTGACATTGCCAGCGACTGATCGGTTCTCGAGGTATGTGGTCAATAGCAGAGTCGGCTTTTTGAGCAAAGTATTCTCGTTGGCGCGACGAAAGAGAGTGGAGGAGTATAAAGGTTCTTAGAGATTGACTATTCAGCGAAAAGCGAATGCACGGGGGTAGTGAGAAGAGCCCCAAGGAAAGCCTTTGACATTTTGCATTACAATCTTGACGCTTCTTCAAGGTTCGTGCTTAGAGGAGATAGAGGTGGTACTGGCCGCGGTGTGGCGTCAGAGCGCTCCGTAGATTGAAGAAAGGTGAATGTTGAAAAGAGAGTTGTCAGCTCAATGTCGCTCTCACAAAGCGTTTTTCCTGCCAAGGCTGCGGAGGAGCGCCGTCTACAACTTGAATAACCTCGCCGCAAACATCAATCAAGCAATTATTGGAGTTCGTGAGCAAACACTGCCTTTTGCATAATCTATACGGCTACTATTCGCGCGTTCGAGAAGTCGTGCAGAAAAACAATGAACAGACCGGGACCGCCACGTTACAGTGCACCGTCAAAAGCTACGCCAAACACAGTTTGCCAGAAGTGTCTGAAAAAAGGTCACTACAGCTACGAGTGTACAGCATCAAACAGTTCTCGTCCCTATGCAGCGCGACCATCACGAACCCAGCAACTTCTCAACCCAAAGTTAGCACCTCCATTGACAAATGATGCACCGAATGAGCTACTGAATAAGTGAGTTAGACACTGTATGTAAAAAGAGCAAGAGAGTTTATCTAACCTCGTGCTAGAAAAGGTGTTGCTGATTCGATACTGGCGAAAAGGGAACGTGAGAATAACAGTAGAGGTAGTCGTTCGAGATCTGCATCTTCGGCTTCGTCTGCCTCAGTCTCAACAGTATCAACGAATAAGTCGAGATCACCCAGTCCTCCACCACGTCGCAGAGAGCGTAGTCCACCCAGGCGAAAAACTGCAGGGTCACCATATGTTTCAGCTTCTCCAGAAGACAGACGCCGCCTGGAGCGGAGACGCAGGAGTGCTTCTCCAGATCACCGAGAAGATCGAGATCGAGATGGCCGAAGAGCCAGAAGTCCGCCAACTCGTGGGTCGCGCCACAGCAACGCTAATGGCCGACCTCCACCACGCCGCGAAAGCTTGAGTCCATACTCTAGACGGCTCGCATTGACGGCGGCCATGAGTTCATAGCATGGCGTCAGTGTCTTCAAAGGAAGTGGGATCTGCTAATTTCATGATAGAAGCTCTTCTTCAGCTTCACGTTCCCTTCTCTCATCTTCTTGCTCTTCTTTCTCGCGCTGATGCACCGCCTCCACTAAAGTCGTTCCCTCCATAACAACAACAGCTTCTCCATTCTGTCCAGCCCCCTTCTTCTTAGCAACTTCCTGCGCCTTCGTAATCCTCTCCCTGACAATTTTCGCGATAGCATTTTCCGTCCTCACATTCAGGATTTCCAGCTTCTTCTCTAAATCTCGCTTCAGATCCCAGTTTGGCTTCTTCGGTTGTAGTTTGAACAGGTCTAGTGGCTTATCATCCAGCGCTTCCTTCTCTGCTTGTTCTTTCGTTTCTTCTGCTAACAGTCTGGCCTGTTCCTCCACAGTAACCTGACCTTCATCTGGAGCAGTCTCGAATCCAAGTTTTGGTCCTCTTGTTTCTGGGTCATAGTTTCTACCTGATAGCAGTTTCGAGGCTATTGAAGGTGGCTCGGGCTGTTCAGTCTTCAGTATGGTATTTTCTCGCGGCGTGGTTTCGTCGTCTTCTGTTGTTGGTGGTGCTTTGCGTTTGAGTGACTTGAGCTGCGCAAGACGCGCCTTACGGTCTTGCGTCGCAGCGGTGAGAGTCGTGATACTGTCTGACATGACTACGGGCTTGAGAGGAGTGTACTGTTGCAGGATGGCTAGAAGTAATTGCGAGAGGAAACTCTTGCAGACATGACACAAGTCCTACTCGGGCCGGTAATCTGAACTGCTGAAACAACTTTTCGATAAAACTACGCAATAGTATCCCTTCTATCGCAATTGCCTTGAGTTAGCTGATGTGTTGACAATATTTCATGACCCGCTGCTCTCTATATGTCCTAGAGCAATGGGCCTCTCAGTCAACACCTCTTCATCCAGCTCTCGTGGCGCGCATCTTCTCACCTTGGCTATGTATCAAGACTTCGAAGCGCAAGACATGTCGACCATTGACAGCAACCCCGTATCCAGAACAACGGACAGTTTACATCACTTCTGCCAGCCCGCACGTTCCCGTGTATTTAGACGGTGACAACAAGTTCAAACATGTTAAGAGCAGGGTGTCGTCTATATCACAACATGTCAGCCGAAGAGAATGTCATACAACATCTCATCAGGGCCAGGCAGGCCCAGCGACAAAAGAGGGGCACGGTATCACTTTTAGCAACAGGCTTGGAGCCGATGTAGAGGCTACGATCCGGTTGGGTGGCCTAACTGATGTCGAGGAAGAAGACGTTACGCCATCACACGAGCTGGAAAGGCAGTCTGATGATCAAATGTTGATCCCTCAGAAGAGTTGGGATCGCGTGCGATTTGATTTGCAAAGCAAGATCAACAGGAAGATACGCAGGATCACAAAAGCAACAACAGAGAGCTCGAAAAAGGTGGACGATGTGACTTCAGCATATACTTCACTGGACTCCTTGAGGGATGAAAACTCTGGGACTCATGGGGAGGCGATCAATGCTTGCAACCGCGAGAAAAAACTTGATGCTGCTTATTATCGGACCAAGCAAGGTAAAATGACCGACACAGGAGAAACTCTAGAGCTTATGCGTGCGATCTTGTTAGCTGGACAAGATATTGAAGATGTTCGAGTACTCAAGATGGCCTCTTTGCTCTTGCGGCATTCCAAGGGTGCAGAAGGACAGTATGACGATAGCTCGACTATCGTGGCAGCTCTTTCGGATATGGGTGTGCGACTCAATCTCACAATGTTCAACGTCCTTATGCTCAATGCAGCTGAGATGCGTGATCCAGCTACCGCGTGGCGTATTTACGACCTCATCTTCGAAAATGGTGTGCGACCAGATGCATATACTAATGTCATATTGCTCAGTATGTGTCGGGAAACTAATGACAAAGCTTCCTACAGAGCACTGTATCGAGGCATTAAGCCCGAACAACGTCAGCTCCCTCCGCGTCTGGCGACCGAAATCATGCTCTGCCGATATCACTTTAATGCAAGAGAGAATCTAACACATGTTCTCTCATTTTACGAGCTTCACTTCGACCTTGAACCTTTACGTGTCCTTGGTATCGTCACACCCGAGGAAGAACGAATACTAGTTACTAGACAACGGAACGAAAACAACATCAAGATGCAGCCTTCAGCGGAAGCACTGAATATGATCATTCGTATCTATGCTCGACGCACACAGACTCAGCGATCCATTCGCCGTGTTTATAGTGCTTTCCAGGAGTTGGTCATCAAACATCATCCTACAATCTCTCCATTAGTGTCTACAACTCAAGCATACAATGAATTCTTGAAAGCCATGTGTCGAACGCCGGGGACAGTCATGACGTGGAGAGAAATTATTGGAGATATGAAGAGACCTCTGCCAGACCTGGAGGGTAACCAAGCCGCACCTGATCTACAGACATGGAACATCATCCTCAATTCATGTATGAGATGTGGCCTGTATACTGAAGCTAGAAAGGTATGGAATACGATACGGGTAGAGGGCCATAAACCAAATGCTATCAGCTGGAATACTAGACTTGATGGATTCTCGAAGAAGCAGCACATCGCTGCAGTCGCCGATACTCTTAAACGAATGCTGGCTGCAGGTATAGAGCCAGACGAGGTCACGGCAAAAGCGTTGGATCGAATCAAGCACAAGCAGCTGCTTTGCAAAGAAATAGTCCAAGGTCAGTGGGGCTCGATTGATGCTTGGACACCAATACGCAAAATAGTGTCAAGTGATGCTGACCATGCTGCAACTATCAACTCGAATACACAGGTCGAGGCTCAGGATGCTATCACATCAGCTTCAAGTGCACCAATGTCCTTGCTGAGTATGCAAGGTGAAGTCAAAATGGTAGACTCCAGTATTGATGCAGCACTACTCATCGACCTCGCACGAAAAGCTGTGCGAGACTATCGGATCGGGAAGCGAAGGAGGCGACGCGCTTTGACTTCATCCAGCAAGGCCTTTCGCAGGCTCCAGCTCGTACAACGTCAACATCACTTCCATAAGTATTACTTTCACGGATGGAGGTATCGCCTGCGCGGAGCAAAAGACCTTAAGTCTAGCACTCGAAAGTCTACTGTGGTGAAACCACGACGGCTCCTCAGCAGTCGACAGCTTACGAGCGTGAGACCATGGTTGCTTCTCAGTGGTAGTCGAAGAAGAGGGAGGTATCTGCAAAATTCGATTTCGCCAAGTGGCGCAGGAGAATCACAGATACAGAAGCCCTAGTAGAAGAAGTAGTTGTCAACTCTCTCAGATGGTTGGGAGCTTCAACATTGAATAGCATAGACATCCTTGTACAAATAGCAAAAACTTAAAATAGACTAATCTTACACTCGTCTCAAGTACCTCAATACTTACTATCTCAACCATACCCTTTCTCGTTCTGATTGATACTGGATGTGAAACTCTCGTTCACAATCGATCACGGTTTCTGGCTAGTCTCATACTCCTACCTTCCACCTTGATGACATATCGTCCAGTCACACTACTCTAACTCATCATCACCCCAATACCTTCTCTTCATATATCATAACCACATGACTCCTCCAATCGTCACAGACAAAACAACCCTTCACCATACCTTTATCCCCATCGATCAGATTAAACCCCTCAAAACACATTAGCATATAGTAAGAAAATAAATAGAAAGAAAAGATGTACTCCGCAACTCATGATGTGATTACTCCATCATCCTTTATTGTACGTTTCAAAGCGAGAGGGAGAAGACTTCTGCACACACCAGCATGCGTAAGAGAGTCAAGGTAATAGGATGGAGAGCATTCGGCAGAAGTGGGTGAAAGAAGGTGCAAGGAGAATCGGGATGGGGGTGTTGTGTGTAGAATAGGCGTCTTGAGAGTTAGGTAGAGATGATAACTTGAGAGCGCAATATATGGCTTCTGCGTTTGTATCTAGAATGGGAACGGTGGCTGATGGGTAGCTAAGGGGTCGTGCTTGGCGGTAATGGAAGTTAGTGAGCAGCCTGAGGGAGATGATGGAGCTTGACGGCGCGATGGAAATGGTGGAGATGGCTGGACCACGGTGTTGTGCACGAGGTGAAATGGAGGAGACTAGGGTATGGAGGAGATCGGAAGGAGATGAAAGTCCTGGTATTACGATGAGATAAATGGTGGGCGGAGGGAAAATGAGTGGCTGATGTGGATACTTGCCAGAAGTGTACAGGACGTAGGTCAATGGTGATCTCGCTATAAGCGCACAATGCAGCGAATCGGGCGTGGCACAAGATGAGATATAGATGTAGATTTACAAGTGTGAGACTGTATAATGGGTGTCGCGATGATGATGATGAGTGGCGCAATTATTGCTTTGATTGTTCTTAGTGACGGTGTTGGCTATGCTACACAATACTGGAACAGCCGACACCTGGCACCCTGGCATGATGGTCATGTTTGACTTTAAGCTTGCCCTTCTCGCTATATCCTCCACAACCCCAGCAGCCGAGATCATTCTATCTTTGATCGAGGCGCAAGTCGCTAAGCAGCAGACAGAGGCAAGAGTGCTAGAGCAAAGGCAAGAGCAGACCACACTGCCTACCTGGTATCTTTCCCAAGACGTGTCACGGTAGTCTTGTTGATATCACACACGAGAACCTCCTACTAAGTTTTTGTTTTGATCAATAGCAACAACACAAGCTCAACACTCTCGAAAGATCATGTAAAGGAAATTGCATGCATTTGAATTCGTCGTCAATTTTCTGTATGTTAGATAGTGCCAGTGTCCTATTTTTTCCCGGACCCATCACAGTCATTCAACAGAAGAGGATATCTCAAACCCAAACCAACGCTCACTACAACAACAACGCACCACCAGGTATGCGAGCTGTTCAGTCCTTGGTCTTTTGGGTACCACGTAGCAGACCAGTTCTCCTGGCAGCAATGAGACCAGCCTTTTGACCCTTGGAGGCGTACCTGCTGATGGTAGAGGCCTTACCGATATGCTGATGGTTACCACCACCGTGAGGCTATAGAAGAAGTACGTCAGTATTATAATCGGATCTTGATTTCGCCTGAGATGTCTCCTTACGTGATCGACGGGGTTCATGGCAACACCACGAGTCTTAGGCCAGCTGTTCCTCTTTGCGGCGAACTTGTGCTTAGCGCGCGATGCCTTGAGCATCGGCTTGTCTGTCCTACCACCACCAGCAACAATACCAACCATACCGCGCACTGTGCTCTTGACGACCTTCTTGGCACCACTGGGGAGCTTGATTCTCGTCTTGCCCTCATCAGGGTTGTGGCCGATGACGGTCACGTAGTTGCCAGAAGTCCTGCCCAACGCACCCCTGTCACCCATCTTCTCCTCGACGTTGGTGACAACGGTACCTTCCGGGACGGAGCCAAGAGGAAGGACGTTTCCAATAGTGAGAGAAGCGTTCTTGCCAGCGTAGATGAATTGACCAGTGTACATGCCCTCGTTGGCGATGAAGGTCTCGGTGTGGAGCTTGTAGCGGTAGGGATCACGGAAAGCGACTTTGGCGAGGGGAGCACCACGGCCGGAGTCGTGGATGATCTCCTTCACGATACCACGGACGTAACCATGGCGCTCGGCGTAGTCGAGAGTTCTGAATTGTGCGGGTGCTTTGTTGAGGCGGGTGCTGGAGGAGCCTGTTAATGGATTTTTTCTTCTTTGTTTTTCTGCTTAAGACATACTGGGCGGTGAAGATAGATCCTCTACCCTTCCTCTGGTTTCTAATCACTCTTCCTGAATATGAGGTCAGCTTTCAAGTCTTCCAATCAAGTGAAAAAAAGTCCAAGTCGTGGTGCAGGTCCAAGTCGAGATGAACACTTCAACACTCTCCAATCTTGTCGTGAATGACGGCTTCCTGCTTGCGATAACCAGATATTGTGCCTGTGATGTTGCATGGAGATTGGCGATGTCGGTCGTGATGGTGAAATATGTGGCTTTCGAGCTCTTTCTTCTAGTTTCTTGACTGATTGCTGAATGTGGGAACATGTGTGATATGTCGACCTGGACCTGTAAAGCTTGAGGATAGTAGAGAAATTGGCTTACCCATGGCTGCGACTTTATCGTGTCTTTGAAACGATGTCTGTGTTTTCTAAGGTAAAGTCGTCGATGAGTATAATCGGGTGCCGTGCGAAGACCCTTGAAAACGGAAAGTGCCGTCTTTTGCCAAGACTTTGTCGACCTACCTCCATTTCACAACCTCTCTTCTGTTGCATTATTCACCTACATACAGTGAGCTTACTTTCTTGAAAGATTGCATTTCATCATGAAGTCAAATGCTTACAATGGTAATATCATCGCCGGCGCGAAAGACCAATATGTTTTGGATTTCTGCATATGGCAATGAGAAGTGATCAGATCTGGGATCTGGCAAGATACACTTCATGCACACTTTTGATGCGCGTACTCGTGATATACATGATGGGTTGTGTAGCGTTTCAATGTTTGGAGTGAGGAAGCGAGTTACAACGGAAACCCCTGAAGGTCCAGCGGCTGTTTGTCCGCTTGCTTGCGCTCCTCCTAGCGACATTCCATGTTCTCTCTATTTTATTTTGTTGTAAATGGCTGGATTGCGATGCTCTTGGAAAATAATAGCTTTGAGTCGCGTGCCATTGCCTTATAGGTCAACACCTTCGGACATCGCCGGCCATGCAGACCTTCTGCCAAATACCGAGCTTGCGCAGAGGAGTTCAGGAGATTCGACGACACACAAACATGTCACTCTCCCGATAGAGCATTGTACATACCTGGACTATGATAGAGGCGACGACGAGCACGAAGAGCAGCGAAGGTATAACGCACGTCGTCGTCAGAATTCGTGGGCCAAGACTGCTGTGAAGAGTACCCAGACTTTCTTCGGGCTACACATCTTATGCCCTTCTCTAATGTCTCAGACTCTTCCCCAACCGAAATTTGTGGTCTACTACATTCGTAAGGTTTGGCAGGTCTATAGGCACTCTTCACAGCGCATCTAACTTTTGACCTGCGCCACGAATTCTGACAACGACATGGGGAGTAGTAGGCTAGTAGGCTAAAAAGAGGAGCAGGACGCTGTAAGGTATCTTCAGTATACTGTGCCGAGTTAAGGTACCTGATTATACTCAAGAAGCAGAGTTCCACCTCTGAACAGTTGCTCTCCACCGCTTCTAGCGATTTCACAATAGTCGACATGCTGTACATTGTGGATTATGGAACAGACGGCAAGAAATAGAAGAGCTGCTATATATTTCAATATCAAACCAAATACAATGAATCTTCTGAACTTTTAGAAAGCACGAAAGGGGTCAATCGTTTGCTAGCTAGAGTGCAAGCCGTCTGAAACATGGCAGTTTTAAGTTCAGACGCGCCTCCGCATCTTCTCCAACTACACGTCTGAACCTCAGCAACAATGGACGACAGTGACGGGTCCTCTCTTTCTTCTGTGCCCTCAAGTGCAGATGAGTCAACGAAAACCGTCGTAAGAAAGACTCTCACCCTCAAAGGAGGCAAGCTTTCCGCTGGTGCTGCCGCTCCTTTCGCTGCCAAACCTCGCAAACGCCATGTAGCTCCTCCACCAAAATCACCTTCCCCGTCACCGGAGCGCGACACCTCACCACCACACGAATATGTGCTGGCCGACAACCCAGATATTGCTGTGAGTTGCAATCATTCACGCGCCTCTGCGCGTTTGCTAGGGAGAATACAATCAAATTGACCCGTTTCGACATCAGGTTCTGGTCATGTTTCGTTCTCGATTCGCCGATGTCTTTCCCAAAAACGTACCCAATCTAGGACCACAAGATATCGAGAACGGTGTTGTTGGTGAAGGGCTGAGCCAGCCGGTTGAGAACTTTCTATGTGCTTTGATTGGCTTGGTTTTGAACAGGAAGAAGGACGTAGAGTGAGATACAGCCCTCTCTGGAGAATGCATCATTGGATTGCTCAATATGGTCACGGCTAATACTTTCTTCCCACAAAAGACGCGGACACTATGGACGAGCACTGGAAGAATGTCTATCATCACAAAAGAATCAATGGCCAATAAGTTGGGGAGGCATGAATCCTTTGCCTGGTACGAAGACCTTTATTAATCTGACGCCTGCCGAACGAGTATGTCTTTTGAGAAGCTCCCCCTCTCTGTCAACCAAGATATGGAACTAAGACATTCTAGATTGACCTCCTCAAAACACTCACGATATGGGCTCTCAGCACCTCCGAAGTCATCTCAAACATCATCAAAGAAAGCTACAAGCAGTCCCGTCATGAGGACGACCTCAACCAGCCTCTATCAGTCCAACCGTGGGGAGTAGATGGACGTAGGAGGCGATATTGGTTGATCGAAGGACAAAGCGACACTACATTCAGATTGTACCGGGAAAGCGCTGCGAAGTCATCGAAAAACACCTGGTGGAGTCTTGCAGGGACAATTAATGAGTTGAAGGAGGTGGGCGAGCAGCTTAGAGCAGAAGGTAGTCAGGCCGCAAGAAGACTCGCTGACAAGTTTGCTGCTGCTATTCCGAGACTGGAAGCCAGCGATGAGGTATGAAGTTCACTCCTCGGGCTAACCCTCTAATACTGACATCCTTGTAGAAACGCAAAAAGCAGGAGTACAGACGAGCTCAGCGCCAAAGATTCACAAAACCAGAACCAGGATTCTCCTTGTATGAAGGTCGTACTCGTGGTAAGCGAATGAGATATACCTTCTCAGATGAGGAAGATTCCGTTACAGAAGGAAATGCTGGTCTGAGAAGATCTGCACGAGGCTCCAGCAGGGACACACCTGGAGATCCTACTGCTCCTACAGTCACCCAAAGTGGACGCCAAGTAAGGTCACGCTTTGGCAGGTCTTACGGAGAACCAATATATGATACAAACGGAAGCACTCCACAGGTTGAAGACGACGAGGTGTGTGGAGGAGATGCAGACAGACCAATGCGTAGTGATGGCCGACCTCGACGCTCTGGTCGTGCACGGCGTGGACAAGATGATTATGGCTCGTTAGATGAGCTTGACGATGAGGAAGAGGCTGTACCGAGTGGTGATCAATGGAGTGGCAACGATGATGATATGGAAGAAAAATATGGCGACGATCATGCAGATGAAGCAGATGAAGACGATGATGTAATGAGTGATGAAGCTGATGACAATGACAGTCTTTTGGACGAACCAAGGAGTCTGATTGTCAGTCTACGTTATAAGATGGGCCGGCATGGTGGTATGGCCGAACGTGATACTGGAATAAAGGAAGAGCATGTTTTACACGGCAGTCAACTCAAGGCTACAGCGATCTCGAGCGTTAATGGAGCTTCTTCAGACATGACTATTGGTGAGGCGCTCAAAGAGTCGAATGTGTCGGCTCTGTCTACCACAATTGATCAACCGTCTACGATATCTGGACCACCTATTGCAGAGCAACAGATACCCAAGCAAGAGGTGGAAGATGTTGCCATGCCTGATGTCACCAGCCAACAGCATCTTTCGTCAAGCCATGCAGACGGCTTAGAGGAATCAAAAGCTTATCAAGACAGCCATTACCCATCTCACAATACAGCAGAGCAGTCTCGGTCGTTCGCGACGCAAGCACCAGCATTCGTTGCGTCGTCTGTTCAGGGATAGACAGAACAAGATGGACTCGATCGATGAGATTGAGAGATGACCAGCATTGGAGTTGAGATATTAAGGCCTCAATGCCGTGGCCACCGTATCTGTACACCTAGATAATAACACATCTCAGATCCTACCCAGTTCAAATGTCGATATACGATCTCGATACTACTCTCCTGAAGCCTAGTGTGAGGAGTGCTAGATCACTTTTATATTAGCTAGACCCCCTCTACCCTATTACATTCTCAATAAGGTGACGCTTAGGATAGGTACACATCAAAGTACGAATTCATCTATGCTGCTATATCCTGGGTTGTGAAGATGACTGGATGGACATTCAATTTTGCAACGGGGTAGGATGATGCTTTCTACATCGTCTTGAATGTAGCACCAGCAATATAATGAGGATTTAAAACCATGATGATCGCCTTCTCCTGAAACATGCTCTCTGACTCGAGCATAAACCAAATGTTGATATAACCTTATCATTTCTCTTGTTTCTCGAATATTCACACTCCATTCCTTCTTTCTCGAACGTGAGGTGGTGAGGTGTTGTAGCTGTCGGTCTCATCTCCCTGGTCTTCCTCACTCATCCTCTCTGCTCACCAGGCCGTTCTCCTCGTTCCTCAACATGGACGACTTTACTTACCGCTCCTCCACTTTCATGTCATGGCTCGCCAGCATTCCAAATGTAACCCTTCATCCGTCAATACAGCTCGCCGACCTACGTTCTCAGCACGCTGGCCGCGGTCTTCTCGCCACTGACAACATCCCCGCAAATACAGATCTTTTCACACTGCCCCGCTCCAGCATAATCTCCACTGAAACCTCGGCGCTACCCAAGTTACTGCCCGCCTCTATCTTCGAAGACCGCGATCCATGGAGCGCTCTCATTCTGGTAATGACATATGAGTACCTACTCGGAGAAAAGTCGCAATGGAAGCCTTACTTCGACGTTATGCCCACCGACTTTGATACTCTCATGTTCTGGAATGAAGATGAGCTAGCAGAATTACAAGCGTGTGCTGTAAGAGGCAAGGTTGGGCGTAAATCAGCGAATCAGATGTTTGAGGAGCATGTGTTGCCTATCATAAAAGGGCACGAGAACACTTTCTATCCGGAGGGCAACTCCAGCAGACTCAGCGACGTCGAATTGCTAGCACTAGCACATCGATTTGGCAGTACAATCATGGCTTATGCGTTTGACTTGGAGAAAGATCCTTCGCAACTTGAGGCGGATGAAGAGGGATATGCTAGTGAGGATGAGGATGCTTTGTTGGCAAAGGGGATGGTACCACTTGCAGACTTGCTCAACTCCAATGCCAACTTCAACGCGCGCCTCTTCTACGGCACAGACACAGTAACGATGCGAGCTGTGGAGGATATCAGGAAAGGTGAAGAAATTCTCAACGACTATGGCCATTTGCCCAGAAGTGATCTGTTGAGGAGATATGGGTATATTACAGATCAGTACAAGCCTTTCGACGTCGTGGAGATAACTACGGAGCTACTGCTGGAGACTGTACAAGACTATCGGTCGTTGAAAGAGCAGGATCTCCACAAAAGGCTTGAATATCTAGAGGACAAGGATGTCCTGGACGATGGCTACGATATTGGGCGACGGGAGATGGCACGTCAAGGTCAGGACGATAAGGATGATCATAGTGAGATACCGCTCTCATCGAGCATGTTCCCGCCTGAACTTGTCCTACTACTTCGTGTTTTGCTCGCCGGACAAACAGAGTATAAGAAACTCAAAAGCTTGAGCGAGGAACGTGATGCATTGTTGTGGGTGGACATTGCCAACGTCATGGTCGAGGTGGCGACAAGGAGAATAAAGCAATATATGACAAGCGTCGAAGAAGATGAAAGCATGCTACAGGATAGCAATATCCACGGACGACGAAAAGCAGCAATTGAGGTTCGACTCGGGGAGAAAGAAATATTGAAGGAGATGTGGGAGGAAGCACAAAAGCTGAAGAATAACTATGAGAACGTGGCGAAAGATTCCAGACCTGTGAAGAGGCAAAGGAAGGCGTGACGAAACGTAACGATGCGACCAGCAAGCAGTATTCGTCTACGACATTCACACAAATGATACGCGACGGCGAGCATTGCTTTGAGAAGGTGAGCAAATCTCTCTTGGGAGGAGGAAAAGAAACTTATGTTGACTATATTACAGTATTCAGACACAACGACCTGCTTTTTCAACGGCATTGACTTTCAGACACCCATCAGCGTAGACAGGAGAATCGATCTCCATGCACTTCGACGCATCAAGCTCGCCCAGCTTGATTCAATGGACCACCAACATTCGGACCAGATCCTTCTCGTGGCACGCCTGACGACCGCTGCTTCGTCGTCATCTCACCCCTCTTCCGCAAATACTCACGATACATGAAGCCTTCGGTGCTGAAGTGATCAAGAGAATCGACATCCATTTCATCTCCGGACTCTCGATCATATTTGTCACGATCAGTGGTGCAAGTCTTACGATCGCGAACGAAACGCCGGTCAAGGAACATCCCACCTCTTCCCATCCGACGTCGAAACCGAGGACCATTACGCATCTGTTTGTATTCGTGTGGCACTGCCCAACGAACTGATGTGGTATGACTGTCGCTATTCGTTTCGTCGACCATCTCGACATCTTCGTCCGAAGCCACCGATTCTGGTGGTGTGGGCTGCTGCGTATATTCGACCTTGGCAGTCACCCATCTTGATGATGCATCTGCGTCATCATCTGTTGGCGTCAGAAGACCAAGTATAGCTTGCTCTGTTCTATCAACAAAGTCCTTGTTCTGCAACGCAAGCGCAGCAACCGATTCGTTGACTGCTTCTTGAACACGACGATCTTGTTCTTGAATTTTGTCTCGAAGAAGGACAATCGTGTCGGTTTCCGGCGCAATGGCAAGAGTTTCTGTGCGCGAAAGGTTGAGCTTTTGCAGAGGTCTTACGGACGAGGTCGATGACTCGAATGGTCGCTTTCTGGGAGTACGCTGGGTAAGAAGAAGGTCGTCATCTTCGGGACCTTCAATATTCAGCGTCCGTTTCAATTCTCGTACTTGAGCTCGTTGTTCGAAGATCTGCTTGGACAATGCTAGATCGTCTTGGCGACCAAGCTCGCGACGCTTGACGAAGTCCAGCAATTGCCGGGCGTCTTCGAGCTCTTTACGAAGTTTCTTGAGCTTTTCGGTGACTTGGGCATCACGACCTCTGGTTTTGCGGACTTGACGGACTTCTCTACGTCGGAAGCAGGCATATGGATCATTATCGTCTGCTTCTTGCGCCGCGTCCATCTTCAACGTCTTCAAATGTGCTACCAGTGGTTGATTGCCTCGCTTCAGTCTCTCCGCTTTCCAGTATTCGTAAATGTCGGCAGCAAATCGACGTGCTTCCTGTGCGACAGTGTCATCGAATGAAGCCGACATTTCTTCGAAGCTGAGAACTGGCGTGTTGTCGACTGCTGCGAATGGCTGTCGTATTTGACTGGTCTCCTCGAAGAAATACATCACCTGCTCGAAATGATCTTCCGAGCATTGTTTACTGGTATCGCCACCAGACTTGCCATTATAACCCTTCAGCCATATATCATCCTCACTCGACATACAATAAGGACATCCAATGCAATCCTCAACTGTCGACGAGAAACGAATGTACGTCGCTGGTTGCTGGAATTGTGGCGGATAAACCCGCTCATATTGTAACAGACTTTGCACTGCGTCTGGAGTGGGTATATACAGCTGCGCGACATGGCCGCCAACGACGCTGCCTGTTTGTGATGCATTAATGATGGCTTGCAGATGGAGTTCCTTTTCTTCAATCTCCTCCACACCAGTCCCTATTTTTTGGACTGTGCCTTCTTCTGCGACAGTGGTGGTATCGACGTCAGCATCGAGTTGGTCTTCGCGGAGGATAGCGAGCTGTGCTTTGACGTTGAGTTTGCGTTGGCGAAAGCGTGCGCCCACTGCCATGGTGGCAATGTGAAGAAGCTATATAAGTCCGAAGTTTGACCGAAATACCGAAATCGGAGTGCAGTCAAGGCCAGATTGCGACGAGGAAAAAGGCAGACTTTTTTTTATCGCAAAAGTCGCGAGATTTTGTCGGTCATGGCTCGAATAATTTGGAGTTTGAAGCTCTTTATAGAGAATTCATTCTGCTGACTTTATTGGTGATGATTTTGATGATTTTGAGTCGCGTTTTGGTGCTTTTTTTGATGGATTCCGGTTTTATTGCTCCAGCTTGTCGTGATGGTGGTTTAGTAAGTCGGAGTGGAGTCGTGTAGTATCGTCAGTCACGTGTCGGTAGATTGATCTTATCTGGTCGATCAACCACTGAACATCATAAATTATATCGTGAAAGTGAAGCTCGCTGTTTCATCCTTGTTTCATACTACTCTCCATCTTACCGTACGTCTCTCCCACTGATTCACCCTTATTTCCCAAAATGTACATCTCCCTCGGCCTCGAAGGCTCCGCCAACAAACTTGGCATAGGCATAATTCAACACCACGCCGACCCCTCCTCCCCCGTCCACATCCTCGCCAACCTACGCCACACCTACCTCTCGCCCCCCGGCACCGGCTTCCTCCCCAAAGATACCGCCCTCCACCACCGCCAATGGGTCGTCCGCCTGGTCAAACGCGCCCTCGCCCAAGCAAAACTCACGCCCGCCCAACTCTCCTGCATCTCCTACACCAAAGGCCCCGGCATGGGCGCGCCTCTACAATCAACCGCCCTAGCCGCGCGCACCTGCGCGCTGATGTGGGATATACCTCTTATCGGCGTAAACCACTGTATCGGCCATATCGAAATGGGACGCACGATTACTGGGGCGCAGAACCCGACGATTCTGTACGTCAGTGGTGGGAATACGCAGGTGTTGGCGTGGAGTTGGCCGCACTATCACATTTTTGGCGAAACGCTGGATATTGCGATTGGGAACACGCTGGACCGGTTTGCGCGCGTGCTGGGTATCAGTAACGATCCGGCGCCGGGGTATAACATTGAGCAGCTGGCGAAGCAAGGCAAGCGGTTTGTGGATCTGCCGTATGCGGTCAAGGGGATGGATTGCAGCTTTTCGGGCATTTTGGCGAGTATTGAGCAGATGGCTAGTCAGTTGGAGGAGAATGTTGTGGGTGTGCAGGAGGAAGAGTCGGTACGAGAAGACGCAAACACAAATACTAGTGCTACGACGAAGAAAGCCGTAAATACCAGACAACCCCTCACCACCATCCTTCGCGACCCCATCACCTCGGAACCAATCACCCGCGCCGATTTGTGCTTCTCCTTACAAGAAACACTCTACGCCATGCTTGTCGAAATCACCGAACGCGCCATGTCGCACGCCAACTCGGATTCCGTGCTGATTGTCGGCGGGGTTGGGTCGAATGTAAGATTGCAGGAGATGATGGGGCAGATGGCGAGGGATAGAGGAGGGGGCGTGTTTGCGACGGATGAGAGGTTTTGCATTGATAATGGGATAATGATTGCGCATGCTGGATTGTTGAGTTGGAGGACGGCAAACAACGATGGAGGGAAGATGGGGGTGATGGGGAAGAAGTTGGGAGTGGGAGGAGGTGAGGGTGGTGGTGATGGTGGTGGTGGTGGTGGGATGGAGGATTGGGGTGTCGAGAATAGTACGACGACGCAGAGGTTTAGGACGGATAGTGTGAGGGTTACTTGGAGGGATGAGTAGGGCACTACACTACACTACACATCTCCCCGACGAATCCTAGAGGATGAAGCTTGATCCTGCTCTTGACTCCGCTCTTGATTTTGCTGATGGCGGCGAAGGCTGTGGCAAGGGATAATGAGAGTGCATGTAGAGTAGTAGATATGAACGGCTGACTCTTGTAGTTCTAAGACGATATGCACATGAGAGCCAGTATCAAAGGCATCTCTTGGTTTGAACGCTACCAGTACTAAGAAGTTGAAGCAGACTTGCCAAATTGCTGCATGTCTAATGTATACTGGACTGCTACCCGCTATTTGTTCACTTGAAGCATGAAAAGTTCTCTCCAGCTTGTTAACCTTTACAAGATCTATGCCTCATATCTGCCGCCGCACATCAGACATCCACAGCTCATTATACTCACCTTTCAACGCACACTACTCCACATCATCACAAGATCCAAAGTGAGGGCAAACACTGCTCCCTGCTCCATTCACAATAAACAATAAAAACAGCTTCACTTCTAAATTGGAAAGTTTTCATGCGTGTTACACAGACTAAGGTTCCAATCTCATCCAGACTCTTTGCCATAACCTCCGCATGTGCAGCGAACGACGTGTGCATTGGCAGAATCCATGTACTCAGAAATTGGCAAGAAACAAACACAAATGCCTCATGTAGCCCTTCGTCCTCGGGTTTCGGGCAATGGTCTATTTCTTTCTTGAACAAGACGTCGCGCTTCGCGGTGCGATGGTAAGCTAAAGCATTCGATCTTGCCTGAGTCATTGTATCATTGTCTTGTACTTGTGAGACGATGAGCTGATGACAGTATACGGCTGATCCGTTGATAATTCAACTGTAAGACGTATTTGGTGATGGAAGACAGAGTATCTTATCTTGGACGTAGTGATTCACTCGAGCGAATGCAAAATCTGTAGCACCCAACGTTCAGTTTGGTTACGAAATTGCTGCAGCTCAGCTTCAAACTGGTCCGACAATCTATCCATAGTCAGCGAACGAATGGTTGCATCCGCTACCTGGTACTTCATGAACTTTTGCAAGATTGGCTGGTTGTCAGAGGTTCGTTTCAGATTTCGGCTAACGATTCATGCGCCCAATGAACATTACATCATCATACTCAAAGTCAAAAGAACATCAACATCCCATACCGCCCTCGCTGCTCTTGCACACTCTATACACCCACCTCACCCACCAGTCCACCCGTATCCCCTCCCGGTACCATTCCACCATGCCAACAACAATCTCTCTCGCCTACACCTCCTCGATCAACACCTCCAAACCCTCCCCTACCCTAACCACCGCCCAGTGCTGGGCCGGTCTCCAACACAAAATCCGTTCGGCACAGTCCTTTGTGCCCGCCATAATAAGCACGGATGTAATTGAAGAAAGGACGGATGCGAAAAAGGGCGTGCCGGTTGTGGTGAGAGAGGTTGTGTTTAAGGAGGGAAATAAAAGGGTGAGGGAGGAGTGTTGGGAGTGGGAGCCTTGTAAGGTAGGTTGATATGTCTGTGCTGTGTTGTGCAACCGTGATGTTTGAGGTTGAGCGGGATGTGGATGGGGAGGGAGGAATGGGTGAGAGTGTTTATTGTTGTTGGAGGCTGGAGGGGGGGCATGGTTGGTATAAGAGCAGGACGGAAGGAGGGAGGGAGCGCTAGTGACAAATACACAACTCGGACACAAGAAAGGCTTTTCCTGTTCCTGCACTACTAACCGCCTCAGAATTTCACACAAGTTGGCGGTGCTATCCCAAATCACTCACCCTCCACCAACCCTGCTTCTTCTAAACATCCCTATCTAATACCTTCACACTAGGTCGACTTCCACCAACCCAACGGCTCCACAATCACAAACACAATCTCCTCCGGCCCCAACGGTCCCGACGATCTCTACATGACCTACGCATTCGAATGGCAACATCCCGAACTCGATGGCAGCGATACATCAGCGGTTGAAGAGCAGCGGAAGAAGCACATGGAGACGGCGAAGATGGCGGTGGAGAAGAGTATTGAGGCGATTAGGAGGATGGTTGTGGAGGGCGAGATTAAGGTGTAGCGTGGTCTGATTTGAAGGGATGTAGGCATACTTTGGGCTGTTTGAGGATGGGGTGATGAATTCCCACCCCTTATGTCAGGCGGGGTGTGACAGTGGTTTGATGGGAGAAGCCGGCGGAGAAGCACTGCAGGTGATAGTGATTTATTCGCCTGTTGCTTGAATCGGAGCAGGTCGCACAGGCCGCTCTTGCATACCTAGGTGTAGAGCGACACTGAGACTACAAACTGGAATGTAGAAAAGAGATAGCGACAGCTCGTGATCAATGCGCTTTGTTGGGCCATTACACGAGCACTAATCTTAGTGCCTCAAGCTCTTCAAAGACCACCGAAAAATCATACCATTTTCCCTCGTCATGATGCTTTTCCGGTACATCTTCTATAATACTTTCTCATTTCGTATCAGTCCGTTCATGCCATGTCAACGTGCATCTACTCAGCTCGCTCACTCCGCTCGTTCCTATTGCCTCCTTGCTTTCCACCTCGTCTGTTTTGACCACCTCGTTGCTGTCTACCTTCACCGCCGTCGGCACCGTCTGTTGGTGCAGAATCACCACTACCTGGTGCAGCTGGACCAAGTGCCAGCGCAGCTGTCGCTAAACGGTTAGAGAGGTCGATTTGTGTTCGGATTGTGTTGGCGAGGTATGAGACGACGAGGACGTCTTGAACGTGGTTGTTGCTGCGAAAAATTGGTTAGCGAAAATGAGCTCTACAGCGAATGAAATCTTTCACGTACAAATCCCTCTCGATATCCGCTGGCTCAACTTTTGGTGCCAAACTCAGTGCATTCAGCAAGAACTGTCCTAGAGCCGTGCTTGGCATAGCCTCTTCATCCAACACATTGTTCACATAGTTGCTGACCCGATCCACCATGTCCAGCACATGTTCAACAGCCCTTTCCAGCCCCTCAATATCGCTAATGGTGCCAATAGTCCGATCTTCCCTATCCTTCGCGCCTCCAATCAATTCCAATCCACTCCTCTCAGCATCACCGTACTTGATCTCATGCGGCACAGGAATAAACGAACAACTATCCTGCGCCCTCTCCGGCGTCACACCAATCGGCGCTCCAATATACGTCCTCGCTTCCGGCGCCTGTCCAGCCTCCGTGCTCACCGTCAAATGCACCGCAGGATGCGGCCACGTTCCATCCCCTTGCTGTCCGTAGAAGTTCTGAATCAACGCCGAGAAGGTGTTGAGATCGCTGCTCGTCGCGTACCAGCCCACCAGCACCTCCTTTGGGTTGGCGCGCAGATGTAGCGACAGCATTTGTTTTTGGTAGTCCATGTCGACTTCGACTTGCTCGAGCGTTTCGGTGTGAGGTACCGCGTAGCAGTTTTGGATGTGGATTTCGGTGCCGTCGTCGCTGCGGTGGCCGAGTAGAGTCCCGATGACGCGGTCTTGGTCTTTTGGGCGCCGGAGAGAGTGGTCGAGGATGGAGAAGAGGGCTTGAGGTTGGATTAGAACGTTGACTGGTGCAGTGGAGGGTTGGGCGTTCACGGCGGCGGGGCCAAGTGGGCGAGCGAGATGCAGGAAGGAGTCGGCGGCAGCCATGCTGGGCAGATTGTTGGTAGGACCTTGGCTAGATAGACGAGTCGATTATTGCGGCAGATTGGAGTGTATTATGAGGGTGTTTAGGGATGGCGTGCGTGGATTATGGTTGTCCTTTCAGTGTTGCTGTCGCTAGCTGCACATTTTCATCAAACGTGTGGTGGTGTGCATCTGGAATTTCAGGGTCCGGGGCCAGCTCCGGCCGTAAATAATTATTTCGATGCATCGTCGTTACAAGATTTATATTACAGAAATGGCACCACGAGGTCGAGGTCGAGGAGCTCCTTTCCCAGGTCGAGGCCAGTCACGTGGGCGCGGGCGAGGAGGCAAAGGTCGAGCAAGAGGTGGCCATACTGAAGTCTCGGCGAGATTCTCTAGAGATGAAGAAGCGGCGTTGCGCCAGGACTATTCAGAAGAAGAGCAAGACCAGATACCAGAAGTTACAGTAGAAGAGTCCTCGAGTGACGAGGATATTTCAAATTCGAACTCTTACCAAGCTCTCCTCGCGACATACAAGACAGAAGAACCTCAAAGAAAAAGGCGTAAGCTAGATGTTGATACACGAGAAATAGAACATATACAACAAGAAGGCGCGGCACCAGGAGACCAAAGCGAGCAAAACTCAGAGGATGTTGATGCAGAGCATGATCTAACACGACAGGAGGAAGACGAGAAAAGCGATGTTGTCGAGGGTGTAATAGATGGTGACTTTGTTGACGATGAAGAGGACGCAGCAGATCCATTCGAGACTCACTTCGATCATCCGGATGAGAAGGAGCTTACCACAAGGCTCGCAGCAGTCAAAGGAGGAAACCTTAAAGTAGAACAGGTCAAGTCAGATGTGATTGGCAAGATTGCGAGGTTACGGCCTGTGAACGTCGAAGAAGACGAGCCGATGAGAATCTCCAGTTTAAAAGACATCAAATTGAAGAAGAGATTACAAGAGCCGGCCTCTAAGCTAGTCTCGAAACTCACATCATTGCAGAAGGAACTTGCACCTGCAGTATCCAATTATAAAGACATTCTTTTCGGTGGGCGAACACCTCAAAATGCTGGAGAACTTCGAGATCTAGCTTGTATACACGCAATGAACCATCTCTACAAGACTCGTGATCGTATATTGAAAAACACTTCTCGATTGGCACGAGACACTGGTACCGCAGAGCTTGAGCTTCGTGATCAAGGATTTACACGACCAAAGGTTCTGATCTTATTAGAAACACGGCAAATGTGCGTCAAATACATGGACGCCATCACAAAGCTATGTGAAGCTGAACAACAAGAAAACAGAAAGAGATTTCAGGACACTTTCGTCAAGGCTGACCCAGAAGGGTTTGGCCACGACAAACCAGCCGATTTCTGCGAGCTGTTCGAGGGCAATGACGATAACGATTTCAGACTGGGCGTGAAATTCACACGAAAGACTATAAAATATTACTCGCAATTCTACAATTCCGATATCATATTTGCCAGTCCGCTCGGACTACGAAGAGCAATGAAAGACCACGAGTAAGCCTTCACCCATTATCATCATCATCAAACGCTCCAGCCATGCTGATTTGCATATTCCAGTCCCAAAAACTTTGACCGCGACTTTCTCTCCTCCATCGAACTCCTCATCCTCGACCAAGCAGACGCCATGCTCCAACAAAACTGGGCACACATCCTCTTCACCTTCTCCCACCTAAACCACCAACCAAGCACCTCCCATCCAAACACCGACTACAGCCGCATCCGCACAACTCAATACCTCGACTCCAACGCTTCCTACTTCCGCCAAACCCTCATCTTCTCCGCCTTCCTCACCCCCGAACTAAACGCCCTCTTCAACAGCAACATGCTCAACATCAGCGGAAAACAAAAAATCTCCCCCATCTACCCCGGCGCAATCGAATCGCTCCCCCTAAGCGTCCGCGGCCAAATCGCGCAAACCTTCACCCGTTTCAAATCCAGCTCCGGCTCCGACCCCAGCGCAGACCCAGACGACCGCTTCCGCTACTTCACCTCTGGCGTCCTGCCCTCTCTCTCACGCACACACAAAGCTGCTTCAGACGACGGGGGCGCCGGCATCCTGCTGTTCGTGCCCACCTACCACGACTTCGTGCGCCTGCGCAACTTCTTCTCCTCCGACCCCCGCTGCGCCCATCTCTCGTTCGGCAGCATCAGCGAATACAGCGACGCAACCGAGGTCCGTCGTGCGCGGAGTTTCTTCTACACCGGCAAGAACGATGTGCTGATTGTGTCGGGGCGGGCGCATCATTTCAGACGGTATATGAAGATGCAGGGGACCAAGCGAGTGGTGTTTTACAGCGTGCCGGAGAATGCGGAGTGGTATCGAGAGGCTGTGGGGTGGTTGGAGGGAGTGCTGGAGAGAGGGGGGCAGGGGAGTGTGAGGTGTTTGTTTTCGAGGTGGGAGGGGTTGGCGCTGGAGAGGGTGGTGGGGACGAAGAGGGTCGGGAAGATGGTTAGGGAGGGGAGGGAGGATATTTTTGAGTTTAGATGAGTGAATGAGGCATGAGGGCTGTGTTGATCAAGGGAGATTGTTGGTAACGTCGCCATCACCTACGCTAGACGTGAGGAACGCGGTGAGAAGATCGCAAAGGAGATCTATCAGTCGTACGGCGTCAAGTGCAAGGCTTACACAGCTCGTTGTTGCCAACGAGAGCTGGGAGGAGCTTATCAAGCATGTCATTGCCGAGTTCGGCCAGGTCGATGCTGTATGCAGTCCTTTTCCCTCTCAGTTCACCTCGAGACTTCCTTTTTTTTCTTTCTGGTCACCTGCCAGTTAAGACTCTCCTATGAACACTGCAAGATAAAAGCTTATAATGGTCGTTTGTTTCAAAGTCTATCACTTTAACATGCAACGCGGTACAATCGGAACATTCGCTCAGATACACCTCTCAGATATTTTAATTCGGCATCCTGCTCATCACAGAGCACTTCAGACAATAACTCAGACACCAACGGTCCCCTCCCCAACTAACAAAACTCCTAGAAACAATATCGACACCTAGTACGGCAGAACGGGTCGAACGCGATTCTCCTGCTCTTAACGCCATGCAACTTCCAAGACCAGTCCGTGGGGAACCAGGGATGAAGACAAGAAATTGACAGGTCTTTCCGAAGGCTTCACCGATGCGCAGGTAATTGACACTATCAACAACGCGATCAATAAACGACAAGTTCGCAAGATGGCAGCTTTACTCCTCCTCACAATGCCTGACACCTGGGAAGCTGCTTCACAAATCACGCTTTCAGCATTCTTGGGACGGTGCATCTACAGCAGACTCGCGGCGCACGAAACAGAAGACATGGTCTATAACGCCATCGTGTTCCGCTGGAGGTACATGGCATGATGTGACCGCGTCGTGTAGCAACTGAGGCTACCGATGCTGTGCGGCCAAACCTGCGCCATGTTCAATCTACCAGCCTGGGCACGTAAGATGAGAGAGCAAGGCAGAGATTGGCAGGGAGGCTATTGGACCCCGTCACTCAAGGCGAACTGCTTGCTCCTGGCTGATGAGTCGCAAGTCGAGTGTCGCTTTTACCATCCGCTTAATTATTTGTGTGCGGCGCTGACGGAAGCTGATCTTGAGGAGGAAGCGGGGAGGGAAATGGTGGAGAGTGTTGGAGTTTTGTTCTCGAAAGTATCGCGTAGAGTTGTGAGAGACGAGGAAGAGGAATGGACGCTTGCTGATGTCGAATACTGTTGACCAGTGCTACACTGCATGATCACGGCGAAGGACCTACCTGCCCGGTGCGAGCTGCTGAGCAAAAGAAAAATGTAGACGGGAATAATGATGAAAAGTCCGCAAAAGGCGAAAGACTGTGACGTTTCCTCGTCGGTTCGCACATCGCGTCTTCCTTATATCATCCGGCAGCGGAGACAATCACCGCTGGGTTTGGTAAAGCAAAGCAGCCAACGAGATACATATTTCATAGGCACTGTACGTGACTCAAATGTGCCTTCGACTTACACATCAGATAGTGAATCTCCACCTCAAATCCTCATCCCCTTTCCACTCATCAACCGCCTTCTCACCATTCTCGACCCGCCTGTCCCTGCTCTTATTCTCCTTTTGCAAAAAATACCACAACAATCCCGCCACAACCACATTCCCGACAAGATATCCCAACGCCGTAGCATGCCCTACAATAAACCGCGGTCCATCAGTCGCTCTATACAGTTGTGTTCCAATCACGGCGCCAAGATTGCCTATCGTAATCTGCAATCCGCCAGCAACAGCACGTTTCGTGGCGCCACTGACGTTTACTGCAGGCCAACTAAGCACCAAAGCAGTCGATGGGTAGATGCCGGCGGCACAGAAGAACATGCCGACGTAGGAGACGCCGGGCCGGTTGTAGACGACTGTGGCGGTTTTTCCGGTGCCTTTGATGTGGGTACCGGTGTTGGATAGAAGGATGATGTAGCCAATGATGGCGAGGGAAGAGGTGCACATGATAAATGGCGCACGACGGTGACGCTTTTCGGAGACGATTGCGATGGCGACGGTGAAGAAGGTGGCGAGGACGTAGGGGGGTATCGTCAGGAGCTACAAATTGAAGTCAGTATTGTCCGGGCATTTTCAATCTGGACACATACTTGTGCTGCTGCGGCTGTATAGCCGAGGTTGGAGATGATGGTGGGCTTGATGGAGTAGCTTAGTATAATTCGGAAGGCATTTTATCTCGGACAATACATACCAGAAACAATGAAAGTGTGTACAGAGGCAGCGACATGGTGTGGAAAGCCATGGCGTATAACCAGACCTTGTAGTCCTTGAGAGCATCGGCGACGTTCGACCACGTGAAGCCTTCGTTTGTCGTCAGGTCGCGATCTATAGCGAGTCGTTGTTCAATGAAAGCGCGTTCGTTATCCTTGAGGAAAGCTGACTTTGCTGGGTAATTCGAGATGAAGTAGTAGCCGGTAATAGCCACGACGCACGTGAATAGTCCCTCTAATATAAAGATCCATCTCCACGAAGACACGCCGCCAACGTTCTTCATGTGTCCAATACCCTATGATTCGATCAGATTTCTGTTCAGTCTCTAACCAGGGATAATACTTACCCAGGCGAGAATACCACCAAAAGCACCAGCTAGACTAGCGGCAGAGAAGAACATAGCTACTCTGTACTGTCTCTCTGTTCTTCTATACCACTGAATCCTTGTTAGCTCCCCTTCAGCGGAAGAAAAGAGTCATTTGTTTACCATGGACAGATACAGAACCACCCCTGGAAACAGTGCTCCCTCGGCAACACCAAGAAAGTAACGAATGATCAAGAACCCGGTGAGGTTATGAACCACTCCTTGAAGAGTAGTCACAATCCCAAAGACGAGCGTACAAGTCGGGAGGAAGACTTTCGGTGACATGTTGCGAAGCAGGATATTGAACGGTATTTCGAACATGATGTAGCTTTAGCTGCAGTCAGCATAATAGCACCCAGTAAGCGACTTAGTCAATATCCTGTGAGGCTTACCCGACAAAGAAAAGGGTTAATCCAGTCAAATATTGGTTTCCTGTCATCTTAAGGTCGGCTGCGAGTCCTTCGATGCGGGCATTGGCGACTGTATTCTGTAAGCTTGGTTGAATAAACATCAGCGATGATATGTATCCAGCCAAAACATACCATTGCTCCTGTCTAAGAACGACAGCAGATATAGCACAATTACACCAGGCAAAATCTTCCTATCCAATTTGCGCAAAAAAGCTCTTTCATCGACGCCAAAATCGGCAGCTACGCTGGTTGCCCCGGAATTGGTGAGTTCGTCCAATTGGACCTTCTCCTGGTCATGATCTTTGACTGTAGTCATCTTAAAATGGACGCCGGAAAAAGGAGGAATATAACTGATTGCAATTAAGATCAGACGGAAAGGTTCATACCGCCATCATATAAGTATAGCATTGGGTATATCACGCAAGCCGGAGCAATCTTTTACAATCGCCAACGCACAGTGTCTCCGGCAGCGAGGCGCCTGCCGCGAGCCCTGATCCTTAACACGACATCAAGGTGGACGAATTAGAGGAAAGCGACAAGTGCCAGGCATCTGACTGGACGAATCATAAGAGACCAAGAGCTCACAGGCTGCGCGGCTCTGCATGAGACACGTAGCGCCCATGACGGACAAGGAAGGAATGAATGATCACGCCATTGACCTCGTTTTTGACGTGAGGTTGAAGAACGTCACGTGACTTATCATCGACATCTTGTCTCTCTGTTCCTTCAATTATAGACATCCTTCGATAGCCATATGAGCATATGGGCTCAATTTTGGCCTTGCAGCTAAGCTGGTTGCGCTACTAAGCCCATCTAAGAGGCATCGCAACACCAAGAAGTTCGCGTGGGAGGACGCAGCTACGGTATATTCTTCTGCTGGCAACCACAAGCCGCTGAAGTTGTTCTTCTAATCTTAGTGTGGCCGCTCACAATGGAAAGCAAGTTACTCTTAAGATGGACTATGTTGCTACTCGGGTCTCCACCAAGAGTAGTGCTGTCTAACCTCGAAATTCATTCAGATGTGGTTGAGAAGGACCTTGAAGACGACTTACCGTGAGCTGAAACCTGTGGCAAGCGAAGCATTATAACAAGACTGAACAATATGACATCTTCACGACTGTCCGTCTGGGTTGTTGCGACACACCAGCAACAGAACAGAAGATCGAGGGTAATATACGCTGTTCGTTGTTGTTGACATGCTTTCCAAGTTGTCTGAATCACATCCCAAAGCCTTGCCGTCCAGACTCGAAGAGTGCTGGAGGAGTTTTTGCAGCTCATGACATTCGAACTTATATCTCAATTTGACACATCTGGGATATGAACGTCAAGCTTAAGCATGAACAATATCATTGAGACTGAGAGCAAGGCCTCTACACTACCATATAATACCCCTAGAACATACTTCACACTACTTTTCTGAACATCGTTTACCACACCCCTATAGCGAGACCACCAATTTCTGTCCGCTAACTCCTGCCATCGCAATCTCCAGCCCTTCCACCACACTTTCCAATCCCTCACCCACAACTCGTACTTCAACAGGCAACCTAAACCTCCCTCTCTCCACCTCCTCCACCATCATAGCCAACATTCTCGCAGTCCCATTCACCATGCGATACAGCGCACCAGTGAACAGCGGCCCACGAAACACCACACCCTCCGGCACATCCTCCTTCACCACATCCGTCCCCGTCACAAGCGGCGCCATAATCCTCGTGCCTTTCGCCGCAAACAGCGTCAAATATCGCTTATCAGCCCCAGCCGCACCAACGAGATCAAGGATACCATTTACACCATGCGGTGCTACATCACGAATGTCATCGATGAGTGAACTAGAAGATCTGTCAAAGACATGCGACGCGCCCAGTGCTTTGAGATGATCCGCGTGCTTGGCCGAACTCGTGGTCAGGATGACCGTGTCCTCAGGACTGAAAAATCGCAGAAGCTGGATTGCCGTGGCGCCTATTGAAGAGGAGCCGCCGAGGATGAGGACGGTTTTCATACCTTCTGTCACGGTGGATGCTTCGGGGGCTTTGAGAAATGGAAGGCGCGCTCCGAGACCGAAGTGTAGTACGGAGACTGCTGTTGCGATTGCGTTGCTGTGTGTTTGGGTGTTATGTTAGCCGTTTATCGATGAGCATATCGGCTCATAAATCACAATAATCAAAGCGTTGTGACCAAAACAAAACCAATCTGAAAAGAACTCACGGCAACGACACAGCCTCCTCAAAGCTCAAACCTTTCGGCTTACTCACAACATTCCTTCCATCCAGCCTCGTCTTCTCCTGAAACCCAAAACTAACATCACCACCATTCCCTGCTACACCCACAACTGCATCCCCAAATTTAACATGCTTGACTTCATCGCCAACTGCTTCGACTATCCCAGCAACTTCAAAACCGCCTGATGTCGGCCACTGATTGACTAGGACGTTATATGCAATGCGTTTGTAGTCCAGAGGATTGATCGAAATAGCTTTATTTCTGATTAGGACTTGGTCGGATGCGATGGTTGGTGTGGTGGTCTGGTGTATTGAGTGAGTGAAGGAGGGACCAGGTGTTGTGAATAACAGGGTAGAGTGGGTAGACATGTGGTTTGGGGATGTTGCACGAAAAGATTTGATAAGGGATGAGGGTGAATGGCTGGGCATGAGTGAGCGTATGCGTGTGGCTAGCATATGCAGATTCAGTACGAAGGACGCCAGTACCGTCTTACGAGCTTGTCAATGAGAAGAACAATCCGTTTTGATCATTATTCTTTGCACAATGTTCGACGTAAGTTGTATTACAAAGCAAGTAATTGGGAGGTCATTGAATTGAGGCCAAGCAACGGCAAAAAATCGGTTGTACGTAATCATTAATATTCCTATTCCTACACATCACTCATCACATCTTCATCCACAATATACCTACAAAATCAGACTATAGCGCTAGCCGAACAGAGTCGTCTCATCATCAAACACTAGGATAGCAGCCATATCTGGCATTTCCAGCATTCCAGCCAATACACTGATGGCAAGTTAACAGATTTCCTGGATCCACCTCAGATTTGATCTGAGACAGCCTGGCATAGTTTGCATCTCCCCAGAAAGATTCTTGGTAGTCGGTTTGGAACGTGTCTGCTTCATTCTGGTACGCGCTGGACAACCAAGGTTAGCTATCAGTAATCTTGCAGAAGGTAGTTTGGACGTACGCTACTGTCCCTGCCGCGCTCGTCATGGAATCGGCAAGAGCATGGGCTTTCTGGAAAGCCGCAGTATAATCCGCAGCGCTAGCCTGGTTCGAAATACCAACACCGGCAATGACGTGCCATGTTGCGGTACGCCACGCAGGTGTAACAGATGACGTGTCACCTTCAGCAGGAAGTTGATAGCTGGATGGAGCGGTAACTAGGATTTGGAACGGAGCGCCGTAGCCGAAGACCAAAGGATTGAGTGTGCCCGTAGGGAAGTTGAGCTGGTTCGTCACGTTCACCAGCGTGTTTGTGACGGCCTGCTGGTTTGCCGCGCCCTCGAATGCGGACTTCTGGAATAATCTGCTGCCAAGTGCGAGGCTGATGCCGACTTTTTCCTCGTTCGGGACGAGGTATTTCTGATATGCCTGGTAGAAGCTTGGTTCAGTTTCGACAGAGTTGTTTAAGGGGACCGTGCCAAGGGAATTGGCGAAATCGGTGAGTGGTTGCATGGATGCACGAGCTGCGGTGAGATTGAGCAGTGGAGTGAACAAGACGAAGCCGGACGCTTGTGAGCCCATTGCTCCCGGGACGATATAGCCGCCCCACCCTTCTTCTGCCCACTTGTTGGCGTTTTGTACACAGAGTGAGATGAAGTCGTGGAGTGAGGTGGGTGAAAGTGAAACGATTCGAATATAGGCAACCTAGAGATAGTGTCTTAGTTTGGGAATGTCGAGGCAGTGAAAAGGTCGTAGCAATTTACCTGAAGCTGTAGGCCAGGATTGGCTCTTGTAGTCATTTCGTAAATGACGCCGAACTGTATGTCAAGATTAGTATTACTCCAGTTGAAAGGTGGAATTAGTAAAAGCTTACAGTACTACCTCCACCACCTCTCAGAGCATACCAAATATCTGGGTTTTGGCACTTGTTGGCAGTCACGAGGGTGCCATTCGGCAATACCGCCTTGATCTGCATAACATTGTCGACACCTAGACCGAGTGTGTTGCTCATGGAACTATGGCCTCCACCCGTAATCCAGCCACCTTGAGGATTGGTTAGAAGTGCTCCAACGAAGCGAAGCCTTGAGTCGAGGTTGCAAACTAACCTGAGATGCCGACAGTAGGTGATGAACCTCCAACAACCGTGATGCCATTCGCCTCTGCAAACTCGTAGACAGCTTTGAAGCCTTGACCGGCACCAACAGTAACGCCGTTTCCAACGGAAGCACTACAACCCTCTGGAACGAAGCCATTTGTCAGAGTGATTGGTTGTTGCAAGTTGTGTGTCCAAAGTGCAAGTGATCCAGCTCCAGCCGAGCGACCCTTGTAATCATGACCACTGTTCTTAATGGTCAAAGGAATGCCAGTTGAATTGGCAAAGGCTAACCCAGCCTGAATATCGGATGGCTGACGCACGTCGATGTAGTAGTTCGCAAGATTACCTTGGTAGCACTGATTTGGCGGAGCATATACCAGGGGGTTTTGTGGTAGGCTGGAGTCGAGGCCGCAGCTTTGACCGCTGCTCATACATGCTGCGAAGTTTGGCTGAGGTGCGAGTGTCAGTGGGATATACTTTACGTGTACGAAGTTCAACGTACGTTCATGAAACCGCTATAATAAGAGGCGAGATATGTATCGGCCGTGTACCCGTTCTGGACGGCGGAACATTGAGCTAGGTTAGGTGTGACGATGTTGCCGTTATAGACTGAGTAACACGGCTCAGCGAGTGGCTGGACAGCGTGCAGACGTCCACCAACAGATTGATTTAGTTGACTCCATTGTGCTGAAGTAATCGAAGCAGTAGAGGCTCGGGGAGCTAATGTCGGACGAGCAAGCACAGACGAAGATGCTAGTAGCACAGAGGCAAGTAAGAACTGAGTGTTGCTTGGCGTCATCTTAATGAAAAGGTGGATACTGGTGATTGATATTGTTCCATCGAAAGAGGCCTATAGTTATATGTCTTTCAAGATCATCTTGTCACTTGTACTACCCCTCAAACACAACGTCAAAGTGCATAAGGTTTTAGATTGACGTTAAAGTGCATGAATGGATCGTCGTAAAACATCACGATAACCACCTCGGCCACATTCTTCGTCTATCACATCCCGTGGTATAAGGTTACTCGACTTCAACTTGCAGAGACCGCAAAGGCAACAGCCCTTGACTCTTGTGTCTCACATCAACCACGTTTTCATACTGTAACGTCATTCTATCATGGGGCGCAGTTCTGACAGCAATCTGTCGAGATAGCCAGGTGAAGTATACGGGAGAGTACATGTATACACAATACCAACTACACCAACTTCCAGCTCACTCTTTCCAAAGGCATAGGCAACATCGACACGGGATTGCAGTGGGTAATTCTTCTTCGACCTTTTCAGCCTCAGGACTTGTTCATGGGAGCAACATAGCCGCGGTCGCCTCTCAAGGCTTCTCGTAGACAATCTCACTTTGTCACGACGGAGGGTATTCACGAGTCCTCACGTCAAGACGAAACCTGGAGAGGATGATTTGCGTGGCAATTTGAGGGGTTGCTAATTCGGCTTTAGGGTTCAGGCGACGAGTCAGTCAGCCGAGAAATCAACGTTGCCACGCAAAGCCACAAGTATGCAGGTCTAGAAGTCTTGTTCTATCGCTTTGTTTCAGATGTGTTGCAGATGCTGCACAAATGTTTGATGGTTCAAAGGCAAGATCCAGTTGAACTGGGTGTTGCGGAGATGATGCTGGAGTCGTGTGGGGCTGCTTGTATAACTCTATTAAGTACTAATCTCCAGATGGGGCCCTCCACAGCGGATCCTTAGTGTTCCAAGGCAGACAACACGACGGACTTTCTTTGACATCCAACCTCATCCGAAGCTCATTAAGACCTCATCAACCCCTCTATCGGACCTGGCTTTATACTCTTCGCAAGTTGCGACATCCTGGGTATCCAGCGCATGCTCTTCTAGGTCCGTTCCTTACCTCCTCCAACTTCAACCTCAACGATGTCCGGCATGGAAAAGCAAGGCTACAGCATGAAGGACTTTGCGAGTGGCGTGGAGGATACCGGCGCAGCCGCGTTGGCCAGCACGAAGATGTCAGACGCCGAGCTTGAAAGAATCAATACCTATAAAAGAACCGGAGACTTGTCCAAATATCAAACACACATCGGTTTTGCGGCAGATGAGCTGAGTCCTGAGCACAAGGAGTACTTGATGCAACGACATGGAACTCTTGAACTCGATCCAATGCCAGGATTTGGTGATGCTGACCCATACAATTGGTCTACGTGGAAGGTATGCTTCAGTTGTACTTGTTCTGCTATATTGGAAACTCATACGATATTTAGAAAACCATCAACCTCCTTCTCGTGGCCTTCCATGCATGCATGTCTACTTTCACTGCTGCCGCAATCATTCCTGCATACGAGGTAGGTCTCTATAAAGGTTTCAACTGTTTGGATTCATAGCTTACCTTTGCTGAAAGGCAATTGCCGTAGATTTTGGAGTAACTATTCAGAGTGCTTCCTATCTCACATCCCTCCAGATTGCAGTCCTTGGAGGCGCACCATTATTCTGGAAGCCACTGTCAAACAGGTTCGGTCGACGACCTATCTTCCTCATCTCTTTGATCTGTTCTGCAGCCTTTAACATAGGCTGTGCTGTGTCACCTGACTACAAGAGCACTGCAGCTTGTCGTGCATTAGTAGCTTGGTTCATTTCTCCCGCCGCTGCTATCGGCTCAGCAGTTGTGACCGAGACATTCTTCCGGCAAGAACGTGCAAAGTATATGGTAGGCTTCACCCTCCCTCGATGTTTCAGTCGAGAAAGCTAACATCAAATCAGGGTATATGGACTATTATGGTAACTTGCGGTGTTCCTCTCGGCGGCTTCATCAATGGCTTTGTAGCCCAGTACCTGTCCTTCCGCTGGATTTACTGGATTCTGGCCATCATCAATGGTGTTCAATTCGTGCTTTACGTCTTTTTCGGTCCCGAAACACGCTACCTCCGTCGTGGTGTGGAACATCATGGCTCCAACATCAAGCAGGAATACTACCAATTCAAGCGCATCGACCCGACACCCCTCACGTTCCTCGACTTTGTCCAGCCTCTCAAATTCTTTTGGTATGCTTCCGTTTTTATCCCAGCATTGGCATATGCCGTCGTCTTCTTGGTAGCTGGAGTGCTTGTAACTGTTGAAATCCCTCAACTGTTTGGGCCGAAGTTTCACTTTGGGGCGCAAGCACTAGGTCTGCAATTCCTTGGACTCATCATTGGCAGCTTGATTGGTGAAATAATTGGTGGGAGATTATCGGACTTGTGGATGACTCGGCGATCTAAGAAAATTGGAGGTCGACCGAGTCCAGAGTTCCGGCTCTGGCTAAGTTACTTGGGCTACATCCTTGCTATCGTTGGTCTCGTTGTGTTCTTAGTGCAAATCGACACACTGAAGAGCTACAATGTCACGCCAATCGTTGGTGCTGGCATTGCCGCTGCAGGCAACCAAATTGTAACGACTGTGTTGATCACCTATGCGGTAGATACACATGTGGAAGAGTCTGCTAGCATTGGTGTCTTCATCACTTTTGTGAGGCAGATACTTGGTTTCATCGGTCCATTTTGTAGGTTTTGGCTGTGAATGACTACGCGTATTTCATTGCTAACAGTGTGTACCAGGGTTTCCTCCTATGTTTGAAGGTGTTGGTCTCCGAGCCAGTGCTGGAATCATAACAGGTCTTATTATAGTGCTGAGTCTACTCCCTACCGTCCTGCTGCAGTGGAAAGGACAGGCATGGACGAGGAGCAGAAGAGACAAGGCCGAGCTTGCCTGAGCAGACACATACTCGGTGGAAACTAGCAACGCCAACATCTCCCTCCTTTAAGGGCACATTAGAGACTGTACATACTGCTGGATGCAACAAAATATATTAGATATATAAGACGAACGAGAGAGCTAGCCAAGGGCTTCAATTTCATGCATCATCTATTGAGAAAGACCCCCTTCTCGTAGCGCGACTTCCTTATGTAATACGTGGTCCACGTTCACGTCGTTTAACATGTATACACGTGTACCGCGGGCATGGAAGGATTCTAGGCCGCCACGCGTTTCGGGCAGAGGAGCCGCTATAGTGCCTAAAGCTTACGAGTTCACGCTTGCCCCACAATCACACAAAGCTTGTGGTGCTTGTTGTGTCGATCTCATTTAACAGCATGATCTGCCTGCCTGCTCTTCGTTCTGCTTATTCCTATGTGAGTGCGTGCCGGTTTGTTTGTTTCAACTCGTGTGTGTTGTTGGCATTCGTCGTTCTTTTGAAGAGATCTGCTATAAAGGTCCACGCTCGTTCCGTGTTCTTTGCCACTTTCACAGTCGGGTTCGTACTGTTCGGTCTTAGAGGCTCCTTGTTTTTATCCACTCTAACTGAAAACGAATCATTTGGGATTAGCGGGAGCAAGTGAAGGGCAGCATAGCATTGGGCAGCACAGAAAGACGACAGCAAGTGACGCGAGAAGAAAAATAGAAAATATTCACCACAACAAGAATCCACACCAATCTGGACTTCGCCTGTTTCGTAGCATCGACACACAAGCGAGTTTGCCGACTAAAGACATTGGACTTCATTGAATCATACGAAGACGACACTATATACACGCAATCTGGTCATTTCACCACTCGCATTCATGCATTCACACACCAATCTGTCGGCACTAGCAGCGGCCATTCTTCTGCTTGCGACAACAAGTCAGGCACAGATGATGACACTAAGTCCATCTGCAGCAGTGCCATCAGGTGCTTCACCCACAGTGAATCCAGCGTTTGCTGCCTATGCGTTCGAGGAGAGGAGTTTTTATAGCTACACCAGTAAGTCTGGACATTTTCTTCCCTTGTTTGTCTACCTTTACACCAACGCAGTATGTGATCAGCTTCGATTTACGTAGCTGTGATGGACTTAGGCGAACGTCGGAGAGCATGGAGGCTACTGTACTGAAGACGAACCCAGCCCAAACCGTGAAAAAATATCCATGATACTGATAACATAATTGGCAGACTTCACATTATCTAAGAACCTTCTGGCTCAAGCTGCAGCCCGAACAAATTCCCGTCCGGCCATTCGTGTGGGCGGTAATAGTCTGAACTCAGCAAATTACGTCTCCGATCCTAGTACATCCATCATCATCCCAGAGCGTGGTCAGAACCTACCCATTCCCGGCAATATCACGTTGGGACCAGCTTTCTGGGATTGCTTCAATGCCTTTCCCAACGCCCAGTACATTGTCAGTATGTATTCCAAGATGTGTAGATCACGGATTTCGACTTGACTAATACCATCAGATGTCCCCATGAACGACTTCGCCAAGGGCAACAAGAGCAGTGATGTTGGTACTACAACGACTATGGCAGAGGACGCCTGGAAGACTATTGGCTCGGACAATATCCTTGCATTCGAACTTGGTAATGAGCCAAATAGTTACCCTGGTACTTACGAACCAAGTGACTATGCCACCCAGTTTCAACAGTACTCGGACTCTATAAACGAGGCATTGGGCTTGTCTAGCAACGATCCGATATACCTGGCTGGTGGTCTGTCGTATCCTGCACTCAAAGAATGGAATGCGTAAGTCTGCATGTGTGAGACGAGTATATTGTCAGTGCTGATTCTATGTTTTATTCAGACCGAACATGTTCTCCTCTGGTCTCAGCTCGATGAAATCGAGGTTTGCATCTTTCTCAGTGCATTTCTATCAGGGCCAGGACAGGGCCTCGGTGAACCTACAGGGTACGTATCCGACTATTCAGTCGGGCGTATTCGATGCTCACTACTAACACATCGCCAGATCTGTTAAGTCACAGCAGAATTGTCAAGCAAGTGGTAAGCTCATCGATCTCCACTTCTTTAGCAACGAAATTGAGACTAATGCTCTCTCCCAGGCCATCTACGTTCCTCAAATCCAATATGTCAGATCCCTCAGCCCATCCATCCCTTTCGACTTCGGCGAGACCGCGTGCAGCGTCGGCCAGATTCAGGTACGTATATTCTCCGATCCACCAACCACTCATCACACTTCACCTATCTCTACCTTTGCTCTAACACAAGACACCACCACAGAACCCCGACTACGTCCTCGAACGAGCTCTCGGCGCCGCTCTCTGGCAAGTCGACTTCATGCTCTACACCATGACTCTCGGCGTCAATCGCGTACACATGCAATCCGGTTACGGTTTCGAGTTCTCTTTGTGGCAGCCCAGCGCATTCGGCACCGAACCTGCCGCCGTCTACGCAAACTACTACGCCCAAATATTTGCGGGTGACTTCATCGGCAAAAGCGGCAAGATGCAGGCCATACAGCTCGATACGGGTAACAGCGACACTCTGACAGCTTATGCGGCATATGACGCCGGCGTCCTGAGGAGGGTGGCGATTGCGAACTTGGGCTACTTCGATGGCACGCAGCAGGCGCAGAGTGCGCGTTCGAGCCAGAGTTTCACGCTTGCGGTGCCAGAGGGCGTGGCGAATGTTACGATGCAGACCCTTAGTGCGCCTAATGGTGCTACTGAGATTGATACGGCGAATATCACCTGGGCCGGGATGACGTATACGCTCGAGAATGATGGGATGGCGCAGAGTGTAGGGAACGCGTCTACTGTTTTACCCGTCACCAATGGGCATGTTACGCTATCGGTGGCACAGAGCCAGGCTGTGATGGTGTTCTTTGGCGCTCAAGGAAATAGTAGTGCTGCTGGAGCATCATCGTCTATGAGCTCGACCGTGACAGCTAGTTCGACAGGTCGAACTACATCTGTAGTGGCGACTGGGAGTGCGACAGCCACTAGCGCTGGTGCTAGTGCTACTGCTACGCACAAGAACGCGGCGAGTGGTCTTGAAGACCAGGCTGGGAGTGTGATGGGAGCAGTGTATGCAGCGATATTCTGCGTGCTGGCTGTGATGGCCAGTGTCTAAGGTTAGTCGAGGTTGAGATTACGAGACTAAAAAGCCCTTTCAAAACAAGCCTATGTAATTAGAAACTTGAGAATCTCAATATTATGTTTTCACGCTCATACACTACTAATACGCACAGCAGATTCACGGATCTCCTAAATGGCACTTGACTGTGCGTCGTGCGCCAGCCATAGACGAGTCAACCAAGAACGGCAATCACAAGCAGCATAGCAAGATTCCTGCTTATAACCACTTCTTCGACAATCAGAACGACAAAGGCCTCATGCCTATACCTCTTTCCATTAATGCGTATGGTCAAAATTAGATCCTCCATCCGCGATCGTTCGCATTTACATCAATCTTCCCACTACCCCTGCTCGTTGAGCCTTTTGCTCTCCCAATCCCTGTCTTCTCACCTCACTGAATCCACCGATCACAAAGATACCCACTCGCAAACGCAAACACCGCTTTATGCACAATATCAATGACCTGTTCATTGACCGGCCACGTCCTACAAGTAAACCATATCAGCCCTTCGACTAGCCCATCGTGTTACACTGTGTTCAGGTCCAGAGATGCATAGACTCACCAGGGTAGAGCGCCCGTGCCCGTAACATTCTCCAGCGTCTGATCAATGCACAACCGCATCACCGTGAACATGAAATCTGCAAAGGGACCGCGGACACCGTTGTATGACATTAAGCCGCGGATACCGGATGCGAGGGCGCCTTGGCCATAGTGCATTGCCTGTTATGTGTCGTTAGCCAACTAAAATCAAGTAAAAATGCGGTAAGAGACATAGAGCCTGTGGGTGCGATTTTGTATCCATATAATCTATATCATTATGGCAATAGTCTTTCGGGCAGGAATGCTGCAGTATGCAGAGTAGGAAAGAGGGAGTAGGAAAGAGGAGAGTAGGAAAGAGGAGAAAGAGCATGTTTGGTGTGTATGTAGAAGAGAAGTAGGGCAGGAACTGAACCTCGCTTACCCAGTTGAGCGATAGCATCTGATTATCAGGACGATCTGGCAGACGCAAGAGGACGCGGAGTGTATGCCCGGGCACCAGGGAGTTTGGGCGTTTGGTGAATGCTTGCTCGACTTTCTCAAAGGCTGTCATACTGGGATTGGGAATCTGATGTCAGTATAGCGAGCATGCTAATCGTCGACAGCACGAAAGAAGCATAGGAGTAGATGCATGAGAATAGCTGGCTTTTAGTCTTAGACTAGGTCATTTCTGACACTCTGGAGGACATGGAAGTTGAGTTTACGGTTTTTTCTCCCAATGTTTGGTCTTCTTTCTGAGGTCTTATGACATAGGGCGTGATGTACGAGATACACTACTTACACAGCGACACCAAGCAATCCTGCACCACATCCATAAACGAAAGCTTGCATAGGAGTGATTCTCATGCTCGATGGATCTGGTCGTGTTTCGATCGTGGTTCGCCTGTTGGTGGCCGCCATCTTGCTGCTAGATACAATGAGAGGAGATGCTCCGATGAAGAGAGCTTGCAATCACAAAGCGCCGGAATGGGATGAGATGAGTTCGAGGTAGATGCTGTTACGGTAAAGGTAGTAAAGTCGAGTACATGTCGGATGCGGCGGATGTCGATCATTACTCATCACGGACTCGAAAGTAATCACGCTCCTTATTACAGAACTCCTCCCAACTGCCTAGCCAGGACCGGGCTCTCACTAACCTCAAGCGTAGTCTGCACATGAACAACCATATCATCACTTCCAGCTTCTTCCATTGGCAATGGTGGCATTTCGGGTACATCAGACATACTACTATCATCTGCACTACCATCATCACCAGATATTCTGCTTGCCCTGCTTGCAGTTCTACTCCTCGATGTGACAATAGTAACGCCCTTGCCACCAGCTCCGAAGCCTGACTGATCATACGTGCTCCAAGACTCGTCTCTCGCGAGGTGTGTCGGTCGTCTGGTCGTGGGTAGCTCCGATGGAGTGCTTAGCGCCTCAATGTCTCCACGAGATTTATTCGTCAAGTCACGGCGTGACCATGGGAAACGCGATGTGATATCCTCCCACAGGCTAGTTGTCGGCTCATGTTTCACCACTTTTTCTTTCTGCTGCAGCTCATTCGCTGAATCGAGCAGCTGGCTTGCAATCGTCGTCGGATCAGGCGTTCTATTCTGCGATGTGTTGTCGCTACTGCTGTATGCACGTCCTGTGACTTTGCAAACGCCCTTCCTCATCTTCTCTCGTACACCTACTCCACCAAAGAACTTGATGAAGATTGATTTCAGACTTGGAGCCGAGGCGCACACTATGGCTACTGCTAATTCCGTGCTAGTCCACAGCCAGATCTGGTATCCAATCCAGGTAAAATCATAGCTTTTCCAGAAATCAAGATAGATGTAGTACATACGTACTAGTGACGCCACAGCTGTACATGCACCGACGGCGAAGAGTGCCCATAGTGCAATCTTTTGTCGCCGGGGAAGGCGTAGATTCCAGAAGATCATGGCTGGAAGCACGGCGATGAATCTACGATGCTTGTTAGGACCTCCACTTTTCTAATGAATCATCAGTCGAAGAACTTACAGATCGAGAGCCGCAATTGCAGAAGCGGCCATGATATGGCTTCCCTAGCTCGATATCAGTAAAGTTCAGGCATTATTGAAATAGAAACCCTCAGACGAACCTCGTCAAAACACTGGTACTCATGTGCTTGTACCCAGGCAGGATCGGCTCGATTCCAAAAGGCCTCTACAGGCCGACAAGTAAAAATAAGACTTATATCAAAAACCACCCAGTATAGAATAGTGAACGCGATGGTGGCATACACAGTCCACACAAACTTCTTGTTAATATCCTTGTTCGTGAGGCGCAAGTAGAAGAATAGAATAGACAACCGCACCAGCGCAGAGTTCCAAAAGTAGAAGAAGTAGCCGAAGAAGAAATACCGCAGTGCAACCACACGCTGATTATCGTCCAATTCCCAGAGGTGACGGTTATAGAGAGTTTGTGTGCAGACGCCGACCATGATTAGATATGCCAAGGTCATTGGAGCGCAGGCGAAGATGAGCCAGTCACTTGTGTCAGCTTTTCGCTGTATTCGTAGACGAGCCCATGCTCGGATGCCGACAAAGATGACGACTGCGAGCGAAAGTATTATTGTGACAGGGATGGCCACATCAGGTTGTCGAGGGTGGTTGCCGCTCGAAGCGTCTAGCTTCCATTGATCAAGAACAGCTTGAGGTATGGCGTGGAAAGCACTGCCAGACATGGTGCTGTGGGTGTATGTTTCAGCTTCAAAGTATGACTCAGCAGTGTCGTGCTGCTCTCGCAAATGAGATCTCGAATAATCGATATGACACGCAACGCTCTTAATGAAAGCCCCTGTCAGTATCTTGCTGTATGACTTGTGTACTGTTAACGAACGTCAATGACAATAGCATAAAGTGCTCAAACAGACGACAGACGAGTCGTGCAGATGTTCAATGATTGAAGTATCACAAGAAACATATGGAAAGGTAGTGACAACATATATCTCCATCATCATCAGATCTCGTATCACACAGTAACTGCGTACTGCCTCTGCCGCGATGCCCCTAGTTAACCTTAATGGACAGTAATTGAGGGAAAGCTAAAACGAAAGAAGAATGATACGGAACCCAAACCACAGCCTGTTGGAGAAACGTGGTGATCAATAATAAGACCACCACATGGCCAGAACTGAAACGTGGGAATACTCAAAGCACATTGGCCAAGAGCTCCCACGTTATATGCTTTACGAAATTCGCTCAGCCGCCGATATACGAGGAGAATAATGATGGACGACAGAATACGAGTGTGAGGATCATGTGGAGTCTTCCAAGGCATATCTCCGGGCCACCTTGAGTTTTGTCGCCTAGCTGGCATAAAATGAAAAGCTGTTGGCATGCCCTAAGCGTTGTGTGGTGAGTGCTTGTCGATGGTAAGTTGTATTATGATAAAGCGCGTGGGAATTCCGAGCGTGGCGTTCAGAAAAGCGGGGCAGGTTCGATGTTAGCAACAAGTTCGCAATGAAAAGAGGCCATCCCTGACACCTAAGACATCAATACTGTATGGGCTGCTGGATTCACTTGCAAGTACTGGAGAGACAATTCACCACCTCAAGAATCGCGGTCAATCTTTCCAACTATGATATTAGGCCGGCGGAAATGGATTGGCCCTTTTAGCCGTACGATCCGATACCGAGCTGACGGGGCCAAAGCGAATTTTGAAAACTAACCTAGTATCAACTTTGCAACATCGTCGCCGGCGGTCATAGTGTGGCCTCGCGGCTGTAGAATACTCAGTGTCAATGTGCGAATGTGTCGCCGCGACGAGTAATATGAGGGCTATAAAGTCAAGGCCAATCCAGCTCTGTAGTCTGAAGAAGCATCCTAAAGCTAACAATACAATCTTGCAATACATTCAATACCAACTACCCTGATACTCCTCTGACAGCTTCATCACATCCCTCATCACCCCAACCACTAAAGATCTCTTGCCCTCAATCGCAGCAATGTCCGCACCACGTCACGCCCCTTACGCCCCTCTCAATTGGTCTCTGGGCAATCCGGCCGATCACGACGACCTCGCCATTTCCTCGCGCTATTCCTCGCGCTATTCCTCGTCTGTCTAACCATCGCCATTCTCATTTTCCGGCGCAACACACAAGCTGGCATTAACTTCCGCCTCTCGATACCACTCATCTCCTTCTCGCTCATCCGCACTATCAGCGCCATCCTCCGCATCGTCCTAGCCTGCTATCCCCACCACATCCCTCTCGCCATTGCCGCCAACATCTTCGTCGTGGCCGGCGTGGTGGTCTTCTACATCATCAACTTCTTCTTCGTGCAGCGGCTAGTACGCGCTGCATTACCAGCGATCGGATGGACAATGGGCATGGCAATATTTCCATTCGTCGGCATAGTGGTCACAGTCTGCACACTGATCCTGATGATTGTCTCGAATATTCAATCATTCTACACCAGAGACTTGCAAATCCTGCAGATCGACCGCAAAGAAAACCTGTTTGGTTCGACGATGAACTTGATTTTGGCTTTCCTGCCGATACCACTTCTGGCTCTTACGCTATGCATGCTTCTCTTTCGCCGAATTACCAATAAGAGCACGCATATCGAGGCAGTCGGCATTTCAGGCACTTTTACGCAAAAGGTCGTCTTCGTGCTCATTGCATCTGCGCTTCTCACACTCGGTGCCGGATTTCGCGCTGGTGTTGCGTGGATGCGTCCAATCAGTGTGATGGAGGAGATGCCGTGGTATCTTGGCAAGGTTTGCTTTTACTTGTTCGATCTTGGACTTGATGCGGTCATACTGGTGGCCTATATTGTGGTGAGAGTTGACAAGCTGTTTTGGGTGCCGGATGGTTGTAAGAGTGAAGGACAATACGAGGTTGGCTGTGTTGAAGCGAGGAAGTTTGGAGTAGTTATAGAGACTACCGAGAAAGAGAGCGTTTGATTTAGGGACGCTAAGACAAGAGAAGAACGGAATCGTGGTGGGAAGTTGTAATGAACAAGACTTATGATATACGATCACCTGTACGAATTATTGAGCGGACTGTTGGATCAGTGGGTTGAAAATGGAGTGTACATTAGACTTAGGGTATACCTATCCAATATTTTCTCTTTTCAAGATCCTCTATACGGGCCGCTTCGCTTCCGCTCTCTGCTCGCATTGCAGTAATGGCCAAGAGTGCACCTCTGAGATTACCATGGCTAGTCGCAACCTGCCAATACTTTGTGGCGATATGAAGTTCTTGTTCCTCATGAAGAGCTAAGAAAGGGAAGTGGGCCTTCAAGTTACGTTCTACGGGGTTCATGTAAACCACCCTTTTGTTGCAGTGACATCTTCAGGAGAGGCTCGTAGTTGTGCGCGCGCCGGACGTAGTATGCAGGGCGCATCCACGTCATTGTCAACAACATCCAACTTGGGGCGTGCTGGTATGACTTGATCCTCGAATACCATACTGCGACGGGGATACAGTAAAGCACTGGTCATGTCCTGCCTAATACTATAGCAGGTCTGGATTATCCTGTATGGCCGGTCTGGGCCTTGTGAAGGCTGGGTATCACGGACTGGTAGAGCTCGTGAGAGAGCAGCTTCGAGTTTAGCGCGGGAATGCGCAACGATAATATTCAGGTCCGCTTCTGGGACACTTTAGCTCAAGGCATCATATTTCGGTGGCTCGAGTGCAAAGGCGCGACTTACGACCTTACAAATAGCAGACTAGAATGTTGCTCTTTTGCCTATATACCGCCATTGCTTGCGGGTGTCGTTATTCTGAATCTAAGAATATATGGTGATGCTTCGCCACGATCTAACGAAAGGGCTCGTTTATGGATCATGGTAGTCCAGTTGGTACAGAAGGGAATGTCGCAGGATTCTTGACCAGATCTGCCTGACGTTTGGCTCGAGCTAGGTTATTTGCGCGTGTTACCCTCATCTGTAGTATGCTCCTAGAGTACTGTTAGATCGAATCTCTTGCTGCTTCATGCCCACGTTGACTATACTTATGCAGAGCAAAGATACTTGGCTCATCGACCTTAGGTATCGCATTATCTCCTAATTCGATCGCCTTAATCTAGCACCAACGTCAGCATATAGACGTCGCTAGCTGCATGTCAAGCCTACTTTATCGTCTCGCTCTTTCTCATCCTTGTCATCGTCTTTTTTCTCATTCTTCTTGTCGTCGTCCTTCTTGTCCTTCTTTTTCTTTTTGTTCTTCCGTTTTTCTTCATATTCCTTTTTCACTTCCTCGATGGCCTTGGTCATCTCATCCTTCTTCTTATCGCTTTCCTTTTCTTCATCGCTCACGATAGGAGAAGCAAAGCCAGGATCTTTTAGATGTCCATCGCAAACATAGAAGAAGTCACGGTTGTCAGGAGTAATGAGACAGGAGGAAGTGGGTTTATAGCAGACGTAGCATGGTTTGGAAGCAGTGGCAGCCACGCGGCGCAGGTGGTAAACGTTTGCTGTGGCCATGCCAGATGGACTCGAGTAGTAGTAGGAATGACAGTAATTATGAGGTGAAGTTTGTGGTGCATCATCCAATCAGACTGCTTCATCGTCATCGGCGTCAACTCCTAACGCAAACCTCGACGGGGGCATGTCATTTTCACCAGGTAACAATTACATTGCCGAATGCATAATACTGATCATAATTCGTACTTTCGTCCTCTACCTGAACTAGCACCCGAAACTACACCGCCTCCAACAACGCAACGACCTACTTCTTACTCAAACCCTTGAGTAAGTTCTTCATCCTTGATTCTCTATCGCCGCCTCTTCCTTTCTTGTCCTCTTTCTTCGGCTCACCTGCCGCTTGCTCAACTTTGACATCTTCCTGTCCTGCAACTACAGGTGCTTTGAGCTCTTCCGCCTTCGCCCTATACTCTTTCTTCAAACTCGGTGCCTCCTTGACCTCTTTTGTCACGCTTTCACCCCATACCACCGTTACCAACACGCGTCCTTGCCAACTTAAATCTTTGATCATACGCCTTGACCCTTCTGCTCCTTCTTCTTTCATGGAAGTCATTCCCCCTGGCTTGCCGCCAACACCTGCCGCTAGAACTCTGAGTTGAAAGTCACTTGTAGGTGCTTCTAACACTTCTCTACACATGGCATACACATCCGCAATCGTCGATTCCTGACCGAACGATCTCTGAGCCATACTCTGATCGGGAAAGCGGATCCGCACCATGACCTCTTTGACTTTTGCAAATGCTGTTTCACGTTCTCGCTGGGCCGTGGCGAGTTCAGCATCGGATAATAGTTTGCGATTGCGAGTCTCGGATGCGAGTCTTGCCTGATGTAATTGAGCGTGGTCGAGGGTTGGAATGTAGTCGTCTTCGGAGTAGGTGGGAACGGTGTACGAGGTTGTCATGGATGGTGGTGAGAAGATTGCAATACTGCTAGCAGGTTCGGGCGGAGGTGCAGAAGTTGCTCGATTTGTGGGCGGTGCTGTTTCTGATACTGGTGACGCGACGTCGAAGTCTGGCATAGGACTGTCCGCTGCCGCAGGTGATGCTGCGGCGAAAGGGGCGGAGACTTCGGGTTCGGTGAGTGTGTCCTCTGTGGTTTGGTCGTCTGCCGTTATGCGTTCGCCAGCTAGATTGTCGAGCCTCGCTGCGCCGTCTGGATCGATGGATGAAAATGCTTCCCCTACATCCAGACCATGTGCACCGTGTGTATCGGTTGTCGATGCAGGTGCAGGGACTTCAATCGACTTGAAATATGTTGTAATCTGATCCATAGCCTCCGACATAGGTTGACCACTATCTCGATATGTCAAGCGAATCAGGCAACTTCCACTGCTAAAGCCCAATTGGCCTAATGTCTTTTGAAGATCAAGGAACGTTGCCAGCTCTCTGCCCATGATGTTTACCACTGGCATCTCATAATTCAGTCTGCCCGACCCTGTTGTTGTGCCTCCTGCGGTCACTGGTGTTGCTCTTTGTGTGAAGTTGTAGATTTTCTTTTCCTTGTCTGAATTACCTGATGTCCCGTCCTCGAAACGTCGTAGAAGCTGCCATAACGGTGTATCACTCGAAAACTTGTCTGTCAGCCGAGTAAGATCCCCAGATGCTCCACCAGACGTGGGCAGCTGTAAAGCAACATTGATGACCGTAGGAGACCGTGAAGACTGGACTAGACTGAGTTTGGCACCATTCAGAAGGCCAGAAAGACGGATCGTCCGCGAGAGGTCAATAGGCTTGTCATTGTGCCTGAAAGTATTTCTTAGTAATGAGGGTTGAAATAGGATGAGGCAGGCAAAGCGAACCTACTTCAACCCATACTGATTTGAGTCGACTCCAAATTTTGCACAAGCTTCTTGTAGGACATCACTGAGGTGTTTGTTCGGAGTGCACTTGATTGTATGTCTTCTTGCTGTGCTGTCGATGACTATAACATGAGAGGCCATCGCAGGTGTTCTTGATTGGTGAGGATGGGATGACCTTTGTGTTAGGAGACAGACGAGGAGGTTGGTGGCGACGACGTGATGTTGGCTGTCCTAGTCGATATAGCCTGAGGAAAGTGACACGTATCTAATCAATTCGATGCAGTTCTGTTGTATTTGAAGCTCTTGTTTTAGGCAGCTTGTTGATGACGCTACTCTGAAACAGTGGCACGTGCACGCGAACCTTCGTCCTGTCCTCCCTCTGTTCTCGTTGTTTCATCTTCAAACCACTTCATCAAACACATCTTCTCGTCTTCTTTCCTCCTTACTCGACAATCTACGATTATTCTCGTGAGCGGGTCACTGCACGCAAGAAACACGAACAGGTATTCGCCGTCGTCAGCCCAAGCACAAGCACAAGAGAGGAGACTCACATCAGACCAAACACTATGGTGCGCACAAGCCCATACGTATTGCACCTCTCAAGACTCTAGGCTAATATGTTCTAGTCGTCGCCATTCTCGATAAACGGTGGTGCGTGTGTAGCCATGATTGGCAAAGAGTACGTTCACAATCTTCTAGTCATCTTCAATCTTAACGACTAACGCACTTTCCTATAGCTGTGTAGCTATCGCCTGTGATCTCCGACTTGGTCTCCAATCCATCACAATTTCCAACAACTACCCCAAGATCTTCCCCTTCTCTGGAACTACACCTCTGTACCTTGGTCTCACCGGCCTTGCCACTGACATTACGACTGTTTACGAAACACTGCGCTACAAGACGAATCTCTACCGCCTACGGGAAGAACGCTCACCATCTCCTTTGACCTTTGCTCACCTCATCTCCTCCTCACTATACGAAAAGCGCTTCGGTCCATGGTTCGTGTCACCAGTACTTGCAGGTCTGGATCCGAAGACTGGAGCACCATTCATTGCCAGTTTCGACAGTATCGGATGCCCAGAGTTCGCAAAGGACTTTGCAGTTAGTGGAACGGCGAGCGATCAGCTGTTCGGAACGTGTGAAGGGTTATGGGAGCCAGATTTGGGACCAGAAGAATTGTTTGAGACCGTCAGTCAGGCGTTGCTGAATGCAGTGGACAGAGATGCATTGAGTGGATGGGGCGCACACGTATACATCTTGGAGAAGGACAAGGTGACAAAGAGGTTGTTGAAGGGAAGGCAAGATTGATGGAGGTATATGCAGAAGAAGAGAAGGTTACTCATTTCTTGAAGGACAGACACAATGTATCGTTCTTTTGATCTGGACGATGAAAGACTCCAAAACAATACAACGGGCTGGGGAAGACAAAAACCAGTATAGATAGAGCGAAGACACATCCACGCTATCAAGATCAGGACTATCAATGGTTAGCAGAGCCATAGTCATCAGGTGCTTTGATTGCCCAATATTTTGAAGTGATGATTTCCTCACGCAGTCTGTACTCCCGCTTTCATGTAAATCGTTCCACCTGTGATATACTCTCCGTCGTCGTCCGCTGTACCTTGGCTACTATAGACTTGTCGATTCCGTGCTCAAAGCATGTATACACTTCGAATTTAGAGATCAACCAACTTGTCTTGGCATTACGCTGATTATCAAAAAGACAATAACATCGAGAAAAACAAACAAAGTTACCAGGTACAGAAAAGACAACCTCTCGGATACCTTCGAGATGCCTGGTACCGCATCTGTAGCGTCAGCACGTACCTCCATCTACCACACCGCACAATCGTCGTCTCCCAATGATGCATCCACCTCACCTCTTGCTTTCTGGACCCCTGCTCCTACTCGTGCTGCTGTTACACGAATTGAGGAAGAAGATGAAGAAGATGATGATACTCCAAGAGCAACAGCTTTTCAGTATGCATTGAACCAGAAAAACACCATACCCGGATCTTCTCCTATGTTACACCGCTACATAGATCAATATGCTGCAACAGAACAAGATACACCATCTGCAGTAACATCCATGACTGCAACACCGCGCACGAGATTGCAAGCTCGCTTGATGGCAACAAAGACTTCTTCTCCCGCCATATCAACCCGTGGATCCCCAGCCACTTCAATCCCATGCAAGACTCGAGGTAGCTCTGTCAACCCTTCCACGCCACGTGCTTTCTCTCCTCTGGTCAAGCAGAACATGCTCGCTGAAACGACACCACACTCGATATCGTATGAGAACAAGGTCAAAAGCAGTGTGGAGGAGGTCGTGAAGTCGCTCACAAGAAGAGGAAGAGCAAAAGAAGGACTTGCGCTACAAGCATTATATAGCCAAAGCTTCAAGGATGCGGGTACAGCTGAATTGCTCGATGCTCTGCTGCGACAACGCGCCAACGATCGCCAGAAGCGAGACTTTGCGCGCTATGTCGAGGATATCAGCAAGCTTGGTAGTCAGCCATCTATCCGACAGAACTCATCACAACCACTGGCTGAAGAACAAGGCATGGACGAAAATGTAGAAGTCATGTCTGAAATACTTCCTCCAGATTATGTCCGACCACCTTCACCGCGCGTCGTCATAGAAGTACCTGCGCAAGATTTACTAAGGAGAATCACTGTTACCCGTCATACGCAGATTTTAGGCACTCGGGCCATTCAGCAAGAGGACAGTCTGAGGGAGACCGACCTGCGCTCGGCAACCAGCTCGACTATCAGCCCACTCAATCCTTCGTTCCAAGTGGATGAGCAGATGACTGACAGGACTGAAAACCAGGTCACGCTACAACGTTCTGAGGCAGCCACTTCTGACTCTTCTACGACGCTCCCATCTGTGCCCGCCCCGAATGAGCTGTCTTCGAGTGCAGAAACAGAACAGACGAAACATGAACAGCAACCTGCAGTTAACAATCAACCTTGGATCAAGCCGATTACAAAAGTCGGCCAGCATCATGCTCCTTTCAATTCTGGTCTCAAAAAGTTTACACCGGACTTCAACGTCTTACAAACGAGGGAGCGTAGGCGAAGGAAGCACAAGAAGAGACTCTTTGCTGCCGCGAACGGACCAGTGTTTAGTCGAGCATTCATTACCTAAGGTAGCTATGCCTTACCTAGCTTGACACGGACGATCACCACCTCTGACTCTTGGCACGGGAGATCGGCAACTAGATGAATGACATCAAACTCATCAGCTCAAGGAGGTGAAAAATCAGAACTACAGCTGTCAACATTTTCGAGTCTCGAACACATCCTAACACTACGTCACTCCCAAGCATCATCATAACATAACATTCGTAATGGGTGTCGAGACATTGCCGGATAGAATGCAGGCCTATCAGGTCGTGGAAGTGTGTAGTACAGCGAAAAATATTTCGAGTGTAGACGACACTAACTTTGGCGTAGTACGACAAGCCACACGAGCTTCGAGAGGTCCCTGTTCCTAAAGACCTCAAACCTCACGATCTCCTTGTGAAGATTGCGGTTGCCTCCTACTGCCATACAGATGGAATGGTGCAACACGGAACATTCGGCACTAAACTCCCATGCACTGCTTCTCACGAAGGAGCAGGCTCAGTCGTCGCTCTTGGGTCGTCTGTAAAAGACTTTAGCGAAGGCGATAGAATCATGTGTGGTCTCTGGCGCGATCCATGTGGCCAATGTGTAGACTGCGAACCTGGGCGTGAGAACTGGCAACAATATTGCCCCAACCACGGAGGCAATATCGGCGTGGACATTGCTGGAGCTTTCGCGGACTACGTTGTCGTAGACTCAAGAAGTGCATGCAAACTACCAGACAAGGTTTCTTTTGAAACTGCTGCTCCCTTGGCTTGTGCCGGATGTACAATATGGCGAGGCATTATCCAGAGCGGTGTCAAGAAAGGCCAGTGGCTTGCTCTTGTAGGCTCCGGCGGTGGACTTGGACACCTCGGTATTCGATTCGCAAAGGCGCTAGGTATCAAAGTTATTGGAATTGATGCACGTGATGAAGGACTGGAGCTGAGCAAAGATGCCGGTGCTGATGTTGTTATTGATGCTCGTAAGGGCGACGATGCTATGATCAAGCAGCTGGAGGAACTCACGGATGGTCAGCGAGCTGAAGCAACTGTCAACGTTAGTGATGCGCCGCAAGCTACTACCACAGCTTGTGCTGCTACCAAAATGCACGGCCTCATGATCCAAATCGCGCAGGTATGCTATGCTCCTTTTTACTCGATTAAATATCTGTCTCATACTTGCTGTCTAGCCCGATACCGTCAGTGTTGGCTTTGCGGAACTTGTCTTCCGTGATGTTCGCATACATGGGTCATTGATCTGTTCGCAAAAGGAGGCGTGCGATATGCTCGATCTTGTTGCCGAGCACAACATTAGTGTTCAGAACAACATCTTTCATGGCTTGAAGGAGATTGACAAGCTGATTGGGCTCGTACATACAGGAAAGATGAAAGGTAAAGGCGTCGTGATTGTGGATCAGGCGCAAGTTGAACAGGAGAAGAAGATATCAGCTACTGTATAGAGCCTTGTAGTGTTCTGATCAATACACTCAACTCGTGGGATTGCTGAATAGTACACATCCATGTACCGACCTCTTCATTTCCTTATTCCGCGGCGGGTACTACGATGCCCAGAATGCCAAGGGCGCCAATCGCTTCCACGTTGCACAAAGCGTACAAAGACAAGTACCTGGTAGCTCCTGACAAGGTGTTAGGTGTTATATGAAGAATCCAGCATTATCACATGACGTCCTTCCTTGCCCCGACCAACGATCCAGTGACTCTCGTAGGCTGCTGTCACTGCAAGGCAACCAAATACACCATCAACCTCCCCGAGCTCCACAAAGTCTCTTATTGCCAGTGTTTTATCTGTGCCTCGCAAAACTTCTTATGGCTGTCACCTGAAAAGAACGATGTGGTATTCGAGCGTACTGGACCAACTTTGGTGTATGAATGTGGTCTAAAGAGGCTGTCTACTGAGGTAGACGCTCAAGTGTCGAGATGGGCGGACCAATAAAAGAGGGCTTACGACGTCGTAGTTCTGCTCGACATGCGGTTGTCATATACGTGCTACAGTCAAGGTCACTGGTGCGCAAATCTACAACGTGAGCATCATATCTCCTCTTTGTGGATTAGTATCGTTCTAACGACTTCAGGCGCGTCTTCTACAAGACGTAGATTTGTGGAATCTGGAGCGTAATAAGTATGTAGGCAGGGATCATGAGCTAGAGATGTCTGGATCGATGGTGTGCTAAGACGATTCCTTGCTAGAAGCCATGATGCCACCCTCGAGCCGCCACACTATGAATGCCCAGCGTACAAAGGCCCGGCAATCCTCGAGCAAGATGAAGATGGCAGCGATCAGGAGCTGCAAGTACTCAATGGCAGTTGTCACTGCGGGGACGTCACGCTAGCTATGCGCACTATGCCACTCAGTGAACAGGTTATCAACGAATGTAATTGTAGTTTCTGTTGGCGGGTAGGTTATTGTATTGCCCATACTCATTGAACCCATAATCATTGATACTTGTGAACACAACAACACAACACAACACAACACAACACAACACAACACAACACAACACAACACAACACAACACAACACAACACGACACAACACAATCAGCTAACTATATACAACACAGAGAGCTGGCGTACACGTCTATCCAATCACAGACGCCAGATCGTCCGTCCATCTCAGCGGTGTGGATAAACTTCAACCATACCAGGTCAACGCGCACGCAAATGCCTTTTCCTGCAAGCACTGTGGTACCTTTCTCTTCCTCGCTGGCTCAAAACGCCAGATGGAGCAGAGAAAGCTGAGCAGGAGAGGAGAATGGGCCATGCGTTGAAGATCTTCGCGGTTGATGTTAGCGCTTTGCATGGTGTCGATGTTGGAGAGCTGAAGACGAACAAATATGATGGGAGAAGTGAGCCGCCGATGTTTGTGGTCAATTAGTGGCATATACGATAGGCTGAAGCTAGGTGTACGTGTAGCCGAGATTAAGATTGGTACCTGGGTGAGATCTGGAAAGCAAGTTATGGCGAGTATGGGTCAGTTATCGAAGTGCTAGGCCGGCAAGATGGCTTTTGCATGCGGTTCTGGTGTTTATAGCTGGAAGTGCTAGTGTGGACAGATCTAGCATACCAGACCAAATTCGAGCACTACTTGTCCTACATCCTTCTCTATACAGTCAGAAGTACCAGCCTCCGGCCGAGCTTAACAGAGGGGTGTGGGAGGACCAGTTTTTGCAGAGAGAATTGTCACATGCGAATCCCCCTCTGTTAAGCTCGGCCTGAGGAGGTATGTTGCCGTGAGTAATGGGAAGACGAAGTCACGAAGTAGCTCGGCATCATCTTCGCCGGCGCCGTAGAAGTGATTGCCGATGTTGTTACACCAAGTCGTTCTCCCTTCAATCCTCAATACGGTAAATATTCAATACAGAAAGGTGTGTGCTTGCTCTGTTTTTTGATGGATATGTACGAATACGAACTGCCTCTTTGTAATTCCAATCTCTTCCCTGATTTCTTGTGATAGTATCGCTGCTATTCGTTTCCTCATGCAGCAAAACATCGACCTCAATACAGGACGACCATGGACTAGTGATGAGCACGAAGCGCAGGATGCGGAGCAGTACAGCATGAGTCCGGAGCGAGATACTGTTGACGAGACGTTCAACAAAAAGAAGCTACTCGTAATCATAGGTTCAGGCATCATCCAGGTATTTGTAAATCCTTTATACTAATTACACAATACTTACATATTACTAGCTTCCCATCTGGGTTAAGTAGCCCCATCAATCGCACAATCCCATGCACTATACTAACAATCCCAGGCTTCGCAATGACCTACGGTGTCTTCCAAGAATACTACTCTACCCACTGGCCACTCTCAGGCTCCCAATCCACCACCTCAGTCATCGGCATGGTTCAAAATGGCGTCATGTATATCAGCATGCCCTTCCTCTTCGTCCTCTTCTCGCGTCGCTGGGCGCACAAACGGCAAGTAGCTGCGCTGTGCGGCACGTTACTGGCATGTCTCAGTTTCCTGCTCTCGTCATATAGCACACATGCCTGGCATCTAGTTACTACGCAAGGTGTTCTGGCAGCTATGGGATGTGCTCTGATCTATAGCCCAATGACATTGTCACTGGGTGAGTGGTACATCAGCAGTAATCGAGCTGTAGCTTATGGTGTTGTGTTATCCTGCAAAAACATCGTCGGGTCCGCATGTCCATTCCTACTGCGAGCTCTACTCAATCGCTACGGCTTTCGCGTCGCACTAAGAGTCTGGGCTGCTATAGTCGCAGTAACCAGTTCGGTGTCCATTTGTATGCTGCCCGCACACCCATCCACAACACAACGACCACGCAAGCTCCCCTGGAGCTTTCTAAAACACCAAACAATCTGGAACTACAGCACCGCCATTCTCTGCCAAAGCTGCGGCTACGGTATCCCACAAACCTATCTCAACCAATACGCGCACGAAGTGATTTTACTCTCGGAAAACTCGGCTACGCTCCTCCTCACCCTCTTCAATCTCCCTGGTATCGCCTCGTCGGCATTCTTTGGCTATCTAAGCGATAATAAGCGCTTCCCTTTGTCGGCAGGCACGGTGACCGCGATATCTGCATTTTCATCTGCATTAGCCGCGTTATTATTCTGGGGACTGACGATACAGGGGAATTCCACACTTCTGATCATCTTCTCGATCAGCTTTGGCTTTTTTGCAGGAGGGTATAGTGGGACTTGGGGCGGTGTCATTAATGAGTTGGAACGGGAGGCTGCGCGGAATAATGAAGCTGTAGATGCGGGAATGCTGTATGGATTGCTGAATGGAGCGAGAGGAGTGGGGTATGTGATGGGAGGTTTGACGAGCGTGCCTTTGGCAAAGGCTGGTGGGATTGGGTCTACCGGTGGAAGTGGATTTGGATATGGTACGACCTATGGAGCGTTGATCTTGTTCACGGGGTTGAGCACGGCGTTGGGAGGATGGGGGTTGTTATGGAGATGGGGCAGGATGTTGTTGTGAAGATGCTACGTCGTGGTAAGAAGTTGTATCAAGGTTGAGGTTATCATAATGAGTTTCACATTTATGCTCGACAACCTCATTCGGGGACTCGAGCTCGCTCTCTGTGGTGCCATCGATATATGCCTTTGCATTCGCTAGTTCGCCACCATTGACAAGCTCTTACAAGTTGTCGATACTCTCAGCTAAAGCCACTCCCTTTCTATGCCTCTTCAACAGCACATCGAGCACCTCCGCCATCGCCAACAATTTCTCCTCCTGTAAACGCTCTCCAACTAATTGAACAGACGTCGGTGCGTCCTCGTACTTAATTGGTCCATCATCATACAATCGTTGATAGTACGCGTCCATCTCACTTACTGGCTCCGTCTTCCCAATGCCTACCCCGTCCCATGTATGTGTCTTCTTTACCTGACCAACTGGTAGCACAACACCAGGTAGATCCAGCGCGTTGAACACAGCAGAATAACCCCAATGTCTCGCCTCGTTATGTGCTGCAGCTACAGATGGGTGAGTAGGGCATAAGATAACGTCGACGCCTGTAGAGCGCAGTTGTTCAGCGTAAAGTTTGCGGACTCTGTCGTGCTCGACATTCATACGCCAGGATTCCTCGAGTGTGTAGCGCTTTGTTGCGTATGTGTCGTACATGAAAGACATGTAGGGTACAGCAGGGTCAGTGGAGGGATCCGTAAAATCCCGGAATTCGTCGCCGCCGTCCATGAAATATGCATTGTTAATCCACTTGAAAGTCTCCTTCATGTGTGTTGAGTCCCAAGTGATGATCTCGTGACCAGCTGAGCGCAGGATATCAACAGCGTGTTGCAGTGCGGAGAGTACTGGAGGATGTGGCTGGACCATGCCATCATGCCACATGACACCTATCCTGAGCCGTTTCGGAATAATTTCGACCGGATGAGGACGCCATGGCAGGGGCATAAGAGAGGGTTCGTGACGCCAGGGCTGGTAATCGAGTGCGACTTTGCAGAAGAGGTTTATATCAGCTAATGAGTTTGCCATTGGGCCCACACAGCCGATGATGGCTTCCATGCCCCTAGACTAAGTTGAGCTCACTTCATTATGATATGGATAACAAATGGCGAACATACGCGTGAAGTCCACTTAGACCGCCGTGTGGAAGACGAGCAATACTACCTTTGAGACCGTAGCCTCCCGCAAAAGCACTCGGGACGCGAATGGAGCCGCCTGAGTTGTGAATTCAGCTGGGAATGATATGCACAATACGGATCGGCAGACTTACCAATGTCAGTTCCGATTCCAAGCACACTTCCGCACATAGCAATCAAAGCACTTTCACCACCAGAGCTGCCACCACTCGTTAGATTCCTGTTATAAGGATTCGTTGTTCGACCAAACAAATTACTACCAACGAGTTAATCATAGAAGATAACAACGAAGAGACTCGTAAAGCTCCGCCCTACCTACCTATTTGTCTCGAGTGACATCAGAGTCTGTGGATTCGTGGTTTTGACATGAAAAACAGCACCAGCTTCGCGAAAGATCTTCACGATCAACGCGTCTTCTTCGGAGATGTTGTCTTTCCACGCCACGAGACCAGATGTGGCAGGAGTGCCTCTTAGGAAGATGTGCTCCTTGACGGATATGGGCAGACCGTGTAGAGGTCCCTGTAGATTGCCAGTAGCTTCCAAGTACTTATCCAGTTCCCGTGCTTGTATGATAGCTTCCGAAAACATTATATGGGCTATACAGTTTGTCTGACTCACGGGATCAGCTTTCTTCGGTTGAGTGATAACACAAGGGCATGAACTCACTGCTTGATGGGCGATGGCAGCTCGCTTGCAAAATGCTGTGGTCACCTCCACTGCACTATAGCTCTTTGACCTCATTAACTCGAGCAAGTCTACCGCTCGACATTCCGTGATCTTCAGTTCTTTCTTAGTCATGATACCTGTGGTATGAGGCAACATCATCGAGTTCTTAAAAGACAAGGCACCTGGTGGCAGTACCCATGCTGCTGGGATGGCAGACTCGATCTGTTCACGTCTTTCATTTGCAGCTTGTTGCCATACAGGTATGTCAGCTACAGGCATATTAAGCCTAACGTGAGGTGTTGAACTGGCTGTCCTCTCCTCTGATAATAAGGTAAAGGAGGTCATCTATGGCTCAGACAGTATACTGAAGGATTAGAATCTCGAGGAGTGCTAGAAGCCAGGGCACTTCCAACGTGTATAAGATGTCTTGAAAAACTACTCCTAGGCAGACCCGAGTACAAGCGTATCGAATAGTTGAGTTTGTTGTAGTCCGCAGTCGGAAGGTGGCAATCCAGATCCATTGCGGAAGCTCGTTGCGATATGTGAGCGGACTCTAGGCTGAAGCCTTACCGTGCTGTGGGAAGCATGCTGCAGATCAAAGCATGGATGTTGTGGTAGGTCGAACCGAAAGTGTGGCGGTTCGCACTTCCTGTTTTAAGCCCAACTCGCAAATAAAGGTCCTCTGTCGTCTTCGATATATCGTGTGAGAGATGCTATCATTGCTTTCACGATGCTTGCGGAAGACGAACCCGACTCTGTCAACTTCATTGCAACTTCCTGTTCAGATTCGGCTGCACGCTAAAATGGTGTTACATCAGGTGACCAATGCGTCGAATGCATACACCCAACAACAACTTAACACCATCAAGGTCTACAAGCACAGAGGTAAATCAAATAACACGCAAAACCTTTCCCCTGATTGCTAAATTCGTGGACTAGCTGTATACGACTATGCTTCGATTCATTCTGTATTTGCCTCTACCTTTGTCACCCATGTCTCCTTCATCACTACCGACGAGGATGGAGAGCCGACACCAATGAACCTCCCAATGACTGCTGTATTAGGCAAATACAATCCGCAAGATTCTTTGCCAGAGGATGATGGTTCTGAAGAAGAGTACTATCGTCAGCAAGTCGATTTGTCAAAGCCTATGGACATATATCTTCACGGCAACAGCGCAATGATGCTAAAGCGAGCTGTCAAACGAACTGGAGCCATGAAAGTGTGTCTAGCAGCGACTAAAGGTTTGCTCCACTGAGATTTGTTTCATTGTGCAGTGCTTACTGGTGTTGAATAGTGGACGGTGTAGTACTCAACTTCACGCCAAATGGTCACTCTCTCAACTACCGTTCCGCTGTGATACACGGCGACGCTGAGCTCGTAGAATCATCAGACGAGAAGAGATACTCCATGCACCTCCTGACGAACCACATGATACCACGACGATGGTCAAATACCAACGAGGTAACGCCATCCGCACTGAGGGGAGTACAGATATTGAGAGTTACTGTGCGATCAGCATCTGGGAAGGTAAGGGCGAAGAATATGGGAGCAGCAGATAATCTTGAGGCCATCATAGGCAGAAACGATGTGTACACTGGTGTGGTACCAGTATATGAAATGCTAGGAGAGCCGGTGCAGAGTGGTTACTTTCCTACACGTCCTGTGCAGACTCATCTGCGAGACTGGATAGCTCATCGAAATGAGGTGGAGACGACATATGCCTATAGTGCGACAGAGCAGACGGCAGAAGATACGCGTAATATGGAGGAGCATCTGAAAGAGCTTGCAGCGCAAGAAATTCCTCGTTGAATCCTCTTGGAAGGCACTGGAGAATTCCAGCAACCACGTTCAAGTCGCCCTGTCCGTCTTGTTAGTGCTCATGCATAATTTGGGTGCAATAGATCGTTTGTCATTCTTTCGACTTCATGCGTCAAGAAATTAAAAGACTCGGCAATAATAGGAGGTGGCAAATGTTGGCTTGGTACGAGGAAAGTCGAACCGATCAACTTCGTCCTTATCTTTTGCCAAAAAAGCCAAGTCACTTTCTATACTAGTCTACCTCGACACTTGGTATGTGTGCATGTACGCCTTTCCGTGTACAGTCGGCGTATCTTGCTGCCCTATGAGCCTGTAAGCGCGGCGCTTCGCTGTTACCGCTCCCCAATGTACAATGAGCTTTTATCAGTGGCTCTTGTTATGCTCGCTCTCCGGTGCCCGTGATTCCTGATGTGAAACATAAAGTCTCCTCTCTCTCCTGTCAAGAACGTGAAATCCCAACTCTTCGTGATCTTGTTCCTGTCGTCGCGCAGCTGTGCAGCTGTAACCTTATGATGGACTCCCTCAAAAACGTTGACATGAAGTCTAAAGGTATCGAAGAAGGTATACACGAGGTTCCTGGTGAACACTATGCTCTCAACAACATGGATCAAATCGACTTGGAAGGCAAGACCCATGTCACTACTGAGGCCGGAGGAGTGGCGGTGATCGAGGCTTCTCAAATGGTGTTTGGTAAACACGGCAAGAAGATCATGTGGCTGGGGTGAGTTATGGGTATCCTATGCTGGATTTCGTTATCCTAATGCTCTTTAGGGTCGCATTCCGCGCTTCTGCTATCAACTGGACAACAGTATGGTCTATGTTTATCAAAAGTATGTCTTACACAAAAAAACCTCTCAAACACGGCTGTCGAAGGCTGACCTTTGTTCTACAGCTACGCACCCAGTACTTTCAACGCTCTTTCGCAAAAGGCAACTCTCTCTACGGCATGCCTCATCGTCTCAGTCGTGGCCAATCCACCTATCGCAAAGATCTCTGATACCATTGGTCGCAGCTGGACTCTGGTCGGGACTGTCTCTTGCTACCTGCTCTCATATATCCTGGTCTCTGCCTCGCAGAACTTCGCCCAATATGGCGTTGGCCTCGTCTTTTACACGATCGCACAAACTGGAACGAACATTGTTCTCGACCTTATTGTGAGCGATATCAGTAGTGCACGATGGCGAACACTGGCTGTCACTATTCAGTTCGCGCCTTTTCTCGTTATGCCATGGGTTGCCGCACTAATGATAGAATCAGTCTTGGCAAACATCGGCTGGCGTTGGGGAGTTGGAATGCTTGCCTTTATATATCCGCCCTGTGGTGCCTTCCTCATTGGAGTTCTGTTTTTCTATCAAAGGAAAGCCAAAAAGATGGGCATAGTGCAAACAGCTAAGCTCAGTTTCTATAAATTCTTCTCGCTGATCGACGGCGGTGGACTCGCTCTTCTCTGCGCTGGATTCGGTATGTTCTTTCTCCCAATGTCACTGGCATCAACCACCCCAAGCAATTGGAAGACTGGTTGGATCATCGCGTTAATGGTCGTTGGGGGCGTGCTGTTGATCTCTCTTCCCTTTTACGAGAAGTTTCTGGCCAATCATCCCATCCTGCCCACCCACTACTTCAAAAACAAGGTCATTGTGCTCGCAGCGGTTATGTATTTTCTGGACAGCCTATGCTTCTCTGCCTCCCACTCCTACCTCTATTCTTGGGTAACGATCAGTCACAACTATGATGCGACCCGGGCCACTTTTTTCATTTACCTCAATGGTGTGGTGCAGGCTACTGTTGGTATACTTGTTGGCCTGGCCATTGGAAAACTTCGCCGTACAAGTGGATTTTACTTTGTGGTACGATCATTCGCGCCCTTGGTTACGGTATTATGATTCGTTTTAGAGGAGCCAACAACAGCAATGCCGAGCTTTTCATCGTTCAAGCGGTTCAAGGTGTTGGTGACGGCATTGTTACGCCTATTCTATTGACCATGGCTCAATTACAGGTCAAACATGTTGAACTAGGACAGATTACTGCCATCATTCTAATGTTCTCTACGCTTGGAGCTGGTGTTAGAAGCTCAATTGCAGGGGGGTTGTATACCAACATTTTCCTGCCTGCATTGAGGTCAAGGCTCGGCGCAGGAGCTAGCGAGACAGTGATTAACAGTGTTTACAACTCGATCACCGCGGCTGATCTGCCTGCTTGAGGCACTCCAGAGCGTATTGCTGCTAATGCTGCTGTAAGTGCTTGAATTTGTTTGCTCCAAAGTGCTGCATACTCACATATCATACAGTACTCTGATGTTATTCGGACTATTTCGATTGCGGCACTTTGTATATCTGCACCACTGATTGTCCTCGCGCTACTGGTGCCTAATGTGTATTTGCAGACAAGCACAACCTTGTGGAAGGTGAGGATAGTGCTGGGAATGCAGTCGAGAGATCGTGAAGGTTATAGCGAGGTGGAGGGCGATTTTGTTGTATGTAAAGCAGGAAGGCATCCTTCATGTGTCGATATAAAGGGCATGGCGGCACGATTCTCTAGACAAATCCACTATATATCTGTGGCTGTGCGTTCTACTGTCCCATTACGTGCTACCAATCCAGCTCAATTTCTTGATTTAGCTCGAGTACTCGGATACCTTGGAAAGCACCTTCCACTCCACTATGCCAAGCCTTGTTGCTCTATCAGATAACGTTCTTTTTGGTACAATGTAATCACACTCTGACTTGTACATAACATCAAACATCAAACCGATACCGCACCGAATAAACGTGATGAGCCTACTTCATGGCGTCCAATTCTCGTAAGCGAAGTGGCTCCTGTTGGACCTGCAAAGTTAGACGAAAAAAATGTGACGAGAAACAGCCAGCTTGTGACGCGTGTGGTTCACGTACTATACAATGTTCTGGGTATGCTATGGACAAGCCGGAGTGGATGGACGGCGGTGTCTTGCAGCAAAGAGAGCTTGAAAATATTCAAAAGCTGGTGAAGCAGAACAAAAGTCGAAATAGGAAGATTTACTTGAGAGAGCATCCCCAGAAACGACGTCAAGCGCAGGAGCCCGAGTCTGAAGCGAACCCAACGTCGAGTCCTCCCCAGCATCACGCTTCCGCGGATCTGACGCCGCAATCACAGTCCGAGGAAGAGTTTGTCGTCGACAACAATGTTTTACCGTGAGTGTGAATACTTTTCCCTGATTGTGGGATTCACTTTCTTTAAAAACTCATGTTCAGTGGGTGGAGGACACTCGGTACTTTTCACAACGCTAACTTCACTATACCTTCATCATACACGTCAAGAAAGATCAACAAGTCCTTAGGTCATCGCTTTGAGATTTATGAGCCTGATGGGCTCATTCTGAGTGCTTCAAAGACAGAGACTGCTTTTCACAAGGTTTTACAGCACTTTCAAACCTATTACTAGGCCAATGAATCTAATCTTGTCATGAATACGCATTTAATTTGCTCATTTTGAATTACTGAAAGATGAACAGCACCACCCACAAAAAGGTGGCCACTCCTCGACTTCGTATCATGGGAATTGCACGCTGAATAGTTTGTCTTGCAGCACAAATCTTATACGAAACCTTACACGACTTATCATACTAACTCATGTATATAGATCTGTTCAGATCTCTCCAGTGCAGCTTAGTGAGCCGAGCATCGCCCCAAATATATCCTACTTCCGCTTCAGTCACCATCGAGAGGCAGAGCTGCTCATGCACTACCTGGACCACGTGTTCGCCCTCCAGTTTCGCCTGCACATTCCTTCGGTATCCACGGGAGGCAGAGGTTGGCTTCTTTGGCTTCTGACCGAGACACCACCTTTCCACCGAGCGGCCATAAGCTTAGGAGCACTACATCAGCATTCCCTTCTCGGTCGCACCTCACGTGGAGTACACTACTATGATGCATGGGAGGAATTGAATGAACATCACAACCGTGCACTCAGTGAGCTACAGGTGTTCCTACAGAACAGCTACGAGTCTCATACCGCTGTAAACGATCGAATGCGGAAGTTGCAAATACTGGCTTGTGGTGTGGCATTCATCAGTTTTGAGTTATTTCGTGGTGGCGTGAGCTGGGAGCCACATCTGGACGCGTTGACGACTATCCTGTCGAGCAAAGGGGTTGATGATGCCAGTGTCAGGCACGGTTCAACAACAGAAATGGCAATGGTACAGGATGATACCAGTACTGTACGGGAGCCACAAATGAGCACCTTGGAGGATACTGCAGAGCATTTTCTAACGGGAGCCATTATCTGGTTCGAGAGTCTCTCGGTCGCCTCTACAGGGAAGGCACCAAAGCTACTGGACCATTACGATACCCTACTAGCAGATGGTCAAATCGACCTAGTCAACGTGGCTGGTTTCCAGAATTGGATAGCCACAATTATAGGAGAGATAGGAGCTCTGCGGGAGTGGAAAAGTCAGGCCGAGAAGGAAAGGAACTTTAGCTTCTGGACATTGTTCGAACGAGGCGACGCCATCAGAAAGCGTCTAGGTGAGCGAATCCTTGCATTACGTGCAGAGATATCGCAAACTCTCCCTGCCTTCGATGGCACTCAAGTCGATGCAGCCGCAACGTATCTTGTCATGGCTGATCCAGCTCTTCATGCTCAGGCTGTTCGACGCGCAATCACACTAGTTTTTGCACATGCTGCGCAGGTCTATCTTTATTGCACGACCTCTAAATCTAACGCTGCGCTGGATGAGATCATCTGTAGTGTAGCTGCAACAGCAAGCGCCCTACAAGATCTGCGCGCCATTTGTGATGGTCAGGTTTTGCGCTCACTCGTTTGGCCTATATGCATTGCGGGTTGTATGGCGTCAGGACTCACGCTGCAAAACTTCTTCCAGAGTCTTATTGAAGGCCTTGGAGAAGAGGCGCATGTGTTTGGAAACTCTCGAAACGTGCTCAAGGTCATGCAGACGTGCTGGGCGCGGCGTGCAGCTGGTACCATTGATCCTAAAGGAAGTTACTGTGACTGGATGACAGCGATGGAGCTTACCGGCCAGCGTATATTACTGGTTTAAGAGATTTAGGCACAATAAGAAGACGGGATGAGGTTGAAGACAGAAAGGGGAAACGCGAAGCGAAGCTGTCGGGTCGACTTTCCTCCTAGCGCCAAGTTGATGTTCATGCTCGGCGTCCGAGATTTGTAGACCTGCGCCGATTAGGCAAGTCGATGTCCTTCAACCTGCAGCAAGCGTACGACAAGGATGCATGCATGCTCAGCCATCGCCTAAGATACGCGTGAGACGGCGCAAATGTGCCCGGTACTATGCATGTACTTCCACCCAACGCCCATCAGACGGCCCGGCTTTGCAACCACTTGTCAAGTGTGTGATCAGGATTGAAAACTATGAGCTCTTTTGTATATCGCAGCTATGGGTTTTGACTTCTATCAGTGCTCTAGTGACCCATGATTATGACTTCCATAGCCGACGAGAAAGGGGAGTATGCCTTGCAAGAAGGAGTTCCATGTTCTGGCAGATATCGAGGGCAACAACCACGATGGCGTCTAGCAAAAGCTCTGAGAGCCACTGTAATCTTCCCGTTAGTATGGCTGACTCTCAAGTACCCTACAATGTCCGTCACGAGACCAAAGTACACAGAGGATCACGCTTCAGGTAGCGTCCATCTTGCAGCAACCTTCAGTTGGGACAATATAACCCCAACCCGACAATTAGAATACCATTCATGCTTTCAAGACTTCCGATGCGCAAGGCTAGAGGTCCCAATGGACTGGCAGCGTGAAGACGCTGGAGGAAAGACGGTGGCACTTGCTATCGTACGATTGCCAGCTAAGGTTCCGGTGACAGACATACGATATGCTGGGCCTATTCTGACGAATCCTGGCGGACCTGGTGGCTCTGGTGTCGAGCAGATACTGCGAGCTGGGAAGATGACCCAATACATTGTGGATGAGGACATGGATTCAAATGCTACTCATGTCGTGGAGGACAACCGAAAGTACCACGACATCATCAGCTGGGATCCTAGGTCAATTGGCTTCTCTACTCCAAATGTACAGTGTTTTCCGGACTCGCTGTCGAGGGATGCATGGTTCATGCAGAATGAAGCAATAGGTCTGCTTGGTTCCTCCGAAGATTCATGGCTCAGGAACTGGTACAGAGCGAAGGCTTTGGCTGAAGGCTGTTCGACAATTCATGGAGAAGGTCCCGACGGCTCCGAGGCCTTTATCGAACATGTCAACACTGTGGCTGTTGTGAGAGATATGCTTGAGATTATCGAGAGACACGCCGAGTGGGTCGAAAAGGAGGGTGGTCGTGAGCAGGCGATACGAGATGAAATACATGGCTATGACCAGGCTCAATCGATTGCCGAACGTACGAGATGAGTACACGGAGCAGAGAAGCTCAAGTACTGGGGCAACAGTTATGGCACCCTCATCGGCCAGACCTTCGCCTCCATGTATCCATCACGAGTCGGTCGCATGATCCTTGACGGTGTTGTGGATGCCCAGGAGTACTACTATGGTCCTTGGATGGCCAATCTTCAGGATTCCGACAAGATCCTCGACCGTTTCTTTGCTTATTGTGCAGAGGCTGGCCCAGATCTGTGTACCTACTACAGTCCAGGCGGTGCAGACACTATCCGAGCAGAATACAAACGGCTCCTCGCTGACATCTTCGACCACCCAATCGGCGTCCCCAGTACACCGACTCGCGGTCCCGATGTCATAACATGGAGCGACGTCAAGTCAACAGTCCGACTTGGAATGTACATGCCTATTGCCTTCTTCCCCATCATCTCCGAGCTACTTGCAGATATTGGTCGTGGCAATGGCTCTCTCATGGCCGACTTCAAGCAATCTATGCACGGTTCTGAAATTTCCTGCCCGTCGCCGGAATGCAAACTAGCAGGGCCATACACACCTGCGTGTAATGCGGCTGGCTCAAATAATTACGATGCATCGATAGCAATATTGTGTTCGGATCTTGACGCCTCGTTCGCCGACACTAATGAGACGGGATTCCAGGTATACTGGCACGCTTTGCAGCAGCAGAGTTCGGTGTTGGGTGATTGGTGGGCTCATACACGGCTGGGATGTGTTGGCTGGAAGACGAAACCGAAGTGGCCATTCAATATGCCCTTTCAGACAAATACTTCGTTTCCCATTCTATTTATCAATCCTTCATTGGATCCAGTGACACCATTGCAGAAGTAAGTCGAGCAAAATAAAGAAGGCGGATAAGGTCGAGGCTAATCGATCTCATTCAAGTGCAAAAGCAATGTCAGAGCACTATCCCGGCTCTGTAGTTCTCGAGCAGACCTCGGAAGGAGTATGATGTTCCCTAATACTTCGTATTGAATGCTTCATGTGCTAATGCTGTTATAGCACACTTCATGGTCTTCGCCGTCGCTTTGCACAGCTAGAGCAGCACGAGCATACTTCCAGAATGGTACATTACCGTCTCACAGAACGAAATGCAAGCCCGATGGTAAACCTTTCGGGATGAGCATGCCTTCCACAAACGCCTTCGAGCAGTCCACGCACAGCGATATCAAGCTTCTCGCAGCAATGCATGTGTTCAGCAAGAGTGTTATGAGTGAGCATCTCAAGTGGAGACGTCCTTGATTTGGAGACGAGATATGCAACATGGCATGAAAAAGAGACGAAGCAGATATGTCGATAATATGCAACGGAATGATAATGATTATGTGAGGCTACGATTACAGGCAGGTATTCCTGAGGCTTATTGAGAATGACATCCATAAAGCAATTGTGTCAAGAATGTCTTACTTCACGAGTCGCAGGCAAATGTGGGCGGAGCAGACGATGACAAGGAGTAAGCATACTTGAGCACGATCAGTCAATCGCGCCCACCTACTTAAAGTTAAAGCACGAAACGAATCCATTCTGCCAATAGCATCATAAGCCAATTGCCATTGATGACTCTTATACCACACCTCCAAAAAAAAGCTCCGATGCAATTCCAGCCATACACTCAGTGCACCTTCAACGCCAACCAGTCGTACATTCATGAAACCACATTTGCAAACTGTCAATACCATCATAAACAACATCACGCATCGGCCTTGAGCCTCTTCGCATCACTCCCATCAACCCCAACAGCACCGGCAGACACATTACTCACATCCTTCAGTGGTTCTCGAAGTGGTGGTGCACCCATCGCTCCATCGACTTGCGCCGCACCCACACTCGCAGCATATGACCTCTTTGCGCCTCCTCCTGTCATCGTGGGTGGTTTGTACGCTGATGTTCGCAGGGGTGCCGGGGACATGCCACCTCCTGGTACACCAATCCTTCTTGCCATATTCTCAGTGGGATTGACAAAGTTGGTCGGTGCTCCGTTATTGATGGGCCCCGGAGCAGGTCCAGGACCAACTGAGCCGGCACGGTTGTTGACGACTGCGGTGTCAGCTGCCGCAGCGCCAACAGTCTGAGCTGCTCGTGTGATTGGACGTGACATGCCGTGATTGAACCCGCTTGTCTTCCGTATAGAGGGACTTTCGGCATTGGGGTTGAAGCGGAGGTTTGCTGTTAGTCCGCCACCATTGGGTGGTAGGGCACGACTGGTATAAAAGCCTATTGGTGGTTCGTGACCTGCTGGAGCTGCTTGATTGTCAGATTGAGGTTGGTTATTCATCTGGACTGGATGTTGAAGTGATTGAGGTGTAGGCTGTTGTATAGGCTGTGGATGTGGTGGGGCTTGTTGTTCAGGTGGTGTGCTATGTTGTGGTTTTACAGGATGTGTTTTCTGTGCTTGATTTTGTGGTGGTCGTGATTGGACATTCCGCGATTGCTCGGAACGTGCATTATTCTGTGCTGCGATATTCTGTGCTTGTTGTGGAGGGGCAGGACGTTGAGGTGCGATGAATTGGGGTGGAGGCTGTTGAGCTTGATGCTGCTGCGTTGGTTTACCTGCTGGCACTGTTCTTTGCAGATTTTGAGGTTGTTGTGGGAGTACTGGTGTATCTGGTCGACTAGGTCCATCCATATTCACGTCTTCTGTGTTATTGGCTGCAAGTTCGACTCCATCGAAGAGGTTGCCACCAAAGTCATCTTCGAACTCCACTGAGAAGTTTGACGTTGCTGTTCGTCCCATTGGTATTGGCGCTGGTCGTTCTGTTGGTTTGTCTTCTATTTGTTTTGCTGGTATTATTGCTTTGCTTTCACCTGTTGCTGGAGCGAAATCAGGATGTCGATGTAGATTCTCTGCATCCCATCTCGAAGGCTGTACTTTGACCTTTGTGACTCTTTGTAGGTAGTCCTTGTCATATAAGCAATTGCCTAGCACGTTGCCAAAGTTGCGGAGAGCACGTTTTAGCGCATCCGTTGCTGCTTCTTTCTTTGCTTTTTCAAACGCGGCTGCTTTGCCTTTGCAGTTCTCAATATGGCCATAACCAATGTCCTGTTTTGTGTCAGAGTAAGTCAATATCGCGCGGTCAACGTACATACCTCGTGAAACGTTCCATCTTTCAACGATACTCTCGTTATGATTGACAGACCCAGCGATACCTTGCCGGTTTGTGGTGCTTCGTCGACCTGGAACTGTTCAGTGGGAGCCATCAAATGGTTTTCTTTGGACTCAAACATACAAAATCGATCTGGACATCTTTTATCTGGCTTGACCACCCATTGAAGCCAAAGACCTCATTGGCAAGGTTGATAACCTTTTCTGCAGCTAAATAGTGTACCTTGCCTCCGCCATTGCCAGGTCTTGTTGAGATGTATTCTGGACCAAGCTGTTTGTCTAAGCGACTTTGTAGCGTGGCTATCTCTTGAGCAGTGTATTCGGAGAGACGTGGTATTTGTTCCTCGAATGGATTGGTCGCAATGGCTTGATTTCGATATTGGTCGCCTGGACTGTAGAAGAATCGATTAGTGAAGCTCTTTGGCAGAGATAGATGACAACATACGCGGGCATGATTCTCAAGCTATGCGCTGACAGTCTGTAGACATGAGGCGAATGGCACAAGTATGGTGTTGTCGTTGGAAGTTGTTGGAGTTGTCACCTAGATCGCGTGACGCCACATTGACGCGCAAACCACGTGACTGCCAAGCCCACACGCATAAAACCAATTCGAGCTTCGAAACTTCTGACCTCTCTTTTCTTTTTTTCTTCACATAAAGTTGATACGCTCTGATACCCTTGTGCCAACACCATATATTGTCGGTTCATATTCTCAATTGAGCAAGACTGACTCACCTGATATAATGCTGATGTGCCCAGTGTAATGCTGTGGGCTTTTTCGGCTTCGCTTTAGGCGTACAGAAAGACTTGTAGATTGCATTATATTGTTTCCACTATCGCTATGTCGCCAATCCAGGAAAGTTCAAAGAAGCACTAATAATCACCTCAAACTAGGCATTGATCATGTCCATTTCAGCAGTCTTAGTTGTATGCGAAAATTATTATCATTCGAGTATTTTATTATCAAACCTATACGCAATCGTCTTTATGTGCCACTTATGTTAAGACTTGGAGGACAAGAAGCACGATAGCTGCCACTCTTCATCCATTCGGAACCTGTTACACCAATTGAAACACTCAACATGGCACTCGACGACCTTTCTCTTTCGTGACAAAGTCTGCGTTCTTCAGCCCTGCCATCTTTTTCTGTGCAGCCTCACCGTCTCGCAAAGCGTAGCCTCTCCAAAGTCCTACTTATTCCCTTCGGAACATTTAGTGTATGTCTATGCCATAACACTCAAATCTGTCTCGAGTTCGAGCTAGAATGATTTCATACGAAGCAGTCTTCGCAACTCTTCCGGCGATGAGATGTCGTTGACATGTAGTTATTCTACCTTTGTTGCCATTTAGCAGCTACAGGAGATCACCGAATCCCTTTTCCGTATCCTTCTTGATCAGATCAAACATGCCCTAATGTACAAAGATTAGCATTGCTTGTTCCAGCCACAATATGCTATATTGCTCACTTCTGGCAAGATTGGCTTGCCGCTTCTGTCGGTGACATATCGGAATGGCATCTGTGTGCTCTCATGCTCGTTGATCTTGAACTCGGGGTGGTCGACGTATGGTATCTTTTCAAGCGGTACTAGAACCTATTAGCTTTGAATCAGAAACACTGCCTAACAAGCTACTCACTCCTGTCCTGAACCACCATTCTCGTCGTCCTCACAGCTGTATCTGTGGTCATCTGTAC
>Ga0160428_1000229_pt1 | contig 68907 bp, 81 predicted proteins | sample SolpanmetagenomM_FD_108198 | JGI IMG/M metagenome (GOLD analysis project Ga0160428, IMG submission 108198) | Solar panel surface microbial communities from Lawrence Berkeley National Laboratory, California, USA - M | ecosystem: Engineered > Built environment > Solar panel > Unclassified ... | reverse complement strand
CGACACCAGGAACCTTGCTCTCGTCTTGACCAGCGCTGTCCTTGTTCTCCTCGGCTTCAGGGTCGCGGTAGAAGTACAAATCGGTCATGACATCCCACTCGGCCTCACGGGAAGCGAGAGTGCCACGGAGGCGGAGAACCTCACGGGCAAGCATCCACCAGACGAGACCAATGGCGTGACGACCCTTGTTGTTGGTGGGAATGGCAATGTCGACGAACTCGGTGGGGGAGTCCATGTCGCAGAGAGCAATGACGGGGATGTTGACGTATGAAGCTTCTTTGATAGCCTGGGCGTCGGTGCGGGGATCGGTGACGATGATGAGGCGGGGCTCCTTGAATGAGCGGGTGATGTAGTTGGTGAAGTTACCGGGCGTGAAACGACCAGCAATGGCAGAGGCACCAGTGTGTGCGGCGAACTTGAGGACAGCACGTTGACCGTAAGGACGGGCGGAGATGACAGCAATGTCGGCGGGGTTGTCAATGGCGACAATGACACGGGCAGCGAGGACAATCTTCTCCCTGTAGGTAGAGATAAATTTTGTCAGAAGATGATGATTCTTGTTTCATGTTGCGCTGTACTTTCGACGCGCGCTCTTTTCATCATAAATGATAAGACTAACCAGGTCTTGCCAATGTTGATGACATTGATTCCATCCGGGCGTCTCTTGAAGACGTAGGGTTCCATGTGGACTTGGACGTTCTTAGCACCAATGTGAGCCTGAGCAGCGAGGAGCATTTCAATGTCCTGCTGGGTTGCGTTGAACGCTTCGGGAAGGTTGGAAGGAGCCATTGTGGTTGATTGTGGTAGGAAGTATAGAAAAGATTTCCTGTTGAATAGCGCAATGTAGAAGGAATGAAAGAAAGAGAAGAAGGTGAAGATGAGAATGAGAGATTTGGAAAATCCACGGTGTGGTGCGATTGTGGGGTGCTTAGCGAGGTTTATCCGACTATACATCTCTTGGCAGTGGCCTTTGGACTTTTTGTTCTCGACAACGACGACAACATTGAAACTTGCTAACAAGACAAGCCCAATGCCGCCACGAATAGATATAGTAGAGTCCTTTGCGGCGCTCAAAGTCCAGCCTGTTGTCAAGCGGTCATTCAGCAGCACTTCATCATGCTCTGCCTCCACAGTCGCCCAAAGACGAAGACATCAAGATCCATACGCCTTAGCACAAGCCCGAGCTCGTCGAGCAGCCAACCTGTCCCGGCAGGAAGTAAGACTCCTCGTCCAAGTACAATCAATGTCGATCCTGTAGACTAACTACCCCCAAGGTGATCCGAACAGAGCGCTTGAAAGCCTCTGGTGACCCCGTCCGCGGTATACCAACACCATTCCTCCAATCCTTCAACACCATCCGCCCCATAACCATCTCGCCTCACCCCGCCGACCCATCCTCGCAAACCTCCACAGGTATCCACCCCACAGCACCCTCCGACACTTCTCTCCTCAACCACTTCCTCCGAACCACCGATCTCAGCAATTCTCTCACCCGCAGCGAATCCCTCAGCGCCCCATTACACCGTCCTTCTCTACGCAACACTTCGGATCCACAACGCGAGAAAGACGCCACCCGCCAACACAAACTCGAGCACGACACAGCTGCAGAAGCAATGCAACGACTAACCTCCCTCACCAACGCCAGCAGCGCCGACCGCACACGCGCCAACATCCAGCGCTGCATCGAGACCTTCGGCCGACACAACACCGACAGCTACCTGCGTCCCAAACCCGTGTCCACATCACCACGAGGCTCCGACTTGCTCAACGCCGAGGCCGCACAAGGCTCAGATCTAATAACCAACACGCCGCGAGTAGGGCCAGACACAGGCAGTAGCGAAGTACAAATTGCAATCTTGACCGCCAAAATCAACACCTTGGCCGACTTCCTCGAGACCCGAGGGCGGAAAGACAAAGTGAATGCGCGGAATCTGAGGTTGTTGGTGCATAGGAGGCAGAAGCTATTGAGGTATTTGAGGAAGAAGGAGAGGGGTGGGGAGAGGTGGAAGCATTTGATTGAGACGTTGGGCTTGACGGAGGCTACGTGGATGGGTGAGATTAGTATGTGAAGGGAATAATAAAATGAACGAGATGAGAATGTGAATAGAGAAGGTAGCTTGTCCAGTATATCTGGCCTATTGTGAGACCTGGAATAGCCAGCCAGCAGATTTTGCTGCTGTTTGGAAGGCGTGGCAGTAAGATGTTCGTACAGAATTCTAAAACATCTACACACGTGCGTATAGGGAAGGGAGAGTGAAAGGAGGACCGTCTATGCCCTTTCCTTACCAAGCACGTGTAACACAGAAGTCGAGAGATGAGACAGAAGTCTGTGCAGGTGATCGTTTAGTGTAGACAAGACACGCGAGGGGATTGGTGGGGGGGATCAGGTGGGGTGCCACCAACTACTTCTTAGGATCCTATAGACGAAACGAGGTATATGCTTACTAAGGTGGTATTCATAATGTGTCGAGACATCTACCAAGCAAACTAGGACCTATCAATCTCCTGTCAGCCTCCTACTAACCAACCTATTTGCTGCTGCTCTCCACTCGGACAATAGCTTACCAAGCAGCGTGAAACACAGAAGTCGAGAGACGAGACAGAATGCTGTTGCGTGAATTCGAGGTAATTAGTTCTATCCTGTTTAGTGTAGACAGACAGACAAAATAGCCACCTTCTGCTGCGTCCACTGGGGCCACTTTAACGATAGATAAAAGGTAAAAGCTTGAACCTGCTTTGCTTCGAAGATTCATGAGAGCGCACATATCTGCCTGGTTCGAAATAGAGCGAATCCGACGTTTTTCCACGCTCCTAAATCTAGACGAGCTCATTACAGATAGGAGACCATTTCTGGAGCGCTTTCCTCCTGTCTTGATATGTGGCTGAGTTGTGATGGGAGGGGAGGATGCAGTAGCCAAATGGCTTGGATTGAGCGTAGGCTGGGTTGTGTAACTGCTCTTGTGATATTGTTTGTAGTATTGGTTTTTTTCCGGGAGTAGAAGAGATAGAGGAAAGAAGTCGGGAAAGAAAGAAAGAAAGACAGACAACAGAGAGCAGAGATTGCCTACCAGAAGACAAATCATCGTCGCTATTCGGCACCCACGTCACTTCCAACGATGGACATGAGCTTGGACTTGCTTTGATATTCATACGAATGAGCAGTATCTACAGAAAAACCCCGATTACGCCTTTGCCTCTCCATTACATTTGCTTTGCTCTGCTATGCTCCTTACAACCATCATATTTTAACACTCCAAACAGGCTCAGTATACTTCGCCAAGCCCATACTTCACCCAGCTCAGAAAACACTGATGTAGTTACCTATCCGATCTTTCTGGTTTTGTGCTATACATTCGGCAATCCATGTGACATTGCGGATTTCCTGTCGAAAGTAACGCATCAGCAAATCGGTTTCGCTACGATGAAATGATAATGCAAGAAAACATACCTGCTCCTTCAACTTAATCCACGCATACGCGACGGCATGCGTAAATTGCCGAGTGAAAGCAATCTTACTCAACTCCATCTCCTTTGCATAGAACAAATCCTCCAAACTCTTGCCTTCATTACCGCTTCCCCCAGCCATATTACCGACGCCACCACCTCCGCCACTTCCACCTCCACTCATCCCAGCTTGGTCAAACATCATCTTGTAGTCGTGCACACCATCAATTGCGATTCGTACACCTTCAATGTCATCTGCCCGACTTAGCATATATGTGCCTTCCGGGTACAACCGTCCAAAATTGGGGTACAACTTCTTCCTCTCCGCTTTGCTCAACTCCGTGCCAAACGAATTCAGCGTAATGTTAATACTCCTGCGATCCGCCTCAAACCCCAACACCTCCGTCATGACCTCCGCAGTCGGCGTGCCCGCAACATCCGGATCCGAATTCACCCACTCGTGAAACTCCTCCAGGTAGTTCTTGTACAGCGTATTCCGCACAATCTCAATGTTCAGCTCGTCCAGATCTTGATGGCTCAACGATCCTTTGAAATACGCCGCCAGTGGCGTTTCAATCAGTACGGAGTTGTACAATTCTTCGATATTGGTGGCGACGCAGAGCACGGGCATCGTCTCGAAATAGCCTAGTGGATGGCAGCGCTCGAGGAGCTCGCGGGTGTCTCGCTCGTGCAGGGTGCCGGTGATGAGGAGGGCAACGTTGTCGATCATGTAGCTGTGGGTGAGATAGTCGAGGAATTTGGCGAGGGAGCCGACTGCGTTCGCGCGAAGGTAGCGGAATTCGGAGACGAGCTTTTCGGTTGTTTTGGTGGCGAGGGCGGAGGTGGAGGGGTTGGGTGGGAGGGTGGATAGGATGTCGCCGTAGGATGGGTTGAGTTGGAGTTTGACGTCTGGTGGAGGTGTGTTAGAGTGATGCTAGATGCTTGAGCTGGATGAGGAGATTGCTTTCTCTCGTACCATCGATTGTTTCACATTGGGCTAGGTTGGAGTATGCTTGGCTTGTAAGGAGGGAGTTGCGGTAGCCGCGCACAATTCCTTCGAGGTAGCCGGCGTGGACATTGTAGAATAGACCTTCCATGGTGGCGATGCTGTATTGTTATAGATAGATGAGAATGTCTCTTGATGAATGTCCATGTCGTCCCTTATCGCCCTGACGTTGGCCATATGCTCTCGGCTAGAGCTTCCCACATTGGCGAATTTTCAAGAAAAAAAGTTAGCAATTCTGAGCAGCAATCAGCCAACACTTCTCAACAGACAACGACGACAATACCCAAAGATCCCTCCTTCCATACACATTTTAGCGCCGACGTAAGGGCGCTTCCCTTTCAGCATGACGCTTTTTGTGCTCGCCGAAACCAGCGCTGGTTATGCCTTGTTCAAGGCCAAAGACAAGAAGCTCCTCAAGAGAGATGATCTTGACGAGGCAACAAGCACAGCAGAGGGCACCTGCAGCCTCTTGAAGATGAAAGAGTTTGCAAAGTTTGACAGCGCCGCGACCGCTTTGGAGGAGATGGCTGGTTTGATAGAAGGAAAAGTTACTCCCATGCTTTCGAAATTGCTCGACTCTATCAAGGATGAAAAGAAGGCCACTCTTGCTGTAGCAGATCCCAAGCTTGGTGTGTATTTTCATATCAATACGTGAGAAGGAGGTATAACTGGCTCGTTTCTAACACTCTTCTTCAGGAACCGCCATTGCCAAAATCCCAGGTCTCTCCATCACTCCCATTGCAGACTCTACAACTTCAGACATCTACCGTGCCATTCGCAGTCACCTTCCTTCACTAGTACCAGGACTTCTGGATGCCGATATGGCAACAATGTCTCTAGGTCTCTCGCACTCAATCTCGCGACACAAGCTCAAGTTTTCTCCCGACAAGGTCGACACCATGATCATCCAAGCCATTGCCCTCCTCGACGATCTAGACAAAGAACTCAACACATACGCCATGAGAGTAAAAGAATGGTACGGCTGGCACTTCCCCGAGATGGCCAAGATCATCAACGACAACCTCGCCTACGCCAAAGTCATCCTCCTCATGGGCTTCCGCTCAAACGCAAGCAACACAGACCTCTCCTCCGTTCTGCCAGAAGAGATCGAAGGCGCCATCAAAGCCGCTGCTGAAATCTCCATGGGCACAGACGTCACAGATGAAGACCTCGACAACATTCGTGCACTAGCAGAACAAGTCGTCGATTTCACAGAATACCGCTCACAACTCTCTGGCTATCTCTCTACTCGTATGCAAGCCATCGCACCAAACTTGACCGCACTCGTCGGCGATCTCGTCGGCGCCCGTTTGATCGCCCACGCCGGCAGTCTCATCAAACTCGCAAAGTCACCCGCCTCTACCATTCAGATCCTCGGTGCCGAAAAGGCTCTTTTCCGTGCTCTCAAGACAAAGCACGACACACCCAAATACGGTCTCATCTACCACGCTTCACTAGTCGGTCAAGCAACCGGCAAGAACAAGGGCAAAATCGCACGCATACTCGCCACAAAAACTGCGCTCGGTCTGCGTGTCGATTCGCTCGCTGATTGGGGTCTGGATGGCGAGGGCGCACAAGTCGAGCCTACAGACGAGGAAAAGGCATCTCTTGGCAACATGAACAGACTCAAGATCGAGAGGAGGTTGCGCAGTTTGGAAGGCAAGCCTCTAGGTCCTCGAGGTGGCGTTGCTATTGGACCTGGTAGTCAACAACAATCGACGCAACCACCCAAGTGGGAGCTTAAGGAGGCGAGGAAATATAATCCTGATGCTGATGGCATCTCGGCTGATGCCCCTGCTGCTGCTGCCGACGATGAAGATGTGTCCATGACTGACGCAAAGCCAGCAAAGAAGCTGATCCAAGAAGTCAACGGTGACGCTGATTCCAGCGATTCGGATGTCGATGAAACCACAGTATCAAAAGTAGATAAAGATGAAGACGCGACGTCGAAAGCAGCCCGGAAAGCAGCAAAGGAGGCACGAAAAGTCGAAAAGGCGGCTAAAAAGGCGGCAAAGGCGGAGAAGAAGGAAAAGAGGAAGAGTACTGGCGGTGTCAAGGAGGAGAAGAAGGTTAAGAGTGAGCCGAATGGTGATGCTGCTGATGGAAGTAAGAAGAGGAAGAGGTCGGGTGATGATGAGGATGAGAAGGAGGCGAGTAAGAAGGAGAAGAAGAAGAAGTCGAGGAAGTCGGTGTGAGACCCGTCGTCGATCGTCGTCTTCTTTTGTTACGTTTTTGCTCTCCCTCTCTCTTTTTCCCATGTCTGGTCTGGCGTTCTCTTGGATTGTGTGGGATGTAGATCGAAAGGTGAATGGTGTTATCGAGGGGTTTTATCTGAACGGTATATGGACGATTGCATAGAGTGCATTCTAGTTGTTTTGTACACATTTTACGCTATCACGCTACAGGATAGTTCTGGCTTGTTATACAAAAGTAAAAGTAGTCTGGCTATAACAAATCGAATATGATGAAAGAAAGTCTGGCCGTACCATATCGATACGATGGATGATCTCTTTCAAATCTCTTGTCCTCCTCTAGCTATATCATTCAGTGTTTTCGTAAGTCGTGTCTAGTCTATGTGTCGTTCATATAGTAGTGCTTCCAGGTTACTACATATTCAGCTCATATCACGTTGGTACCGTCTCAACTGATCCTCGATTTTCGATCTGTTCAGCCTTGTGCCTCTCTCTTCTCTCATCGACAGCCTGCCCAGTTCGTGACTCTTGCCATCCATCTCCTGATTTCGTCGTTCGCCCTTTGTGACAAGTCACTCTCAGAAACTCCCCTCCCTCTCTTCGACAGGCTGTCCAGACAGATGGATGCGCATGCAAGTCGTCCGATTTCGAGCTCGCTTCTCAAACCACCAAAAGATCTTGCCCCAAGCAGACTCAGACTCCAAACCAGCACATTTCCATTCTTCTCATCCCATGTCCTCCATGCCTTCCCCAAAACCATCACGTTGTACTCCTCAAACTCAACCCCTTGATCAACACATAAACCACATCCAGCGTCACCGTCTCCACGCCCAACTCCTTCGCAACCCTCACCACATTCCCCACAATCGGCTCAACCTCCATCAAAGCATGCCGCCCCTCCCTCACATCCGTCAACATACTCGGCTCCTTGCCTTCTCCCCCTGCCTTTTCGCGCCCAACCGCCCGACTCAACTGCCACTCCGCCGTTTCAGCCGTGATGTTAGTATAGCCTTTCGCCCGCGCTACGCTGACGACTTCGAGCATAGCGCGCCGCACAACGCCGAGTGCTGTGTCGGAGGTACGCAAGAAAGCTGCGTCTGAGCATTGCGAGAGCGCACATATAGGGTTCCACGCCGCGTTCGTGATGAGTTTTGTCCAACGCCGTTCCTGCACGTCCGCGTAGACTTTTACGCTGCCGCCCCCGGCTGTGAAGATGGCTGCGACGGCGTCGATTTGTGCTTGGGCTTTATCCGTCGTCTCTGCTGTGGTTGAGGCAGTGGAGGAGGAAGGGAGGGGAGGAAACGTCCCTATTTCCAACTGCTCGAGCTCGCCATGCACCACATGTCCCGGACTCACCTGCGTCACGGGCAGATACACGACACCACTAATTATCGTATTGTCGGGAAACGCAGACACATACTCCTCTTCGATCCCAATCCCGTTCTGACAAAGCACAATTGCCGTGTCAGGACCTACAGCAGGTGCGATCAGTTCAGCAGTGGTTGGCGAAATCCCTACATATGCTTTGCTACACACGACGATGTAGTCGAAGGGACCGTAATCTTTGGCGTCGGGAACTGAAGAGACGATGGTGGGGTGGATGGAGTGAGTGCCCCAGATTTGTGACTGGAGGGTGAAGCCGTGCGCTTTGGCGGCGGTGTAGTTAGAGCGGCAGACAGCTGTGATGGAGGCCCCACCTTTGGCCAATATGAAGGCGTAAACTATGCCGACGCCACCGGCGCCGAATAATAACACTTTGGGCATGGATTGGGTTGGAGTGGTGGTCAAGATAAGACAAAGGTGATTAGGAGGTCGGCGTTGGGTCGGCGGTCGGCGTTGTCATTTGGTGGCCTTGGCCCGACAGGATTAGTAATTGCGAGATTCGGATCCCCTTTCTTTCTTGCTTGACATTCTTTCCGGTTCGTTTGTAGTGGGAGGATCAGATGTAGAGCTCAAGATGAAGGTCAGTTACAGTGATGTGATGTTTTTGTTGTTTGATGTGACATCGTGTCTTGTGAAGAAGGTGACCTATGCTGTGGGCAAAAAAAATCCTTGTTTCGAACTCCCTCTTCCTCGTCACTTGCTCATCGGGCTACATGTATCAAACAGAACGAAAGATTATCCTCGTCATATCATTTCTTCACATAAATCAACACCGCTCATTGCCCACCTTTCGCCCCGACATGAAAACATCCCTCCACCCCATCCCAACGCACCTCTGACATATCTTTCCGCAGATACTAGAAACGCAAAACGCCGTCCTCTCCAACTACGAAGTCCTGACCCATCTCAACACCGTCCAAGCGAAATACAAGGACCATCCAGATTACAAGCATACGACGATCAAGGACTTCAAGGGAGATAGTAAGCAAGTGGTTGGTAAGCTGAATGGATTGAGATTGGTGGTTGGCGATGTAAGTTTTCTTGAAACATGTTAACACTTTGTATTTTGTTTTGTTCAGTAACACAATTGAGCACATGACGATGATATTGTGAGCTGTGTGTGTTGAAACTGGGTATGGGGAATCCTTGCTTGGGGCGAGAGAATGTGGCAAGCTTGAGGCTGTATTGAGTTCCAAGCACTTGCGTGGATCCAGAGTCAACAGTCATCCGCATCTGAGCACGCTTCTCGGCGGCCATCCATCTCAATACCCCTACACTTCACCCTCTCCCGCACCTCCCATGACCACTTCCTCACAAATTTCCATCCTGACAAACCACAGACCCTCCGCTACCTCTCCTCCCCAACTTCCTGCCTTACCCAACCGACCTCAACGTACTCCACCGCCTCATTTCACAGCCTCCTAACCCGACTCTCCAAATACAACCTCACCAAATCAGAAGTCCTGATGATCTTCAACTTACGACCAAAAGACGCTATGGCATTGGATGTCATTGTGGAAGAAGCAGATGACCGGTTTACTGAAGAGGAGCAGGAGGAGATTTTGAACGCGGTGGGGGATGTCCTTGGGAGAGTGCCGGAGAAGAGCGAGGAGGGGGAGGGTGGTGAGTGAGTGGTGTGTGTCAGAGTATGTTTGTGATTGGTTGATCTTGAGAAGGGTGGAGGGATGCGATGGACTGGTCATGAACATGTCTTTTGTACGGGGAGGCATAGCGGAATCTGGACGGAGTGCTGTCAACATGTGCGAGCGTTTTGTTTCGGAACAGACAGCCGTGCTACAGAAGGCAATAAAGCATGCACGACAATGCATATGCTAGCAATAGGAAGCAATCTGAGACGATATCAGCAAAGTGGTGACAAAGCCTATTGTCAAAGCAGATCAGATACTGAGGGTCGTATGCAGAGAGAGAAAATGCAAAAGTGGTCAGCTAAACGCTACTATCCCGAGGGAGTGTTAGCCAGAGCGGAGGACGACGTGGTCTTCGTCTCACGATATTAGGGCAGCAATAGGATACCAATGTTTTCTTTGCCTTGCCTCGTTTTGTGCATACTGTGATTGTATTACGTTTCCAAGTTGTTTCAGACATACTTTGTCGCATGTGTTGAACCCACTGATTACACGCAGATATACCAAGAATTATCGCTCTCACTACTACGAACTCGCAGCATTCTGCGTAGCCGTAATGGCCGCCACAACCGGAAACGTCAGGATTGGCGAGATGATGTATGAAAACTGCTCCGCATCAGCATACATATTTCCAACAAGTCCCAAAATCCAAGACAAGAAAAAATAAAGAGTAAGAACGTACAGTCAAAAACTTTGCAATGCTCATCTTCTCCTTGTCGCTCGAGCCAGTGACGTCCGCCAATGCGGTCAGTTTGAGCGCTGGTGGACCGACGGGCATCAACATCATTGCGAACCAGAGGATAGGATCATCGGAGAGGATGTTGGTTCGTTTGGCTAGGATCCAGATTGTGGAGATGCTGATACTAGGGTAAGTTAGTGCATGTACGTGCGGTTGTCGCGAGGGTTACTTGCGCTGGCCAGATGGCGAAACGGATTATTGTGATGATGACCAGTGGCTTCCAGGGTAATGAACCACTATCACAACTGTGTCAGGTGAGTTCTTGACGAGGGTGAATGAGGAGGACGTACCTTTCTTCGCCTTTCTTCATGTTGTAGAGAGCTTGAAATCATTAGCAAGCAGCATAACAGCAGTTCGGAGCGAACATACCTGCTCTAAGCTTTACACCAACAACGACAACTTGCAAAGCAGTGAAGAGCTCTCCGACATTCTCGATACTCTTCGTGAACCAGGCATTCAGATAGCCGCCTTCGTACGTATCGCTGAAGAATGCAGTTTGGAATACCGGTACTAAACCCACGATGGCGCCAAGTGTGGCACCGACCAATGGTGGCGATACAAAGCCCCATGCTTCGCCCAGCACGGTTTGGAGAAACGATGGCAGCTTAACCCAGATACTCTTGCCGAATCGGCTCACCTTCCTCTGAATAGTGACATCGAAACGAACCGCTTCGTTCGGCAATAAAGAAGTTTCTTCAGTCGCTCGTGCTTGGTCTTCGAAATCCTCCCCATCTCTATCGTCTGTGACAGTTTCTTCAGATTGTCGATCATCTGTAATCTCATCTTTCTTGTCTGGTGCATCTTCGTTACTGGGACCACCCAACAGCTTGTGGCCAAGACCAAAGGTCAGAGAATCAGCGATCATGGCATTCACAAGGAAATAGCTCCTGGCACGAGTCACAGCATCTGATGGATTGTCTGACGAGCCCCAGAGGATACTGTCTAGAGCGCCAGTGGACTGGAGAGCTTGTGTCAAAAGGAGAGGGAAGGATATGACGTTGTTGAATGTGATTGCCGGCTGTTTTGACGTTAGTGCAGAGACAAATAGTGTCAAGACTGATGCTAACCGTTCCCCAAGAAGGGAGTTTGAAGATCCTGACCAAGATCAGACCAGCGAGGATGGAGATGCCGTTGTAGCAGAGTGAGTAGACTGCCGTTCCGGTTAATACTAAGGCTGGTCGTTCACGCCTTGATGCAACCCTTACCAACAATAGGCGCATATCTGGGTAGAGCATCAATACTGATTTGACCACCTATGTTTACTGTAGATTCTGTCAGCTCTGCCACTGTTGACTTTGATAATACTACGCACTGAACAGCAAAGCTGGCAGGAACATCTTCACACACAGCGTCGACACTTTCTTGCCAGACGCTTGATCTAGAAGACCCCATTGTGTTGCAATCACACCGTAACTTATAGTGAGCAGAACAGACACGGAAGCTTGTAGAGCACCTTAAATGCAATGTCAGCTTTGCGGTTACTCGGAAGACGGCGGCTATCTTACCAACAAAAGCAGTTACGTAATTTGAAGACATTGTGCTTGTTTTTCTTGTGATGCGTGCCACGACAGGAGGTCTTGTCTTGAAGAGCTCGAAGGGGCGAAGGTCACCTATATTGTAGTGTTATCAACCGAGAAAAGTCACGAAGCTACACAGAGTAGTTTTGAAGCAAGAGAGGATCAGAGTTTGCGAGTCACACAATGCGCGCGTGTGTTTCAGGTCATTTAAGCTTTCAGCCGTTGACGTACATAGTTAGGGCTGTCGCGTGCGTCAATCTGAAACACATCTGTTACTATCTCTGAAACTGAACCACTTCCTCGGATGTGTTGGAAGTGCCAGCTTGAACGGCGAAAGGTGTGAACTACTCGTTTTCCGCGTGTCGAGTACAAATCCAAATAGCAAATCAGCACCAGATTATCTCACGTCTCAGCCTTTTTTGCTGGCACCAAACACGGTATGCATCAACTATCATGGCGTCTTATCTACATGTCGACTGAGCTAGCTTGAGAATGTTTGATGTTTTGTACGCTTCAACATCTATTGGGTTTTCGCCTATAGAGTCCTGTTTCAGCCGAAGCGGCGGTTCAGTATTGTTGTAGCAGTATTCCCATCTCTGGATCAAGTGTTCAGAAATGGAGAGCTAATGTTCAGGTACGTCATGATTCACTTCAACTTAGTGTCTCAGTTGCACTTTCCTCTTTCAAACTTGCTTGTCAACTTCAGCTCTGAAAACTGAATTTCAACCTTCCCTTTTCCATCATCATCTCCACTACAACTTCTACGAGATGGATGCCATCGAGACAACAGAATGTACGTTCAAGCACTTATCGGCAGCTCATGTTACCTCTCCAACGATAAAGATCTAGCTACTCCAATCACTCCTTCAACCGATGTCGAAGACTTCAACAACATGACCATCCACGAACCTGGCCTCGACCTCACGCCTGAACCAGTCGATCGTTACTCACGCAAGTACAAATCCGCAAAAATTGGCAAACCGTAAGCATCGCAATCTATCAAAGAGCATCAGTCAGTGGGATTAACGAGTCTTTAGCGATGCCTTCGCCGAAATTGTTACAGTTTTCATCGGTCCAAACAGAGATCGATTCTACATCCATGAGAACCTTCTCAAGCTCGAATCCGAGTACTTCCGTGCCGCTTTGAACGGAACTTGGGAGGAATCAAAGACCAAGACATTCACTTTGGTCGAGGAGAACAGTGATGTTTTCAGAATCTTTGTGCGCTGGCTCTACGAACAGGCCTTTCAGTTTCAAACATTGCATGACGACGATGATACGGATGTTCTCTTGGTTGAGGCATATTTGTTCGCTGAGAGGCGAGGTTGCTTCACTTTTCAAAACGAGGTGATCGATGACATTGCAATATGGTGGGGCATCAAGGACAACTGGCCCTCGGCAGAAGCGATCAGGCTTGCGTTCACGGACACAACATCATCTTCGAAGCTCCGACGTTTCATTGCCGAAAAGACAGCTTGGGAAGGGAATGTGGAGGACATGCTATCTCAATCGGAAGAAACCATTCACCCTGAACCCGTTATCGCGTTTCACAAAGCATTTCACGAACGCCTGACCACTAACGCCATCGATCCTTCGTACACTGTTTGCCCAGGACAAGCAAACGGACAGCACAACTTCCGATGTAACAAACCAGGATGTGGCAAGCATCCAGACATGGCTTTGACTGGAGGAAGCTCCAGGAGGATTGCTGGAAGTGACCAAGCACCATATCTTGATAGGGAGAATTTCCGTGCTCGTTATCATGTTCCGACGAGCAAGAAGGTCATGGAGACAATGAACAAAGAGGACAGACCTATGGAGGACTTCCCAACCTTAGAGAACGCCGATTGATTCAACCACTTGACACACAGTCACCCCGAGTCAATGGCATCAGAGAGCGCATCTCACAATCGAGGAGGTTAAGGCGACATATGGGACTATGCTCGGCGAAGCAGGGTCAAGGGAGTGCCAGAGAGGCGAGCCTAGAGTACTGTACCATCCAATAGCTATATATCTTTTCAAATCATCACGCATTGCAGTTGACAAGGCGCCCGTCCGACGCTTGAAACCACAGATCAATTCGCTAGAAGTTCGTGAGGGACGCTGCACGGAGGAGCAGGGAAGCGACATGGTCATGTGTGGACAAAGCTTCGAGACAACCTGACACTGGGCACGCTGTTGTGCATCAGAAGCAGACCAAGGCCAGGAGTATCGATGGAAAACAAGAAAGAATGAGTACACTTGCTCCGCGGAGGATCTTACAGCACACTGGGATGCGCATAAGGATTTTGGAAGCGTCGTAGACAATAGTGGGTATGAGGAGCGAGAAGAGAACACTAAAAGGTCATCTATGTTACACAGAGGACTCTTCCACCTTACTACTGGTTGCTCGTTGCCTCGTTCCCCGATCGGAGTACCAGGAAGTCAAGATGTAACATGTTAGTCTCTTTGCGAAACTTCATCCCCTCTTTAAAACTCAAACACATTTAGCCGGCAATGCAGCCACCAAACTCATTTAGCCGGCAATTACGCAAATCATGCACCCAATGTGGCAGGTCGAGTTACCACCTCCTCCCACATCATCACTCTCCCCACTTTCTCGTGAACTTCCCCGCTTGCTGGGTCGTCAGAAAACCGACCAGATGAGGCCATTTTGTACTCACATCGTTGTCACCGGGCCATCACAGTCCGCACTGGATTTATCCAAGCAGAGACTTCTTTTTAACGACGATATGGCCCACCAGCAGCATGTGTCAGAGGTATTTGCCAGCGGCAACAACGATTCCGACTTCTCAAGTAACATGTTATAAGATTTCGTGTGACCCAGCCCCTTAGACCTAGTGCTCTGCCATCTTGAAAAAGTCGAGCAAGTCGAGCAAGAATGAAGCTATTTTCCAACCTCGTAGCCTTGGCCTTTTGTGCCATCGAGCTCGTCTCTGCCTATGGAGGAAAGCCGGTCTGCGGCTTCAACAACACTGTCCATGGCTCCATGCCTCTTACAGCACCAGGGTTGAACCCAACCATCGTCGTTTCTCAGTCTGATCTCTGGGGTGTACAGCGTGCTGCCCAGGATCTATCAATCGACTTTGGACGTGTGACTGGCCACAACGGAACCCTTCTCAATATCTCTGGCAGTAGCTTACCTGGTGGTCACCCCAGCCTCATCGTCGTTGGAACAGTTGGTTCTCCTCTCATCAACAGCCTTGTCGCCAGCAATAAGATCAATATTTCTGCAATCACAGGTCAATGGGAGTCGTTCATGACGCAGCTGGTGTCGAACCCTGCTCCTGGGGTTCAGCAAGCGCTTGTTATCGTTGGTGCAGACAAGCGTGGTGCCATTTACGGTATCTATGATCTGTCTCGGCAGATTGGTGTTTCTCCTTGGTATGTATCTAATGCTGGTAGGAGGGAAGGCCTATGCTGACAGACAATGAGGCACTTCTGGGCCGATGTTCCCACTATCCACCAGGATGTGATCTCTGCTCTACCCACTACCAAGATTTCCAAGTCACCCTCTGTAAAATACAGGGGTATCTTCTTGAACGATGAAGCTCCCGCATTGACCGGATGGGTACTCGACAACTTCCCACCTACCAAGTATGGTCCTGGTTTCAACGTCAACTTTTACGAACTGGTCTTTGAGCTCCTCCTACGACTCAGGGCAAACTATTTGTGGCCTGCAGGTAAGGTGACGTTTACCCAACTTTAATTGCTTCGCTAATGCTTGATAGAATGGAACTCATTCTTCTATGTTGACGACATCTTCAATGGTCCTACTGCCGATGCTTGGGGAATTGTCATCGGCACTTCTCACACTGAACCTTTGGCCCGTGCCACGAAGGAACAATCTCTCTTTCTGAATGGTACCTGGGCATGGCAAAGCAACCAAGCTAATGTCACCGAGTTCCTTCGCGAAGGCGTGGAGCGTGCCGCAAGCTGGGAAACTCTGTGGACCATGGGAATGCGTGGTCTTGGTGATACCTCGTCTCCGACGCTCAATGCAACTCAACTCGAGACAATCATTGGGGTCGAGCAGCAGCTATTGGAAGAAGTTCTCAAGACTAACAACCTGAATAACGTTCCCCAGATGTGGTGTCTATATAAGGAGGTCGGTGGTTATTTTGAGCAAGGAATGACTGTTCCCGATGATATCACACTTCTATGGGCTGACGATAACTGGGGAAATCCCGAACGCCTACCAATTGGCAATGAAACTACTCGCCTTGCTGGAAATGGAATCTACTATCACTTCGACTATGTTGGCAGCCCTCGTGATTACAAGTGGATCAATACCATGAACTTGCCCTTCGTTCATGAGAAGCTCATCCAATCCTACGAGCGTTCAGCGAAGCAGATCTGGATGTTTAATGTCGGAGATCTGAAACCGCTCGAAATTCCCATTAACTTCGCAATGGATCTCGCTTTCGATATTGAAGAATATCATCAGCCAAACTCAACACTAGCTTGGACTCAAGCATGGGCAACTTCCAACTACGGTTCTGCACTTGCGCCTCAAATATCTCAGCTGATGATGAACTACTCGCTTCTCGCTGGGAGGAGAAAGTATGAGCTCATGGATATCAACTTCTTTTCCCTCGTCAACTACAACGAGTTCGAGACTGTCATCGCTGAATGGGTTGCCCAGGCTACTGCAGCTCAAGCTGTATACGACCAGCTGCCATCAAATGCAAAAGCTTCCTTCTTCGAGATGATCCTTCATCCTTCTTTGGCTGGAATGACTCTCTATCAGATGTACTACATTGCGGCCAAGAACAACCTCTATGCTGAGCAAGGTCGTAACAGTGCTAACCAGTACCTAATGCAAGTCTTTGACTGGGTCAATCGCGATGCAAATTTGACCATGACCTACAATGGTCTCCTAAATTCGAAATGGTCGCACATGATGGACCAGACGCATTTCGGCTATGATAACTACTGGCAGCAACCGATGCGAAACTCACTCCCTGGAAGTCTCTCTTACGTACAAACTCAGCTCGACGCGCTTCCTGGGTACCTAGGCGTCACGGTCGAGGGAGGAAATGGAACTCTCCCTGGTGACGACCAATTCCACAGCAATGGTGGCTCAACACTCCAGCTCCCACCCATGGATCCTTTCATGACCACGCCCTCACGCTGGATGGACATCTTTTCTCGCACGTCTTCTTCCACTCCTGTCACTTTCTACGTCAACACCACCGTCCCGTATGTCAAGGCTTCGATCGTCAATGGCACTCTCGCTCCTATGGGCTCACCAAACCAAACTGATGTCAGAGTATATCTTACAGTGGATTGGGAAAATGCTCCAGCGGGTGACACATCCATCGTTGTGACCGTGTCCACCACTTCTGGAATCAACTGGCCCTTCGGACAAGCAGCAACAACCAGATATGGCACACAATACAACGTCCCACAAATCATGCTCACCTTGAATAATACACAAGCTCGTCTCCCATCTAATTTCTCTGGCTTTGTTCAGTCTGATGGTGTAGTGTCTATCGAGCCTGAGCACTTTACTAACAATAAGACTACGACCGAGGCTTCTGCATATTATGCAGTCATTCCCGGCTACGGAAGGACACTCTCTGGTGTCACGCTTCTTCCTGCCACAGCGCCAGTACAGAATCCTAACATCTCAAGTGCTCCTGTTTTGCAATACAGCTTCTACACATTCAACAAGGCGCCTGTTAATGCATCGCTCAGTGTTGCAATTGGACCTACTTTGAACACAGGTATGTCTTCTCAATCCTCCCAGCACTCCTCTCGAGCAGGTCAGCTAACATTGAATAGACCCGAATCATCCAGTCGAATACGCAGTCAGCATCGATAACGGAACCATTCAGCACGTTCGTCCTATCCCAGTAACTGTTCTAGGATCATATGGAGTCCCCTGGACGAACATGGTCAGCAACTTCTCGACCTACAACATCACCACTCATCCAATAATGGCATCTGGCGCCCACACACTCAATCTGTGGGCTGTGACTCCTTCGATTACTTTCCAAAAACTTGTGCTGAACTTGGGAGGATTGAGGGATAGTTATATGGGTCCTCCAGAGAGCTTGAGGGTTAATGTTTGAGCGCTCCTGAAACTAGAGTCGTTTCTGTCTAGTGCTTGATATAAAAGCTACACCCTTCTATAATATGATGATATATAACATCGTACCGATTTACAACATAATGTCACTATCTTCATTGCAACCACCTTGCCCGATTTGGCATGCTGGACGAAAATATGTTTACAGCGCACGCCGTTCCAAGTTGTGTGGGTTCAGCTCCAGACTGCATCACTGCAGCCATCGCATTGAGCCTTGTCGCGTGACGCTGGTCCCCTTCTTTGGTATGGCCGTTGAAGTTGGCACACCTGAAATAACATCCGCTATAAGCTTTCGGAAACGCTGGTTCCACACAGCACACAAAGAAAAACAAAATCGCTGGCGTTCTTCAGCCGTCGGACTTATCACGAATACTTCGAGAAGGATTTGTGCGACCACACCACACCATCAATGTTATCTGCTTCAAGTTGGGCCAACAGGCAACAGCAACACATCAGACCCTGAACCTTGCCAACATCCGAATACGAAGTGGCAAAAACGTACACACTTGGCGTGCTACCAACTTGGCATCAGCGTGTGCTTCAACCGCGTTCAGGGCCAGCCTCGTACGCACGAGCTCCATGCGCGAGCTAGCTAGGAACAGGAGCATGGTGAACTGCCACCAGACAACAAAGAATAAAATAGTCACAAGTATCTTATTTCCTCTTACTTCCTGCAAGATGTTGTCTCAATCTATTTGTGCTTACTTGTTCCTGGAAACGTTGAGTCTGTCATCTATTCATATGCTCCACTACTGTGCTAAAAGTAGCGCGCTACAAACCCCTTATCTGACCAGGCTGTGGGCTTACCTCACCTTCACCTCTGTTCTCGGGAAACGGGTGCGAATTTCTGACTTGGATCAAGCTCCAACCTGGTGTCTCGCCTGGTTCCTCTTCGGCATCGGCGGCAATGCTCTTGGTATTTCCGAATTAGCAGCAGTTGTGGGTAGACGCGATTCGAAGTTCAGGAAACATTACTATGCCACGCTATGTTATGGATATGGGACGTGGGGGACATCTCGATGCCCATGGAAATCAACAACAGAACAGCAAGATCGTTGGCCAGCACAGCCGCGTGACATCAAAGTGTCAACTGTCTACCATGAAACAAAGCCCAACTATGTGAATTGACATTGAATATAAGTGTGATTCCCTTCTTCATCCTGAAAGACGTTTCTCTTGTGTCGCTTTTGTTATCTGATTTCTGTAGATTTCTTCAACGAGCATGCTTCACACTTTGACCTCGTTAGGTCTTTGGTTGACGTTTGCTTCTGCCAAGGGCCTTCCGAAAGGATGGAAGGCACAAGGCTGTTGGACGGAGCTGGAGGCTAGCGAAGGTCGTGCTCTGCATGGTGCTTCCTTTGTCAATAGTACTACCATGACACGTGAGTCTTGTACGACTTTCTGTGCAGATGGGGGCTTCAACTACGCCGGTGTCGAGTATGGCGAAGAGTGTTGTGAGTAAAGTATACTTTGAGGTTGGAAAACCACTCCTAACACATCCAAAAGATTGCGGAAATTTTATTCGAGGAGACTCTAAACGAACAAAGATGAAACAATGCAACATGCCATGTTCTGGTCAAAAGAACCAGAAGTGTGGTGATAGAGACAGGTTGAACATCTTCTGGAACGGCAAGAATGCTACTCCACCAGTGATCAACCCTGGTCCCCCAGGCTGGCACTCGGTAGGCTGCTACAGTGATGATGAAGACTCTCGAACTCTGCGACAGCCTGAAGGTGTTCCTGGGGGTGCGTTGAATCTTACAGTAGCCGCGTGTGTCGCTGCATGCAAGGCTGGCGGCTATGCTGTGGCAGGTGTTGAATATGGTAGGTCATTAAAAAATACATCATTCGAGCACAAATTAACAATTGACCAGCTACCGAATGTTATTGTGCTAACAACATTGCTAAATATGCCACGCTTCTCGACAATGACGCCTGTGGTATAGTGTGTAGCGGAAACTCTAGCGAGTATTGTGGTGGTGAGGATGCACTCAACGTATACAAGATTGGCCCTGCACCAATCTCGAATTCTTCAACAACGACAGATACACGTACAAGTACAGCCTCAGCCCCAATTTCACTGTCGACGAAAACGGAAACCAAATCTTTATCAGCCTCGTCATCGAGTTTGCTGACCACCACTGTGAGCTCATCGACGAGGCTGATACCTTCTTACTCAGCCTCGAGCAGCTCGACGACTGCTAGGTCATCGACTACACAGAGCTCATCGACACGGACACCAAGCAGCTCAAGCCCTATCACCTCATCAAGCAGTGCCAAAACCTTGACGACATCTGCAACGAGCTCATCCAGCACAAACTCTAAGACACCTGCAACAAGTTCACCCAACACAAGCTCTTCAACAGTTGTTCCACCTCCTTATTCTATGTCCAGCAGTTCAAGCACAACATTTACGTCGAGCACTAAACCGTCGGTGACCTCGATAAAGGGTTCAAATACCACAAGCCCCTTCATCATGTCTCCTCCCAGTTATACCACGTCGAGCAACTCAAGCTCAGCTAGACCGAGCACTTCATCATCCACGCAATCTGTCGTCTCAAACTCGACCTCTTCAAGCTTTTTGGTGACAAGTAGCTCCTCAAGCTCAACCTTCACTTCATCCAGCAGCAGTTCGTCTTCGTTGCCAAATACAACGACGTCTACCAGTACAGAATCTTCGACGACATTGAGTTCTTCAAGTCTTGCAAATACCACCTCGTACACCCAAACCAAAACAGTAACAATGAGTATGACCAGCTCCTTGGCAACAGTATCAAGTATGCCGACAGCTATGACATGCCCTGGATCCAACAATGTTACCTTCACAGCGACCAACGGCGCTACCTTCGTTGTTGAGTGTGGAATTGATAGACCTGGTGGGGATATGGGTAGTCAATATGCCAACAATTTCACAGAGTGTATACAAGACTGTGCTTCCACTTCAGGCTGTCTCGACGTTTCTTTCATGAATAACTATTGTTACATGAAGGCTTACGACAATGCGCCAGCACCTAACAGTGCTGTTTGGGGCGCCAAACTCCTCAGTGCTGCTTCTGGTGGCGGCTCATCTTCAGTAGTAAGCTTGACGACCAGTACCAGCTCTTCTATTCCAGCCTACACGACCACTACTTCCATGGCCGCGAAGGTCACCACAAGCTCGACTAGTACCTCGGTTTCCTCTACCGTGTCTTCTACCTCACCTTCTGTGTCTGGCCTTCCTACAGGCTGGTCGTACAAAGGTTGTTGGGTAGACAATGCGCATGGTAGAATCTTGGTCAACAATATCAATAACGACGCGGCAATGACTATCGAATCTTGTATTAGTGCATGTTCCAGTGCAGGATATACTATTGCTGGCATCGAATATAGGTAAGACAGTGCATTTGGCAAACATACTTGACGTGATACTGACAACATATCTCGATAGTACTCAATGTTCTTGTGGTAACACTGTGATTCAAGCTGGAGCACTCGCTGCCCAAGATAGCGATTGTGCTATGCCTTGTGGTGGTAACTCGAAGGAGATATGTGGTGGACCGAACCGGATGAGTCTGTATTCCAATGGTACCATCAAGACTCTAGGTGTACCAGTACCTCAGAATGATACTAGTCTTCCTGGTTCGTGGCAATATGTAGGCTGCATGACTGATGGAAACAACAACAACGTGCGAAGCCTACCATGGAAGCTCATCTTATCGAACAACAATACCGCGGAGACCTGTTTGTCCCAGTGCTCCGCTTTTGGCTACCAGTATGGTGGTATGGAGTATGGAGAGGGTGAGTGCTAAGCAGATACAACCAAGGTATTTGAAATGTTGCTAATATACTTCGCAGAATGCTACTGTGGAGATCTTGTCGACCTCACTACAGGTGGCTCGGTATCCGCACCAGAATCCGACTGCAACATGGCATGTCCAGGTAATGGTTCGTTTATCTGTGGAGCTGGTAATCGCCTAAGTCTGTACAAATGGACTGGTAAACCTCTCTATCAATGGAATTACGCCACCGGTAATGCCGCAGGATCATATGAATACTTCGTTCCTGGTGTAGTCGTGCCTCTCATCACTGTAAGTCAAGATCACATCCTTGTATATCATAATGCTAACACTTGACTAGGTGCCAGGCAAGAACGGAAAGATTACTTTCGTCGAAAAGCACGGCACATCCGTCTTCGGCAACTCTACAGGGGCTTACGAGCTTGACCCATCACTCGCAGATGACTTTACAGAATGCTGGCGAACAATGACTGGCATCAAAACCGATGTCTTCTGCTCCGCTGGTCTCATCTTACCTGATGTTGGCGCACGTCAAATCAATGTCGGTGGCTGGTCAGCAGATAGTCTTTATGGTGTACGCTTCTACACTCCAGATGGAGCACCAGGCGTGAACAGCACCAATATGTGGGAGGAAGACGTAACTTCCGTCGGACTCCAAGCCCCGAGATGGTACCCTTCTGCCATGATGATGGCGAACGGCTCCATTCTCATTGTTGGTGGTGAAGACGGGTCGAACGGTGTGCCGACCCCATCACTCGAGCTTCTCCCCCGAGCAGGACCAGCACTCTACTGCGAGTGGCTGAAGGAGTCTGACCCTAATAATCTCTACCCTTACCTGACCGTCCTGCCATCAAGCGGCATCTTCGTCGCATACTGGAACCAAGCACGTATCCTCGACCCAATCACACTCGAGACAAGAAAGATGCTCCCTCAAATCCCGGGTAGTGTCACCGAACCCCTCTCCGGCCGCACCTACCCCTTCGAAGGCACATCCGTCCTTCTCCCGCAATCCGCACCATACTCCGACCCATTGACCATCCTAATCTGCGGCGGTTCGGGCCCTGGCATCGCCACCGCCCTCGACAACTGCGTCTCCATCGCGCCAGACGCCCCAAATCCAACATGGACACTCGAGCGCATGCCCTCCAAGCGCGTCATGTCCTGCATGGTCGCGCTCCCCGACGGCACCTTCCTAATCCTCAACGGCGCCGAGCAAGGCGTCGCTGGCTTCGGGCTCGCCAACACACCAAACCTCAACGCCGTTCTTTATGATCCTGCCAAGCCGCTGGGCGCACGCATGACCATCATGGCTAACACGACAATCGCGCGCTTGTACCATTCTGAAGCTGTGCTGATGGATGACGGGCGCGTGCTGGTATCTGGGAGCGATCCGCAAGACCCCCAGTTTCCCGAGGAAATGCGCGTGGAGGTGTTCAACCCGCCGTACTACCTGAACATGAACAAAGCGACTCGTCTCGCATTCACGCTCAACAACGGCATCGAGAGCTACGGCTATGGCGACACCATCACCATCACCATCACGAACGGAGGCGTGCCTGCACGTGTCACATTGCTGGGTGCGGTGGCGAGCACGCACGGGAATAGTATGGGCCAGAGGACGATTTTCCCGGAGTTCTCGTGCAGTGGAGCGACTTGCACGGTCACGACGCCGCCGAATGCGAATGTGTCTCCGCCGGGCTGGTTTCAGATGTTTGTGCTTGATGCGCAAGGTGTGCCGAGTGTGGCGAGATGGGTGAGGATTGGTGGTGATCCGGGAGGGTTGGGGGAGTGGCCTGAGGGTGCGGAATTTACGAGACCGGGGTCGTGATTGAAGATGGGCTTGGGTTTGGTTTGTGAAGTTTTCTTTTCGAATGATTGAGTTGGTATGTTCGTGTTTGCATTGGTTTTGCAGATGATGTGCATAAGCAAGGTAGGGTGATGGTACGAACGGGTGCGACGAGGCATTGGTAGGTGGATATAATTGGATCGCTTTGCTAGCCTTAGTCGATGATTTGTATATAATGTATATCCTTCAACATTGACTTCTGTTGATAGCCTGATCACTACCTGATTATCTCCACTATAAGGTCTAGTATACACTGCTATCTCTCCAAGATATGAAGTGGTAGCCGAGAGACTTGCAAAAGTCCAACAGCTACTAGACAAGACACCACACGCCAACGATTTTTCGCAGGAGGAGCCCGAGGAGTGGCTGATCGACACAGTGTCAACGCCTAATGTTTCTTTAATTGGCCACTCATGCCGTAGTATCTGTCTATAAGATGCTTTTTGATTTCAGCTTTTCCAGCATTCAAATACAGAAAATAGCATAGACATATGATCTTGTCATCGTCAGCGCAAACTTCACGGCTTACATGAGTTGCGACGAACAATGCTTATGCTCGTCCATCAAGTTGTGAGCCACCATCACTTTTTGACCACCCTCTCAATGCGCTCAATACCGCCCATCCACCCTCTCAACACCTCGGGAACAGTCACACACCTCGTCTCCTCATCCCATCCCGTCTCCATTATCGCCGCCAGAACTCTAGGTACAGCCATTGCCGTGCCATTCACAGTATGCGGAAACTCCATACCTTTGCCCTTATCCACACCACCCCTCTTCACTTTGACTCCTAACCGCCGACTTTGGTAATCCGTGCATATACTCGTACTAGTCACCTCGCCCCATCCATCATCTTTGACTTCGCGTCGAGAAGGAAAGAAAGCTTCCATGTCTATCTTCCGTGTAGCTGGGCCGCCAAGGTCAAACGTCGGCATTTCCAGGACGCGATAGGAGAGGTTGAGTGAGGAGAGGAGAGCGCGCTGGATGGAGACCATTTCGTCGAAGATGGCGGACGAGTGGGAATGTGCCGGCGATGGCGATGATGTATTTGTGTCTGTATCGAAGTTCCGGTCACCGTGCTCGTCTGGCAGCGTCCATGCGAACATTTCCACCTTAGTGAATTCGTGCACGCGATAGAGACCTTTTGTATCGACGCCTCGGGCTCCTGCTTCGGCGCGGTAGCAGCGGGATGTTGCGGCCATTTTGATGGGGAGATCGGTTGATGGGATTGTCTTGCCGGCGTACATGCCTGCGAGCGGGATTTCTGCTGTTGCTGCTAGACTCAGGCTGGGCTTGCCTGGTCCTGCTTCTGCTCCTCGAGTGGGTTGCTGGAGGTTGTATATTTGCTGTTCGTCGTTTGCGTCACGAGGCTGAAAGCCACATGCTGCAGCGATATGAGAGTAGACTATGCTCGGTGGCGCGACGATTGTCCAGCCTTGCCGTCGTAGGAAATCCAGCGTATATTGCACCAGAGCCTGCTCTAGAAGCGCGCCTTCGTTCTTGAGGAAGTAGAAACCCCACCCGGATGTCGTTGCAGAGGAGGTGAAGTCGAGTATATCCAGTTCGGCGCCAATGTCCACGTGAGATGTGCCTTTTGTGTTACGATCAAAGTATTTGCCTTTGACTACTTCTATCGTTTCTGGTTCTTCTCCAGTAGGCGTATATACCGAGCTCAGATTGGGAAGCGCAAGTGCCATTTCCTGTATCTCTTCTTCAATCTCCTTCTCTTGTTCAACCACCTTCGACATGTCCTCTTTGAACAGCTTAGCATGTGCCAGCAGCTCCGACAGCTCTCCTTCGAATGGTCCTCCCTGTCGAGCATCGAGGTCATCTACATCTTTTGAGACTTTTGTTGATTGCAGCTTCCGTGCTTGTCGTTGCAATCGCTCAATCTCACCTTTCAGCTTGTTATATGCTTCTCTTGCGTCTTTGGTTTCATTTTGAAGCTGCGCTCGCTGCTGTGATAGCTCGTGGATCTTCCATGCATTCTGTGCTGCGGCTTTGTAGTTGCGGTCTTCGCAATTTTGCGCGTACAGGCCAGGGTTGCGGATGATGTGTTTGACGTCGAGGATGGGTTTAGGTGCGAACGAAGGGCGAGTGTAGGGACGGAGAAGGAGAAGAGGAGTGGTTCGCCTGAAGAGGCAGCGTGAGGATGGCCGCACGCCGGATCGCATTGTTTATGGCATTCAGAAGAAGATGTCGATTAAATACACGGTCACGTGCTAGCTAGACTACAGGCCATCATCTTATTAAGCTTAATTGATTATTTTTATTACGTTTTAAACTATCATACAGGCATCGCTCCACACGCTTTGGAGACCAGCTCCATCCTGTCCTTCCCGAGTGACGATCGTCCTCAGAGTTTTGGGAGATCCTTGTCCGAAGCCTTATCCTCTCCATATCTCTGTACGCGTGCTTGCTTCTTAGGTGTGGCATCGAAATGAACCGATGGGAGTACAAGATCGATGTGTGTGCCTGCAAGGTGTCTGGGCAGGGAATAACTGGTAGCAGCGACCTGCTTTGTGCCTGATCTCTTGTGTACGTAGTGGTGGTATTGGGCATCAAGAAGGGCTTCAGCTTGTGCGAAAGTGGTGTTGACACGAACCCATCCCATAGAAGGAGTGCCAAGGAGTTGAGATGTATTGAAGCCAGATCCAATGAGCCAGTCGTTGACAGCCTTGACTGTTGTGGCAGAAGGTGCAAAAGTCTCGGCGATTTGCTTTGCGGACCAGTGCTGTTCAAGCGTTAGCGATGTAATGGTAGACTGGCAGGACAGCTACGAACCTTGCCGTAGTTTCTACTCTTTGGATCTGAAACGCCCATGATATATGTCTAGAAGAGAGTCAATATGGAGATAAAGAGATCAGGATTCGCATCTCCACTCACATCTGCCTTTTCGAGGTTCGATTGAGCAAGTCCAATCTTCAACATCAATGGTGCACCTCCCTGAACCCTGTCAACTTGTTGCCATCCTGGTGGAGCGGCCTTTCGTGCTTCGTGAACAACAACAGGAACGGTGGGTTTACCTGCTGTCGTCTTCTTCGCGTATGCCAACTCGGAGATGGCAAAGAAGGTAACAAGCAGGCAGATGAAGCGTGGTGAGAAGAACATGACTGTGGTGTAGATGATAGGAGAATCGAAGGATAGGAGTGATAAGGGGAATACACAGCAACAGTACAGCCTAGATCTAGGTCTTGATAGTTCTCGATCAAATGGTCGAGGAGGAGCACAGTACTTAATAAATGGAAGTCATAGACGATCACTTCACACACTCTAGCATGGATTGAGGAAGGCTCATACATGACTCTCTCTTTCGGCGAGGCCGTTTGGAATACGACAGCCATGCGATATCCAGTAGACGTTCAAACACGTTGGGGCAGTGGGTGAAGGATTTCCCGATAGACGAGATGGAGCAAAGGTCAGGAAGCTCGAGAAGAAAACGAGCCAATGAGTATTGGACTGGTGCTTGAATCAAGACAATGAGTACTCGGTACGATCCATACGAACGAGCTTGAAGTGGAACTGGTGCGTGGGGGTGGTGTCTAGCGGGTAGTCGATCGTAGGCTCCCGTTTTGGGTAATTTTCAGCGCACCTCGTACTTGAACACGAACACCTTTTCACCTTTTACACCTTTACATTGCGACAGTCTTCCTATCAGTATTATCACACTTGAGCCGTGGTCACCGGGACTACCTGCTATCAGTCGGAGGGGTTTGTCTCGATAAGCTCGCTTCTCGTGCTTACAAAAGTCAATGCGTTCAATAATTTCCTGAGGCGCTTGATCTCGTCTTCCTACCGTATCTTCACGCACAGCGTATCTAAGTCAGTTGTCGGTGCTTCTAGCGCAGTGATTGATCTGCAATCACCAGTTCCACCTAGCGCGTGGCATTATGCTTCCCCGCAAAGTCGAGTATGCGAGTCAATTTGGTTCAGCCCAACACGACAATAACACGGCGCCAAGTTCAACAAGCCACTACTTGCTGTCTGTACGACGCACTTGCTACCGAGGTCTGCCCTTAGTAGGCTCAATCACGTTGACAACGTGCTCAGAGGAGTGAATAATCGATCAGTGATCAATTCTATATGCTCGTGTTGGGCTTCGTACCTCGACTATGCCTTCTTTGACCAGTCTCCGTTAGGTTGTGGTTGGTAGTGCTTCTCGTGGTCGCGAACTAGTATAAGGTCCATGCAAGTGCCACGAGATGTGACTTCTTCAGCAGAAATTGTGTTGATCACATCTCGTCCTTCGTTACTGTTCTTTCCTTCCGTCTTTCGCTTAATATCCCCTTCACTCCCTTAGACTATCCTACACTCATTCATCATGGCTGGTACCAAGTTGTCTGAGCTCGCCTACTTTCTCTATCTTGCGTTACTGGTCGTTCCTGCTTTCGCCGCTCCTCCGAATTTCTGGGATCCTCCCAATCCTCCTACACCTGGCCCTGGACGTAAGGACCGACGTAATCTCTCGCAGACACTGTATGGCCAGTGCAATGGCAGAGGCTACAATGGACCTTCAGCATGCCCAACTACCGCCTATTGTTCTACCCAGAACTATTACTACGCCCAGTGTGCTCCGTACACTTACTCTACTACAACCATCACTAGTGGCAACAAACCTTTTACTACTACTGTGACTAGTCAATCGTCGCGCGTTATAGTCTCCGTGGTAACACCAGTTGGTACCACTACCCGTACTGTGACCATTCCCTCGTCAAGTCGTGCGTATACTTCGACTGTCCAGGCTACAGGCTTCAGCAGTGTCAGTAATCTTCAAAGGTCTATGACCAAAACATCTTGTAGCTAACATGTGTTCAGGGTACCGTGATTATTGGAGTGCCCAGCTCCAGCTCTTCAAGTTCCAGCACCAGCTCCAGTGTCAAGCTGACTACTTCTTCTCCTCCTCCTTCGTCGACGCTTGTTTCATCTTCCTCAAAGATTAGCTCATCCACTCCTTCGGTTGCGGGAGCCGCCAATCCCTCTAGCCGCTCTTCGACAACCTCTTTGACCTCTTCGACTTCTTCTGCTAAGGTGACCAGCAGTGTCTCCTCTTCTACTATCAGCAAGCTCACCTCATCTTCCTCCTCTTCAACATCATCAACCTCTACCTTCAACCTCTACACTGCCACTGTCTGCCCATCAGCATCAACTTCTGCAGCACCTGCGCCTACCACTCCAGTCAACGGAACTTGCGGTACTAGCAGCACCGCTATCTCAAGAAAACAGCTCCTGGCTGGATCTCCTTACCACGTACTACCCAACTCTGGCTTCTGTGCTCAACTGTGTCTCAACCAGGCTACTTGCCAGAGCTTCGCCGTGAACACCATCGCTGGATCTCTGACTTCCGACTGCTACCTCTACAACAGCACAACCGCTGCTCAGAACTTGGCGACCCTCAACTCTCCCACCACTTCTAGCATCCCTGGCAATGTCAGCTACTACGATGTGTCCTGCTACAACTGCGCAAGCTCTTCTACCGGTGTTGCTTCGCAAGTGTGTAACAAGAACGCCATCACCATTGACTGTCTCCAAGCTTTATACGGCATTCCCGACAGTTTCACTTCAGTCGACTCGGTCAGCTTCGGTATCATGCAATTGGGCAGTAACGTCTACTCGCAAAGTGACCTTGACGGTTTCGCCGCCAAATACGGCCGTGGGTACGTACAGCCCGGGTATGCACCCATCTTCGAGTCGATCAGCGGTGGCTCCCGCGACCCTAACCAAAACAATGCCGATTACCTCGAGAGCGACATTGACTTTGAGTACGGACTCAACATGATCTATCCACAAAACGTCACTCTCTACCAAGTTGGCGACCCATACCAGGGTGGCAACTTCAACACTTTCCTCGATGCTGTAGACTCGTCCTACTGTGGTGGTGACGACGCTCGCTGGGACCCGCAGTACCCCGACAGCAACTCCGCTGGGTACCAGGGCTCAAACAGCTGCGGTACCGCTCAGCTCACTCAGGTTGTTTCTTCGTCTTATGCTGGTAACGAAGCTCTGTACACTTCCAACGAAGATTCTAGTGGCGAGACTTACTTTACGCCGTACTACGCCCAACGCCAATGCATGGAGTACATGAAGCTTGGGCTTATGGGTACGACGGTGCTGTTTGCTTCTGGTGACAACGGTGCTGCTGGTGCAGAGGGATGGTGTGTTGCTTACGACCCTGCCGTTGACTACGACAACTGGTACTACTACCAGGAGGACCAATGGGGCTACTTTACTCCTCAAGTAAGTCTACCAATCTTCCTTTCCATGACCCACCAACAAACACTAATACCCTCCTCCTCAGTTCCCCGCCAGCTGCCCCTACGTCACCTCCGTCGGCGCTTCCATGCTCGACCCTAACGGCGGCACCGCCGAGGTGGCTGCACAGTGGCAAGGAAACTACGGCGAAATGGTCGGCAGTTCCGGCGGTTTCTCCAACGTCTTCCCAATCCCCTCCTACCAATCCTCCGCCCTCGCCCACTACTGGGCCAACTACGCTCCCAGCTTCCCCACCGGTCCATCCACAAACTCTTTCCCCAGCGGCACCGCCGTCTTCAACAACTCCCAGACGACACGAGGCTTCCCTGACATCAGCGCCAATGGCATGGGTTGGGATATTTTTTGGGAGGGCGGCGGTGCAACTTCTTGGGGTACTTCGCTGTCTACGCCGTTGTTTGGCGTCATTTTTACGATGATCAACCAGCAGAGGGCGCTTGTCGGCAAGGGACCTGTTGGGTTCGTCAACCCGGTTGTTTATGCGAATCCGCAGGTTTTCAACGATGTTACTTCTGGATGTACTGGTGGGTGTGGAACGCAGGGATTCTGTGCACAGCCTGGTTGGGATCCTGGTAAGTTATTTGAAATTCTTTATTCTGTCTTTGAGTATTTGGCTAACGGTGTGTGCGTGTAGTAACTGGTTTGGGCACGCCCAGCTATCCTAAGCTACTCAAGGTGTTTATGGATTTGCCATAGAGAGGGTCGGTGTTAGTTGGAGACGCAGGATGGCCTCGCTAGTGAACGATGGGGTGATTGTCGTTATTTGGAGTGAGGTGGGATGCTGGAGTAATCAATATAATAGAAAATGTATGCTGTTTTGTCGTATTCAATAATTCACTCCCCGGCCACCGAAGGCAGATTTGACGCCAATACCTAAACAGGGTGATAGAACTGGCGAGCAACGTCTCCTTGCTGCTAGTGTCACCAAGTTGTCCTCTGTGCGATGTCGTTGATTCTGATGAGCTGACAGTCCGCAAGCTTGTCTACGAATGGCGAAGGAACTGGAAGAGACGGACGGCGATGGACAGAGGAGAGATATAGTAATATAGATACTAATCTCTCACTCACTGAACTCTCGTGTGCGGATAGTGCAATTCAGTGTGTTTTTCGAGATCGAGTCTACACACATTGAGTCTTGTCTCTTAGTGCACAACTTAGATACCGAGATGCATTAGGGGAGTGTTAGTGTTGGTGGTGATATGATGTGATTTGGCACAATCTAGACTGAGATGTATTCACTTGGTTTGATTGTAATTGCCAACTTTTTAACATCCAAAATATCTCGACCACAAGTTCATTCGTCTATTTGCTTCGTGTAGCTTCCCACACTAGAGTTATCCAATCGAAGATAGGATCTCTTCCTATACTCAATGTCCAAGACAGATTCTGTTCTTATACTCGAAAGAGAAAAACACACTTGAAGTGGTGCTTATAAGCAGGGAACGACACATTCGAGCTACTCTATTCGGCAACCACAGAGACGCCGAGAGTGCAGGATGTTTCATACGCACATGCCGGCAGGTATTCCAGCTCAAGCCGGATCATTACTGGGAGCAAGTGCGTGCAGCTCGCTAGACCAGAGCATCGTCGCAAGTCCAATTGATCGCCACCCATTGACGGTTCTGTCCAGCGTACGAGCGCGATACTCATCTCGATCGGTGCTATTCAGACAATAGATATAGACGACGTCCAGTCACTTCGTAAAGTGTTTTACTTCTTCACTACCCACCATCTGTAGTAAGTAGTCTACTTCATGTCGTAGTGGCATTACGTCCTGCTTGTTGTACAAGTCGCTGTATCTTAGATAGCAATTCTTTTATGCTGTGTCATGATATCAGTATTTGCAGCTATCGTATTTATCGCGTAACTCACCGGAAAGGCTTTGCTATGGTATCGTCCATTCCTGCAGCTTTTGTCTCGTCCATCTGCTCCTGTCGTGCGTTTGCTGAGACTGCGATGATAGGTATGTGGCATGTGATGTTGCCTTCTGCTTCATGTTGTCGAATGGCTCGGGTACATTCTAAGCCGCCCATCTGTAATGAACGTTAGGAATTCTTGCAAAACAAAATGGAGGGGAAGCTTGTCGGGAAGGGCCTGCTTACTATTGGCATTTCCTGTAAAATTTAACAATTAGGTCCAAATCAACAACAAGCATAATCGGAGACTTACAACATCCATTGTGATGATAGAGATCTGTGGTCCAATCGAATTACCCTTCCATTGTCGACTCATCTGCAGAACCTTCAGAGCCTCTCCGCCATGATATGCTACGTGTACCATGAATCCCTTCTTTTTCAGCTGTTGTACCAAAACTTTAGAGTTTACTACGTTATCTTCAACGACTATCACCCCGATCTCAGCTGGGTCGATATCAGCCACTACTAAACTGGCAGGATCGTTGCTGATGGATGGTGTAAGTGCCGGCAAAGGTGTAGTGATGACCGATTTAATGAAGAAAGCGAACGTCGACCCTTTGCCTACTCCCGCACTGTACACACCAATTTCGCCGCCTTGTAATTCGCAGAGTGACTTTGAGATGTATAAACCCAAGCCGGAGCCACCATATTTGCTAAGCGTTTTGGGCGCAAAGGCTTGGGAGAAGCGGTGGAACAGGAGAGATTGCTGAGCTTCCGAGAGACCAGACCCGGTGTCAATCACAGAGCACCATAAGAAAATGCTGGCTGGATCGTCGTTGCGAGGTTCGTCTTCGATCACGTGTGAGAACTCGACATTGTCTACTGATACTGGTCGTTCTCTGGAAGCACCGCATCGCACAAGAATTCTTCGAACTTCCTCAGTCCTGGTGAACTTTATACCTACAGTTCAACTCGTTAGAAGGAAATTCTATGTAGTCATGTGCAGAAGAGATGTAGAATAACAAACAAGACTTTCAGGACTTACTGTTCGTAATCAGGTTCGCAATGACCTGTCCTACTCTGCCAGCATCCATCTCAACATATCCGGTGCCTAGTTGTGAAATTGATGCGTGCGTTTCGAGATCTAGGTCTACATTATCCGCTCGTGCTGCAGATAAGAACATCTTTGTGCAATCACAAATGGCGTCCTCGAAGCGAATAGTAGTAGGAACGATTGTCAAGAGCTTGGCATCGAGCTTAGACAGGCTGAGGACATCGTCTGCACAAATGTCATTAGTGCCAAGAACCTGTCGCGACAGAGTGAATCCTCACCTATGATGCGACGCATATGACCGGTGCACTCCTCGACTGTTCGCAGCGACGCAACCGCTGTGGTTATTTCTTCTTCCACTTTCTTGTATTGCTCTTGTGCTTCGGCAGTAGTACCACGCAATATTAAACGTGCATGCAGTAATACCTGTTTCATGTTATCTAGTACAATCTCTGTACATTGCACCACTGCCGATAATGGATTCCTGCAATAGAAGTATCAGCACTAATCGGAAGATAGGATAGTCAAAGCTTGTAAAAGGACGAAAGAACTAGCTGACCGGAGCTCATGCGAGGTCATCTAAGAGGGCGAGAATTAGCATTTTCGACTGACAATAGCATAAAGAAATCGCAGAACTTACATCAATAAACCTCTCCTGCTGTTTCTTGGCCTCTACTGCTTCGGCCACTCTAGCTTTCTGTACTTTCTCGGCCCAATGGAAGCGGCTAGTGTCAAATATAATGCCTTGTATGGCCTTAAGATTGCCTTCTTCGTCGAAAACCGGATAGCTGTCAGCACTGAGATAGGCTTCGCCTTCAACTCCATCAGGCGAGATCCACTTCCTCTTCAAACGGAACTGATGTGAGACAGATTTCTGATCAACCACGAGTGTCTTGAACGCCGCCTCAACCGAGTCCAAGTCATCTTCGAAGATGAAGTCTGCGAAATTATGGTCTGCGTAATTGCTTAACTTTTCCGAGCCCATCATCTCAAAATACTTATGATTGCAGTAAGATAATCTCGTAGATGGCAACACGTCGTAGATGTAAACACCTGCTGGTGCGTTCTCAGCAAAGGCTTTGAAACGCTCCTCCGTGTCCCTAGCTAACTCAAGAGCTTCAGCACGTTTTCTCAGGTTCAAGGTCGAGAGTTTCGCTTCCGTGTTCGAGATCATGACTCCCATGGCTCCAGCAAGAGACGTCGTTTCGTCTCTGCCGTATTCTAGCAAAGGCAAACAGGACGCCAGTATCTACACGAAGTCAGTCTAGTTTTGATCAAAGTCGAAAAACAAATTTACCCATTGACCTCCTAGCTCTTTTTCCTCTTCTGTCAGATCCTCACGATCCCACTTGAATCTGAACTCGAACCTCGTAGGCTCGCCATCTACCGCAAGTTTGCTCCAGTGTGCGAGGGTATGTGTAATATCGTCCGGATGAATCAGGTCCACGAAAGTCATTGGTGTTTGCGTATTTAGATCACGAGGATATCCTGACTGAGTGAAGTATGCATCGTTCGCACGGAGAAGCTATAGACATGTGGTGAGTGGTGCTCATATGAAACAAAGGTGCTCGATGTAAGAAGATATTATTGCGTTCTTTTTCAATCTCTAAAAGAAATAGAGATTGTATTGGGGGAGAGGAAATGAACAAGAGTTATGTGTGAAGAATGCTAAGGAAGATATTTCGGAGTCACAAGTAGTCAGATGCAGACACATCCGACAAAGAAGATCATTGAGTTTTCATCCAAGGAGAAATAGCATCGAGGGAAATCATTGCTGATGTGAAGAGTGCTGGAGCGAATCGTGGTATGAAAGCTAACAGAAGAAAGACATACCGTCCAATCGCTTTTGTATTCAAAGAAACCGACACTATCGATAACTTCATTAGCAATTATGTCTAAATGGAACAGCACAATAGCATAACCTACTCTGTCATTTCGAAGAGTTTGTTGAAGTTATCTATTCTTTGGGTTTGAGACGCGCTTGTTTTGACCTCTGCTTCTCGTCGTATGGCCGATAAAGCGTAGACGGATAGCTCTTTGACAAAGCTATCAGCAAATGCCCGATGTGTCGTGTCAAGTGGTCTTCTAGGATTCAGCCCGACCACTACTATCCCGTGTATATCCGTGATTTCAGGTCCTGATCGCAAACAGCTTATCACTGCAAACTTGGCTCTATCACCAAAGCCATGAACAGTAGCCAAGTCTTGCCATTCCAATGGCAGTGTTCCCTCCTCAGCTATGAGGAAGATTGACGCCTTCGACTGTATAGCATTGCTCAAGGCGATATCGGTGGCGTTTGAGGAGCCAGACCAAGCCTTTGGAAAAGTTGTCTGTACTCGTGGATGACCTGAGTCGCCATCGATTTGATAACACAGCATGAAGCTAATGTCGTGTGGGTCTGCAAGACATACACTACCTGCTTTGGTACAGAATGACGAGAAGCTATCGAGAGCATTGCACTGGTCCCTCAAGACAGCAAACGCGGATCTTCTCCGTTCCTGAATCACACTTGTTGAGCAGTCGGCGCTCAGAACGATTTGTGACTTAAGTCGTTCACTTGTCTTCATCATGGTCCAGGTACAGAATTTCTCCACGTCGCCTGCTATAGGCACAGGGGAGTCGGCGTTATGAAAGCCCTGAGCAGCGATTATAGGTGCATGCTCGGCACGCAATTCTCTCCCTTCTGGCCAGGCTTCCTCGAGAGGGATCCCCATGATACGAGGATGTCGACTGCCTGCGATTTTGCTTGCATAACTCTCGTTGTAGATTAAAAGCCCGGCATCGCCTAACGTCATCGCCAGTGGTGCGTCGAGAATCAACACCATCCGAATGAGTTCCAGAAGCTCCCGTGGCCAAAGCTTCAGTCCTGCCATCGACCAATCTCTGTTTTCGATCAAGTCTAAGTGAATATCCAAAGAAGGTGTGACGAATTTTCCAACGATTTCCCGCAAGGCTTTAATATTGGCAGGATGATGGTCAGTTACATCTTCATCGTCGCCATTGCTCATCAAGTCAGTGCCTGTGATAACGACAAGATTCTGAGAGTTGACCGTGACATCTGTTCGCGTCCAGCGGTGGCCAGCAAAGTCATTAGTGGCCTTCACCGCACTTCCAGAAGTCCATTGTCGGAACACAAAGGCGTCGCCATTGCTCGCGTTGACAAGACTCTCGAACAGACCTTCTCGAAAAGCATCATTGCAGAAACTGATGGGAAGATTAATTTTCGCCGTCGCCACAAATGCACCTCCCTCGAGTACAAACACGGGTCTCGAGTCCCGAGCAGCATTAAGGAGGAGTGCCGCGGGCGTAGAGGCAAACTCCATTCCCGAAAGTCACGCACAGCACCAGTTCCAGCGGTAATCACATACAGCTAGTATGATGTGTAGCATTCAAAGCATTGCGACAGGTATACGTGCGTAAATGTGTAAATGGCGGGAGGGATTTAATCTCCACTACCAGCTGCCAATCGGATCGTCATCCGTGCGGCTACCGCAGATGATCCGTATAATTATCTCTACCGGTCTGCTTCAATACTACATGATTTCGGCTTCGACTTCGACCGTAGAAACCTTGGGAGCAATGGAAGCACATTCATTAATCTTAATTTGAGGACCTGTAGGCAAGGTTATCACTACTTTATTTTGTGTGCTAGCTAATACGCAATTGACAATCCCTGCATACCAAGCCGTTACGGCACGTGGCAGCTAGGCTGCATGTTTCAGAAGAGTTCCGATAAGCAGATACATACGCTCGTAGGCTGTAGGCAACAAGGCATCTCATCCGCTCTTCCGTGCCTGACTGTGGATGTAGGAAAACAAAGCATGCGGAAGAGGGAGTAACAGCATCATACAGCGACAGTCGCAAAGTGCAGATGTCGCTGCAGTAAAGCACTTAAGCAGTCGTGCGTGTGCCCATACCTAGCACATGAGCTTACCATGTCTTACTGAGGCGGAGGAGGAGATACATCTCCAAGCTTCCCTCTCACAGTCCTGTGTCTGACCTCCTTCTGCTTCACATCCACACTCTTCGCTCCAGCAGCCGCACCTCTCCCAACTTCAACCTCCTTCTTATCCGGCACATCTCTCTTTTCATCTTCTTCTGTCTTCGTCCCGAACGGTGGTGGGAATCTCTTCCTTATTGTCTCAACCATTTTCCAAAACCAGTAGACATTCAAACAAATCAGGATTGAATTGGCGCTAAGATAACTTCCCGCCAACCACATGGGCACTTCTTGTGGTGAAAATCTCCAGAGCTCTCTAGCGGCCTTACCAGACTCGTCCATTGAGATGGAATTACTGGGAGCTATAGGCGCACGGAGCCATGCTTGTCCTGTAACTGATTTCTGATAGTCCATGGCGTAGAAGATATCATCAAAAGCACGGAAAGTCCAGTAGGTACCCCAGACGAGGCGGGAGCCAAAAAACGTGGCCATAAGGACGATGCCATTGACGAGTTGAAGGTTAGAGCCTGTAAGGTTGAGTTTATCGAAGAACCAATGAAAGTTCAAAAATGGCGACGAGAGCTCGTAGAGGATAAAAATGGGTCCGTAGTAGTTGACGAATGGTCGCTGATTAGTAAGTTAGCTGCCAGCATCATCGCTTTTTCATGACCTCAATCAACTTACATAGCCTAATGAGAATACCCACAATGCGCTCACTGCGTGCGCAAGCAATCCGTAGCCAAATAAATCCACGTGGGCGATACTAACCCAGACATCCCATAAGAAATATCCCCCTGCCATTGCTTGTAAGAAACCACCTGCACCAGTATAACCCCATATCCGCGCCTTCGAGTCCATTGCCCCTCGCTCTTCATCATACCAGATTGTCCATATCGCTAGCGCATTGATTAAGCATGACTGTACCAGAGACACGACGTGGACGTCCCAGTTGAGTTTGGTTTTTGGTGAAAGCTTTGCATATGTCCGAGGGAAAAGAAGCTTGCTAGCAAAAGGAGATCCGTATAGACATATGAAGTGGTAGAGGAAGAAGGCGAAAAGGAACTCGTGTATGTGGGCGGGCAGCGTGTTGAGGTGCGTATAGGGTGCGAGTTTCGTACAGAGGAGCGAGAGGAGAGGAGGTGGTGGAAATGGAAACGGGTCGAGCATGCTGTTAGGTTCGAGAAACCGCTTCAGACCATCAACGAAGAGACGTGCTAGGATGCAGGATGATTGGACACGAAGGTGGTCAAGGTCGACATTCAGTACATCACGTGACGTCGGAGATCAAGCCACCAATAACGAAGTCAAAAGCTGTCTACATCTTCAAACCTGCAAAAGCATTCATGACTGCACCTGTCGCTTGAGGAAGAGAGCTCAGGGCTCGAAAATAGGACGCGTTCCCAGCGTAAGTCTCATCCAAGCAGAAGAAGCAGGTTATGCCTCGGGCAAAGACTCTCACTGTGACGCGTCCTTCACCATCCACAACTGCATACACAGTGAGCAATGCTTCAACACCTCGTTCATCATTTGGACTTCTGTTTCATCGACTTGCGCTGGCCTCGCGTGGATGTTTAGCTGTTCTTTGCGTCTTTATAGTCATAGGACGATGGAGAGCAGCAATAAGTGCACTGAGCACGACAGATACAAATCAGTTATCCTCAACCAATGCAGGCTTGCTTGGAGCTGGAAAAGAACGTGGGATTTTCAGGATACTCGAATTATCGGCAGGATCTTGGCTGGGTGAAGGCTCAGTCATACACGCAGGGCTCAGTCAGAGGTTCGGAAATGTGATCACAGCATGGTTGCCGATTCTGGTAGCTATCACGGCCATATGGCTGTTGAGCCGACGAGGTTATGTTGGTATGTACACTTTGAAGAGGAATAATGAGCCAGCGCCCTAGCATGTAGTAATTGTTGACGATGATTGCAGAAGAACAACTACTCCTCCTCCGCTCGCTTGGCCTCCAAACTTCAACTTCTTCCCCTTATCATTTGCTTGCTCCCACGACACGCTTCATACCGACTTCACAAATTCGAGATATATTAATCCATGAAGCGTTCCGTGGCTTCGAGGTGAGGTATTATCTTGTTGTGATTGTGGAAGGCGAGCAGGAAGCAATTGTCGTGTTTGGCAAAGTGTTACCAAGAAGAGATGTTTTGGAAGAAGTCTGGCGTGGAGCCAGAAGCGTGCTCTGGGGTAAAGAGGGAACGAAGAATGTGATCACTGCTGCGGAGTAGTGTAGAAGAGAGATTGATAGCCGGCTCTCTGGAAACAAGGTACTTCGAAATTTGCGTAATACAGATCTGGCCTTGTCGAATGGAGTGTGGTGTGAAGTGCGTGGAAGGCATTTCAGAAGTCAAATAAGCTAGAAGCTGAAGTCAAGTCTCAAGGCAAGTCCTGTTGAAGATATGCAGTTCGCAGCTGAGGATAGAAAAGAAGAAAGACATAGTGTGTCGACCGCCCTTATATCGAGGATATAGTAGAGCGAGGACATAGTCCAGCTTAGCAACGATGGATGCTACCTTCTGCTCCAGTCTGCCCATCGTCTCCTCCAACACGCCCACCCGCTCATGCAGGATCCTTGTCGCTTGGTTGGCTATTGTGACTGCGATTGGGTATGGAATGGCGTATATCGCAGCAAAGTAAGAGTGCGAGGAAAGAATCAAAAGGAGAGCTTGGTTGTTCGTAATGGTCTAATGCAAGGTGACGATGGACCCAGAAGAGTGATGCAAAGTCTTACTTACGCTTAGAAGAACGTTGTCCATTTTGTATGTCCGATTGATGAAAATGTCTCCTGGGGAAAGTGCGACCATGTCGAGCTTTTATACAGATTGGTATAGACAACGTTCAGACCGACAATGGTGAGTAGTGCAAAAGAGGGAATGATAGAAGGCTGGAACGAGAGAAGCACAGCCAGGAAACCCCAGTTGCGATAGCTTTGATATGGGGCAAATCTTATGCGCCGATGCGTCTCAATACTACTGCATACGTGAGGGGATTGCTCTCTGATCTCGCTATCGAGTTTATCACTAAGCGCAAGACTGCGAAGGTTCTGCAACGATCAATAACGTCACACTAACGTCCCAGAAGTATGTGGACGATCAAACATGAGCATCTAAGGCCGAGAAGCTGAGGCTATGAAAAGTGGCATAGAACGAGCTTCTCAGGTAAATACTGACTCTCATATCTTCCTGTGAGGGGCCTACCCATCACCTAGATCCATCTTCGGTGGAACGACTGAGGACTTTGTCGCTTCAAGGTTACCATCTATCTCAGAAGGACCGCGTTCTCGACTTAGATCAGCTTGGGAACACCATCAAACTCTCCCGGCGAAGCGTCACGACGCTGGAAGCTAGTAGCAATCGAGATGGCGCTACTGCCATGCTCTTTCTGCACATCAGCAAGCTCTAGAGCCACACGAATTACTCCCATGTTAGACTGATCCCGCGCGAGCATCAAGACTAGCAGCTCCTGTTGTGCTGCATAGTAGTTGGATAGGGTAGTACGGTCGTAAAAATGCGTGTCAGTTCCGTGAGGACCGCGTTTGCTGCCTTTAATGGCTTGAAAGCGCTTGAGAGCCTGGTCGATTTGGTTCTGGTGGGTATCGCGGTTCTGAATATGCCGGTGCAGTTCAGCTAGAAGAGCGTACATCTTGGTATCCACCCCGTCCAAGCACTCGTCGTCATTTGGTATTGACAATCAGCCCGCTTGACCTTCAGCCCACTTTACTATTATTGGTTTCTTCCAAATATCCCAGTTGTGACTGAAATCCTTTGAAGCCCTGGATTATCTCGTCAAGTGTCTTGTCCATGTCGTTGTGTCAGGTAGTGGAGAATATTCGAGGTGGATGTCTGTCAGAATATGAGCAGCTTAACGACAAGCGCGGGGCGCGCATATATAAACAATCTCAGGGGCATCGTTACTCATTAGCTTGAAGTGATACCAGTGTACGAGGTTGGAGGGAAGAGTTCAATGAACGCTAAGTCTGGTTCCTGGTTTGGCAAGAAAATTGACCATGAATTTCAGTCTCGATATATCAATATTTGAGTTGATCATATTGATTCAATACTGACTAGCTCCATCTCCGCATGGATGTCCACCTTGCCAATGCACGGGTCGGCTATCATCCACGCACTATCAATCATCATCAGGAGGTGACAATGGCCTAAGACCGAATTCTCTCTGAATACTGGTGATGCGCTGTGCCTGTCGCATAGTCGTCATGCTAAGCCCATCACGTTCGATCGACAATTGCAAAAGCTTGTCCATGCGCCTGAGATATGTCTCAAAAGTATTGAGATTGTATTCTTGGCCATCCGAGTTGTGCAGTTCTTGTGGCCGACCACCATGCAGTTTTGTGAGGGACCTCAGTTGTCCCTTTGCCTCGTCAATCTGCAGCAAAAGGATTGCGCGATTCTTGATATGTTGGCGTAGGATCTCCATCTCGTGGTGGATTCCTTCTATCTGTGCGATTTGCCATCAGTGTCATACGACGAAGAAAGCTAGCGTCGGAAAGACGTACCCAGCGCGAAGCATCTGGAGATTTGTCAAATCTGACTTGTTTTTCGAAGGTTTTTCGAAGAGTTCACAAGTGGTAATGGTTTCGTTGAGGGCCTTCTCCGTCGAAGGTGATTTCAGTACTGGTAGTTGATAAGGACGTGATGAATTCAGTGGATTGTGCATGAAGGTGAACCTTTGCGCCGATATATGCCTAATAAGCGCTTGCACTCCTTTGTGAAACCTTGCACGGTACGCGGTACTGACTGCACGAACGCGCCACATGAAGAAGAGTCACACCGTGCACTGCGCATTATCAATGAAATGCTGATGAACATATTGGCATAGTGACATGAAGGAAGATGTTGTAGAACTGTAAAAATAAGGAAGGAGTCCTCGTTTTCATGGAGTGTTGGTGAGGTTGGGATAATGCTCTTCCATACGACACAACCTCCTTAGAGTATGGTAGAGATGTTTGCACTTCCATTGATCACTTTCAACAGGATCGAACGCTGTAACGAACCTGAAACCCGCGACACGACGATGATTTCGTGCAGTGCCGATCTCGGGTTCCTGCCTTTTTCGCCACGCGCTTCGGCAACGCTTTGCACGTTTCAGCCGTTCAGCCTCCAAGGAGGCTTTCCAAGTTTTTTGCTTTTCCCGCCAACCAACGCCTAACGTCATGCCCGACCTCTCGCGTTCATTAACCACCTCGTCTGTTATGCTGAAACATACTCAACGATGAGACTCATCCGTCGTGCATATCTTAAATCATATCTGAAACATGAGCGCCCCCGACGTCGACTCCTCTTACTTTGACTTTGTGCTGTGATCTGTGACCACAAGAAATAATGTCATCCTGGATGTCTGCTCACACGACTGCGACTGCAAGTGTCGTTTCCGCTGAAGACAGACTACAAGATGTGATTTTTGCCATTGGACCAAATGGAAGATACTTTTATAATTCGGAGACGGCCTGGGCAAGGTATGTCGCATTCTTCTTTCACTGCTGCTTCCTGTCCCCGTCGGTGGCATCATCCAGGCTCATGCTCGTGCAACAGAAACCGCTTGCCCAAGACAATGGAAACTATTCTTACAACTCACCACGTCACTCGAGTCCTATGCTGCGCGTTCGGTCCCACCACTAATAATTGGTTCTTCTCTTACAAAGAGAGAGCACTCGGTGGTGCTGAAAAAGTCATGGTGCGGTGGGGTAGTACATGTCCACCCAGTCTAATCTCATGGCTTCTCGATCCTGCGACTAAGAAGCTCCGCCGTGACCCTTCACGTCTGCGTGTTGTCCTCGGGCCAACAGGTAGCTTTGCAGCATGGGAGCCTAGAGCATATCGATGGGCACTACCAGAGTCGCTTCAAACATGGCTCACAGCCCACGGATGTCAACATGATGCACCACGGGCACTAGCTCTGGGTCATGGTGGTGAATACTTTGTCCTCGCCAAGAATGGTGCCTACTCATTTCGCTCAACAAGTCTAAAAAGCATACAAGTAGCGGGACACTCTTGGAAATCGGTACAATACATCACTTTCAGCTCCACTCTTCCCAAACGATGTATTGTCGTGTTTGATGACACATATACGGCCGGCACGATCCCGACGAGCGCTAACACAAAAGACACAACGGTAGAAGACGAACAAGAAGAAATAGACGACTTTCGTCGTGTTATAGATTCTTATGCAGAAGATCACATACAAAGAGGCTATATACCACAACGGCATAACCAAGATGCTCAACGTGCCGCTAATATCATGGCGACGAAACTAAAAGAGGAGGCCGCCAAGAAGAGGGAGGAAGTTGCGAGACAAAAGGAGGTAGCAGCAGCTCATGCCGCCAAGGTACATGCAGAAACCATCGCTCGTCAAGCACAAGTGCGGAAACAAGCGGAAGAACAGGCGCAAAGAAATGCAGCAGCAGCCAAGCATGCATCCGAAACGGCACGACAAAAACACAATGCAGAAGTCGCAGAAGCTCGAGCGAAGAAGGCAAAGGCTCAAGAAACTGCCGCACAAAAAGCACAGGCTCGTGAGGCAGTCGCAGCACGAGCGGAGAGGAACCGTCAGATCAGGGAGCGCAAAGCCAAAAAGGCGCAGATGGCCGAAGAAGCACGAATAGCCAAAGAACGCGCAGCGCAAGAACGAGCGAAGAAAGACAAACTAGCCGAAGAAAAGGTAGCGCAAGAAAAAGCACGCCAAGCGAAACAAGCACAAGCAGAACAAGAAAAAGCACGAAACGCAAAGGCAGCAGCCGAAGAACGAGCAGCAAGAGAGCGACAACGACATGCCGAAGAAAGAGCAGCACGAGAGCGCCAACGAGCCGCCGAGGCCGCCGAACAACGCGCAGCACAAGACCGAGCCAGACAAGCTCGCGAAGCCCGAGCGCGCTGGGAAGCCGCCGAAGCCGAACGCCGCCGTCCTGAGCTCTATCGAAGTTGGGTCGCGGCACGAACACGTGCGCTGAACTGTTCGCCTGGCACACTCCGCCGCCCAGACTTTCCACAACCGCCTGCACAGATATGCACGTGTCAGCTTCCCGGATGTGTGCAGCGGAAGACTGATAAAGGGCTTAGGGCTTGCAGGCATGATATGGAGAAGTTGCTGAGGGCGAGTGGTGAGTATAATGTGGGGTGGTTGAGGAAGGAGAGGTTGGCGTGGCATCCGGATCGGTTTGCGAGGAGGTGTGATCTGGGGAGTAGGGAGGTGCTTGTGGGCATGGCGACTGAGATGTTTGAGATTTATGATGAGTTGATTGATGATATGTGATTGGAAACTTTAATATTTCATGGAGAGAAAATAATCAGGATTGGAGGTTGTCACTGTGTACAGCATAGAAAGGCTCGGTATGTAGATAGGTTCGAGCAGCATTGGACCGGTTGACCGGTAATTTGGGACAGGTATATTCGCCTGATTAGGGATCAATTGCTCGTGAACGCATTGGAGACGGAGAATGAGAACTAGATAGACTACTTTTCGTTGATGAGAGAGTTATATAGACGAGTTACCACACGTATTATTGCACGAATCTTGGTCGCTGGTTTGGCATAATTAGGAGTTGTGTGTTTCATTTCCTTGTATTTGATTGTATAGGTTAGCCTGGTCGTGCAATAGTCAGTATTAGGCCAAAACTTTAAGAAAAAAGCGAGTGTAGAGTCGACTACTAGAGTGTCAGAGAGCTTTTCTTTATTCCTCATCCATATCCCGCACTTATTCCCCGACATCCCAGCCAAAACTCCTTGATCACCTCCTTCGTCTTCCTGTCACCTCTCAAATTCTCGACCTTCTTCACAAATCGCTGCTTTTCTAAACCCGGCACCCTACCCTCTCTTCCTGCATACCCGAATCGACTGTCCGCTAATGCTAGCTCCGTCCACTGCTTCCATGGCACTCCAAGCTGCGCTCCTCTTGCCACAAGCTTCCTATATGGCTCGCTCAGCCAGTCTAATTGACTACGACTGGCATGGCCTCCAAAGCTGAAGATTAGTGTGTGCACTAATTGGGGCCCGAGTGTGCCCAGTAAGTGTGTCAGGAGTGGTAGAGAAGGTGACGACACTGGCAAGCTGAGCAGATCGGTCCAGAGACCAGCAGCGGCTCGTTTGGGAAGTGTTTCGGGGCTGCCGAGTGCGTGCAGGGTTAAGCTGAAGAGTGTATTGATTGCGGCTGGGGGTACGGGGTTAAAATACGTGAGATGTTTTGGGATCATGCGGCTCAGAAAGTCAATGACATTGTAGACGAAATCGGAGTCTGGTGTTGATGGAGGAGCGTTTGGCGCGGCTTGTCCTGTCGCTAAGACGACAAGTCTACAGATCCAAGGGAGGATTTGGGGCAGGAAAGCATCTATGCGCCCAGGTTTGGAGTTGTTGGATGAGATAAACGTATTAGCTGTTCTGATTGCGGCGTCGATGCGAGGATTGCTGATATCTGTGGTGGTGAGGAGAGTTATTGTTACTTCTGGGGCGAACACGAACGCGCCGGCGATGCGTTCTTTATAGCCCATTTCGAGGACTTCGCAGACCAAAGGAAAGATCTGGGGGTCGTTCATAGAATCTCCTATGATGCTGCTGAGAAGACTGATTATGAGGTTATGGCAGGTGGACCAGAGTTCATCATTTGCAATCTCATTTGGAGCTGTTAAGTCGATGCTCGTTTCCTGTGGGTCTCGCGACTGGTCACCAATCGATTTAAGCTGTGCTAGAGTCTGTATTTTGAGCTCTTGTAGACCTTCGGTATCACCTGAAGCCATTAGAGCTGTGGCTCGTGCTTTGTAATCATCATTGACAAACACGATCAGCTTGGTTATTGCGGTCATCCGTTCAGCTTCATCTTCTATTGCTTGTATGATCGCTGCCAATGAGCCGCAAATGTTTTCTCTGGCTTTAGCATCCCCTACACCAGATTCGAAGAACTTGGCTGTTATGTTGACGAATGCGTCCAGCTTAGGAACCAGCGCTTCTCGATTAAGATCGCACAGTCCTAGTATAGCACGAGCAGCATCTTCTGAGAATAGTGGAAATCGCAAGCATGAGAAGAGTGTCTCGATTCCATTGATCAGAAAATCAGGGTGTCGATTGAAGAACTGATCAAACTCTCCTATTAGCAATATCGCTGATCTACGGAGCTTCGTGGGTATCGGTTTTCTGAAATCGACCAGATCTTTGTAGATCTGTGAAGTGAAGAGCTGCGATACGATTATGTCTTCTTGACCACTTGTATCAAGCGATTCTGGCATTCCATTGAGGCAATAGAAAATAGACTCAATCATTGGCCAGCAGTGAGGCGGCTTTTCTACATTGAAGCACTCAATAGCCATCGTGATCAATTTAGTCAGGACTACAACGCCGAACCGCGAGAACGAATCGAGGATGACATCCCTCACTCTGTAGCGAAAGTCTGTTATTAGATCATCGTGTTTATATGTCTTGAACTCGCCATTATCGTCGGTTGGCAATATTATTGCAAAACACAACTCCATGATGGCATGCATCCAGTCCGTCCCAATCAGTCGTAAGCCACCATCAACTCTGTCAATGGAATCTGCCATGGATGTCATGGTCTCCCAGTAATCCACAACGAGGTTGGAAAGTGCCTGATCAATTTCATTGACGTCTTGAGTTCGAGTAATACGATGAGCCATTTCCATGATATGAGCGTAGTAATTGAGATCCTTAAGAATGAATCGAGCACTGGTTTCGCCAAAGGAGAGAACCAATTGCGCAAAAGCCATAGCCTCGTAATCGGCATCTGTTTCCAACCTAGACATTAGATTTTGAGCCCATGGTCCTGCGAGTAGAGCAGCAAATTCCCTAGTCTCTGTCTCGCTCAAAAACGTTTCTCCACCACTAAACTGCTCAATCAGGAATTCGGCTACACTCTCGAACAGCTCCTCGAATGCCAGGCACTGAATTACCTTGCCAAAAGTGTGCCGTAACTTTTGCATCTCTTCAGAACTTATTGCATGCTCCTGTCGTCCGTAGGTAAGCCAGGCTCCATAGCATTTCAATGTATCACTCAAACTATCAGCTGTTTGTTCAGCAGCGCCATCAAGGTTGTACTCAATAATGGTGAGCGCATCATCCAAGTTGGTTCCGATCCGTTGGTGGGTAGCGTCTGACTGCTGAGTGTGATCAATCCTCGCAGCATCAACTGCCAAATCTGTAACGAATATCAGAAGTAGTTGCAGCTGTGCTGGCCGCAGGAGCTGAAGAAGATCTTTTGTTGGGGGACAACGTTCGAGCATCTGCTTAGGTAGTGCTTGTCTTAATTGCAGACAGCATATAATGTGCCTTATGGCTGTGGTCCACGTAGCATTGGGTAGCATAAAATAAGTCACAAGAGTTGAGCACAGCTTTCTTAGCACCAATGGACTGTCGTTGGCCTCCACACAACGCATGAACCAGTCAAGCAGTTTAGTAAGCAGGCTTTCTAGATGAGCCTCGTCGAGTGACGATCCATGATCATTGATTGCCACTTGATACGTTCGACATCCAGTAAATCGAACGTTCTGATCATCGTTGTACAGCAGAGCATTGGCCAATTCCCACCCGTGAGCATGTTGTAACTCTAGGATACGCTTTTCAATAGGTGAGACTTCAGATGGGTTGATCGGTGCGTACAGCTGTTTGATCAGATGCACTGCTTCTGCCACGAAAGACATGGTGATGATTGATCTAACTTATCGTCTCGAAGTGCTTGACATATTTCGACCAGATTGGGCAGGTTTTGCTCTATCACGATGGCAATCGATGAGCCAGCACACGAGCCTGTGAAAAGAAAAAGTGAAGAGCCATTGGCCTTGTGCAAGGTTGTACTACATGAGTGGTTACTCGACGGGAGCTTCGGGGTAAGACGAAGTCACGTGAATTTTGTGCTACAGTACCCTGCGCATGACTCATGCTGCCCCTGATTTTCAAATCTGAAACACAAAGCTGAGTTTCACATTTACTTTCTGCAAACACGGTGTCGTGTTGAAGTTGCTGCAACCGTCCGTCAACACAAAGCTTTTACAACCCAAAAGTCATGCTCGACGTCAATGATTTCGTCACCGAGAGAGGTGGAGACGTGAAGAAGATCAAGGAGAGCCAAAAGGCACGATATGCGTCAGAAGAGCTCGTAGATGAGGTATACCAGATGTATGAGGACCACAGAAAGAGTACGCCTCATCCTCTGTTGAAGCTATTGCCCATCGTCACTTGCTAATCTACGCTCTAGCAAAATACGAGGCCGATCAACTAGGAGCAAAGATCAATGCAGTTCAGAAAGAAATCGGACAGAAGAAAAAGGCAAGGACATCTTCATGGCAGTGCGAGGAAGATTGAGCAACAATAATAACAGGAAACGCAGGCCAAGGAGAATGCAGACGATCTGATGAAACAGAAGGACGAGCTCACAGCCCAGAAGAAACAACAAGAAGATTCAGCGAATGAGAAGCTGCTTGCACTGAACCGCAAAGCCAAGACAGTGGGCAACTACGTGCACGATTCTGTACCAATCAGCGATAACGAGGTCAGACAGAGCATTTGGATATCTGTCTAGCTGGAATGCTGACAGGACACAGGACAACAATGAAATCATCCGCACATGGTCAGTCGACGGCGCGAAGCCTGAGAAGAAGGATTGCATGTCGCATCACGAAGTCTTAACCCGCCTGGATGGTTATGATCCACAGCGTGGTGTGAAGATTGTCGGACACAGAGGTTACTGCTTGACTGGTTATGGTGTCTTCCTTAACCTTGCTCTCATTTCATATGGTCTTGAATTTTTGCACGGCAAAGGATACACACCAAATCAGCCACCTTTCTTCATGAACAGAGACGCAATGGCAAAGACGGCACAGCTGGAGCAATTCGACGAGGAACTGTACAAGGTGTCGGAAGATGGTAACAAGGACAACGACAAATACTTGATCGCTACTTCAGAACAACCCTTGTCATGTTTGCATGAAGGAGAGTGGGTGCAAGATGCTCAACTACCCATAAGATATGCTGGTTACAGCACATGTTTCAGAAAAGAGGCTGGCTCGCATGGCAGGGATGCCTGGGGTATCTTCCGTGTGCATCAATTCGAGAAGGTCTGTATGGACAACATGTCACCGAACGATCCATTTGCTGACGTTATCGGCTAGATCGAGCAATTCGTCTTCTGCAAGCCAGACGAGTCCTGGACTGAGTTCGACCGCATGATCGAGACATCAGAAGAGTTCTACAAGTCGCTCAAGCTGCCGTATCAGGTCGTCGCTATCGTCTCTGGTGCACTCAACAACGCCGCCGCCAAGAAATACGATCTCGAAGCGTGGTTCCCCTTCCAAGGCGAATACAAAGAGCTCGTGTCTTGCTCAAACTGCACGGATTATCAAACGAGAGAGTTGGAGATTCGGTACGGTAACGCACCAAAATCAGCGACAAATGCCAAAAAGGTCTATGTGCATGCCTTGAACGCAACCCTATGTGCTACTGAGAGAGCGTTGTGCTGTGTTTTGGAGAACTATCAGAGGGAGGATGTAAGCAATGAAGGTGATGTTTATGTTGCGCATAGTTTTGCTAACCTATCAACTAGGGTATCGAGGTACCGGAAGTGCTACGAAAGTACATTCCAGGCCAACCAGATTTCCTGCCATACGTCAAGGAACTTCCCAAGGACTCCACCTCGCTCAAGCAGAAGGGTCAAGCAGCAACAAAAGAGGCCGTTACCAAGATTCCCCCTCCTACCAAGGAGATGAGAGACTTGAAGGTATGAAAGGAAGGGGACTGTAGTCAATGTCATCAGAAGCTCATTGCTGAGTATAGTGAGCGAGACGAGAAGGCATGACTACAAGACGGAAATGATCAAACAGCATGTATGACTTGACGTACGAGGATTAGTAGCATACTTCCGTGATAGGAGACAGGATGTAGGGCCATGATATGATGTTATCGAAGACTAGGAGGACATAATATCAGATCTCATGAACAAGTACAAAAGGCTGATGGCACCATACGTGAATGGCTACAATCAACCTTCTCCACATAATTTCACATACCAAATTCTGACATACCAAATTCTGAAACACCGGAGTTGTCGGCCGAACATTGAGACTTAACTTTTCTCGCATTGTAGCTCTTACTAGTACCTCTCTAAATCTTTGCCTCTGCAACCGAATTTCATCCACGAAAGCCATGCCCACGCGTAGCCTCCCCAATATTGCCATCTCCGGCACACCTGGCGTCGGAAAATCGACACTCTGCAAGAACCTCTCCTCCGCCCTCCCTTCTCTGACCATCATCGACATTGGCGCAGAAGCAAAAACCCACAGCTACCGTACAGAATACGACGAGTCCCTATCTTGCTGGGTGATAGACGAGGAGAAGCTCGCCAAGAAGCTCACACCATCATTACAACAGGAAGGCGGCAAGATAATAGACTACATGCACGCAGCGATATGGCCTGCGGCAGCACCGGTTGATTTGGTTGTGACAGTACGGTGCACGAATACTACGATATTGTGGGACAGGTATAAAGAGAGAAACTACAAGGCGAAGAAGGTGGAGCAGAATATTGATTGTGAGATTATGGGAGATATTGAGGGTGAGAATAGAGAGTGGTTCAGTATGGAGGATGGTGTAGAGGAGGGGACTGCGGCGTGGGCTGTGTTGGAGAGTGGAAGTGATGAGGAGATGGAGGCGAATGTGAAGAAGATTGTGGAGTGGGTGGAGAAGTGGAAGCAGAAGCGGGAAGAGGTTGGGGAGAGCGAGGAAATGGACGTTGTGCCGTTTGGTGCGGACGGTGCAGATGGCGAGAGGAGGAAGGTGACTCAAGGCGAGAGTGACGATGATGATGAGGAGGATGATAGGGAAGCCGGCAATGAAGAACAAGAATGGAGTGGGTTTTCAGAAGATGAAAGATGAGGATTCTCGCACGTTTGCCTAAGTGTGGATGCAACACGCTGTTTGCTTGGCCAACGACAAACGTCAAACGCCTCGAATTTTTCGCTCTCATAGAAGTCTCATATCTTGCTTCGATTCCTTCATCACGCTCAACAGTAACCACAATACCTCATTACCACTTTCACAATACCACTGGATACGTCTACACTCTCTGGCGTCCTTAGTCTCGAGCCGTAATCACTCAACGACTTGATTGGTATCTCGTCACCACCTTTTGCGAGCTCATGGCTAGTATCGCCGAATCGGCCGAATGTCAAGGCTACTTGCACCGGCGGGTTCAAGGTCAGTCCGAGCAATCCACTCCAGGAGATTGACACTGACGGCCACAAAGAAGCCATCGAGAATACGATCGAATTCCCAGAAGATTCGCCGCGCGCTCTTCAAAAGGTTGTCACTATGCTTTATGGATATCGATGGGACGATGCCTGGCAGAAGCTATTTTCGGAGACGGGGTTTCCTGTCACACTTCTGCCAAAAGCGAAAGCGCTTGCAGACAAATACCAGCTTCCTCTCCTCAGCAAGACACTGGTGGCAGAACTGGAAAGGAAGCTCAAGATCTTCGCTAGCGATGGGCTAGAAAGCTGGATTTGGAATCTTGCTGCTTACCTGCGGGCAACTGATGATCATACGCTAGAGATGCGAGAGGTGCTGCTTGCCGCGTTGCGCGCGCATGCGAAGGAATTTGAGAAAAAGCCAGAACTAGTGAAGGCGAGACTCTCTCAGATTCCTATGCTGGCCATCGAGCTTGCAATGTCTGGTGGATTTGACGGCAAGGGAACAATTTTGTGAGCGACCTGCTTTCACACTACGCCCGAAGCTCATCTGGCTGATTTGCTTAAAGCCCGATCGGCAAGCGAGAGTGCTCGGCTTAAGCAAATTGATTATATTTGCGGGAGGGTGGCGATTGCTGGTCTATGGCAAGACCAGTAATTGAACGACTTGGAAAGCAATATTTCGTCAGAAGGCATGGCTCAAATTGTCATAGAAGAGTTGACTCTTCAAGTGGTACAAGTTTATGCCACCGTGCAAGTTAAGAATGGAGATATCCATGGCTTTCACAATAATTCTGCTTGCTACCTCGTGTTGCTTCAAACGCGGACGACTTTGGCTCTCCGGCTTATTTGGGAAGAAATGTGAAACAATAGTGAACAGAGATCTATTTTCGTACTCGTTTCTGCCTACGAACCTGTCAACACTACGCACATTCCTCCATTGCTTCAATATTGTCTCGGCATCGCAAGCATTCCAAACGTGATGAAACTAGTAGGCCAAGATCACATGAAGGCAAACAAGCAAATAACATTTCCGACTATAGGTATCTTCATCTTCACTTTCTTTTTCACACTTACTCAACGATACAGATAACAACAATCTGATTGCTACAATGCATCGATCATTTATACCGCCTCTTCAGTCCAGGTCGATATTTGCCAACTCGCGCTCGGCAAGCACTTCGACTCCAATCACGCTTTCCAAATCTTACTTTCACAATCTCACACTTCCACGCCAAACCCACCATCACACAAATATCCACCATCAATGGTCCAATTCCTGGCTTTCGCAACTGATCGGCCCATCATGTCTAGCAAAGCAGCCATCATTCCTCACCTGCAAGCGTAAGCCGAATCACACAACAAACGAGCAAGACAGCGTTGTTGATTTGTAGCTAGCATGTATAAAAGCTCTGAGCACTGCGACTTGACCCTGAAATTGCAAGATGGGAGAAAGCTCAAAGTCCACAAGGTTGTCGTCTCAATATCGCCTTTCTTTCAAGTTGCGTGCACGAGTGGATTTAGGGTTAGTCTTGTAGCGAGTATGTCTCTTTCGATTCGTATGCTTACACATGGAATGACAAAGGAGTCGATTCAGAATCTCATTAAATTCCCTGAGGATCCTTCCGACGCGCTAGAATTGCTAATCATGCTGTTGTATGGATTTACGTGGGCAGAAGCTCGTGACCAAATGTTTCCAGTGAGCGAGTCAAAGAAATGGGGTATCGTGCTGTTGCCTCAGATACATGCACTAGCGACAAAGTATCAAGTTCCTGGAGTTGCAAATCAAGTCATCAACGTGCTCAAGGAAACACTGAATCTCTTTGCTGAGGACGGCATCAACACCTGATATTGGACACTGGCAAAACACATATACGGCACCGACGACTACATGCTCCACATGCGTGCTGAGTTGGTCGCGGCGATTCAGAAACATTCAAACTTGCTTAAAGATGAAGACAAGCGCGATATTATGAAGACGAAGCTCATGAGTTGTCCTGGCCTAGCTGTGGACCTCGCACTCAGCGGAGCAGGTCTCAATCTGTGAGACGATTCACTCACACTCAATGATCGTGACTGCACTACGGTGTCCTTCACTTGATACTGCATTTCGGAAACATACAAGCTAGCTAGCTGGCAGGGAAGGTTTCTGAGAGAGAAGCTGTTGAGATCTCCTGGTCTAGCCGTAGAGCTCCCACTGAAAGGCAGATTGGACGGTAAGGGCATTGTCGTGTGATAAGTGTCGATATAAGATTTGGTATGCCGCATCTGCTGAGGCAGAAATCTGAATATAAAGCAAAGCTGAATGAGATAATGTTTGCCCCGACTTAGACCTTGGAACTTGTGCAGAGTAAAGTTTGTGGTCTAAGGTAAGTACGACACACACATATTTTCCACTTCCCCCAGGAAAGCACAACCCTTCAGACCTGCACATCCTCAAAAGTCATCCACTTCACCTCAACCCCCTCATACGCCGCAGCCCTCTACCTCCCACTCGCCGCCTCCCACACTTGCACATCAGGCAAGTATACACAGGCAGATTATCCTGCCTCATTGCTCTAACGTGACCTTCCGCCGCTCGCATGGTAAACTCGAAGTGATACGGTTTCCCCGCAGCAACGAACATGATGCCGTTGTTATCTTGCATTAGTAGAGGATGGACAGATCGAGACTGGTGTGGTAAGGGAGGGCAAGGGTGGGAAGGCTGGCTTTTGGACGAGCTGTGACGTGGATAGGGAACGAGGGCATGATGGGGATGGTAAGGGATGAGTTGCAAAGAGTTTTTATACAAGATATCTCAGCACTAAGATTTAGCTAAGAAAGGCGAATCGTGCCAAAAAGGAAGTTTCTGAGATTCTTGGCGAGCACGTTGTTCTGTTTCGAAGTGCCTCACGCCTCAACGCTATCCACCACCAGTCGGACGTCCAGGCCACGCCTTCAGCGTGCTCGACCCCTGCCACGGCCATCCCCACCCACCAGTCTTAGTGACTGTACCAGTACATTGCATACTAGCAGCCACACTCACCACTTCCGTCTGTGTCACCGTCAACACGCTCTGCGCACCTCCTTGCACAACAACAGGCACCCTAAACGGCAACGCCGTACACACAAAGCTGTCAGAAGCGTTGACACTGCCTGAACCGGTATACTGAGCAACACTTGGATAAGGACATAGTGGCCGCTGACGAACCACACCGAGTGCTGGAGTATCGTTAAGCCATTTGGTGGCAATGATCTGGTCGGGTGCGATGCCTTGTTCTGTCCAGGCCATCAGGGCTAGGAGGGCGTCGTGGCGAGCGTTGGAGAAGCCAGGAACGCTGTGCAGGGAGGTGTTTAGTGGGCCAGCTTGGTTTGCTCCTGTGAGTTGATCGGTTAGTGAGAGGTATGCTTAAGACCGAAGAGCCGTCTTGTGAAAGAATTAAGACAAGACAGGAGAAGATGGACTTACCAGCAAAATACCAAGGTGCATCGTTCACGCCGCCGTTGCAATGTTGCATACCAGGCACTAAGAAGAAGCGGTACCATGATGATAGGTCGATACCGAGAGGAGCCAAAGCACGCATGACGTGCTCGTAGAAGTAGATGCTCGAGCCAGTCGGGATAAGTCCATCAGAAAGGCCATGGTACTGTATCAGCTTCCCACCAAGGGCATGAAACGGACTCAAATCAAAGTCATTGGCTGTAGCGTTTCCAGGATCTTGTTGGTCTGCTTGCTGAATTATGCTGTAGTCAAAGTCTTCCCAGTTCCATGTAGGATCGTCGAGAAGAAAGTACTGCTCATATTGTGTCCCTAGAGATGCAGGACCATTGGGGTTACCTAATAAGACAGGCCATTGCGCTTCAGAACCAAGAGCGAGATGTGGGAAGACAAAAGTGGCGTTTTGAAGGTAGTCATGTTGAATCGTGTACAGAGTGTCGAGCCGCAAGCCTGTGAGACAGTTGGATGTGTTTGCGCCTTGACAGAGTAGTGCGTCAGGGTTGAAGTCACACATGTACGGGTTTGTGATGATGCCGTCCACTAGACCATCGACTGGATCACATTGTCGAAGGACTTCTGCGCGAATAGCTGGAAACAAAGATGCAGGGATAGCAGCTGGATTTGTGCCATTCGGGTTCGCGTTGATCTTGCCTATCCAAGTTGTCCACGTCTGCAGATGTGCGGTCCACCAGGCAGGTGCTCCAGCGAGGACGCCATCGAAGCTGTCGGGGTATAGCTGGATCTCTTTCAAGCCTTGTCTACCTCCAGTACTACATCCAGAGTAGTAGGAGTATTTGATTGGTTGCGCATAGTAAGCGCTGACGATCTGCTTGCTAAGAACGATAGAGCCGTGCATAGCTCTGTAGCCCCAATCTGAAAGTCGTTCTTTGTTCAGGCCCCAAGTCCCGTCTCCAGAGGTTGAGTTGTGACCAGTGTCTGTGCTCATTACAGCAAAACCATATTGCAAGCCAGCACCAAGGTCGAGCCAGTTGATACCACCAGCGAAACCCCCATTGCCTTGTATCATTGTTAACATGAGATCCGGTACCATTAGTATTGAAATAAACCTACCAACAGCAAGATATCTGTCATTCCACTCGTTGGGCAGGGCTAGACCGAAGGTGAAGCTCGAGATAGCTGAACTTGTGACATTCACTACCACAGCACAAAATGCGGGTAGACCAGTAGCATTGGTGGGATAGGCAATATCAGAATGGTTGCCAAAGCTAGCATTCTGTGCCTGAGGTTGTGCAAACAAGACCGTAGCATTAAATGGTAGCGTAGCTTGGATGGAAGGGATGTCACATTGCAGAGCAGCAGCTGTCAAACCGCTTGTGCTAAGCAGCAAAGACAGGTATTTCGTGAGGGAAGGCATGACTGAATGTTTTGCCGAGAGCTTGGTGATGGGAGGGGCAGGCGAGTACTCTTATAGTGAAATGCGTCGAGACGCTAAGACCTCCGTGGACTAGCTTATAGCCACACGAACCCCCAGGGATGCTGATCTCCATTGTAGCATCTCACGAAGCTGTGCTGGTCGAGTAACAGAGAAGCGGGGTATGCATGAAAGTGGGGCGTATGTGGCACTCAATGTGGCAGAAGCCGACCTCAGTCTTTGTTTCTCAGCGCTGTGGACGTTTGTGTGTGTCTTTGAAGACAAAGAAATGACCTGTTAGTGTCACAGAGGTAGGTAGACATTGAGGATTAAGTTGGAACGCCATATCGAAGAGATCAAGGTGGAAAAAGAATACATTCAATACATAAATCATCTACATAACAATCAACAGCTTTGGTATCAGCCAGCAGCTCAAATATCTACCCAAACACCAACGCTCTAACCTCAATACTCTCCCTTCCCTTCGCGCCTTCATCTGACCTCGGATCGGCAAATGCAGAGTGTGGCACTCTAGTTCCGATATTTGCGGAGTCGAAGCATTGTAAAAGTATTCTCTCCTGCTCATCCATGCCACTCCAGTACTTCCACTGCTGACCCTCGTTGAACCTCACGCCAGCAGTCTCGCCAGTGCGATGTGGGTATCTGTGCTCAATGCTAACAACATCCTCGGCTCGCGTGCTTCCTGCTTCCGCGAACGCGAGAGCATTGGATTCGACGGCGCCATTTATAGGTCTCCAGACATTGATGATACGATACCGCCCTTGGAGACGTTCTTCTGCTTGCGATGGGTCTACCGAATGTAGGCGTACACGATCAGCGGCAGATTTGGGTGTTTGATCGATGTGTACACGATTGACTGCTGAACGCTTGGCACCTGGATGACATCGGCGAATGGTGTGGTCAAACAGGACGACCTCTTTCCCTCCAGTCTCTTCTAGTAATAGTTGATTGATGTGAGGATAGTAATATGTCTTAATGCTATCGTCGTCATCCCAATTGATGTTCGAATCTGTCTTGTATGGACCTGGCAGCAGAGCAAACGCATGCTCATCTAATGATCGATAGGACGATTCCTGTCCACGAGCATCCTGGATTGTGACGGTGTGGTCGAGGTCGATATAATTTCTTCGATAATCGGCTTGATGCTCAGCGATATATTGATATGGTACTTCTGTAGGGTCTGAAGGTGGACTGTAGAACTTCATAGATGTCGTGGCTGTCCCGCGAGGTATACTGGAGGAGGTGGCGTGAATGTGGGATGTTGCTTGTTGCGTTGTTGTAGTAGTTGACGACATATTGGGAGGCGGCGTCGAGCGCAAGGAGTTTGTTGTGAGATGTGGCTTTAGAGAATCGTCGATACTCGAAGACGTGACTATTGCACAGTATATGTAGGTCCAACTACGTTGAGCGGTGAACGAAAGAAGAAGTGTCGCGAACATTGAATTACGCATCCGAGTTGAGCACGTCATGAGGGGGTGGCGATAATCGTCCCGAGACATTTCCGTCCGAGGTCTGAAACATCTGAAACATCTGAAACAAGAATCTGAAACACGACGTTTGGCCAGTTTCTCAATAATGCTCTTCTCGGAACGCAGCGTGATTGATAGTGATGCTGAAGCGTCAGCTGTGTAGTAATATGCTTAACCGCGCTTCTTTCATATCTGGTCGTCGTTCAAAACCAGTCGCAGTGTCTAGACGACCGAAAGTTCATTTGTAGACGATGAGCAGTGCGAGTAAAAGCATAGTTCTTCTGACACAAGGTTATTCATGCTGAATGTATGTGGCTTATGAATGTCTAGAAGTTTTCCATTCAGCTTTGATAGTGCTTCCCGATCCCGTCATTGACCAGCTGTTGTCGTGTTTTTTCGACCTGTATGAGCCATCGCAAAATTCATACGGTCTTCTGCGCGTAACTTATGGAAGACTGCATCAGTCGTTCTGTCTAGGCGTGCTGCAATCTGTAAGTATGTCTGCCCTTCTTTGCGCAAGCTTTTGGCGTCAATGAGCTCGGCATCTGTCCATGGCTTTCTATGATTGATCAGTTGGGATCCAGAGACTGCTTTCAGGCGCCTCATATGACGGTAAATTGACCCTGGTGATCTGCCCATACTGTCGGCAAGTGTAACAAGGGAGCTAACGGTCCCAGTTCGTGTAAGTTCGTTGCGCACGATATCATCTTTTTCGGTAGTCCACATTCTCAAGCTTGTATCAGTCCTCTCACCTTTACAAAAGCCCTCCGCGCTCCACCGTCTTCCAACAGAAGCGAAAGGACGGTCCGGGAATTCTCGCACAGTCTCCGAAAACTTCCACCCGGCTTCGCCACATCTTCGCAATTTAGCAATTTCATTTGGCGTCCACCTTGGCCTTAGGTTTGGCAAAGTGTGCACACGCTTCTCTATTGAAGTAGAATAGAATCGTCTGGCTATCGCAAGAAACAAATACTGCTCACAGGATATCCAAGGTATTGCATAGACATAGCGAACGTCAGACATCAAGCCAACATATGCAAATCTGTGAGTTATCAACGATGCACGCTATTTTATGTGTTGTTGTTGGAGCAGGCAACATAAGCTAGATAAGGTACAATAAGAGATGTGTTGTTGTGGAGGATGTCTGGATTACTAATCGTCCCAATTAGGTTAGCGTTGAATTATAATCAGTAGTGGGACGCTAGACCATAACTGGATTCTTGCCACCACACAATCCTCCACAGAACATCTCGAAATCCGCCCTATCCAAAACCTCTGTCGCACTCAACACCACACACTCCTCACCTTTCCAACTTACACACACGTCCGTAAATATGGAATCCGCAAAGGTCCCCGTCAAGCTCGTCAAGGTCACCCGTGTTCTCGGCCGCACTGGTATGCCTTTAAAATCCTGTCCAGCATAAAGTCGCGTCAACCATGAATCGCACACGCACACCCACATTTGAACGACCAGCAGAAAGATCGCTGACAAAGACTTGTCCTTTTAGGTTCTCGAGGAGGTGTCACCCAGGTCCGCGTCGAGTTCATGGACGACACCACCCGCAGCATCATCAGGAACGTCAAGGGTCCCGGTACGCACAAAACAACATCTCCGCCCAAATTAGAAAGAGGAGAATACTGATAACTCGTAATGAACAGTCCGTGAGGATGACATTCTCTGCCTTCTTGAGTCTGAGCGTGAGGCCAGGAGGCTGAGGTAGATGGGCTTTGGTGGACGTGGGTGAATGAAGAGACGGAAATTGCAGACGATATCTATTCAACAGAATTAAAAAGAGATTGGTGTGGCAGGAGACGTGCTCGAGGAAGGCATATCCAGGCGTTTTTGCTGTGTTCGATGCTCAAAAAAGTCTCATGAAGATGAAGGATGAAAGATGGAGGCCATGAACTCTCCGCGCATCTGAAGTCGAAGTACTGGTGGATGTTGCTGAACGATCTAAATTCTAAGATTTGACATTGCAAACATGCAAGTTTACCACTTTCGACCAAAATCATCTGGGAGTGCAACGACCGCTGGCTTTCTCAAGATCTTATGTGAGAACTAGTTTCTCTGCAGGTTACACTGATCCGTGCTCTATACTGTTACCAGCGCTCGACTTGGTTCTTACACAAACACAAGTACCTTTCTTGCTCCGTCTTGCCTGTACGAGAGTGTCTTGCCGCAGTTCCGAGGCATTGTGCTTTTTGGGGCATCGTACTGATCTCGTTGTAGACGGGAGTGATCCTTCTCTAACACGTCTCATAGCAGTGGTGCCCTTCTTTGGTATGGGTGTTCGCATGAGGATGCAGAGTCATCGTAATAGTGACCTGTGTCGCTCGTCCTCCTTCAATCATCATCATGAATAACAATCCCTCCTTCCTCAGCCACAGCAGCAGCTTCATGCACATCCCCGTCTTCCACACCATCCCCTCTCCTTTGTAATCTCGCTGCAGCCCCTCCAAGATTAACCTTAATCTCTCCATCACCATCACCATCACCATCCATCCCACCGCCACCCTTCACCTTCCCCTTCTTCCCCTTCTGTTTCGCCCTCCTTTGCGCATTCTTCTTCCTCTTCTCTTCATCTTTCAATCTAATCTCCTCCTGCTTCGCCTTCCACTCTCTATCAGCCTCCTCCTGATTCGCCTCGTCCTCCATTAACCGTATCCTCTCATACTCCCTTCGTCGACTCGCTTTGTAGACATGAAACTCTCCACTACCAGCTCCAGCACTGGAACCTTGTACGTTGGTGACTATTTCGGGAGGTGGTGCGAGCGAAGAAGATGTCTTTTGACCTGGGGTTGCGGAGGTGGGGATGTGGATTGGTTGGTCGATTGGTTGGCGCTCGAAAAGTGCTTCAACTGCTTGTGATTGTGCTGCGAGTGGTGTGGTGGCGAGTTTTACTCGTTTTGTGGGACGACGAGAGCGAGGTTCTGCTGTTGTTGGGACGGATTCGGGGATTGGTTCTGACATGGTTGAGTAGGAGGGAAGGTTGTAGCTGTGCTGATGGATGAAGACCGGTGCTTCAGTGGTGTCGTATTTTCGAGTTCGAAGGTCGTGTGTATTTAGCAGCCGATGTTAGTGAGGATGATGGTCTGGTGATGGTGGGTGAGTTATCAGAATCTGTTTCAGATATTGGAGTTCTATGATCGCCAAAATTTGAAACAAGTTGGAAACACTGGGCACGTGTCAGCCATGACATCAAATAGATAACAACACTGATAGAGCTTCTTCCGCTCCTATATTACATTGCCTACACCACCAACTGACAGTACAGCAGAGATGGGCAAACCACGAGCAAGTATATCTGTCCCTCCCTACTGATCACTACTAACATGCCAGCCAGATGATCATCGTGTAAGTACTATTCCTTTACCTAGGTAGGGTACGTTCCCTCCTCTAATTATAGGTCTGATAGCATCCGTCACGCCCAATCCGAAGGCAACCAAAACAGGCAAATCCACCAAACAATCCCCGACCACCGCGTCAAGCTCACTCCCGAAGGTCGTCAACAAGCCCACGATGCGGGTCTCAAACTCCGCTCCATGCTTCTCCCCACCGACACCCTCCAAATCTACACCTCACCCTACCGACGCACCCGCGAAACCACGGAAGGCATACTCTCCTCCCTAACATCCAACGACCCAGAACCATCGCCCTTTCAACGAGACCACATCAGAGTATGGGAAGAGCCGAGGATAAGAGAGCAAGACTTTGGCAACTTCCAAATGTGCAGCGCCGCCATGGATCGAATGTGGCAGGAACGAGCAGACTACGGCCATTTCTTCTACCGAATACCAAACGGCGAGTCTGCAGCAGATGCCTACGATCGTGTTAGTGGCTTCAACGAAACGCTGTTTCGTCAATTCGGCGAAGATGACTTTCCTAGTGTTTGCGTGCTTGTCACGCATGGACTGATGACAAGAGTATTTCTGATGAAATGGTATCATTGGAGCGTCGAGTACTTTGAGGATTTGCGCAATGTGAATCATTGTGAGTTCGTCGTCATGCAGAGGAGTGAGGATAGCGGCAGGTTTGTGCTGCAGAACGAATTGAGGACGTGGAGTGAGCTGAAGAGACAGCGTGCGATTGAGAGAGGCGAGGACCCAGACCAAGTCGAGCAAGTCACGAGTCCCCCAATCGAAGCAAGGAAAAGGTGGGGTGGATGCCCAGAAGGATGTACGCATGGACAGGATGACTACCCACGACGGCAGAAGAGGCAGAGCACCATTGCAGCAACGCCGATGAAGTCTCCCGGGGTGACGCAACTGCAGACGATTGAGAGTACATTATCGCCATCGGCATCGTTACTACCACCGCCAGCAGAAATGTCAGACTCCCCTGGCGGATCATTCGAACATTCCGCTGTGTTAACACCTCAAGAAGCAGTAGAAGAAGACTCTGAGGCTTTTCCTCAGAACTCTCAAGATACGGAACTGTTACTCCCAACCTCTGCATCTCCAGACCACTCCTCACATCCAGCAATACCAACAAGACTATTCGGCCAACGACCACACTTCAACTCCTTTCATTCCGGGCGAGACTTTGGCGGTTCTCTGTCTGGTGCCGCTACACCAATAGATTCACCATTACACGCTCCAAACAATGGCGACTACGGTTTTCCGACGACATCAGGACGAGACGCACCTGGTCGACCGCCAACGAACCACGAACAGGAACGTTGGATATCGCAGAGTGGCATGGGTAGTGGTGCACGGGCTGATGCATTAGGTGATCAGCTTGATGATGAAGAGGAAGATGCGCACGACGACAATGATGATATTGGTGGTGAGGGCGATGTAGAGTCGAGGAAAATATTTGAGGCAGACAAGCAATTCGATCAGGCGAAACGGTTGCAGAAACGTGACACGAATGACGAAGAGACGCAAGAGCAGAAAGAAGGCAGACCTTGTGGTGATGTTTATTAATTAATGAATAAGAACATAATGTAATGTTGAGATCACACACCTGGGGATAAGATCACACACTGAGTAAGAGAGGGAGTCAGCTTGAGGCCCTGACGCTACAATATACGCTTTCAATTAACCTCCAAATCCTTACAGCAGGTTTTTTCAGATATCAAGTTTGCAATGAAATACGCCATCCTATGAAAGCTCACGAAGTGTGTCCTCTGATCCTGAACAACGACCCCAGATGTGTAAGGATGTACAGAAGGCATAAGTTCTTATTTCCACATGTGCGTCGACGGCAGCAGCGCTGTCTATACATCGTGGCAGTTTCTTTCCCTGAGCAACGATGTCCGTCGTTCAAAAGCATTGGACCGAAGCTATCATACGCATTGTCATCGTCATCAGAAGCATCTTTCGTCAGGATCTGGTCTCACTTGGTGTGAACGTTGAGACGATCATTCAGGAGCACTGTCTCGGATTCTAATGGGAATTCCAATGAAACACTTTTATCCACCCCAAAGGCTTGTCATCTGAACTTTCGAAGCGTTGAAAATCGCAACCCAAAGAAAAAAAGTTGTGAAGATTGCTTGGAGCTGTTTTCGTGATTTCCAAGGTAATATTACGATTTAGTAGCTTACTATAAACAACCTCCGGGATGCCTCGTCTAATCTTAAACACAAATCTCTAAGAAGTCTCGAAAGTTGTACATGTAATAGATAGGAGAAATACGCCGTCGCTATAAACAGCTAATAAGACACCTATTCACGGAACACAACTAAACCAATCAGACGAGAATCGAGATTGCTGTGGTCTATGGTGCATATATGAGATTACCACGAAAAGCTACTCTACTTTACAACAACCGGGAAGCAGTCAGGAATAGCTCAATAAAGTCTCCCAGATCCCATCTTACAAGAACCTTTACGCGCATCGCTACAAAAGCTTACAAAGTGTGTCCAGTACTCTGCATTGTGAATAGTAGACTCTCTGAACATATAAACAACCAAATACCTCATTCTTCAATTCAACCAGAGAAGCTATACGCTAATGCCTATGCAATATGCAACTAAACACACGTCTAGATACCTAACTGACAGACAGGTCTTCTCTTTAAGAATAAATAATTCCCAAGGTCCGTATGCGTAGGATCGAGGACATCCTACTCGCGAAATTTGAAAAAGTCCTATAACCTCATCCTCATCTCATCCTCATTGTCTATAGCGTTAAAATTGTTACTCTCCATCACCCACTCTTCTGTACTAACATTACATTAGACCCTCGCTCAGATAGTCGTCTATCGTCAAGGTAAACATGCACTCCTTTGCAAATACTGTAACCATAACTATCTTACGCTACCACTTGCCCCATCTCAAGCCCTCTCAACTATAAAAGCTAGTTTTACATCTTATAGATGAAATGGACACATTTATACATACATGCAGTACGTACTCTAGCTTCTTTATCAAACTTACAGCTTTAATTCAATCTAATTTCAAGACACGTACAGACAACTCTTTCCACATAAGACATGCATACAGTAGCTAAACAAATGGGAAGAAGAAGCGAAAAAGCAACAATAAAAAGACAGATTCCATCACAAGATCATCGTAGTTAACCAACCAACCAACATCTTACCTTTTTACACCCACCACACTTCTCTACTCTTCAAACAACCTAATCGAATCTGGGATCTACCGTATTCGTTTACACATCAGGTAGGCAGATCACGTCGTTCTTGCTCATTTCTTTGAAGTGCTCATGTCTTTGTCTGGGGGGGATAACTGTCCTTGGCTCATATTCGTACGTACGCCCGTATGCTGTAACAAGAGAGGACAGGGGCATTGCGAGGTGTTGTGTATAACTTCGTCAACAGCGAGCAAGAACAGGAAAAGGGTGATTGCGAATATGTTGTATATCATCATCATCTTCTTCAACAGTGTAGCTTACTCGTTTGTTTACTCGCTTCTATCTGAAGGATGGGAACAAACCCTTACATGAATCATTGCTCGCTCCCTCTTTATTAGGTTAAATCCAATTACAGACATAAACAACCCAGCAAACACGAACAATGCAAGTAGTGAAGGAAACCCCAAAAAGAAAGACAATAATTTTCGTCAAAGATTATTAGTTCAAACCCGTCCCTCCAACATAACTTTCTCATCTGCGTGCTTTGCTTGTTCCTTTCTACCCCCACTGCCTCTTTCTACTCCCACTGCCTCTTTTCTACTCCTACTCAAATCTTGGCTTTAGTAGGCATCTCACTCCTCACGCGGTTCATCTCCAACACATCCCTACTCTCAACACCATACTTCTTGAACAGTGCCTCAGTCGTTTGCTTATGACGCTCAATGCGTTCGCGTTCGCCTTTCCCTCGTTTATTTTCGTTGCGGCCTAGAATTGAAAAAACGTCAAATGTCAGCCATTGACAAACAAAACAACAAATAAAGAGCAAAAACAAAGAGATGATTAAACAGAAAAATGACTCACCCAACTGCATCAAATGCACCTCATCCGGCCCATCCACAATCCTCATCGTCCTGCCATGCGCCCACATATACGCCAACGGCGTATCCTGGCAAACGCCCGCAGCACCATACGCCTGAATCGCCCAATCCAGCGTCTGGAGCAGCGTTTTGGGGACGAGCACTTTGGCCTGTGCGATTTCTTTGAGGGCGGTTTTGGCGCTGCCTTGGTCGATGGTGATGGCGGCGTTGCACACGATTAACCTCGCGGCGTCGATGTCGATGCGGGATTGGGCGATGCGGGAGAGCATTACGCCGTGCTCGGAGAGGAATTTGCCAAAGGGTTTGCGTTGGGGGTCGTTTGCGCGGGCGAGGAAGTAGTCGAGTGCTTTTTCGGCCTGGATGGGTGTTAGTGAAGATGTGGGTGGATTAAGAGCGTAGATATTAGAGGAGAAGAAGAAGAATAGGTGTGAGAGGTAGAGGATTAGATAGCAATATGAGAGGTCTAAAACTCACGGCACCGATTGAACGCATGGCGTGGTGGATTCTACCTGGACCTAACCGGCCTTGGATGATTTCGAAACCTCGACCTGGACCGAGGACCATGAGGTTGTTTGATACACGGACGTTCTCGAACGTGATGTGACCGTGGCCGTGGGGAGCGTCGTCGAAACCAAAGACCGAGAGCATGCGCTTGATGGTGATGCCGGGAGTGGATGCTGGCACGATCATGACTGATTGTTGACGGTATGGGTCTTTGTTCTCTGGGTCTGATTTTCCCTACGATCGAGAGTATCAGTATCGACTGTGTTACGGGGCTTTGATTTAGGTTGACAACATACCATGACAATGTATACTTCGCAACGAGGGTCGCCTGCACCACTACTCCACCATTTCTGTAAATACTAATTAGTCTCATATTGCTTTCGCAAAAATACCACGACTATACTCACGGATCCATTCAACACCCAGCCATCACCATCTTTCTTCATCGTCAACCCAATATTCGTAGCATCACTACTCGCCACATCCGGCTCCGTCATCAAAAACGCACTCCTCCACTTGCCCTCCAACAACGGATCCAAATACTTCCTCTTCTGCTCCTCGGTTCCATACTTGGCAATAACCTCCATATTCCCCGTATCCGGCGCCGAGCAATTACACGCCTCCGATGCAACAAGACTCTTACCCAAATACTCCGCCATCAATCCGTATTCAAGATTGGAAAAGCCGGCGCCCTCTTTGAAATGGTTCTTGGGCAAAAACATGTTCCATAGTCCAAGCTTCTTGGCTTTGTCTTTGAGGTCCTCGAGAATGGGAGGGTGCGCGCTGAAGCGGGTGGCGGTGGAGGTGCCGATCATGGTGGATAGGACGGGGTCGGCGGGGATGCATTCTTCTTCGACGAACTTTTCGACGAGGTCGAGGGTCTTGAGGGCACGCTCGCTGACGAAGGGGCGCGCTATGGCTGGGATGCGCTGAGATGCGGGGATGAAGCCTTTGGAGGGACCGTCGTTTGTGAGGAGCTTGGTGGAGGCGTCCATCTTGGCTTTGGAGGAGTCGGAGGAGACCATCTTGGATAGATGAAGATGGAAAGATGTGTTTGGGAAAGGATGAAAGGTAGCAGATTATACCAATAATGAAGAGGAGGGCAAATGTATACTGATAGTCAGATCCCCGTGGGGGTGCCAAGGATTGTATCGGCACCGAGGTCCAGTTTACCGAGCTGAAACGAGGGTGAAACGAGGCAAGAATATGATGTTCATCGTCTTCTCAAGCTTTGAAAGTCAATTGACGTTCATGAGTCTCATGGGTTGATATATGGACGCATATCTAGATGCAATAAGACGAACAGCTGGAGCTAAGTTTGAGCTGGAACGGCTCGAATGTGTGTCTTCTACGATGGATCATTCCATCAATCCTGTCCTTTACATCAAGCCTCTACTGCTAAACCCCTCCTACTTCCATAGTGACCATCGACACAAGTGTAAGATCAGTCCGTTACGAGGCACGATTGAAGATGGCGAGCAGTATCGAAGCCATATACTTCACCTGGAGAGCCAGTGGATTAATTTCATAGGCGAGGTTTGCTGCAGTACTTTAGTATTAGCTAGACCCCTCCACCTTTGCCACACTCTCAACAAGCCAGGTCCTGCGATAAATGCACGTCAAAGTACGAATTCAGCGGATCTCTAGTTTTATGAAGACTGCTAGTAATGCTTAAGCTTCGTTGCGGCTCCCGTAATGTAGTTGGGGGATAAGTCACTACGTATGGCGGCGCTAGTGGAATTGCATATGGCTTCGATACTACTGGCCCTTTGAGATATGAAACGAGCATGATTCGAAGCTTCAAGATTGTACGACAAAAAATTGATATCGAAACTTTCATAGTAATATTTAGATATCTACCCATTATATTCAGTCCCCGCCTTCCTCCTTGCTTTCTGCTTCTTATTAGCCTTAAAGTGCTTCTTACTGCTCATCTTCAGATCTGCTGGATCAATGTCCCTTTCCAGCGCTACCATAGCCTTGAGCTTCCTTCCACTCAATTGTTTGCCCGATAATTCAGCTGCAGCAATTTCACTACCTTGCTCACTGTACTTGTGGTGAAATGGTTGACCAAGTCTGCCACCTCTCTGGCCTGGCGCAAAGAATCGCTTGTCATAAAACTTTGTCTTGTTGCCTTCAGGCTTCGGTTGAGCGAGCATATCTGTATCATCCAAATCCTTGGCTTCGGCTTCAGATAGACCTTCTTGAGCAACATACTGGGCTCGTCGTCTTTCGGGAAGATGTGATGCGTCGTATAGTTCACGGTTGAACTCTTGGTCGTCAACTGCGTCACCGGGTGGAGGATGGCAGTATAGAAGCTTGCCCTTGACATAGTCCTTCAATACATAACGTGCAGCCCTCGACTCATCAGGTTGACCAAGACCTTGCGTCTGGTAACCACGAGCCGTCGCATATGCTCGTAAGACTTCTTCACCAGTTGCTCTACCAGTGCCACCTTCTTCTTTGGGTCGAATGGATATCTTCATACCATACACGGCTTCGAGGAATTGCTTGGGAATGCGTTGTGCGACAAGTCCAGCTGGTCCAGTATACTCTCTCAATTGATCAATAGGCAGAACACCATTGCAAACTAGTTCTGCTTTTGTCGTTGCAAAGTTTGGAAAGACAAGACCAGGACAATCGCAGAGGACAACTCTTTCACTCAGATGTAGTGTTTGGAAATGCTTTGTCTTACCAGGCGTCGCAGAGACAGAAACCTTTTTGGCACCGAGCAGAGCGTTGATTGTGGATGACTTTCCGACGTTGGGATAGCCAACAAGACCGATTGTAACCTTGCGGGAGTTGCCATCTTCATCCTCTACCATATCAGGTGAATGTGCAAGGAAAAGCTCTTCCAAGTCGTCTGTCGTTAATATTCTGGTTGGTTCTGCCTCTGCAATGCTGATGGCCTTTGGCTTAGTAGCTTTCTCGCTTTGGACTTCCTCATCATCGTCCTCGCCATCCACCTCATCCTCGCTAGTCCAGTCGCCCTCTTCATCGTCTACTTTCTCATCCTGAAGAGCCATCTTCTTTGTATCTCCTACCAGCTTGTTGTCTTCACCAATCAGAATTTCCTCCTCAACCTCGTCCTCGTCTATCTCATCGTCGTCACTCTCTTCATCATCTTCCTCTTCATCCTCGTCATAATCCGAGTCTTCCTCATCCTCATCTTGCGAATCAGCATACAAGCCTTTTGCTTCGTTCATTTCTCGTGCTAGTTCTGCAGAGAAGAATCTGAACTTGACGCCAGCTGAAATGAAGTACTCAGCCCACGACTCTCTCTGCTTTAACGTCATCATATCTGCCTTGTTGACCAGCAAGAGATTATTCTTCTTCGGGTCAACTTCCTTGACATAGTTTTCAAGATCCTCACATCGAAACATGAGTGGATTTCGAGCATCCACAATCTGAACAACCAGGTCAGATCTTTCAATAACACGCCACAGTTGACGCCAGACTTCGATATTCCGCTCAAATGGAGTCATCAGAAGATCCTGTGATTCTTGCAACTCTGCCAACCCTCTTCGCCATTGTAGAAGCGCATTCTTTTCTGCGTCATCGAGCTCGACTGCTGTAGTTGATGCATCCCATTTCGGTCGTCTTGGTACAGTCAATCGCTTTTTGTTCGCACTGTGCTTCTTAAGTGCCCTGCCTTCTTCTGCAGCGGACAGCAAATAAGGATTCTTTTGATCT
>Ga0160428_1000228_pt1 | contig 69236 bp, 58 predicted proteins | sample SolpanmetagenomM_FD_108198 | JGI IMG/M metagenome (GOLD analysis project Ga0160428, IMG submission 108198) | Solar panel surface microbial communities from Lawrence Berkeley National Laboratory, California, USA - M | ecosystem: Engineered > Built environment > Solar panel > Unclassified ... | reverse complement strand
TGTCGGGCGTCTCATGTCCAAGCAAGGCAGACAATGGGCAAAAAAAAGAGTAGGGAACCCTCGCGTGGAAGGCTCCCTACTCTCAGCGGGTGGGCTTACTTACGGATGCCCAACTCCTTAATAATCGCGCGGTAGCGGTTGATTTCGCGGTGCTGCAGGTAATCCAGCATACGGCGGCGCTTACCTACCAGCTTCAGCAGGCCCAAGCGGGTGCTGTGGTCTTTCTTATTCACTTTCAGGTGCTCAGTGAGGTGCTGAATGCGGTGCGTGAACAAAGCAATTTGCGACTCGGCCGAACCGGTATCGGTATTTACTTTCTGAAGGCTGTTTTTTTCGAAGATGGCCTGTTTGGCCTCGGTCGAGAGTATCATCGGCAGATAGGGAGAACCCGTCTTAGATTAAAAAATAAGAGAAAAAGCGGTGCCCATATCTCGGGGCGGGTGCAAAGGTACGCTGTTTTGACCAGCTTTCCTAGCCCTGTCCAATAGTAGGAGCTGCTAGCCGCCGCAACTGTGGGAAACGCGGCAGCCGTTGCGCCACCCGCCGCCAAAAATCTAGCTCGAGCAAACCCGAATCGTTGTAGGCTTGATAGAGGAAGAAGGCGCCAAAGGGAAAGAGCACGGCGTTCGATAGCCACATCCCTACCCCCACCGGTAGCACAAAATCGCGGCCATACTTCGAGCCCATGGTATCGAGCACGTAGAAAACGATGAAGAAGAGAATGGAAACCAAAATGGGAACTCCAAGACCGCCTTTCTTAATAATAGCCCCGAGCGGTGCCCCAATCAAAAACATAAGCAGCACTGCCGTCGACTGCGTGTACTTACGGTAAACCTCGATTCGAAATTCGGCCGATTCGCGGGCAATCTCATATAGCCGCTGTGAAGTAGCCATGATAAACGAGTCTACATTGCGGACCCGGTTAAGAGCTTGCTCTACGTGAGAGGCCGTGAGGGGGGTAGGCGCCGGGTGGGCACTTGCATCGTCGCCAGTTTGCGGTTTTGGGCGCGGCCCGAGGTGTCGAGGCGAATGTAGGTGTAGTAACCGCTCAGGCGCATGGGCAGCGTGCGGCGCTCGCGGTGCAGTGCACTCTGGACAGAATCGGAGGCGTGAAACAGCTGCGGGATGTTGAGCATCATCCGGTTGGTGCTGAAATACTCTTTCTTGGTGTTATTCAAGTCGAAGGATGCCAGCGAGAAAGTTATCATATTACGCTTGAAGGCCTGCCGAATGAAGGAAGCTGCCGAGCGGTCGCGCGAATCGGGCTGCTCTATGTAGTTGTGGCCTCTAAACAGCTCAAATCCTAAGTACTGACCATTAAACCGGGTGAACATGCGGCCTGAGTCGGCGAGCATCACCGTGGCATTACCCGATTTTTGGGTGTGGTCATAAATCATGATACCCATCAGAATATCCTTATTCGGCCCCAGCTTACGGTCTACTTTAATGGTATAGCCCGGAATACCGTTGTAGAACACGCCGGGCCGGATGTCGAGCGCGAGCTTTTTCTGGCGCACATCCCATAGTAGGCTATAGGCGCTGAGGTTGGCTTTGGGCACAATGCTATCGTTAAACCAAAAAGCTATGCCAGCCAGCGTCAAGCTCACCAACCATACGGGCCGTAGAATGCGCGTCAGCGCCACTCCTGAGGCTTTGATAGCAGTCAGTTCGTGGTGCTCTCCTAGGCTGCCATAAGTCATCAAAGAGGAAAGCAGCACGGCTAACGGCAGCGAAATAGGCACGATGGTTATGCTAAGAAAAAAGAGCAGTTTTAAAATAACCGCTATCCCCAAATCTTTACCTATAATATCATCTAAGTACTTAAGTAGTAGTTGAGTCAGAAAAATAAATTCGACTACTGCAAAAGTGAGTAAAAAAGGGCCTGCGAATGCCTTAAGGATGAGTTTGTCGAGTTTTTTTATCATAGCCTGGCTTCTAAGCGAAGTAGCCCTCTAACGTTTTGGCCAGCGCGATAGTGCGCGCGACCCTACCCCCCTACCTGCTCCCGAAGTTTACTCACCAGCCCTTCCCACAATTCTTGGTGTTCCTTCATGTCGAAGTGGTCGGAGTAATCGGTAACTCGCAGAAACACTTCGTCGGTGATGCGTGACGACTCCAGCGTAAAATCTAAGTAGTTTGCGTCGTTTAGCAGGCGCTTGTGCTCGTCCAGAAACACGTAGCGAATGCTGCGGCCGGGACGCTGGTTCATGATTTCAGCGTAGTGGTTCTGCTTGTCCCACACCATGTTCAGGCGGTGATCGGGGTCGAGGCGTACATCGTCACAAAACCACTGCGATAAGCCAGAAGCGGAAGCGATATAGGGAAAGAGAATTTTAGGGGAAGCATTTATCGAGTATTCCATCTCGAAGCGCCGCTTGGCACCAGCAGTAGGCACAACCATGAAGTTAAGAAGAAGAGCGCCCGAACCAGCCACTACAAAAAAGCGGCTCCGCGAGCAGGAAAGCAAGATTTTTTAAGTTTTAGCTTGCAAGCAAGATGTTTTTTGTTACCTTTGCACTCCCAAACCGACTTGGCGGGGTAGCTCAGTTGGTTAGAGCACAGGATTCATAACCCTGAGGTCACGAGTTCAACTCTCGTCCCCGCTACTTGTAAATGAAGCACTTGCGCACATTGCTGCGTAAGTGCTTTTTTATTTATTTGGTACTTAAGCATTATTGCGAGTAAGGTTAACCATTTTGGGGTGCAAAGGTAAGCATTCCCTACCCTACTAAAATCGTAGCACAACGGATTGATGACCATGCAGCTGCGCCTGTAGTAATTGGTCATGCATACCCAACAAGGTAATTGTTCCAACACAATTGAAACTGGGTACGTATAGTGCTGGCCATCAACTAGCAAGGCCACCTACCTATTTCATCAATACTACATGCTACCTGGGAAATTATAGGCCTTGCGGATGCCGAATTGGTCTCAGAGCAATTACGTCTCGCATAGCTTGAATAGGTGACAGAGCACAACTATTCGCAAGCATCACTGAAAGTCTTCGGTAGTAAACATAGGCTATCCAGTAGCTTATGCGCACCTCAGCGAGTTGCACAGCACCAATATTAACGCGCACACCTACTTGGATTAGCCAATCTTATATAGGGTGCAGCAACTGCTTCATATCGGCTAATACAGCCGCAAACATTTCTTTAGAGCGGCGTTGGCTAATCGCATAACATCGATGCTATTCGAGAAGCCTCTATTCAAGCCTCAGTTATACTGCCAGGTCGCCTCTCTATCAAAATTAGCCTACTAGTCTCAGTGTAATGGAAACAAGTACAATTCTTATTTGGGTTATTTCAGCGTTCTCCATTGTATTAGTTATTACCCGGCCATTTAAAATACCAGAATACGTATGGGCGGTAAGTGGCGCAGTAGTAATACTTTTGCTACGTCTCCTCACGCCGGCCGAAGGCCTAGCGGGTATGGCTAAGGGCCTGGATGTGTATCTATTCCTGACGGGTATGATGCTACTAGCTGAAACAGCCCGCGAGGAAAAGCTTTTCGATTGGCTCGCCGCGCACGCCACACAATTTGCTAAGGGCTCGGCCCAGCGGCTGTTTTTACTTATCTATCTAGTGGGGGTAGTGGTCACTACGTTTCTCTCCAATGATGCTACGGCCGTTGTGCTCACGCCAGCCGTAGCCAGTGCCATGCGGACTGCTAAGGTAAAAAATCCACTACCCTATCTATTTATTTGCGCTTTTATCGCCAACGCAGCCTCCTTCGTACTCCCTATCTCTAACCCTGCTAACTTAGTTATCTATGGCGCGCATATGCCGCCATTATTGGTTTGGCTTCCGCGTTACTTACTACCAGCGGTAGTTTCTATAGTCGCTACGTACCTTTTATTGCTACGCACGCAAAAGGCGGAATTGAGTCAAAATATTGCGGAAATCATTGAACTACCTACCCTCGAACGAGGCGGCCAGGTAGCCCTAGTAGGCATTGGCATAACGGCAGTAGCACTGCTAGTAGCCTCAGCACTCGATTCACCGCTGGGTTTACCTACTGCTATTACGGGTACGCTAACGGCCATCGTTGTATTAGTCACCGCTCGTAAAAGTCCAGTTGAAATCATCAAAAACGTATCCTGGTCGGTACTACCCCTAGTAGCCGGGTTATTCATTTTGGTAGGAGCTCTCAACAAGACAGGGGTTACGCGCTGGCTAACTGCGCTCCTTAATACTGGTGCCGAGCAGTCAGTTACCAAAACGGCCTGGGCTAGCGGCATTGGTGTAGCACTACTCTGCAACGTGATGAATAACCTACCAGCAGGCCTAATTACGGGTAATGTGTTACAAAGCGCCCATGTTTCGGAAACAATAAAAAGCGCCATGCTAATTGGTATTGACCTCGGTCCTAACCTCTCCGTAACGGGCTCGCTAGCCACTATTCTGTGGCTAGTAGCCCTGCGACGCGAAAGGATAGAGGTAAGCGCCGGACAATTTTTGAAGCTTGGGGTGCTGGTCATGACCATACCGCTCCTGTTAGCAATCGGGTCACTTTTCCTTCTACCACACTAAATTTACTTTTACTAGTACTGCATAATATTACCCCTCTTACTAATTACACAGATAGAAATCATTGATAATCTGGCTGGTTTGGTACAAAGATGAGATCATTTACTTCCATTCACATAGTTAGCTGTACTATAAACAGTTATTGACCTTTGCTTTATGAGAAGGTTTTAATAATTTTCGAACTGGTACTCAACGCAAAAGCGCCTGCCCTTCAAAAGGGCAGGCGCTTTTGCGTTGAGTACTCTAAGATTAAGAGTATGTCTTACTTCGCTTTCTCCACGATCCCAGCGAAAGCAGCAGGGTGGTTAAGAGCGAGGTCAGCTAGTACTTTGCGGTTGAGTTCAATGCCAGCCTTTTTAAGGCCACCCATCAACTGCGAGTAGGAAAGGCCGTGCTCACGAGCACCAGCATTAATACGCTGAATCCAGAGCGCACGGAATTCACGCTTCTTAACCTTGCGGTCACGGTAGGCATAGAGCAAGCCCTTTTCTACAGCGTTTTTCGCAACGGTCCATACATTCTTGCGCCGGCCATAGTAGCCTTTGGCGAGGCGCATTACTTTCTTGCGACGGTGGCGTGAGGCCACATGGTTTACACTCCTTGGCATAACCTAAGTTGTTTTTGGCAGCCGGCGCTCAACAAATAGCTGAAGCTTAAGCCGGAAGCCTGGTGATAATTTAGATGTTCAGCATTTGGCTCACCCGGTTCATGTCAGCCGAGCTAACAAGACCACTGTGGGTGAGGGCGCGCTTACGTTTGGTGCTCTTCTTAGTCAGGATGTGCGACTTGAAGGCGTGCTTACGCTTTACTTTGCCAGTACCAGTAAGCTTGAAACGCTTCTTGGCACCCGACTTGGTTTTTACTTTGGGCATGGGTTGTGGTTGATTATTGATTGTTTGGTACTGACGCTGAACAACTAAACTAGTTGGCAACGGCAGCCATCAACAAACGGGGTTAAGCTATTCGGTAGCAGCGGGCTCCTCAGTAGGTTTAGCTTCTTTAGGAGCCTTAGGAGCTTTATCCTTGTCAGCAGGAGCAGCAGGCTTGGGAGCTGCCTTGGCAACAACAGCTGCTTTAGGAGCCAAGTAGAGGAACATACGCTTGCCTTCCAGTTTGGGCAATTGCTCTACTTTAGCTAATTCCTCAAGTGCCTGAGCAAACTTGAGCAACAGGATTTCTCCCCGCTCTTTAAAAACGATACTACGGCCTACGAAGTGCACATAGGCCTTTATCTTCGCGCCTTCCTTCAAAAACTCCTGCGCATGCTTGAGTTTAAATTCGAAGTCATGGTCATCGGTATTAGGGCCGAAGCGGATTTCCTTAAGAACCACTTTGGTTTGCTTAGCCTTTAGCTCGCGTGTCTTTTTCTTCTGCTCGTACTTAAATTTCGAGTAGTCGATGACGCGGCACACGGGCGGCACAGCAGTGGGCGAAATCTCCACGAGGTCCAGGTTTTGGTCCTGAGCCATCTTGCGGGCCTGGTCGGTCGGGTAAATACCCTGTTCGACATTATCCCCCACCAGGCGAACCTCGCGGGCGGTGATTTTCTGGTTGATTTTGAACGGCTCCTCCACCTGCTGGCGGGGCACGTACCGACGATTCGGGGTAGCTATGGCGAAAGTCCTCCTGCTAAAATGTGGCGGTAATAATGCGAATAACGGGCATAATGCCTAGTCGTTCGGGGGGCAAATATCCGACTTTTTACTGGCAAATCAAAATGATAGCTGAAATTAATGGGTAATAGCTACTGATTGCTTGTGAATACTAGCGAAGAATTACTATAGTATACACCATTAATCAATAGCCATTACCCATCAGTAAACTATCCCATTGCCTGTGCTACTTGGTTTTCAACACTTTTGATGAAGCTATCAAGTGGCATTGATCCGATGTCGCCTTCGCCGTGGCGGCGCACGCTAATAAGGCCATCCTGAGCTTCTTTTTCACCAACTACAAGTAGATAAGGTGTTTTAGCGATTTCCGCATCGCGGATTTTGCGTCCAATTCGCTCGTCGCGCGCATCGACGGTGCCACGCAGCTCAGCAGCTTCCAACTTGGCTTTTACTTCGTAGGCATAGTCGGCAAACTTGTCGGAGATAGGCAACACAATAAACTGCTCGGGCGAGAGCCACAGCGGAAAATTGCCAGCGGTATGCTCGATAAGCACGGCCACAAAACGCTCAAGCGAGCCAAACGGCGCTCGGTGAATCATGACTGGGCGCTGCTTGGTATTGTCGGGGGCTACATATTCCAGATCAAAGCGTTCAGGCAGGTTGTAATCTACCTGAATGGTACCCAGCTGCCAGCGGCGGCCTAAGGCATCGCGCACCATAAAGTCGAGCTTGGGGCCGTAGAAGGCCGCCTCGCCCAGCTCCGTGACGGTGGTGAGGCCTTTTTCGGCGGTGGCTTCTTGAATGGCGCTTTCGGCCAAGGCCCAGTTTTCATCAGTACCGATGTACTTGGTCTTGTTGTCGGGGTCGCGCAGCGAAATCTGGGCGGTGAAGTCTACAAAACCCAGCGCCTTAAATACGTAGAGCACCAGGTCAATTACCTTCTGGAACTCCTCCTTTACCTGGTCGGGGCGGCAGAAAATGTGTGCATCGTCTTGGGTAAAGCCGCGCACGCGGGTGAGGCCGTGCAGTTCGCCCGATTGCTCGTAGCGGTAAACGGTGCCAAACTCGGCCAGGCGCACAGGCAGGTCACGATACGAGCGGGGCTTGGTGCGGTAGATTTCGCAGTGGTGCGGGCAGTTCATCGGCTTGAGGAAAAACTCCTCGCCGGGATTAGGCGTCTTGATGGGCTGAAACGAATCAGCGCCGTACTTTTCGTAGTGGCCGCTGGTTACGTACAGCTCTTTGGAGCCAATGTGTGGGGTCACAACCGGCTGATAGCCAGCTTTTACCTGAGCTTTACGCAGAAATTGCTCTAAGCGCTCGCGCAGGGCTGTACCCTTAGGAAGCCACAGGGGCAGGCCAGCCCCTACCCGCTCTGAAAAGGCGAACAATTCCAACTCCTTGCCCAACTTACGGTGGTCGCGGCGCTTGGCTTCTTCCAGCTTTTCGAGGTACTCGGTAAGGTCCTTGGCCTTGGGGAAGGTGATGCCGTAGAGGCGCGTGAGCTGCTTGTTTTTCTCATCGCCGCGCCAGTAGGCACCGGCCACGTTCATGATTTTGGCCGCCTTAATAGTGCCCGTATCAGGAATGTGAGGGCCCCGGCAAAGGTCGGTGAAACTGCCCTGGGTATAGAAAGTAATCTGGCCATCGGCCAGGTTTTCGAGCAGTTCCAGCTTGTAGGGGTCCTGCTTTTCGGTGAAGTAAGCCACGGCTTCCGCCTTGGGCACCTCGCGGCGCTCAAACTTGCTTTTATTTTTGGCTAGCTCGAGCATTTTCTTCTCGATAGCCGGGAAATCATCGCTCGAAATGGTACGGCCTTCGCCCAGGTCTACATCGTAGTAGAAGCCATTTTCGATAGCTGGGCCGATGGCTAGCTTCACACCGGGGTAGAGCGCTTCGAGGGCTTCGGCCATAAGGTGAGCCGAAGAGTGCCAGTAGGCCTGCTTGCCGCCGGCATCATTCCAGGTGAGGATTTCGAGGGTTGCGTCTTCGGTGAGCGGGCGGTGCAGGTCACGGATTTCACCGTTTACTTTCACGGCCAAGGCATTGCGGGCCAGGCCTTCGCTGATGCTGGCGGCGAGGTCGTAGCCCGTCGAGCCGGCTTCGACCGAGCGGACGGAGCCGTCGGGGAGGGTAAGTTGGAGCATAACTACTAAGCTATTGCTTGCGGTGGGCGCAAAGCAGGCGCAAGTTACGCCGGGGGGGGCTAGGAAGTAAAGCCAAGCTGCTTTTTAGCCTATCCAGTACCGGCCATGCCCAGCCCCTACCCCCCTGCTAGCGCACCGGCCGCGCTAGAAGTGGGGCCACGGGCTGAGGCCGAGCAGCGGGCGTAGTAGCCGGACGGCGGTAGTAAACTGGCGCGGGGCGTAAGCTATCGGGCAGTAGTGCCCGCACCTGCCCGCTCATTTTCCACACTTTATAGGTCCAGTGCTGGTTGCTAGGGTTTTCGAGCACGAGCATTTGGTACTGGCGTAGGGCTTCGGGCAGGCGGCGCTGCTCCTCTAAGGCTTCGGCCAAGATGGCGCGAGCCTGGGGCAGGCGCGGGTTGCGGCGTAGGGCGCGCTGCAAGTGCGGAATCACGGCTGCGGGCCGCCGGCTGTGGGCGCTGGCCGCCAAGGCTATGCGGTAGTCGGCACGGTACTGCGTCGTATCCAGGGCCAAGGCGCGGCGGTAGTAATAAAGGGCGCTGTCGGGGCGGCCCAATAGCTCGAGTTGGCGGCCGTAGTCGTAGTGCAGCGCTCCAGAGGCTGAGTCGAGGCGCAGGCCCTGGCGGGCGTAGGCAGCGGCTTCTTCAGGCACGCGGTAGGCATTGAGCAAGAACGCCAACTGGTGCAAAATCTCGGGTTGGCGCGGGTCACGGGCCAGGGCGGCGTGCAGGTAGTCGAGTGCCTGGGTGGTGTCGCGGGTGGCGGCGTAGGCCAAGCCTTTGTAGAACAACGCAGCTGGCTGGTCGGGGTCGAGGCGCAAGGTGCGGTCGAGGCTAGCCAGGGCCTCGTCGTACTGGCGGGCGGCTAGGTGCGTTTCACCTTCGAGCAGCGGCAGCTCGGCCGCGTTGAAGCCCGCGTCGGCGGCGCGGCGTGCGGCAGACAATGCTTGCGGCAGGCGACCTAAAGCCCGAAAAACGCGGGCTTGTAGGAAGTATAAATCGCCATCCTGGTCATCGATGGCCAAGGCAGTCTCCACATCGTGCAGAGCGGCCGTAGGCTGGCCAGCGGCCAGGCGCAGAGTAGCGCGGCGGGCCAGCAGCCCGGCATTGTCGGGCTGCTGCTGAATGGCGCCGTCGAGCTCATCGGCCTGCACGCGGGGGCCACTTTGCACAGTGGCCAAGTCTACGAGGGTATCGGGCCGCTCGGCGGGGGTAGCATGGCAGCCAGCCAGCAGCAAGGCTAACAATGGAAGAAGCTGGCGAGCCATGAGGGGGTAGGGAAACCGTCGAACAACGCTCAAAAATAGTGCGGGGCAGCGCTTGCGGAGCGGTGAGGCGCCGAAGCTCAGCCGCTGGCGCGCACTTTTGCGGAGGAAGCCGGCGCGTGAGGCTACTACCTTTTACCCCCTTAACCTTAGCTGGCCATGAAAATCTTACTTGTGGAAGACGAGCCTTCGGTAGCCGCCTTTTTGCACCAGGGCCTCACCGAGCAAGACTACACTGTGGACTTGGCCGCCGATGGCCTGCTGGGGCTCCACCGCGCCCAAAGCACGCAGTACGACTGCTTGATTTTGGACCAGATGCTGCCCGGCCTCAGTGGCCTAGAAGTGTGCCGGCAGGTGCGCGCCCACGACCCCAGCGTACCTATTCTGATGCTGACGGCGCTGGGCGAAACAGACGATAAAATCCGGGGCCTCGACGCTGGGGCCGACGATTACCTCGTCAAGCCCTTCGCCTTTGCCGAGCTGCTGGCGCGGCTGCGGGCCCTGGTGCGCCGCCGTACCGACGCGCCCGCCGCCACCGCCACGTTGCGCCTGGCCGACCTCACCCTAGACCCCGGCACTAAGCGTGTAGAGCGAGCCGGCCAGCCCATTCAGCTCACGGCCCGCGAGTTTGCCCTGCTCGAATACCTGCTGCGGCACCAGGGCCGAGTAGTGAGCCGGGCTGAGCTACTGGAGTACGTGTGGGACATGAATTTTGACACTGGCTCCAACGTCATCGACGTGTATATCAACTTCTTGCGCAAGAAGGCCGATAAAGGTTTTGCTTCCAAGCTCATTCATACGCTGGTGGGCATGGGCTACGTGCTGCGCGAGGGCTAACCCCGCCCGTCGAGGTTCCTACCCCCTTATTTTCACTAAATAATGTCAATTCGCCTGCGCCTGGCACTTCAATTCGGCACCTTGCTGGTGGTGACGCTGGTGCTTTTCTTGGTGGTGATTTATTTCTTCACCCAGCAGTCGCGGCGCGAAGTATTTACCCAAAGCTTATTTAGCCGGGCCAAGGTGATGGGCCACGTGTATGCCGATGGCCAGGTGCACGCCGACTCGGGCAAGGTGGCCTCGTACCGGCGCTACCTGCGGCAGCTTTACCGCACGCTGCCTTCCGAGGAAGGCCGGGTGTATAATGCCGCGGGGCAACTGGTGTTTCGGGAGGGCCAGCGCAGCTTTAGCCGCCCGGTACCGGTAGCTTGGCTGCAGGAAGTGCGCCGCGCCGGCCGCGCCGTGCTGGAGCCCGAGCACAATTTTCACGAAACGGTGGGGCTGCTCTACGCCGACCCGCGCCTGGGCGAGCTGGTGGTGGTGGCCTCGTCGGTAGACGAGGACAGCCGCCAGCAGCTGCGGGTGCTGCGCCAAGTGCTGGCGGTGGGCCTGCTGGCGGCGGTGCTGTTTACAGGTCTCGGCGGCTGGGGTTTTGCAGGCCAAGCTTTGCGCCCACTGCGCCGCATGATTAGCGAGGTAGACGGCATTACGGCCTCCGACCTGGGCCAGCGGCTAAGCCACACCGCCGGCCCCGCCGACGAACTAGACCTGCTAGCCACCCGGTTTAATCAGCTGCTCGACCGCCTGGAAGCAGCTTTTGCCGGGCAACGCACCTTCGTGCGCGACGCCTCGCACGAGCTGCGCACGCCCCTCACGGCTCTCACTGGCGAACTCGAAGTGGCCCTGCTGCAAGCCGAACGCCCCACGGCCGAGTACCGGCGCGTGCTGCAACGCACCCTCGATGCAGCACGCCAGCTCACTAGCCTCACCAATGGCCTGCTGCAAATAGCCCACGCCTCGGGCGACCCCTCGCAGCTGGCTATGGGGCCGGTGCCGCTCGCCGAACTGCTGCTGCTAGCCCACGAGCAGGTAGGCCACCGCTACCCTACCTGCCGCATCGACATCGAGTTTGGCGACGGCACCGATACCGACGCGTTTACGGTAGTTGGCAACGAGCCACTGCTGCTGTCGGCGGTGCTCAACGTGCTCGACAATGCCTGCAAGTTTTCGGCGGGCAGCGGGCAGCCCGTTACAGCTACGCTGGTGCGGCGCGGTGGCCGCCCTACCCTATTGGTGGCCGACAAAGGCCCCGGCCTGGCGCCTCTCGATTTGGAGCAGGTATTTATCCCGTTTTTTCGGGCGGCAGCGGCGCGGGCGGTGCCGGGCCACGGCATCGGGCTGCCCCTCACGGCACGCATCATGGCCCTGCACGGCGGGCTGGTGCGGCTGGCCAGCGAGCCCGGCGGCGGCACCCGCGTGTGGCTGGAGTGGCCAGCCGCAACGCTAGCTGCCTAGGCTGCGGGCGCTGTGGCCTTGAGCAGGGTGTTTAGGGAGAGCCCCTACCCCCTCTTTTGTCGGCATTAGGCGTTAAATCCTAGTGGGCTGGCAGCATCTATTTTTTTCTATTGGATACCCAGGTAGCTTCACCTATATGATTTAATTTCCTGTCAAACAATTGATTATACCCTTTAATTTCTTTTTAATTTCACTTTAACTTCATCTTAATTGCGCTGCTGTATTCTTGTGAGAAAACCGAGCTTTTCGGTGAGCTAATCGCCCCTCTTCCCACCCAGTAGTTCATGCAAGTAAGTTCTATCCCGGTGCGCACAGGCACGCCCATTGCCCCAGCCGGCCGGCCCAGCCCACCGCTGCCCAAGCCGTCGGTATTCAGCTCCATTGGCCAGGATGCGCCGGCGGGGCTGGTAGTATTTTTGGTGGCGCTGCCCCTGTGCCTGGGCATTTCGCTGGCCTCGGGTGCACCGCTGCTCGCGGGCCTAGTGTCGGGCATTGTGGGCGGGCTGCTGGTGAGCGTCCTTAGCGGCTCGGCAGTGAGCGTGAGCGGGCCGGCGGCGGGCCTCACGGTGGTTATTCTGTCGGCTATCTCAACGCTGGGCTCGTGGCCGGCGGTGCTGGCGGCCACAGTCGTGGCGGGCGCCATTCAGCTGCTGCTGGGCGTGGCGCGGGCGGGCATTATTGCCCTGTACTTTCCGGCGGCAGTTATCCGCGGCATGCTGGCAGCTATCGGCATTATTCTGATACTAAAGCAACTGCCGCACTTCTTGGGAGCCGACACGGACTATTTCGAGGATATGGACTTTCTGCAGTTCAATGGGCAGAATACTTTCTCAGCCATTGCGGCAGCGGCGCGGCACATTAGCCCGGGTTCGGTGCTGGTGGGGGGGGTAGGGCTGGCGCTGGTGCTGCTCTGGGACACTGCACCGGTGCGCCGGCAGCCCTGGGCGCGGCTAGTGCCGGGGGCGCTGATAGCCGTGCTAGCCTCGGTGGGCCTCAACCAACTGCTGCAACGGATAGCCCCCGACTGGCAGGTGCGCCCCCAGCACTTGGTGAAGCTGCCTGTGCTGGCCTCGTTGGGCCAGCTGGCGAGCGAAATGACGTTTCCTGACTTTAGCGCCCTGCGTCGCCCGGCTACCTACGGCGTGGCCTTCACCATCGCCATTGTGGCCTCGCTCGAAACGCTGCTTAGCGTGGAAGCCGTAGACAACCTCGACCCGCGCAAGCGCCACACACCCACCAACCGCGAGCTGCTGGCCCAGGGGGCGGGCAACCTCGTGAGCGGCTTGCTGGGCGGCCTGCCCCTCACGGCCGTTATCGTGCGCTCGTCGGCCAACATTGCGGCCGGTGGCCAAACCAAGCTAGCGGCCTTCATCCACGGTATTCTGCTGCTGGTGAGCTTATTGTTTCTGGGTTCGGTGCTCAATATGATTCCGCTAGCGGCGCTGGCAGCGGTGCTGCTGGTGGTAGGTTTCAAGCTGACTAAGCCGGCCCTCTACCGCCGGCAGTGGCAACTGGGCTGGGCGCAGTTTGGGCCGTTTATCATCACCATTCTGGCCGTGCTTTTCACCGATTTGCTTAAGGGCGTGAGCATTGGGCTTGTAATTGGCTTCTTCTTCATCCTGAAAGACAACGCCAAAGCGGGCTCCTACTTGCGGCGCGACACCAGCGACGCTGATGCCGACGATGCCAACGCCCTGCTGCACCTACGCCTGCCCGAGCACGTGTCCTTTCTCAACAAGGCCAGCATCGTAACGACGCTGGAACAGCTACCCAGCGGCAGCCGCGTCTTGCTCGACGGCACTCGCTCCGACGTTATCGATCACGACGTGCTCGAAGCCATTGAGGCCTTTCGGCAGGCGGCTCCGGCGCGGGGCATCGACCTGGAGCTGCGTGGTATTGCGCACGTGGCGATGGGTGCGCACTAAGCACCGACTATTTTTTCACTTACTTTCCCTACCCCTGTTTTCTATTCCCCATGCCTTCAACTAAAGCGCAGACCGCGGCCCGTACTACTGGCGGCGTGCAAGATATTCTGGCCAATAATCGCCAGTGGGTGGCCACCAAAAACGCTGAAGACCCCGAGTTTTTCAAGCGCCTGGCCAATGGCCAAACGCCGCGTTACCTCTTCATTGGCTGCTCCGACTCGCGGGTGCCGGCCTCGGGCATCACGGGCACTGGCCCTGGCGAGATGTTTGTGCACCGCAATATTGCCAACATGGTCGTGCACAGCGACATGAACCTACTCAGCGTGCTGCAATATGCCGTAGAAGTGCTGGGTGTGCGCGACATTCTGGTGGTGGGCCAATACGGCTGCGGCGGTGTGGCAGCGGCGGCGGCCAATAAGCAGTACGGCCTGATTGATAACTGGCTGGTGAACATTCGCGACGTGGTGCGCCTGCACGAAACCGAGCTATTGCGTATCCAAGACGAGAAGCAGCGCCTGCGCCGCCTCGTAGAGCTTAATGTGGAGGAGCAAGTTCGCAACCTAGCTAAGACCAACATCATCCAGAATGCCATGCGCAGCGACAGCCCACCACGCCTGCACGGCCTCGTGTACGACATCGCCGACGGCGTGCTCAAAGACTTGCAGGTGAGCGAGGAAGCGCTTATTCAGGACTTGGCTCACATCTACAGCACCCAGGTTACGCCGATTGTGGCCCATACCCCTACGCCAGCCGAGCCCGACCGGCAGGAGGACAGCAGCCGCTACCAGGGTGCCCACCACGACCCCAGCACCGAACCTACGCCTGAGCTAGCTACCGCATAGCTACCCAACCAGCTTATTTAAAATGACTACGGCCCCCACTACCAAGGTAGTGGGGGCCGTAGTCATTTTAAGGATTAATGCGCCGCGGCGTTGGGGGTAGGGCGGGTTTGCAGGTGCTGGTACCAGCGGGCATGCTCGCGGTCGCGCCGCGCTGTGGCCCGCAGCAGGGGGGGTAGCATTTGCTGGCACAAGCGGTTCATGGTCAGGTCTTCGCTCGTGTAAGTAGGCAGCTTAATGGCCTTCTGAAGCACGCCGATGGCGCGGTGCCGCAGCCCCTGATACTTGTACATGCGTGCTAGGTCGTAGCAATACTGAATGCGGGTAGAGTCGAGCTGGCGGGCTTTTTCGAGAGCAACAATCGCTTTTTTGGACGTTGCCCCCTGGGGATAACCTCCTAGCACAATGCGCGAAAACGTCTTCTCCAGCACATTGTAATGCGCCACGCGGTAGTGCCAGCGGCCCAGCAGTTGCCAGGCCTCGGGCAAGTCGGGACGACGCTCGGCGGCCAGAAAAACAGGCGTTCGCAGCTGCTTAAAAATCCGGAGCCGGTCGCGGGCACTCAATAGTCCGGCCTGGCTAAACAAGGCCAGAGCCAGCGCGTAATTGCTTTCGCCCCCCAGCGGGTGCACGGCCAGAGCGCGCTCGGCATAGTCTTGGGCCGCCGTGAAATACGCTTTTTTGCGGGTTTCGTCCGAGTAGCGATTGCCGATGCTCACGCTCAGCACGGCCGCTTGCCACAGGCTGCGGTAGTGCTGCGGATTAAGCTTGAGCGCAGCTTGGTAGTGCGCCAGCGCATCCGAGTCCCGGTACTTAGCCTGGAGCGCCGCGGCCTGGCGCAAGTGCTGTCGCAATGCCACCGAGTCGGGCGCTAGTGAGGCCGAGGTGAGGGCCTGGCTAGCTAGCTCCCCCGCATCGGGCACGGCGGGCGGAGAAGGCTGCGCAGTAGTGGTTTTTTGGGCCCAAGCCACGCGCGGCATACCTGCTGCGCTTCCGAGTAACGCAGTAGCAAGTAGCACGGAAGAGAAGCGGCGGGGCATAACAGCAACTGTTGGTGAGCAACCGGCAGCTTTAGTATGTAGCCGTCGGCAACGTAGCTCGGGTGATAGATAGGCAGCCAGGCGTCATGGCTAAATGACGTTACATTCAGCTATATCGCCTAGCTGCCCCTACCCCCTTCCCTCGCTAAAACAATGGCAGCTGCGCCTTAGGCCGCCGCAGCAGCGCTTGTGACTGCGCCACTTCTTCGTCTGTAACCTCCACGGCCATGGGTTGCTCGGGCGTGTCATCGGCCGCCTCGCTAGCCCCCTCCGGCTTGGTGGGGCCGCGGCGCTTGGCCTCACGGCGAGTGGGCTCGGGGCCTTCGTCGGTGAGCAGGGCCAGGCTGTGGACTTTGTAGTAGTTGAGCTTGTTGCCCATTGCCTTCCAACCTTTTACCTCGATAAACTGGTCGAGGCGCAGGGTTTCGGTTTCCTTGTCGGCTTTCTTGTCGCGTTGCAGCTTCACCTCAACTTCCGGCTCGGCGAAGGTGGTCGCGGCCAGCAGCTTCGAGCCCTTGGTTTCGGAAATAAATAGGAAGCGCTTGTCCATCGTCGTAGTTTCGATGTGGAAACGCTTGACGTAGTGGGTCTTGGTTTCGCCATCTACGTAGGCGGCGCTCACTACCGTGTCGGGCTCCAGCTTGCGGAGCAGCACGATGTTGGGCACGTCGAAGTGCGTGGCCGTCGAGGGCGCGGTCAGCTCATACGAGCCGTCTTTGTACACTACCAGCACTACGTGCTCGGTGTCGAAGGTGCCCAGGTAGCGGCCGTGGCCAGTGTGGTTGAGCTTGCTTACCACGCTGTCGAAGAACACTTCACGCCCACCCAGCGTACTGTCGCCTAGCGACTTTTGGGTTATTTTCTTGATGGGCTGTTTGGTCACGATGTTGCCCATCGACCCCTTGCCTTTGATGGCCAGCTCGGCAAAGTCGAACTCGAACTGTTTGACCCGCGCCGGCGCTTTGTCGGAAAGCTGAATGGTCACGGTTTCGCTTTCCGAGTTAGGATTGGCCGTGAGATACAGCGTTTTAGTACCCTTGGTAGCCTTGGTCAGGTCGTAAATTTTGTCGCGTGTGATACCCGACACCAGGAAACGCTTGGCAAAGCTGATGCCACTGGCGCCATCCACGTACACCATGTTGTACACTAGCCGGTCGTCGTTCTTGTTGTACACGCCCACGTGCAGCAAGTCCTTGCCCATAAAGGTCTTTTCCGCAATCCGGGACACCACAAATGTGCCATCGCGCCGGATGGCGATGATGTCGTCTAGGTCCGAGCAGTCGGCAATGTGCTTGACCAGGTCTTCCTTTTCCTTGTCTTTTTTCAGGCCGTAGCCCACGAAGCCATCCTGGTAGTTGACGTAGAGCTTCTGGTTGGCCACGGCTACTTTCTGGGCCGTTACCACGTCGAAGGTGCGCAGTTGGGTTTTGCGCTCGCGCCCTACCCCATACTTCTTGAGCAAGTTTTCGAAATACGCAATGGCGTAGCGCGTAATGTTGGCCAGGCTATCAGCCACTTCGGCCAGCTCGGCGTCGAGGCGCTGAATGTATTCCTCGGCCTTAAAACCGTCGTATTTCGAAATGCGCTTGATACGGATTTCGGTGAGGCGCGTGAGGTCGTCTTCGTTCACCGGACGGCGAATAACCAGGCGCAAATCATTAGCTTTTAGCTTCTCGCCTTCGACCCGCACAAACTTCTTGAGGCCCGCGTCAATGGTTTCCAGAATCTCCTCCCAGGTTTCGCACTCCTCTATTTTGCGGTATATGCGGTTTTCAATGAAAATCTTTTCCAGCGACGCCGAATGCCACTTTTCCTGCAGCTCCTGCTGCCTGATTTCGAGCTCGCGCTCGAGCAGACGCACGGTTTTGCCAGTGCTCAGGCGCAGCATGTCTTCCACGCCCACAAAGCGCGGCTTGTCGTCGATGATGACGCAGGTGTTGGGCGAGAGCGAGATTTCGCAGTCGGTGAAGGCGTAGAGCGCGTCGATGGTGAGGTCGGGGCTGATGCCGGGCGGCAGCTGCACCTGAATCTCGACCAAGGCAGCGGTGTTGTCCACCACCTTCTTAATCTTGATTTTGTTGGCTTCTGAGGCCTTCACGATGCTTTCCATGAGCGCCGTGGTGGTGGTGCCGTACGGAATGTCGCGGATGATGAGCAGCGTCTTATCAACCTTTTCAATCGTGGCCCGCAGCCGGATGCGCCCGCCGCGCTGCCCGTTGTTGTAGTTGCTAATGTCGGCGAGGCCACCCGTCGGAAAATCCGGATAGAGCTGAAAGTCCCTACCCCGCAGCACCGCGATACTCGCCTGGCACAGCTCGCGAAAGTTGTGCGGCATAATCTTGGTGCTCAGGCCCACGGCAATGCCCTCTACCCCCTGCGCTAGCAGCAACGGAAACTTAACGGGCAGCGTGGTCGGCTCACGCTTGCGACCGTCGTAGCTCATTTGCCACTCCGTGATGTCGGGGTTAAAGACGACTTCGAGGGCAAATTTGCTGAGGCGGGCTTCGATGTAGCGCGGCGCGGCAGCCGAGTCGCCGGTGCGCACATCGCCCCAGTTGCCCTGCGTCTCAATGAGCAAGTCCTTCTGGCCCAGGTTTACCATAGCGTCGCCGATGCTGGCGTCGCCGTGGGGGTGGTACTGCATGGTTTGCCCAATGACGTTAGCCACCTTGTTGAAGCGGCCGTCGTCCATCTCCTTCATGGCGTGCAAGATGCGGCGCTGTACAGGCTTTAGGCCGTCTTCCACAGCCGGCACGGCACGCTCCAGAATAACGTAGCTGGCATAGTCCAAAAACCAGTTTTGGTACATGCCGCGCACGTTATTCATGTCGTGGATTACCTCACCGGGCGCAAACTTAGCCTCCTCGTCCTCGGCTTGAGCTTCTTCGGGCGAGTCAGGCTCCGGCTCAGTTCCCGTGGTTAATGGGTCCGATTCAGCACCCAATGCTTCGTCGTCGCCGAATAGCGCGTGGGCTACTACTTGGGTCGCCTCGGCCGCCGCGTCGGTCACTGGGGTGCCGGCCGTAGTATCGAGAGCCGGATTGGCTGACGCGCGCAAGTCAAAATCCAGCGAATCACCCGGCGCAAGGTAATCAGGCTCAGAATCGTCGGCAGAAAGGAAAGGAGAATTAGCCACTGGGAAGAACGTAAAATCGGCAAGCTGCCGTCAAAAGTACCGTAAAAAATGGGGCAATGCACCAGTTTACTAAAGCTAGTACAACTCGGAAAGTTCCCAAAAATATTAGTCAATCAGCCACTATGCGCTACTAACGCCACTGGCAAAACGATGCACTACGCTAAGCAAAAATCCCTACCCACTGGTTGGATAGGGATAAACTTTCTGAGCTACTGCCGCTAGCTGCTGGATTCTTCCAGCGCGGGGCTGGGCAGGGTATACTGCACGTAATCGAGCAGCTTATCGAGCAGCGGGTTAGGCAGGTTGGGTAGCAGAGGCAGCAGAAAAGTGGCGTCGGCCGTGTCGAGGTGGCCCGATAACTCGGTTAGCTCGCTGGGGGTAGCAAACCGGTAGCCCATGTGCCAGCCACTAAAGCGCCGCCGGTCGAGCATGCCCGCCGCCAGCAGCTGCAACCGGTAATGACGCGGGTCGTGCACGATGCACTCGAAATAGAGCCGGTGAATCGCTTCCGGCGAGCCTTCAAGCACCTGAATAAACCGGCCATCGGGCGCATACAGTAGCATGCCGGTCAGCTCATTGGCTTCGTTATGAGCGCGTGCTTTGCGCAATAGCTCGGCCAGCTCACTTTCGGTAAACAGCTCCCTGGCTTGACTTTCATAAATCAGGTGATGTAGCGGCATTCTTTATTATACGGCGGGCTTATAATCAGTGTTTTATCTAAGCAATAAGCTAGTCGTTAAGCCAGTGCAATTTCAGCCACGGGCAGCACATCACTAGTTATCAGGTCCTTTTCGAGGCGTAGGTTGTCAATGATGAACTCCTGCCGGGCAGGTGTATTCTTGCCCATATAGTAGGCCAATACCTGCTGCACCGAGCGATCAGACTGCAAAATAACTGGCTCCAACTTGATATTCTCGCCGATAAACTTACCAAATTCATCAGGCGAGATTTCGCCCAAGCCTTTGAAGCGCGTCACTTCGGGGTTGCGGCCCAGCTGGCGCATGGCCGTCTGCTTTTCGCCCTCGTTGTAGCAATAAATGGTTTCCTTCTTGTTGCGCACCCGAAACAGCGGCGTTTCTAAAATGTAGACGTGGCCATTGCGCACGAGGTCGGGGAAAAACTGCAAGAAGAACGTGAGCAGCAGCAGCCGTATGTGCATGCCATCGACATCGGCGTCGGTGGCAATCACCACGCGGTTGTAACGCAGGCCCTCAAGTCCTTCCTCAATATTGAGCGCGTGCTGCAATAGGTTAAACTCCTCATTCTCGTACACAATCTTTTTCTTGAGCCCAAAGCAGTTGAGCGGCTTGCCGCGCAGGCTGAACACAGCCTCCAGCTCCACATTGCGGCTTTTAGTAATGCTGCCGCTAGCCGAGTCGCCTTCGGTGATGAAGAGCGTAGTGAGTGGCTCTTTTTCGACGCCGTCCCTGGCGTTTTCGCCCAGGTGAAAGCGGCAGTCGCGCAGCTTGCGGTTGTGCAGGTTGGCTTTTTTGGCGCGCTGGTTGGCCAGCTTTTTCACGCCGGCCATGTCTTTGCGCTCGCGCTCGCTCTGCTCGATACGCTTTTTAAGGCGCTCCTTGGTTTCGGGGTTTTTGTGAAGGTAGTTGTCGAGGTGCTCCTTCACAAAGTCGAGGATGAAGCCGCGTACCGTCGGCCCGTCGTGCCCCATGTTGAGGCTGCCAAGCTTGGTTTTGGTTTGGCTCTCAAACACGGGCTCCTGCACTCGCACTGAAATGGCGCCGATGACGGACGCCCGAATGTCGGCCGCGTCGTACTCCTTGCCATAGTGCTCGCGCACGGTCTTTACCAACGCTTCGCGAAACGCAGCTAAGTGCGTGCCACCCTGGGTAGTATACTGGCCATTGACGAAGGAGTAGTACTCCTCGCCGTAGTCGTTGCCGTGGGTCAGGGCCACCTCAATATCATCACCTTTCAGCTGAATGATGTCGTAGCGGCGGCTTTCCTGGTCGGTCTTGTCGCTGAGCAAATCGAGCAGGCCGTGCTCCGATACGTACTTCTGGCCGTTAAAATGGATGGTAAGCCCAGCGTTGAGGTAGCAGTAGTAGCGAATCTGGTTTTCGAGGTACTCCGGGATAAAGCGGTAGTTTTTGAAAACCGTGTCGTCGGGCTGAAAGCTGATGAGCGTACCGTTGCGCTGGCTGGTTTTCTGGGGCTTGGGGTCGCTCATGAGCTGGCCCTGCGAAAACTCGGCGGCCTTGAGCTGGCCTTCGCGCACGCTTTGCACCAGGAAGTAGCTGCTCAGCGCATTCACGGCCTTAGTCCCTACCCCATTCAAGCCGACCGACTTTTGGAAAACCTTGCTGTCGTACTTGCCGCCGGTGTTGATTTTGCTCACCACATCCACGACTTTGCCCAGCGGAATGCCGCGGCCATAGTCGCGCACCTGCACCTTGCTTTCCGATATCTTAATCTCGATGGTGCGCCCGTAGCCCATCACGTGCTCGTCGATGCAGTTGTCGATTACCTCCTTCACCAGCACGTAGATGCCGTCGTCGTAGGCCGAGCCATCGCCGAGCTTGCCAATGTACATGCCCGGCCGCAGGCGAATGTGTTCGCGCCAGTCGAGCGAGCGAATACTGTCTTCGTTATAATTGTGGGCGGGGGCGGCAGGTAGGGACTCACTCATGGGGCAGGCGGCAGAAAAAGTAGCGTTAACGGGGCAAAATAACGGCAGAAATCGCGGCCGGCCGCAACGCAGCTTGCCAGCAGCCTTAGTTTTCCCGGCCAATTTGCTTAGTTAACACCAACTGCGCGCACCCAGTTCGCGCGGGCTGGTCCCAACGCGGCGGCCCGCTTTGCGTAAGCGCCCTACCCTCTTTCTGTCAGGCATTAATTTACTAGCTTATACTCGACATGTTACCTCCTGCCAATCAATTCAATACACCGCGCAATATTCCTTCGCCGACCATCAACCACGCGCCGGCGCAGGTTAAGCAGTCGCCGGTCGTGCACTACACCTTTATGCTTGTGGGGCTGTCGCTGCTAGTATTTGTGCTGCACAGGCTCGACGACCTGCTGCTGCCGCTGCTCTACGCCATCCTGCTGTCGTTACTGCTGATGCCGCTCGTGACTAAGCTCGAAAGTTGGCGTTGGCCACGGATGCTGGCCATTGCCACGGCTATTATCCTTGTTATTGTTAGCTTGGCGGTGCTCATCTACCTATTTGGCTCGCAGATAGTTGGCTTGCGCAATGAGATTCCGCTCATTCAAACTAAGTTGGTAGCATATTTCGACCAAATACAGCAGCAGCTTAGCCATCGATTTGGCTTTCAGCCTATTAGCCATGACGAAATTATCAGCTCTTCGCTCGACACGGCGCGCAAGGATGCCAGCAAGTACCTGGGCTCGACGCTCAGCACCACTATTGGCGTGCTGAGCACCGTTACGCTGGTGCCGATCTATATCTTTTGCTTTCTGTATTACCGCGACCACCTACGCCAATTCATGTTCCGCTTTGTGGAGCCCGACAAGCGCACGACCGTGCTGCATACTGTCGATAATATCCAGAGCGTGGTGCAGGGCTACATGACGGGCTTGCTCACCGTTATTGTGTTGGTTTCTATCATGAATGCCATCGGGCTGCTGCTGCTGGGAGTGAAGTACGCCATTTTCTTCGCCGTTTTCGCCTCTATCCTGGCCGTCATTCCCTATGTGGGCATTACGGTAGGCTCGATTATTCCGGCTTTGATAACGTTTGTAGAAAGTGGTTCGCCAAGCCACGGCTTGGCGGTGATTGCCGTATTTATGGGTGTGCAAGTCATTTCCGACAACATCCTGTCGCCGATGATAACGGCTTCCAAGGTGAGCCTGAACCCGCTTACGGCCATTATTGCGCTCATCTTGGGCGGTGAGCTGTGGGGCACGCCGGGCATGATTTTGAGCGTGCCCATCTCGGCCGTTATCAAGGTTGTTCTGGATGCCAACAAAGGCACCGAGGCGTGGGGTTTCCTGCTCGGCGACGTGGGCGATAGCGAGGCCAAGAAGAAGGAAGCAGCCGACGACCGCGACTTTATGACCAAGCTGCTCGACAAGTTTCGCGGTAAGCGCCCGCCCGTGGTAGAAGAACCACAGCTGCCGCCGATGTCCACTACCCGGCGTTCGCAGCGGGTGGGCGCCCCCGAATAGCTTTTTACGAGGCCGGCGCAACCTGCCCTACCCCCACCCGTATGAGGCAAGCAGTTAGTGGCATCTTACGGACGCCGCATCTTACCTCTCTTTTCCACAACACGTTATTTTGTTTTAGTCATGGCTAACGAACTCATTGCCCGCGCCCTTACCGATATCCTCAACCTCAACCGCACGTCGGTAAAAGGCTATCAGGAGGCTGCCGAAGAAGTAAAAAGCGCCGATTTGAAAGCTAAACTGAGCCAGTTCTCGCAGCAGCGCGCCGGCTTTGTAGCCGACCTCGAAGGCTTTGCCAAGCAGTACGGCATTGATGCCCAGGACACCACGGCCGAAGGCCTCGTAACTGAAGCCGCTGCCGCTGTGCACCGCGGTTGGATTAATATCAAGTCGGCCATTACGGGCCAGGATGACTCGGCTGTACTGGACGCCGCCGAAACCGGCGAAGCCACTGCCCTGAAAACCTACGAAACCGTGCTGTCGTCGAACGATGTACCAGCTGGTGCCAAGTCGGTATTCCAGCAGCAGCACGATGCTATCCTGCAAGCCAAGAACTGGCTGGCGATGAACAAGAACAAGTAATCGCCGAGTCGGCTATTGCCTGAGAAAAGCCCGCTGGTGCAAACCGGCGGGCTTTTTTGTGCGCGGGCGGCAACTAACGGGTGCCCTAACTTTGTTAGCAGCACTCGCCCTCCTACCCCCGCGCCTTGTACGCTATCATTGACTTAGAGACTACCGGCGGCCAGCCCGCCAACGACCGCATCACGGAGCTGGCCATCTTTGTGCACGACGGCCAGCGAGTGGTCGATTCCTACACCACGCTCGTCAATCCGGGCCGGGCCATTCCGCCCTTTATTACGCAGCTCACGGGCATTACCAACGACATGGTGGCCGATGCGCCCCGCTTTCACGAGGTGGCCCGCAAGGTGGTGGAAATGACCGAAGGCTGCGTGTTCGTGGCCCACAACGTGCGGTTTGACTACTCGTTTCTCAAAAAGGAATTTGCTGACCTAGGCTACAACTACTCGCGCAAAACGCTGTGCACCGTGCGCCTGAGCCGCTCGCTGATACCGGGCCAGCCAAGCTACAGCCTAGGCAAGCTGTGCCAGAATATTGGCATCCCATTGGAGGGTAGGCACCGCGCCGCCGGCGATGCCGAGGCCACGGCGGTGCTTTTCGACCGCCTGCTCAAAATAACCCAAGCCAGCGACGCCCAGGAAGCCAGCGATGCCGATGCCCTGGCCCGCGTAGACGCCCTGGCGCCCGCCGGACGCAGCGCCACTCCCGCTACTACCGACAAAAAGCCCAGCCCGCGCCGCGTGGCGGCCATGGCGCAGGCCATCAAGACGGCGCTCCTACCCCCCCTCATCACGCCCGAAAAGGTAGCTTCGCTGCCGCAGGAAACGGGCGTGTATTACTTCCACAATGAGGCGGGCGAGGTTATTTATGTGGGCAAAAGCATCAATATCTACAAGCGCATTCAGCAACATTTTGCGGTGGATGTAAAGTCGCGCAAGAGCCTGGATTTCAAGAACTCTATTGCCGACATCACCTATGAGCTAACCGGCTCGGAACTGGTGGCGCTGCTCTACGAGTCGCACCTCATCAAACAGCTCAAGCCGGCGTATAACCGGGCGCAGCGGCGGTCGGTGTTTCCAGCGGGCATCTACCTCAAGACCGACGACAACGGCTACAAATGCCTGTACTACGGCCGCGCCGACGCCCGCAACTCGGAGATTCCCATCATCGCGCTCGGCAACCAGTACAAGGCCCAAGGATTTCTGTATCATAAGGTTGCCAAATACAACCTGTGCCAAAAGCTGTGCGGGCTTTACAAGACGCAGGGCGCGTGCTTCGACTACCAGGTACACCGCTGCCAGGGCGCGTGCGTGGGCCAGGAGCCGCCCGAGAGCTACAACCAGCGCGTGGACGAGGCCATCGACAGCATTACCTACGAGCACGAGTCGTTCGTAATTATCGGCACAGGCCGGCGGGCCGACGAGAAGTCGCTGGTCGTGATTGAGAACGGCCGCTACGTGGGCTTCGGCTACGTCGATGAAACGTTTTCGGCACGCAAGCTGGCCGACTTTCGGCAAGCCGTGAAGCCCTACGCCGATAATAAGGACGTGCAGCAGATTATCCGCCAGTACGTGCGCACCAAGCGCAAGGGCGAGCAGGTGAAAATATTCGGGTAAAATGTAGCTTTAGCTTGCGAGGCAGCGCAGCGAGCAACTGGCGCCTGGCCCCGCGCGGGGCTGCCCGCTCACTGTGCTCCCTCGCACGATAAACTACTTCGCCCGCCAGCTCACATAGGCCCCTACCCCCCCGCCGGGCAGCAAAGTGGGACTAAACTGCCATTCGGCCCGGGCGGGCTTGGGCAGCGCCATTCCTACCCCCTGCCGGTCGGCCGGGTGGCGGCCCCAGCGGTGGCGGTGCGAGAGGTAAGCCAAGTGTGCCGATAGGATGCCCACGCCCGCGCCGGCAAACACGTCGGCCTCCCAGTGCTTATTGTTCAGCATTCGGAACGCGCCTACAGAGGTAGCCAGCGCGTAGGCGCCCACGCCATACCACTGGCTTTTGTCGCGCAGCTCGGTGTGCACGATGCTAGCCGCCAAGAATGCCTGCGCCGTGTGGCCCGACGGAAACGAGCGGTAGTCGGAGCCATCGGGCCGCAGGTGCTGAGTACTAACCTTGATGAGGTACACCGAGCCCAGCATCAGGGCTTCCGACTTGGCCAGGATGAGGGCCAGGTTCACGCGGTCGTTGCGGCTCTCGGTACCAAAGGCCAGCACGGCGCCCAGCTCCAAATAGGGCGCCCATTGCAGGTAGTCGTCCAGGTGGTTGCTAAAATTCGGGAAGTTGCGCTGAATGTCGCGCCGCGCATCATACGACGAGTAAAATCCGTGGTCGTCTACCACGCTAATGCCGTAGCCAATGAGCACAGCCGGCACGATGCTGGCGCGCACCAGTTTGCCCTGGTACCAAGGCTTGGCGGTCGTGCCGGGCACCGACTGGTACTTGCGTAGTGTGGTATCGACCGGGGCGGCGAGGGGCGCGGCCGGCATTACCTGCGCCTGCACCACATTAGTAAAAAGACTGATTGCCAACAGCCCGCTAGCACAAGTGCGCCACTGTGGCCGGCGAAAAGTAAGAATTGCCATAGACTATCGTAAAAAAGAGCGGACCAGCTAGCGCTGGCCCGCTCTTACGCAAAATGAGGGGGGTAGGGCTCGGCTTCTATTTATCGGTGTCGGCTAGGGCCTCTTTGCTGAGGCTAGCGGCGTCCTTTACAATAACGGCCGTGCCGTTTTTCAGGGTTTTCGACACGGCCCGGAATGGCCCGCTCACCACCGGCGTACCAGCCGCAAGGCCACTTACTATCTCGATGTTCTGGAAGTCGCTGATGCCCGTCTTCACCGGCGTCAGCACGGCCTTGCCATTCTGGATAACGAACACCACTTCCTCAATCTTAGCCTTGGGCGCAGGTTTGGTTGCGTCCACCACGTTGGCCGAGCCGCCACCGCCGCCCATGCGCACGCGCGGGCCGCTCTGCTCGCCGCTTTTGGCAACGGCCGAATCGGAGCGGGTGGTAACGGCGGCGAGCGGCACGCTCAGCACGCCACTCTTGCGGTCGGCAATAATATCGACCGAGGCCGTCATACCCGGCCGAAAGGGCACGGTGCTGCGGCCCCCGGGACCCGTCTTGACGAGGTGGCTATAGCTGGCGGGCAGCAGGCGCACACGCACCTCAAACTCGGTTACGGCTTCGGCTGTGAGGGCGTCTTTGGCTGTGTTGGCAATGGCCGTCACGATGCCTCGAAACTTCTCGTTCTGCGTGGTGTAGGAGTCCACCTCCACGTCGGCCGAGTCGCCGAGCTGCACCCGAATGATGTCATTCTCGTTCACGCTCACCCGCACCTCCATGTTGTGCAGGTTGGCGATGCGCATGATTTCGGTGCCCGCCATCTGGGTAGTGCCCACCACGCGCTCGCCCTTCTTCACATTGAGCTTGCTCACGGTGCCGCTCACCGGCGCGTAGATAGTCGTTTTGTTCAGGTTTTTCTGGGCTTCCTGCAAGCCGGCCTGGGCGCTGCGCACGGTGCTCTGGGCGGCCGTTATCTGCGCCCGAATGGCCTTGAGCTGCTCTTGCGAGGCATTGTAGGCCGCCTGCGCTGCCTCGTAGTCCGACTGCGAAATCACCTTTTGCTTGTACAGCGACGCCTGGCGGCGGTAGGTGAGCTCGGTTTGCTTGGCATTGGCCGTTTGCTGCTGTAGCTGCGCTTCGGCCTGGCCCACATTGGCACGCTGGGTGCCCACGGCGGCGCTCTGCTGGCTCACCATAGCCAGGTAGTTATCGGGCCGAATGCGCAGCAGCAGCTGGCCTTTCTTCACCGAGTCGCCTTCCTGCACATACAGCTCCGTGATTTCGCCCGATACGTCAGGCGATATTTTGACTTCGGTTTCGGGCTGCACTTTACCCGAGGCACTCACTTTTTCGACGATGGAGGCCGGGCCAGCCATCGCCAACGTCACTTCGGCCCCGGTGGGCTTGCCCACCCAGCCTTTTTTCTTGGCCAGCGCAAAACCACCGATAAACAAGACCACTACGGCCGCCAGGATGTACAGTAAACGATTGTTATTCATATGAATTATGAATCATAAATCATGAATCACGAGCTGCGAACTGGCCAAGTTGGCCAATTCATCCCTCCTAATTCATAACTCATAATTTAATTAGAGGGCCAGCGGGCGACCTTGGTAAAAGTCGAGCACCTTGCGCCGGAAGATAAAGGTGTACTTGGCCTGAATCTGGCTGGAAACCGCGTAGTTCAGGTTATTTTTAGAAATATTAAATTCAGTGCCGCTCAGCAGGCCATTGTTGAAGCGAATTTCCGAGTTGCGCTGCGTGAGCGTGAGCGCCGCTACCTGGCGCGTAGTGGCAGCGTATTGCAGCTGAGCTGCGCGCGCATCGGCGGCGGCTTGTTCGATGCTTTGGCGTAGCGTGAGGCGAGCCTGGTCGGCGCGCACCCCGGCTGCCTCTTCGTTGATGATGGCGCGCTGCACGGCGGTGCGCACCTGCAAGCCATTCAGAATGGGCACCGATAAGCCAAAGTTGATAGACTTACCGATGTTGTTGTTTAGCTGGTCAAAGTACCGAACCGGCAGCACGTCGTAAGTGGGCTGGCCTGGCAGTATCACGTTGTAGCCCGTCGGCACCGTCGCGCCCGTAGGGTCAATAACTGTCAGCGGGTAGTTGGTGCCCGCCGAGGTGCCCGTGAGCACCCGCGACACCGAAGATGACGAGTAACCCGTAAAAATCTGACCCGTGAGCGCCAAGCGGGGGTAGTAGCCACCGCGGGCCAGGTCGATGCTGCGGCGGGCGCTGAGCACACGTAGTTCGGCAGCCTTGATTTCGGGCAGCGTAGTGGCCGCCGTCTGGAACGTCTGGTTGAGGTCAATGGTGTAAGGCGCCACCTGGTCGGGGTCGGGCAGGTCGGGCACCTCAATGGCAAAGTCGCGCGCCGTGGCCGGGTCGATATTGAGCAGCTGCAGCAGCGCCAGGCGCGCTAGGTCGGCCTGGTTCTGGGCCGTTACTACGTTCAACTCGTCGGTGGCTAGCTGCGACTGGCTGTCAAGCAGGGTGCTTTCGGGAATGCTGCCGGCCTTAAGCAGCAGCTTCGAGCGCTCAATCTGGGCTTGGTCGCTAGCCACACGCGTTTGGTTGGCACGCACCAGCTCTTGGGCCAGCACCAACTGCAAAAACTGCGAGGCTACGTTGAGGCTCAAATCATTGCGCGCCTTTTCGGTATCCTGCAGGCTGGCCTGGTAGTCGAGGTCGTTGCGCTTGATCGTGTTGCGCAGCTGAAAACCCTGAAATAGCACCAGCTGCGACACGCCCGCAAAGTTATTGGCCCGCACCGTCTGGCTCTGAAACTCGAAGGTGAGCGGGTTTACGCTTGTGCCGTACTGCCAGGCCTGGGTGCCGTTGAGGTTGGCGCTCGGCAGCAGCGCCGCCTTGCTTTGGCGCAGCACCTGGTAGTTGTTGTCGGCCTGCAGCTGGTTGAGGCGCACGCCCAGGTTATGAGCCAGGGCATAGTCGACGGCGCGTTGCAGCGACCAAGGGCCAGTGGCCGGCGCGGCGGCCGAAGCCAGCGCGGCAGCTGGGGGCGAGGCCGGGCGGGCCGCCTGCGGCACCTGGGCCGCTAGCGGGCCCGCCGCCAGCAAGCCCGCCAGCCCCAGCGTGGCGCGTAGAAGGTAAGTACTTGGTGCAGTCATAGAAGAGAAAGAGCTAACGTATTTGTAAACAGAGACCAGCCAGCAGGAAAACGCGGCAGGCCAGCGAATATTTTTGTTTTTTGGCGGGTTCTTTGGCGCCGGCGCTGGGGTAGCATCGCCAGCGGTCGCCGCTCATTACCAAGCTTCACTGGTTTTCACCTCTATTCGCAGGCGAAAGTAGGTCGGGCTACTCCAGCGTCGGAATATAAGTGATGTGCTTTACCCAGCTGAGCTGGCGCAAATAGGCTAGTGTCAGGTCTTTAATGGGGCTATCCATTTCGATAAACTGCCGGGCAGCGTCGTTTTTGCCCTTGCGCGACACAAACATGGTGGCAATGTTGCAATCGTCGTGGGCAATGACCGAGGCGATGAATGCGATAGAGCCCGGCACGTCGTTGGCATCGACGATGAGCGTATGCAACCCACCCGAGAAGTCGCAGCCAAAACCGTCAACCTCCACTATGCGGATAACGCCGCCGCCCCGGCTCTGGCCTACCACCTCCACGCGGTGGCCATCGGGGCCGGTCAAGTTCAGCTTGATGGTGTTGGGATGCAGGGTTGAAGCATTGCCTACGCTCTGAAACGTGTAGTGCAGCCCGGCCTCGGCCGCATGCTCAAACGCGGTGCGGATGCGGGTATCGTCGGGGGCGTACCCCAGCAGCCCGGCCACGATGGCGCGGTCCGAACCGTGGCCCTCGTAGGTGCGGGCAAACGAGTTGTAGAACGTGATAACAGCCTCGGTGGGCAGGGCGCCCAAAATGCGGATGGCCGCCCGCGCAATGCGCACTACCCCTGCCGTGTGCGACGAGCTGGGCCCAATCATCACTGGGCCTATCATATCAAAAATGCTGGATTTTTCGGCCACCTGAAGGGAGTTTATAAAGTATGAGTCATAAATCATAACTAGGTAAGGCGAGCCTGAAGCTTGCCCTACTATTCTCGTTACGCTGCGCGCCTCTCAACGCCCCAAAAGTAGCGGGCTAGCGGCATCCGGCCGCCCCCCACCTCCCCTGTCGATATTTGCGCCGTTACCAACTTTCCTGCCCATGGCCGCTGACCCTACCCCCCCCGCCTCGTCCGAAGGTGAGTTTTCGCCTGCTGTGCTGGCGCAGCTGCGCCGCTTGCAGGTCCGCTACACGGCCGATGGCCAGGAGCTAGCTGCCTACCTCGAAGGCCTGTATCATGCTGACTACGTGAACTATTGGGACTACTTCGAGCTCGACACGCTGCTGAGCTTGCAGCGCCCCCTCACCAAGTTTGCGGACGAGAAAATTTTTATTATTTACCACCAGATTACGGAGCTGTATTTTAAGCTCTGCCTGCAGGAATACGAGCAGCTGGGCGCGCTCGAAGCACCCACAATGGGCGAAGTAGTGCTGCGTCTGGGCCGCGTGAACCGGTATTTTGAGAACCTCATCGACTCGTTTGATGTGATGGTGGACGGCATGGACAAGCAGGAGTTTCTGCAGTTTCGGATGAGCCTGATGCCGGCCTCGGGCTTCCAGAGTGTGCAGTACCGCTTTATCGAAATTGCTAGTACGGACCTCGAAAACCTGGTGCCCGCCGAGAAACGCCGACTGCTCGGCGACGCCCCTACCCACGAAGAGTTTATGGGCTGCATCTACTGGCAGGCCGGGGCCACTGTGGAGGAAACTGGGGCTAAAGCCCTGACGCTGCTGGAGTTTGAGCGCAAATACACCGGCCAGCTCGTGGCCCACGCCCGTCACTTCGGGCACCGCAATGCATGGGCCGTGGTGCAGCGCCTATCTGAGGCCGAGCGCCATCACCCGCGCCTGCTGCGCGCCCTCAAGCAGCTCGACGTGAACGTGAACGTCAACTGGCCGCTCATGCACTACAAGTCGGCGGAGCGCTACTTGCAGCGCGACCCTACCGACGTGCCCGCCACCGGCGGCACCAATTGGCGCAACTACTTGCCTCCCAAGTTTCAACGGCGCATTTTCTATCCGCAGCTCTGGACGCCCCAGGAGCTGGAGGAGTGGGGCAAAGGCTGGGTAGACAAGGTGCTAGAGGAAGTCCAGGCCCCTACCCCCCCCAAAGCCCAGTAGTATTGCGCACACCCTTAAGACCATGCCGGCCCAGCTACAAGCAAGCACCGCTTCTTACTCTGGTGCCCTGACTATTTGATGATTACGCGCGTACCGCTGCTAGGAGAATAGTTGTTTTAAACACCCGCAGAGGCAAATTGCTCAACCGCTTTGGCTGGCCTATTCTTCTCCAGTGCACCTAGTGCTGCCTGTACCAATCTGAGCGCAGTTGTAAAGCCAATTACCTTGGCTACTACTATTGTACCCCACCAGGGGGGTAGCAGTAGCTACTTCCTTCAGTTTATCAAGCAGTTTATATATTTCAGCCTACATGCCAAGCGCCCGGATCTCCATCTCCGCCCTCTCGAAGCAAGCAGTTTTTCTAGGTGCCTTACTGCTACTGCCCTGGGCCAGTCGGGCGCAGGCGGACCTGACGCTGTGGTATAAAAAGCCAGCTAGCTCATGGGTCGAGGCCCTGCCCGTAGGCAATGGCCACATCGGGGGGATGGTATTTGGCGGCATAGAGCGGGAGTTGATTCAGCTTAATGAAAGCACGCTCTATAGCGGCGGCCCAGTAAAAAAGAATATTAACCCGCTGGCGCATACGTACCTACCTCAGCTACGCGACGCGCTACTGAAGCAGGAAGACTATGGCCGGGCCGACGCGCTGGCGCGCCAGATGCAGGGCCTCTATACCGAGTCGTACCTGCCGCTGGGCGACGTAATAATTACGCAGGATTTCAAGGGAGCCGCGCCGACCAGCTACCGGCGAGAGCTAGACATACGGCAGGCCATTGCCACCACGCGCTTCACGGTAGGCGGGGTCACTTACACGCGCGAAGTGCTGGCCTCGGCCCCTGGCCAGGTACTATTGGTTCGGCTGCGCGCCAGCCGGCGCGGGGCACTGACGCTGGATATAGCGGCGCGCAGCCTGCTTCATTACCAGAAAACGGTAGGCCAGGAGGGCAATGAGCTGGTGGTCACGGCCAAAGCACCGGCACGCGTAGACCCCAACTATTACAACGTGAAGGGGCGCCAGCCCATTGAATACACCGATACCACTGGCTGCAACGGCATGCGGTTTCAGTACCGGGTGAAGGCTGTGGCGCAGGGTGGCCAAGTGCGCGCCGACACGGCGGGCCTGCACATTAGGCAGGCTACGGAAGTAGTGCTTTACGTGGCGGCCGCTACCAGCTTCAACGGCTTCGACAAGTGCCCCGACAAGGAGGGCAAAGATGAAAACGCCCTGGCCCACGGGGCCATGGCGCAGGCCACACGCTACTCGTACGAAGCCCTGCGCCGGGCACACGTAGCCGACTACCAGCATTTTTTCAACCGCGTCGACTTTCAGCTAGCCGACTCTACCGGGGGCCGGGCGCCCCAGGCCCTGCCTACCGACGAGCGGCTGCAAGCCTACGCTAAAAATGCGTACGACCCTGGCCTGGAAACGCTCTATTTTCAGTTTGGCCGCTACCTATTGCTGGCTTCCTCACGGCCGGGCGGGCCACCGGCCAACTTGCAGGGGCTTTGGAACAAGGAACTGCGCGCGCCCTGGAGCGCTAACTATACCATCAACATCAACACCCAGATGAACTACTGGCCCGCCGAGGTTACGAACCTGAGCGAGCTGCACGAGCCCCTGCTGCGTTTCATCAAAAACTTGTCGGTGACGGGGGCAGGCACGGCCCGGGAGTTTTACGGAGCCAGGGGGTGGGTAGCGCACCACAACTCCGAAATCTGGGCTACTTCCAACCCGGTGGGTGACCGAGGAGCTGGCGAACCTGTGTGGGCCAACTGGTACATGGGGGGCAACTGGCTCAGCCAGCACTTGTGGGAGCACTATGCCTTCACGCAGGACAAGCAGTACCTGGCCACCAGGGCGTACCCTATTATGAAGGAAGCCGCGCTGTTTTCGCTGGACTGGCTAGTGCCTGATAAGGACGGCTACCTAGTCACGGCCCCTTCTACCACGCCTGAGAACACGTTTCGCGACAAAAATGGCCAGGCGCAGGGAGTATCCGTGGCCACGACCATGGACATGGCCATTATCTGGGACTTGTTCACCAACGTTATCGAAGCCTCGCAGGTACTGGGCATTGATGCCGATTTTCGGGCCGAGCTGCTAGCCAAGCGCCAGCGGTTGTATCCCCCGCATATTGGCAGTAAAGAGCAGCTGCAGGAGTGGTACAAGGACTTTACCGAAACCGACCCACTGCACCGGCACGCCTCGCACCTGTTTGGCCTACACCCGGGGCGGCAGCTGTCGGCGGCGCGCACGCCGGACCTGTTTCAGGCGGCCCGCCGCTCGCTGGAGCTTCGTGGCGATGCGGGCACGGGGTGGAGCAAGGCCTGGAAAATAAACTGGTGGGCCCGCCTGCAAGATGGCGACCACGCCTACCGGCTCATCCGTCAGTTGCTCACATACGTCAGCGGCACGGGGTACGGGGGCTCCGGCGGCACCTACCCCAACCTTTTTGATGCGCACCCGCCGTTTCAGATTGACGGCAATTTTGCCGGTACGGCGGGTATGGCCGAAATGCTACTGCAAAGCCACTTAGGCGAAATTAACCTGCTACCAGCTTTGCCAAAGGCCTGGGCCACGGGCCATATCCAGGGCCTGAAGGCACGGGGTGGCTTTGAGGTAGCCATAGACTGGCAAAGCCACCAGCTGCGCACGGCCACTCTCACCTCACTGGCAGGTGGACGCTGCGTGGTGCGGGCCCCGCGGCCGTTCAGTATTCAGCAGGTGCCCGGCGAAGCCGTTCGGGACGCATTCGGCTATGTGCTCGCTTTTGAGTCGGTGAAGGGCCGCACTTATCACTTAACGACGCGGTAGCACCACCTTTTTCTAATACCTGGGAAGCCGTTGGGAAGCCTCACTGCTCACGCCGGTCTTGTCTCTTGAGTCAACTTCCGCATGGTGGGAGAGTCACCAGCTGCCTTCCGGCTACCACTACCTTTTTCGATGACTAGTACACGCTTCACAAAGCTGGCATTTCTGGGGTTACTGGCTCCCACCGCAGCTTTTGCACAGGCCCTACCCCCCGGCTCAGACTTAACAAATTTGCTGGCCGAGCGCCGCGTGCTCACGGCGCGCTATGCCGAGGCCAACGCCCAGCGCCACGGCCTACTGGGCCTCAGCAATAAACCTAGCAAGCAAGATTTGCAAGAGGTGGTAGACGCTCTGCAGGGCATTGTGGACAAGGACGAACAGATTGTGGCCGTACTCAACCAAACCACGCAGCAGGCCCAAACGACGGCCACCACGCTGCAAAACACCGGCCGCGACGACCGTAACCTCACAGCGCAACGCCTAAGCGAACTGCAAAACGAACTACAGAACCAACAGGAACGCTTGCGTCAAGCCACGACGCAGCAGCGCAGCCTACAAGCCGAGCTACGGGAAGCCCAGCAGGGCCGCACCGTGCGTGATGCGCTGCTGGCAGCTTTAGCCTTGGTGAGCGTGGGCCTATTTTTCTGGCGGCGGCGCTAGCGCGTTGCACGGCCTACCCCCCTATTTCAAACAAAAAAAGTCCTGGCCAAATAGCCAGGACTTTTCTTTTGTTGCTAGGCTTGTGAGCTTAGCAGGTGTTGGGCAACTTATTTCTTGCGGCGAACGGGCGCCTTCTTCTTAGCTGGAGCTTTTTTGGCTGAAGCCTTTGCAGGTGCAGTTTTCATCATCTCAGCTACCGTGGGGGCTGGGCCATACTTCACTTCGGCAGCGTTGGATTCGCCGGTGAGATAGGGGTCAAAGTCCACGCGGCGGTTCAGGGCCTGGCCAGCGGCCGTTTTGTTGTCGGCGATCGGCTTGGTTTCGCCGTAGCCGCGGGCCTCGATGCGGTCAGCAGGGATGCCTTTGCTCAGCATGTAGGTGCGGGCAGCAGCAGCACGGTCATAGCTCAACTTCAGGTTGTAGTCGTCGGCGCCTTTGCTGTCGGTGTGGCCAGCAATCGAGAGCGAGTAGTCGGGGTACTCGTTCAGAATCTGTACCATCTGCTGCAGCTTGGGGAACGAGCTAGACTTCAGGGTAGCCTTGTTGAAGTCGAAGTTGATGTACTTCGTGGCTTCGTTGAGGATTTTCTTCTGCTCAGCCTTAATCTCGGGGCAGCCTTTGTTGCTGGCGGGGCCGGCACGGTCGGGGCAGCGGTCCTGGAAGTCGGGCACACCGTCGCCGTCGCGGTCAAGCGGGCAACCGTTAGCGTCTACTTGGGTGCCAGCGGGGGTGTTGGGGCACTTGTCGAGGTTGTCGGGCACTTTGTCGCCGTCCGAGTCAAGTGGGCAGCCCGAAGCATCGACGCGCACGCCGGCCGGGGTGTTGGGGCACTTGTCGTCATTGTCAGCTACACCGTCGTTGTCCGCATCGGGGCAGCCTTGCAGGGCGGCGAGGCCTTTCACGTCGGGGCACTTGTCTTGGTAATCAGCTACGCCGTCGCCATCGGTGTCGATGGGGCAACCAGTTGCGTCCACTTTTACGCCGGCTGGGGTGCCGGGGCACTTATCCTTTTTGTCCGATACACCATCGCCGTCCTCATCCTTGGCTTTGCCCAAGTTGGCCCGTACACCAGCCGTAAACTGCAGGTAGCGGTCCTTCTTGTCCCAAAAAGTAGTAGCGTTGTTGTTTACCCCGTCCAAGCGAGCGTCGTCGGTTTGCAGATAAGCCTGCGTGACTTGCGCAAAGAAAACGGCCGACTCACCTAGGTGGAAGTCAAGGCCACCACCTACGTGGCCGCCAAAGGTGCCAAAGCGGGTGAAGCTGTTGGGGGCCGTTGGCGTGGCATAGCGGTTAGCCAACACCCACGAAAATTGCGGTTCTACCAACAAGTAGGGGTGCAGGAAGAACTCATCCTTAACCGGCAGCTTCAGCTTGAAGCCCAGGCCAGCCTGGTACATCTGCGCTTTGAAGCGCCGGGCGGTGCCTACACTGCCATCTTGGGGGTTACGTAGACGGGTGTAGTCCAAGTCTAGGCGCAGGTCGAGCCAACGGCCCACGTACTGCGTAATGTCAAGACCTCCACTGTAGGGCATGTTGTCCCATTTCCAGAAGTTGTTGCCGAGGTCGCCGCGGTACTGCGTAGCGTTGGCATGCAGGCCAATGGCCGTTTTGCGGTCTGCCGTTTGGGCATTTGCTTGTGAGGCGGTCAGCAATCCAACCCCAAATAGGGCTGCTTTGTAACAGATGTGTTTCATGAAATAGGGTGTTTTGAAGTATCTCTCCCTAGCTATGTATGGAGAAACAATAATGAGTAAAAGCGGAGTAAGAGGGTGTTTGGAACTATTTGATAGCTGCCGTTTACGCAGGAATTTGAGCCTTGTTGTCTAAACGTGGCAGTTTAGCGCCGACGCTGGCTCAGCGCTAGCGACAAACTATGCTCACTATCTGAACGATGCCGATAGCTATCTGACCTATTAAATTCAAGGGAAATAATAGCTGCTGCTGCTGCCATAGGGGTGTTACGAGAGCTTCTTCTGGACATGAGCAGCCGCCGCCAGCTACGCCCTATTTCGAAGAAATGGCTGTTAGCGACCCTACCCATTGCCGCCGAACTACCTAAGCCACCGAGCTTGCAGCGCTCACCCAAGACTATAATTATACGCTTACCGAAAAGCAGCTTATTCATGACCTCGCAAGCGAGCCCATATAGCAAGTACTTAGCGGCGCTGGCTTGGTTAGCCGTGACAATTTTAGGCACCATCACCAACTGGTATGGATCAGCTAACCAACGAATCGATGCTCCTGCACAAGCTAGACCTTAGAACTCCTGGCTATGTGTGCCAGCAAATCCTAATCTGGCTTAAGACCTATTTATAGAATAGGAATTGCCGTTTCTATAAAGTTGGCAGCATCACTCAACCCTACCCCTCTGTTAGCCAGGCATTGGCCATACCTTCGTCTACGAAGCGAGCAAACTGCACGGGGCTAGCGGGCATAGCGGCCTGGGCATCGGCAGGCAGGGTAGCCAAGTAGCCGGGCAGCACTAGAAAGCAGACGCGTAGCGGTTGGCTCAGTTCCTGCTGCACCTGGGGCAAGAAGTCGGTAGTCACCCATTCGGGACCGTTGAGGCTACGGTTGGTGCGGCGGCGCGAGTCGATAAGCCAGTAGCCACAGCGGTGCTGCAGCGCCGCCTGACGCAGAGCCGCGTAGCCGGCGTGCAGTTCCGCCTCCGTGACCGAGCGCAGCCAGCGGCCGGTGAGGTGGCCGAGGTCGGGCCGGTAGGCCACTTGCAGAAAGTCGGTGGAAAACGGCTCGGGCGACATAAGCTTTAAAGGCAGCCCTAGCTGAGCTACGGCCATGCTAAAACTACGCAGCAGCCCGCAAACAGCCAGGTCTACCCTATTCACTTAGTACTAGCTAGCCACTGGTTCGGTGGCTAGCCAGGAGTTAGCCGCGCCCTCGTCTACGAAGCGGGCAAACTGCACAGCAGCAGTGGGCACACAGTAGGCGTAGGCCTGGGGCAAACTGGCCAGGTAATCGGGCAGTACTAATAAACCCACGCACAGGGGCTCGCCTAGTGCTTGTTGCATCTGAGGCAAGTAGTGCCGCGTGACCCATTCGGTACGGTGGAGGTAGCGGCACACGCGGCGGCGGGCGTCAATCAGCCAATTGCCATAGGTATAATGTAGTGCGGCCTGACGTAGTGCATCGTAGCTGGCGTGCATTTCAGCCTCGGCTACCGTACAGAGCCAGCGGCCCATTAGTAGGTCTAGGTCGGTGCTGTATGCGATTTCCAAGAAGGGAGTAGAGAATAAATTTGCGCACATAGGCTTCATCAGACTAATTGCAGAATAAGCAGAGTGGGCACTAGCAAATCTATAACGACATAAAACGTCTTGGTTTTCATAGCTTTGTCCCAAATTCGCAACTAAAATGCTACTATCCGGGCTTTTACATCCTTTTTTGGCACGCTTACTCCCGTTCCAACACGGCCATACCATTAAATCTTAAAATACAACAAATCTTATAAGCATTGAGCATTTGGATGAGCACGCGGCACCAATTTAAAAGGCGAGTTCTGCTGATTAAGTGAGCTATGGGTTGTTTATAATAATATAATGAGCGCGCTAGGTAGCGCCTGCTTATGGTCACTACTCTTTTCTCATAGTTACTGGCCCCCATTTTAGTATTCGCTACTAGGGCCTTGTTTATCCGTCATGGCCCGGCACTCACTGCTGACGAGCCTACCCCCTTTGCTGAAGGGTAATCTACTAGTCAGAGCCCTCCAAACGCTGGCACTGCCATACTCCTCTTACCACCCCCAAGTACTAATTATAGATTGCTTAATGCACTCACCCAAATCAAATATAGCCGCCTAAATAATCATTATATAATACCATTTTATTCACCTTTTCACACATATCGCAACACCTTGGCGATGGCGCTACTAGCTGTTCTTATACAGAGCAGGCCGCAAAACTCTTAAGCAAGTATTTCATGACGAATGCGCAGATTTCTCTTTCAACGCACGTTTTTTTAACTTTCTATTGACAAGCGCCATAGCCCGCACACTATGCAGACGATACCCATTAGCTCCAAATATAACTTCCTATAAATTAGAAGTTTATCTCAAAATTTATGAAAGAACGAACAGTATCTTATAGGTATATTTAGAGTTGAGAGCGCGGTATTAGTTCGCAACGATTGGTACCAGGTAGCCAGAAATACCGTTGTGCTGGACGAGTATTTGCTAAGCAATCAGCATCATCTAACCTAACCCCATTATTCTTTTTTTTGTCCTATGTCGTCCACCTATCCTTTTAAAGTAGCTACTGCTAAGACGGACGCCGACTCGACTCGGCAATTTGTTATCCTGGCCGAAGTGAGTGGCCTTGATGATTACTATCAATTATTCGAAGACTATGGCTACGGCGGCGATGGCCTCTCGTGGCGCGAGCACATCGAAACCATTATCGAGGAGTTTCAGCCGGAACTGCTGGACCAGTTAGAGTTTGAGGAAGATGACGCTACGTTTGTGGCCTACGCCGAAAGCCCCGATGCGGTGCGCGACTTTATGGCCCTGGTGCTACCCTACTTTGGCGATTTGGGCAAGTTGAAGAAATATTTCGCTCAGGCTGACCCAGAGGATTTCTTCGCTTAGCGGCGCCTACCCCCTTTCGCTAGTTGATTCTGTTTGAGCGGGCGGCCAGGCAACTGCCTTCCTATGCCCATCGCTAGTCTTTTTCTATGGCCGAAACGTTTCCTCTCACTGTTCAACAGGTCGAGGGGATACACCTCGATATGCCCCATCGCCGCTACAGCATTTTGGTAGATGTGGGGCAGTACGAATATGCGGAATTGTTTGAAGAATACGGCTACTCAGGCAATGGCCCGTCGTGGGCAGAGTACATTCACGCCGTTTTAATAGCGCATGACCCCGTGCTACTCGACCACCTCGAAACTGACGAGGAAGGCGACACCTACCTCGCGTATGCCGCCAGCTCTGCGGCAGTGGACCGCTTCATGCAGGTGACACGCCCCCGCTGACCTGGAGCAGCTCATCACCTACTTCAAGCAAACCGAACTAACCGCCTTTTTGAATAGCCCTACCCCTCATTATTAGGATCACGGCTGGATAGTAGAAATAAGTAACTCTTCCGAAATTAACTAATTAGAAAAGCGCCCTATTGCTTACTGAGCAATTCGGTGCTTTCTCAGGAAATTATCACCTGTTGTTAACCCTGAGAAAGCTAGACTACTAATGGCAGTTTTGGGTAGATGCATGGAGAAGTATCCTTTTCGTGTGTCTCTAGAAGCTGGTGATGCGGCTCAGCTGCGGCACCAGAACCAAGCGGTTATCGGCTTACCTGGTCAATCTAGAGGTACATCGGCCCACACGGGGGCGTTGGCGAGTAGGCGGCAGAGCGGCCGTGTGTGCTAGTCAGGAAAGCGGATAGGACTTGCGTTTACGCGCATCATTAAGCAGCGTGAAGCTGGCGCGTGGGTTTGCGCTGCATCTTTGCCGGTGCTTTACCCTTGCCTATGAATCGTCGAGCTTTCGTGCGGGATGCGGGCCTGCTCGCTGCAAGTTCTTGTTGGCTCCTACCCCCCCTTTTGGCTGCCAGCGCACCTAGATTTCCAGTGGTACGCCCAGCAGCTGGTCAACGGCGTTTTCGCAGCCGCGCGGTAGACGCAGCCGTTAGCGAGTTTCAGCGCGAGGTGAAAGACCCTGAGTTGGGCTGGCTGTTTGGCAACTGCTTTCCCAATACGCTAGATACGACCGTGATACCCGGCACGCGCGCCGGCCGGCCCGATACCTATGTTATCACGGGCGACATCGATGCTATGTGGCTGCGCGATAGTTCGGCCCAGGTATGGCCTTACTTACCGCTCATTACCCAAGATGCGGCATTGCGCCAGCTAGTGGCGGGCGTCATCAACCGGCAGACGCAGTACATCTTAAGGGACCCCTACGCCAACGCTTTCTACAACGACCCTGCTAAAGTGAGCGAGTGGCACGCTGACCACACGGCCATGCAACCCGGCGTGCACGAGCGCAAGTGGGAAATCGACTCGCTTTGCTACCCCATCCGGCTGGCGTATAGCTACTGGAAAACCACTGGCGACACCCAGCCCTTCGATGCCGACTGGCGCCAAGCCATCGCCTTGGTGATAAAAACTTTCCGCGAGCAGCAGCGCAAATCCAGCGCTGGCCCTTACCACTTCCAACGCCAAACCCTGACCTCAGCCGACACCCAGGCGCTGGCCGGTTATGGCTACCCGGTACGGCCGTGCGGGCTCATTGCCTCAGCTTTCCGGCCCAGCGACGATGCCACGCTCCTCCCCTTTTTGGTGCCTAGCAATTTCTTTGCTGTGGCCAGCCTGCGGCAGGCCGCGCTCATGCTCTACGACGTGTACCACGAGCAGGCGGGCTACAACGAATTGATGGCTTTTGCTGACGAAATCGCGGTGGCCTTGCGGCAGCATGCCCTCATTACGCACCCCGAGTTTGGCTCTGTCTACGCCTACGAGGTCGATGGCTACGGCGGCCACACCCTTATGGATGATGCCAACGTACCCAGCCTGCTGGCCCTACCCTACCTCGGTGCGCTACCTCTCAACGAGCCTACTTACCAGAATACGCGCCGGCTAGCGCTTTCGGCCAGTAACCCCTTCTTTTTCAAAGGTTCGGCGGCCGAAGACATCGGTGGGCCGCACGTGGGCCTGGATATGATTTGGCCAATTAGTATCATCATGCGGGGCCTTACTAGCACCGATGATGCGGAAATTCAAGCTTGCGTGCAAGCGCTTAAATCCACCCACGCCGGCACTGGCTACATGCACGAGTCCTTTCACAAAGACGACCCCAAGCAGTACACCCGCGGTTGGTTTGCGTGGGCAAACACCCTATTTGGCGAGTTTTTGTGGAAGGTGTATAAAGAGCGGCCGGCGCTGCTAGGGTAGCGAACTACCTCCTGCTTACCACTCACTTTCTAGCACTCGTGCCGAATATAAAAACAGACGCCGTGGCCAATAGAATTAGTGGCGGCAGCTTAGTTTATCGGAATTACTTTATACCAATCAGATGGAGGAAGTTTGGGTATTTCACGGAGCCGGTAGCCGGTTTACTAGTGGCGTTTTTGCAACGCGAGCACAAGGCGAAGAATTTATTAATAGGTATCGACTAACGGGTACACTTACCAAATACCCAGTCGGAATAAGTGCCTATGATTGGTCCATTCAAGCGAAGCTATTTGAGCCAAAAAAGGCTGAGCATTGCGAAGCTGAATTTATTCAGCGCTATACCAGTGCCAGCCAGGAACATTATCATTACGACCCCAATGACCTAGGCTAATTTTCCACGCTGTTTATTTCGGTTCTCAGCCACTCATTTCCGCTTTCCGTTGTTACCGATTACAACGAAATCAATCCGCCTTATTTTGTCCGATACCGTTTCTCCCCACGCCGAGCCCTACGCCATTGAAAAGGAGCTACGCCGCGTGCAGGCCATGCTCAAGCTAGAGCAACAAGAAGATTTAGAGCAGTTTAAGCTTAAAAACGCCAAAGCCAGCATTCAGGAGCGCCAGCAGCGCGGGCTGACTTGGTACCCCGTCACGATTACGCAGGAAGACATTGGCTTTGGCGGTAAAGTCGTGATTGAGCTGGAGCGCCCGGCCGGGCAGCAGGGCCTGCACCTGTTTCAGGTGGGAAAAAATGCCTCCTTGTTTGGCAACATACCGGGGCGCTCGGCCACCGACCGGCCTACGCTCAGCGGCGTTATCACGAGCGTGCGCCGTAATAAGCTGCTGCTGGCCACCACGAAGGAGGACCTGCCCGACTGGGTGCACGAGGGCGGCAAGCTAGGCATAGACCTCACCTTCGATGAGGTGAGCTACCGCGAGATGGACTACGCGCTGGGCAAGGTAATGGGCGCCTACGGCGACCGCCTGGCCGACCTGCGCGACATCTTGCTCGGTGCCAAGCCCGCCCGCTTCCGCAACGAGAAAGCTGACGACTTATTCTACCCCAGCCCGCTCAATGAGAGCCAGCTAGCGGCCGTGCGCCACGTGCAAGCAGCTCAGGATGTGGCCATTATTCACGGCCCGCCCGGCACGGGCAAAACGACTACGCTGGTGCAGGCCATCCTGGAGACTATTCGGCGCGAGCGCCGCGTGCTGGTGTGTGCGCCCTCCAACACGGCGGTGGATTTGCTAACCGAGAAGCTGGCTGAGCGCGGCGTTAATGTGATTCGGATGGGCAACCCGAGCCGCGTGTCGGACCTGCTGCTCGAGCACACGCTCGATGCGCAAGTGATGGCCCACAAGCGCTACGGCGAGTTGCGCGCCATGCGCCAAACTGCTGAGCAGTACCGCGAAGAAGCCAGCAAGCACACCCGCACCTTTGGCTGGGAAGAGCGTGAGCAGCGCCGCCACCTAAAGGAGGAGGCGCGGGCGCTGCACCAGGAGGCCGACGGGCTAGAGCGCTACATCACAGAGGACTTACTCGAACAGGTTCAGGTAATTACCTGCACGCTGGTGGGAGCTTCTAACCGCAATATCCGCCACCTCACCTACGAAACTGTCTTCATCGACGAGGCTGCCCAGGCCCTGGAGCCAGGCTGCTGGATTCCGATTGCCAAGGCCCAGCGCGTGGTGCTGGCCGGCGACCACCAGCAGCTACCGCCCACTGTGAAAAGCGAAAAAGCCGCCAAAGAAGGCCTGCGCGAAACGCTGTTCGAAAAGTGCATCAAGCGCCAGCCCGAGGCTAGCCGGATGCTGACGGTGCAGTACCGGATGCACGAGCAGATTATGGAGTTCAGCTCGGAGCAGTTTTACGACGGTCGCCTCACGGCCGCGCCCACTGTGGCGCACGTGGGCCTGGAGGCCTACGATTTGCGCTTTGCTCCCGATCTGCCGGTGGAGTTTTTAGACACGGCAGGCTTCGGCTTTCTGGAAATCACCATCCCCGAAAGCCGCTCTACGGCCAACCCCGAGGAAGCAGACTTGCTGCTCAAACGGCTGGCCCAACTGCTGGAGCCCTACGACGCAGCCGACCACGAGGGCGACCCGCTCAGCATTGGCGTGATTGCGCCCTACCGTGCCCAAATCAACTATTTGAAGGATGCGGTGGAGGAAAACGACGAGCTCAGCGGCCTCATGCTGCACCGCCAATTGAGCGTGGGCACCGTCGATTCATTTCAAGGGCAGGAGCGCGACATTATCGCTATTTCCCTGACGCGTAGCAACTCGCACGGCGAAATAGGCTTCTTGTCTGACATTCGGCGTATGAACGTGGGCATGACGCGGGCCCGCAAAAAGCTGCTGCTCGTGGGCGACTCGTCTACGCTGGGCTCGCACCCATTCTACAAGGCTTTCTTGGAATACGTGGAGCGCGTGGGCGGCTACCGCACCGCCTGGGAGTTGCAAGATTAGAACTTTACCCCACATAGGGGGGTAGGAAAAGGTCGTTGATGTGCCGCTTTGAGTGGCGCGTCAACGACCTTTTCTTTTTACTCCATGCCCACCAATTTCACCAACGCGCACCTTGTGCTTGCGTCGGCCAAGCCGTCTGTGGCGCAAGTTTCGTCCTACCCCCTCGCGGAGTTTAAAGAATGCCCACTGCTTAAGTAAATTCAGCTTGGCTGGACACCTATCGCAACCCGCGCTGGTAGCTGCCACTACCGTCGAACCCGTGCAGCAGTTGAGTGCCTAGCTCGCTAGGCGCTTCACTTTGGGGCGGTAAGGGCGTTGGGGTTATCCTTTTGGCCGCAGCAGTATTGTGAGCATGTTGCGGCTGCCCTGGCTAGCGCACAAACCACTACCCGCGAGGGAAACTGAGATAGGCTGCAGGCGTTTATTTGGTTTTCAGCTAGATGTGCTACTTTGGTCTATAACTAAGCTGGCAACATAATGGTGGGCTAGAAACCGCGAGGGACAGCTTTTTTTGATGGGTTACTAGCTCTTCCTTGGTAAAGGAGGGGAGTTGATTGTCAGGGCATAGTTCGGCTTATTTCCTTCAGCGCTATGATTTTTAAGAAAAGCTTAAGCTAACCCTAGCGCTTAAACGCCGTTGGAATAGACCTATTTCCTAGACACCTTTTCCAATGAGTGATAAACCAGTAGCCAAGCAAACCCACGAAGACGTGGTGGGCAACCCCAAGACCGATGAGATGGCGATGAACCGCGAAGACGGTTACGGCACGTTTCTGACCACCAACCAGGGTTTGCGCGTCAACGACGACCAGAACCAGCTTAAGGCTGGCGAGCGTGGCCCTACCCTACTTGAAGACTTCATCTACCGCGAGAAGATGACGCACTTCGACCACGAGCGCATTCCGGAGCGCGTGGTGCACGCCCGCGGCGTAGCCGCCCACGGCTACTTCGAGGCCTACAACGACAACGCCAACCTGAGCCGCGCCGCGTTCTTGCAGCCCGGTGCCGTAACACCCGTGTTCACCCGCTTCTCGACGGTAGCCGGCTCGAAAGGCTCTTCCGACATGGCGCGCGATGTGCGTGGCTTTTCCGTAAAGTTCTACACCGAAGAAGGCGTTTACGATTTGGTAGGCAATAACATCCCGGTATTTTTCATTCAGGATGCCATCAAATTTCCCGACTTCATTCACGCCGTGAAGCCGGAGCCGCACAACGAGATTCCGCAGGCCGCCTCGGCCCACGACACGTTCTACGACTTCATCTCGATTAACCCCGAAACTACGCACATGCTGCTGTGGGTGATGAGCGACCGCGCCCTACCGCGCAGCTTGCGCATGATGGAAGGCTTTGGGGTGCATACCTTCCGGCTGGTGAATGCCGAGGGCAAAGCGCGCTTCGTGAAGTTTCACTGGAAGCCGCTGCTCGGTACGCACTCGGTGGCCTGGGAGGAGGCCCAGCAGATTTCGGGCAAAGACCCCGACTTTCACCGCCGCGACTTGTGGAACAACATTGAGGGCGGCAACTACCCCGAGTGGGAGTTGGGCGTGCAGGTGATAGAGGAGGAAGACGAGCGCAAGTTTGACTTCGACATTCTCGACTCGACCAAGCTCATTCCGGAGGAGCAGGTGCCCGTTATCAAACTGGGCAAAATGGTACTCAACCGCAACGTAGACAACTACTTTGCTGAGACTGAGCAGGTAGCGTTCTGCCTGAGCCACATCGTGCCGGGCATCGATTTCTCGAACGACCCGCTGCTGCAAGGCCGTCTGTTTTCGTACCTCGACACCCAGCTCAAGCGTTTGGGCGGGCCAAACTTCCACGAGATTCCGATTAACCGCTCGCTCGCTCCCATTCACAATGGGCAGCGCGATGGCCACATGCGCCAAACCATCAACAAGGGCAACGTAGCCTACGGCGTAAACAAGCTGAACGACGGCTACCCCAAGCAGGCCAAGGCCAGCGAAGGCGGTTTTGTATCGACCTACGAGCGGGTAGAAGGCCACAAAATCCGCTTGCGCAGCAAGAGTTTTGTAGACCACTACAGCCAGGCGCGCTTGTTCTGGAACAGCCAGACTGCGGCTGAGAAGATGCACATTGTGAAAGCTCTGCGCTTTGAGCTGAGCCAGGTTCAGCACCTTGAATTGAGAGAGCGCACCATTTTGCAGCTTGCCCAAGTCGACCACGACCTGGCCAGCCGGGTAGCCGAAGGCCTTGGCATGACTGTGCCTTCAGCAGATGGTGTGCAGTTGAACCTAGCGGTGCCCGCCGATGGCGACGTGGCCCACTACCAGTCGGGCCCGGTGAAAAATGCCGATGCTAGCTCGGCTGCCCTGAGCATAGCGGCCGACAGCCCCATCAACGCGGGTAAAGGCAGCATCAAAACCCGTCAGATTGCCATCTTGGCTACCGATGGCGCCGACGTGGCAGCCATTAGCGAGCTGATGAAGACACTGATGGAGCAAGGTGCCCAGACGGCCATCGTGGCGACCCACGGCGGCACGCTGAAAGGCAAGGACGGCCAGGAAATCCTGATTAACTGGACGTTCCAGTCCACGGCTTCGGTGCTGTTTGATGCCGTGTATGTAGCCGGCGGCGCAGGCAGCGTGCAAAAGCTGACTCAGGACGCCGACGCCGTGCGCTTCGTAAACGAGGCTTTCCGCCACTGCAAGCCTATCGCGGCCTCGGCCGAAGGCGTAGAGTTGTTAAAAGCGGCCTCTTATCCCGGTGCTACCGACATCCTCGGGGCCGATGGCGTAGTGACCAGCACCGACACGAAAGTGGCTAGCCTGGCTCAAAACTTCATTAAGGCCATTGCTTACCACCGCTTCTGGAGCCGCGAGCTGAAGGCTATGCCCGCTTAAGCAGCCACGAGCTAGATAACCTGATTCCCCCGTCGCACGTTGGTTGAGGCGGGGGAATTTTCTTTTTATTTTCCGTAAAATGGTGGCAAAACCAGCCGGGCGACGGTCCAACTCCCTAGGTCGCTGCGGGCCTACCCCTACCTTTGCCGCCGAACATCAACCCACCCAACCATGGCCACTATCTCGCCAAACTCTGTCGTTACCCTGACCTACGACCTCTCCGTAACGGACGAAAACCAGCAAAAAGTATTAGTAGAGCAAGCTGAGGCTGATGAGCCGATGGTGTTCCTATTTGGCCACAGCGGCCTGCCCGAAGAATTTGAAAGCCAACTAGATGGCAAAAACACGGGCGACACGTTCAGCTTCTCGCTTACGCCTGAGCAAGCCTACGGCGACTACGACGACCAGGCGGTGGTAGAGATTCCGAAGCAGGTATTTGAAATTGATGGCCAAATCGACGACCAAATGCTACAGGTGGGCAACTACCTACCCATGGCCGACAACGATGGTAACCACATGCAAGCCAAAGTAGTCGAAATCGGTGACGAGCAGGTGACCATGGACTTTAACCACCCCCTGGCCGGCATGGTCATGCACTTCGACGGCAAAGTGGTGGAAGTGCGCCCCGCTACCGCTGAGGAGCTCAGCCATGGCCACGCCCACGGCGAAGGCGGCCACCAGCACTAAGTAGGCACGTTCCTGATTTAGCCGACGCTACCAAACGGGCGCAGCTTGCTTACGGGCAGGTTGTGCCCGTTTTGCGTGGTGCCCTACCCCTGCTCGCCGGGTCAAGTTTAGTTGGCGCCGCGCTGCGCCGCTACGTAGGCCACCAGCTGCGGGAAGAATTCCAGGAAATCGGCTTCGTAGGTGGCATAGTGGCGCACGAGTTCCGCCGGGGCTTGGTCCATGCCCGAGCCGGGGCTGGCGCGGCGGCTCAGGCCGAGTAGGGCGCTCTCGATGCCCTCGATAGCGGCGTAGTGCAGCAGCCAGTTGTGCTGTACCAGGTGCGAAAAAAAGCGCTGCACGGCGGCCGGAAACTCGGCCTGCTGGCTAGCTAGCAGTGCATACACGCGCTGCGTGAAGCCGGCCAGGTCTTCGCCCGCCAGCTGGGCAAAGTGGCGCGCCAGAAAGTGGTCCATGAACACATCGGCCACCACGCCGGCATATTTGCCGGCGCCGGCTGCGCGCAGGCGGGCCGTGCTACGGCGCACCACGGGGTGCTGGTCGGTATAGGTGTCGATGGCCCGGTGTGCCCGAATGCCAGCCTGCACGGCAGCCGAGTAACGCTCGAATTGGCGGCCGGGCACCGAGTCGGCAATGAACTGGCCCACGAGTTGGCCCAGGTAGTCGGGCGCGGTGGCCGGGCCGGCGAGGTAAAGGTGAGCCAGAAAATTCATGCGAAAGGGGCTAAAAGGGGCTAGGGCCGCCGCCCACTTCTCCTAACCGGAAAACCAGATGCGGGTTCGGCCGTAAGCTAGAGCATAGAGACCGCCAGCCGGTCTCCACCTATTTTTCCTTACCAGTTCCTTTCCCATGTCTGATACGAAAACTCCGGTCACCCAAGACCTCAGCAAGCTTATTGAAAAAATTAAGGATGTGCACATTGCGATGCTCACCACCTTCGACGAGGAGCACAAGCTGCACAGCCGCCCAATGGGCACCATTAAGCCCGGCACCGATGGGTCGCTGTACTTCTTCACCGATAAAGACTCGGCCAAGGTATACGAGGTAAAAGAAGATAACCAAGTAAACCTGAGCTACTCTAACCCCAGCGACAACGTGTACGTGTCGGTATCGGGTTCAGCCAGCGCCTACCGCGACGAAGCCCAAATAGCTGAGCTGTGGAGCGAAGACATGAAGGCTTGGTTTCCGAAAGGAAAGGAAGACCCAAACATTATGATTCTTAAAGTAACCATCGAAAAAGGTGAGTACTGGGATTCGCCGAGCGGCGTATTGTCGCGCGCCTATGCTTACCTCCGCGCCGTGACCACGGGCGAGGGCAGCAAGTCGGACGACGTAAACGAGCACGCTCAGGTGAAGCTCTAAGTTGAGAACCAGGAGTTGCAGAGCGCGTCGTCAGCAATTCCTGGCTTTTAACTCATCATGCATAACTCAAAAAAGGCCGGACGTAACTCCGGCCTTTTTTTGCGCCCGTTTGTTTGCTTGTCTCATGCTGACTACTCTTACCATCTTCACGCTGCAACCCGGCGCCAACGTAGCCCGCTGGGCGCTGGCCCAAATGGCGACGGCCCCGCCCCAGCTGCGCCGGGTGGCGGGCCTGCGCTTTTTTCAGCTGCTGGGCAGCGGGGCCGACAATGGCTTTGGCTTTTGGCCCAACCTGCAACGCTACGGCTTGCTGGCTACCTGGGCGCGGGCCGAAGACGCGGCGGCCTTCTTCGCCAGCCACCCCGTGTGGGCCGCCTACACTCAGCGCAGCCGCGAAACCTGGACTGCCGAGCTGGCCCCACTACAGGCTCACGGCGCCTGGAACGGCACCAATCCTTTTGCCGAATCTTTGGTCGCGCCGGGGGGGTAGGGCCGGTGGCGGTGCTCACGCGCGCTAGCATCCGGCTGCGACGGGCGCCACGCTTTTGGCGGTATGTAGAGCCCACGAGCCGGGCGCTGGCCGGCACGCCCGGGCTGCGGCTAGCCATTGGGCTAGGTGAATTGCCGCTGGTGCGGCAGGCCACGTTCAGCGTGTGGGAGTCGGTGGCAGCCATGCAGCAGTATGCCTACCGCGACGCCCGGCACCGCGAAGTCATCCAGCTCACGCGCCGTGAAGGCTGGTATTCGGAAGAGTTATTTGCCCGCTTTCAGATTGTGAACAGCACCGGCACCGTGGATGGAAGTGACCCGCTGGCAGGGGGGTAGGGCCTTGCCGCCGCGCTAGCCCTGAGCCGTGGGCCGCACAGTGATGTCACCCACATCGACATCGGCTGGCTGCCCAATGGCAAACGCGATAGCCTCGGCAATGGCCGCTGGGGCAATGGCCAGCTTGTCGCGCGTGGCCAGCACCTGGGCCTTCACCAGCGGGTTGGTCATGGAGTCGGCAAAATCGGTGTGAACGAAGCCCGGCGACACCACCGTCACCCGCAGTTTATCGCCGGCTTCCTGGCGCAGTCCTTCCGAAATGGTGCGCACTGCATTTTTGGTGCCCGCATATACGGCCTGCATCGGCACTATTTTGAGGCCAGCCGTCGAGACTACGTTGACGAAATGCCCCGCGCCCTGCTGGCGAAAGATGGGCAACGCGGCGGCAATCCCATAGAGAACCCCCTTGATATTGACGTCAATCATCTCCTCCCAATCCTCTACGCGCAGCTCGTCGAGCAGCGAAATGGGCCCAATACCGGCGTTATTTACCAGCACATCGAGCTGGCCAAACCGTTCGACGGCGAGCTGCACGAGGCCAGCTACGTCGGCGCGCCGCTTTACATCGGTGCCGAGGTAGGCCACTTCCCCGCCCGCCGCCGCGATGCGGCTTGCCAGCGCTTCGAGGCGCTCGACGCGCCGAGCGCCTAGCACCACCTTGGCCCCGCCCGCGGCCAGGCGTAGCGCCGTAGCCGCCCCAATGCCACTACTTGCGCCCGTAATGGCCACTACTTTTCCTGCTAGCTCGGTCTGCATATTGCTTTGCGTCGTGGGTAATTAACGACACCACAAAGGTGGCCGCCACCGTCAGGCGAAAAGTATGCGAATCAATCCGAAACGTATGAAATACCCTGCGGCTGCCGGCGGTAGCGGGCGGGCGACTGGCCCGTGTGCTTTTTGAAGAAAAGCTGAAAATTGGGTGCGTGCTCGAAACCCAGGCAATAGCCAATCTGCGCAATGCTCCAGTTGCTGTGCCGCAGCAGGGCCTGCGCTTCGGCCACTACCTTGGCCGCGATGTGCGCGGTAGTGGTTTGGCCAGTGGTCGCCTTCAGCGCCTTGTTTAGGTGATTGGGATGCACTGCCAGCTGCCGGGCAAATTCGTTGGCATTCTTGAGGGGTAGGGCGTGGTGAGGAGATGCCAGCGGAAACTGCCGGCCCAGCAAGTCCAAAAACGACGCGCTCAAGCGAGTGGCTGCGGTAGCCAGCGGGTGGGCCGGGGCGTCGGGCAGCAGCCTTAGCGACTCGTGCAGGAGCAGCTGCACGTACGTTCGCAGCAAGTCATGCCGATGGGCATAAGCTGATTGCCTCTCTATCAGCAACTGCTCAAAAATGACTTGCAACCGGCCTACTACCTCTGGGGGCGGAAACAGCACGGGGGTGCCACCCGCCCAAAACAGGGGCGACTCGGCCAGGCTACCCGTGCGTAGCGGTCGAATAAACTCCTCCGTAAATAAGCAGGCAAAGCCCGTTTCGCGGCCCGCCGTACGCTCCCACGCATACGGAATTAGGGGGTTGGCAAAGATCAGGGCACTGGCTCGTATCTCCACGCGCTCATCGGCATAGGATAGGCTACCCTGCGCCCCGCACAGCAGCTTTATCTTATAGAAATCTCGCCGAATGTGCGGGAAAGCTTGAGGAGCAGCCACATCCTCGATGCGGTACACCGCGACTTGTCCGGCATCGGGTAGCGCACGGTCGTAGCGTTGCGAATATTCGGCAATAGTTTCGGGCTTCTGCATTCTGCAAGATATGCCAATCAATTTTGGCTTATGGAGGGAGGGGCTAGTAGGCAAGCCTAGCTTTCGCCTACTAGCCCCTCCCTACTTTCCCTCCTCATGCTCGCTACCCAGCTGCAAGCGGTACTGGCTGGCCACCCAGGCGGCGGCCGTAGCGGGCGCCGCTGCGCCCGCCACCACGCGCACGGAGCGGCTCACCCGCACCAAGTCGGTGGCCGGGCCGGGGTAGAGGGTGAAGCCAGAACCGGGCGGCTGGCTGGCAGCATCTTGCCAATACACATTGTGCCCTGCCCCACCGTAGAGGTGTACGCCGAAGCCAGGCGCCAGCCGCCCGCGCAGCGTAAACACATCCCTACCCCCTAGCCCATAGATAGAAAGCCGCGTGGTGCGGCGCACATCGTAGCGCTGCTCGCCCAGCAGGCTGTCGGGCCGCGCCGAGCGGCGGGCAAATACGCGCAGGCGCAGGTGGCCCGGTCCTAGACCGGTAAGCTCGAAGTGCTCGGCGGCGTCGGTGCCGGTGACCACGGCTGCCTCTTGCAGCACCTGGTAGTAGCGGCGGGCCACGGCGGGCAGCGCGTCGCGCCGGGCGCGCAGGGCGGGCAGCAGCTCGCGGGCCAGGGCAGCGCGCACCTCGGCCGGCACGGTTTGCAGGGCCTGGGCCAGCACGGCATCGGGCAGGCGGCGGCGCAGCGAGTCGGCTTCGGCCTCGAAGGCGGCCTCGGGCAGCAGGGCTAGGGCAGTATGGTCGAGGGCGCGGGCGGTGGTGGTAAGCGGGCCCACATCGGCGGGCACTAGGCGGGGGTTGAAGGTTTGGTAACGGGGCCGCACCCAGGAGATAAGGCGCGTCAGCCAGCCATCATCGAAGCGAAAAAACGCCTGGTCACGGTCGCGCGGAATGGCCCGAAACTCGGTACCGCCCGCCCCCGGAAACTCGGCCCAGCGCCACTGGTCGGCGCGGCGGCTCCAGTCGCCCACGAGCAAGTCGAGTAGTCGCGCCCGCAAAAAAGCGCGGGGCGCCAGGTGTGCCGCCGGGCGGCGCAGCACCTGCGTCAGCATCGTGTCGGAGCCCACTACCCGCCCCGCGCCGCCAAAATTAACGGCGTGGCTTTGGTCGTGGCTAGGCCGCTCTTCGAGCAGGTACAGCGCAGGCTGAAACCGGCCGCGCCACGCGCCCAGCGCTGCATCGGGCAGCAGGTACACCAGGCGCGGATTGGTGTGAAACACGCCAGCGGCGCGGGCTAGGTGGGCGGCCACGTAGGCGCCGTAGGGTGGCGCGGCGCAGGTTTGGTCGTGCAGCACGGGACCAAACCTGCGGTCGAGCCAGTGGTGCGCCAAGCTGCGGCGCAGGTCCTTATCAACTGAACGCAGCACAAACTCGCGGCCGTCGGGCGAGCGCAGGCGGAGGGAGTTGGTTTGAAAGCTGCCGCCTGCCCCCGTGGGCACCAGCCCCGCCTGGCCCAGCCGCAACACAGGCGCCGTGACGGGAGCCGCCCACAGCAGGCGGTAGTGGCGGCCCCACAGGTGCTGCCACCACCAGCCACGCCGGGCGTAGTGCGCCCCGGCCGCCACGCGCACGCTGCCCGAATCGGCGCTAAACACCGGGCCGGCCTCACCAGGCGCGGGCGCAGTTGGCTCGGCGCAGCTACTCAGCAGCAAGCCCAGGGCCGCCACCAGCATCCATTTCGTAGCCGCGGGCCCCTGGGCGGCGGCTGGCGCCGATACCCCGAAAGCAGCCGCTGGCGGCCTTTCTTCTGAATAGAACATACCCTAAATCGGCTGCCGCCGCGGCCGTATAGCGCAGGGCCGGCCCGCGGGGTTGCCCGCGTCGGCCCTCTAAAAAAGGACTTATCCTTTCCTGTTGAGCTACGTTAGAAGTCCTGAATTGGCTTTTACCGCCCTGCACCCGTTACCCCGGCTCGTCTTGCGCACTTTTACCTTCCTAGTATTATCCAGCGGCTTGGTGCTGGGCTTGAGCGCGGGCTGTGCCCGGCGCCATTTTTTTCAGCCCGATGCGCGGTTGCCGACGGCTAGCCAGGGCCCTACCCCCCCCGCCGCCGACAGTGTAGTGGCTACCGCCGGCCGCCACTACAACCGCCACAGCGGGCCATACAAGGTGTTGATGGGGCCACACCACCGGGCAGTATGGGCAGCCCCGGTGCGCGTGCCGATACTGCGCCTGGCTACGGCGGTGCCGGCAGCGGGGCCACTTATAGCTACCAAGCTCGGGGGTGGCTTTCAGAGCACTACCCTGACGCTGAAAGCCGCTGATGGCCAGCTTTTCGTCATTCGCTCCTTAGATAAAGACCCAGCCAAAATTCTACCTAAGCGGTATCAGCGGACGTTTTTGGCTAATGTTTTGCGCGATGGCACTTCGGCCGGCAACCCTTACGGGGCGCTGGTAGTGTCGCCGCTGGCTCAAAAGCTGGGCGTGCCGCACACGCAACCGCGCATCTTTTATGTGCCATTGGAGGCCGATAACCTGGGCTCGGCCGAGGCCAACGAGCGCCTGCGCGGCCGGCTGGTGCTGCTAGAAGAGAAGTACAGCGGCGAGGTAGTGAGTTCGCCGCTCGTGCCCGAGGCCCAGAAATTCATCGACGACGAGGACATGCGCAAGCACCTCTACGCCGACCCGCGCAACCGACCCGACCAGCCGGCGCTGCTGCGCGCTCGCCTGCTCGATGTGCTGGTGGGCGACTGGGACCGCCACTCGGGCCAGTGGCAGTGGGGCGAGGTGCCCAACCCGCAGCGGCCCGGCGGCCGGGTGTTTGTGGCGGTGCCCAAAGACCGCGACCAGGTTTTCTTCCGCATGTCGGACGGGGTAGTGCCGTGGCTGATGACGCGTAAGTTTTCGGTGCGCCACCTCGTCACGTTCAAGCGCGAGTTTCACGACCTGCCGGCCCTCACCGGGCAGGGCCGCTACGTAGACCAGCGTGGCCTGAACGCGCTGACCCGGCGCGACTTCCAAGAAGCCGGCCGCTATGTGCAGGCCCAACTGCCCGACTCGGTGCTGGCCCGTGCCGTGCGGCAGCTGCCGCCCGCCGTGTATGCCCTCGAAGGCCCTACCCTGCTGCTAAACCTACAAGCCCGGCGCGATGCCCTGCCCGGCGTGGCCGAACGCTACTACGAGCTGAAGGCCGAGCGCCCCGTGGTGGCCGGCACCGAGCTGCCCGACCACTTTGCAGTGGCTCGCACCCCTGACTCGACTATTGTGCGCGTGTACAACCACACGCTGGGGGCTGACTCGCTCTTTTACCAACGCACGTTTTACACCCGCGAAACCAAGCGCCTGACGCTCGAAGGCCTAGGCAGCAACGATTCTTTCGACCTAACTGGCCACGGCCTCAGAATCGTCATTCACGCCGGCGCAGGCCAGGATGTGCTGCGCACGACCTCGCACCGCCGCCTTCGCTTCGAGCCCGAGTCGAACGGCACCCTCAACACGCCTGCGCCTACCAAGAAGAAAGAACGCTTCGACAACTACGACCGGCTGACGGACGAGTAGATCTCAATCATCAATTATCATCGTTCTGATGCGCTGTCCAGAACGATGATAATTGATGATTGAATCACATTTCGGCCAGCATTTCCAGCACCAAGTGCTCAGTGGGCGAAAGGGCGTCCTGGTCCTGGGGGTCGGCGTCGTGGCGGCGCAGGTATTCGATGAGGCGGCCCGACTTGAACAGCTCCGTCACCTGCGGGTGGATGTAGTATTTGGAGCACACCGTGGGCGTGTTGCCTAGGTTGCTAGCCACTTCTTTGGTAGCCTGCCTAATGGCTTTTTCGGGGGCCAGCTCCGCGTTAGCGTTCAGCACTTTTTCAAGGCATTCGACCATTTTTACGGTGCCGCCCCAGGTGCGAAAGTCTTTGGCCGACAGCGCGATGCCCGTGTGCTGGTGCAGGTAGTCGTTTACATGGCCCGACTCCAGCGGATGGCGCTGGCCATCGGCCCCGTAAAACTGAAACAGGTGCTGGCCCGGAATGTCCTTGCACTTGCGCACCAGCTGCGCCAGCTTGCGGTCGTGGATGGTCACGTCGTGCGCTACCCCCTTCTTGCCCACGAAAGAAAAGCGCACGTCGTCTTTCTTAATTTCGACGTGGTCGTCGAGTAGCGTGGTGAGGCCGTAGCTTTTGTTTTTCTTGGCGTATTCCTCGTTGCCGATGCGGATAAACGACTGGTCCATGAGCGTGAGCACCAGCGCCACCACTTTGTCGCGGTCCAGGCCAGGGCGGGCCAGGTCGCGGCGCAGCTGGCCGCGCAGCTCGCCCAGCTTTTGGCCAAATGCTAGCAGCCGCGAAAACTTGGTGAGCGAGCGGGCCGCATCCCAGGCCGGGTGGTAGCGGTACTGCTTGCGGCCGGCCACGTCGTGGCCCGTCACCTGCAAGTGAAAACTAGGGTTGGGCGCAATCCAAACGTCCGTCCAGGCCGGCGGAATCACGAAGCTGTGGATGCGGGCCAGCGTTTTCTCGTCGGCTATCTGCTCCCCTTTGGCGTTGAAATACAAGAACTCGTCCTGGCCGTGGGCTTCGCGGCGCAGGCCGGGGCCCGCGTCGGTGGCGTAGCGCAGGCCCGCGAGCTCGGCCTGCCGGGCGGGGTCTTTGTAGAGCTCATGGGCGGCTAGCTCGTGCAGGGGGGGTAGGCTTTTTTTGCGGGTCTTGGGGCGGGGTAGGGCGTGGGCGGCAGACATTGCAGTGGAGCTTAAAGCCGGATTCTACGCAAAAGCCGCGCGAACGGCGATGCCGCCCAAACCGCCGGCTGGCCGTAGGTTTGCCGGATGGATATAGCGCAGTGGCTAGCAGATGGGTGGGAATGGGTCGATGCAACCATCACGCGGGCAGCGGCGCGGCTGGGGCGCCTGCGCCCACTGCACCTCGACGTGTACCGCAGCTATGGTACGCCGCACCGCTTTTATGTGAAAGGCCGCCTGCTGGCCGACCGCGGCCTCACGCCCCAAACCGACGCCGACTCGCCGTGGCGCAACTTCCAGGCCATGTACCGCCGCTTTAATAGCCGCGAAATAACCGGGGCGGAAGTGGTTATCTCCCTACCCCAGCACCTAGACCTGCCCGTGACCACCGGCCCCACCGGCTACTTCACCCTGCGCCTCGACCCGCCCGCCCTGCCGCCGCCGGTCGCGTACCTATGGTACCCGGTGCCGGTACGGCTTACCAAGCTGCCCACCCGCTTTCGGGGCCTGCTGGGCAAGGTAGAGGGCACGGCGCAGGTGCTTATTCCGCCGCCCACGGCCGAGTTCGGGGTAATTTCGGACCTCGACGATACCGTGATTGTGACCAAGGCCACGCACATTTTGCGGATGCTGCGCACGGTACTGCTGCGCAATGCCTACTCGCACGAGACGCTGGCCGGCGTGGCAGCGTTTTACCAGGCGCTGCTGCATGGCCTTAGCGGCCGACCCGACAACCCGTTTTTCTACGTCAGCTCTTCGCCCTGGAACCTGTACGATGTGCTCGACGACTTTCTGCGCCTGCAGGGCGTGCCACCCGGCCCGCTGCTGCTGCGCGAAACCCTACTCGGCCGCACGCCTGGCTCGGAGGGCAAGCCCACAGCCGCCTCGCCCCACCACGGCCACAAGCTCAAGGAAATCAACCAGATACTTGACACCTATCCCGACCTTACGTTTATCTTGCTCGGCGACAGTGGGCAGCTAGACCCCGACATCTACGCCGAGGTGGTGCGCACGCATCCGGGGCGCATCCGGGCGGTGTACATCCGCGATGTGGGCGTGCCGAGCCGTGCTACCCGCGTGGGGCCCATTGCCGACGCGCTACGCCGCGACACGGGCGTGGAGCTGCTGCTGGTGCCCGATTACCTGGCCGCTGCTACCCATGCCGCTGCCCACGGCTTCATCACGGCCGAGGGCCTGGCCACGGTGCGAGCCCAGCACGGCTAACCTTACTTTTGACTTGTGGCACACGCTATCCAAACTCTCCTACCCTCCTGGCGCACGGCCTTGCGCGTGGTGCTGCAAAGCGTGGCGGCGCTCTTTCTGCTGACTGTGGCCTGGGTGCTGCTCTACCGCTGGCTGGCGCCGCCCGCCACCTGGCTCATGCTCGACCGCCGCGCCCACGCGCCGGTGGGCCTGGGGTACTATGGCATTCAGGCCGACCCACGCCACGTGCGCTACGATTTCCGGTCCTTAGACGAGGTGGCGCCCAGCGTGCCCCTGGCTATGGTAGCGGCCGAAGACCAGCGCTTTCTCATCCACCACGGCTTCGATGTGGATGGCATGTGGAAAGCCGCCCAGTACAACTGGCATCGCGCCGAGGGCAAGCCTGTGCGCGGGGGCTCCACTATTTCGCAGCAGGTGGCCAAAAACGTGTTTCTCTGGCAAGGCCGCTCCTATGTGCGCAAAGGCGCCGAGGCCTACTTCACGGTGCTCATCGAGCTACTATGGAGCAAGCGCCGCATCATGGAAATGTACTTGAGCGTGGCCGAAATGGGCGACTGCACTTTTGGCGTGGAAGCCGCCAGCCAGCGATATTTCCATAAGTCGGCCCGCAACCTAAGCGCCCCCGAGGCCGCGCTGCTGGCCGGGGTGCTGCCCAATCCGTTGCGTTTTCGGGCTGGCCAGCCGGGGCCGCAGGCGCGTGCTAAGCAGCTGCGCGTGCTGCGCCACATGCGGGCGCTGGGCGGCACCGCCTACGTAGCTACCTTGCTGAATCGCTAGGACTTGACCTCGCCCTGCAAACCTACTTTTTCGCTATGCTGCTTACCCTTGCCCTTAGCTGCGCGCTTGCCAGCCCGCCTACCCCCCGCCAGGCCATTGCCCAGGTGCTGACTACCCAAGCTGCCGCCTGGAACCGGGGCGATATTACGAGCTTCATGGCCGGCTACTGGCACTCCGATTCGCTGGTGTTTATCGGCAAAAATGGCCCTACCTACGGCTGGCAGCCTACCCTCCGTAACTACCAAAAAAATTACCCCGATGCCACCCAGATGGGTAAGCTCGATTTCAGCCAGCTGCGCATTACGCCGCTCGGCGCCGAGGTGGCGCAGGTGGTGGGCCACTGGCACCTGGTCCGGCCCGGGGCTGTGGCCGGCGATGCGCAAGGCCAGTTTCTGTTGATTTTTCGCAAGCTGAACGGGCAGTGGGTGATTGCGGCTGACCATTCGAGCTAGCGTTTTTGGCTGTGCAAAAGGGGATTAGCTAGCGCCCGGCGAACGGGCGCTAGCTGTCCAACCACCTCACCTGCAGCGCTCAGCACAATATTTAGCGCAGCGATTTACTCGGCACGCCTAACATATTTCCGCCTGCTAGCGTATCTTTGCGGAGCGTTTTACTTATTTACCCCAGTTCTCATGAAAAAGACTACTGCCCTTCCTTCGCTGCTGCTCTTGCTGGGCGGCCTGGGCTCGCTCCGCTACCTGAGTGCGCGGCTGGCTTCGCTCAACCTGACCTTTCACCTGCACGGCGAAGAGGACCATCACTACCTCTAGGCCCGCGGGTTTCCCACCATACTATTGCCCCAAGCCCCGCCCTAGGCGGGGCTTTTTGCGTAAGAAGCCGGCAGTGGCACCGACCTTTGTGGTCGGTAGCACCCATTTCTCACGCCGGGCTGGCTCTGGTGAGCCGGCCGTTTTACCTTCCTTTTTACCCGTGACCCTCGACACCAATCAGCAGCAGGTCAGCTACATCATTGGCCGCGACCTGGCCCGCAACTTCGCCCAGCAAGGGCTGGAACTTGACATCGACACCTTGGCCGCTGCCCTCAAAGAAGGTCTTTCCGGGCAGCCCAGCCGCCTCAGCCAAGAGCAAATGTCGGCCGCTATGCAGCAGCTACAGGAGCAGCTCGGCGGTGGCGAAGACGACCAGGACGACCAGGATGACACCCAAAACCCCAACTCGATGAACAATAAAGCCGATGGCGAAGCCTTCCTCGCCGAAAACAAGAACAAGCCGGGCGTAACGACCCTGCCCAGCGGCCTACAGTACGAAGTACTGACCCAGGGCACCGGCCCCAAGCCTACTCCCCGCTCGTCGGTAACGACGCACTACCACGGCACCCTGCTCGACGGCAAGGTGTTTGACAGCAGCTACCAGCGCGGCCAGCCAGCTACGTTTGGCGTTAACCAGGTAATTGCAGGCTGGACAGAAGCCCTGCAGCTGATGCCCGAGGGCTCGAAGTACCGCCTCTATATCCCTTCGGAGCTAGCCTACGGCAAGCGCGGCGCAGGCCGCGACATCGGCCCCGACTCGGCGCTGATTTTCGACGTGGAGCTGCTGAAAGTAAATAACTGAGCCGGGACGTCGGCCGGGGCGCTGACGGCGCCTACCACGTTACCGGGCGCTGCCCCTACCCCCCCTGCCGCTCCCACTTGGGTGCAAAGCAGCACGGCCGCCGTTGGCGGTAGTGCCGGCCTAGGGCCGGCCCCGGCTGCTACGCCGCCCGCCATTACACCGCCACCGGCCGCTTCGGCGCCGGTGGCGGTTTTGGCAGCAGCCCCCGCCGAGCCGGCAGCTACGCCCCTACCCCCTCTTGCCACGGTAAAAAGCCCTGATGGTCGCTTGACGCTAACGGCCACTTCGCTCACCGTGCTGGGCCACACGTTTGGCCTGCGCGAGCTAGAGCGAGCCGAGGTGCAGCCGGTGCGCTGGCTGCTGTGGTACCTGCTCGGAGGCTTGGGGCTGGCAGTGGTGCTTATTCTGTTTTTGAATAACTGGCTACGCACACTGCCCACCATGGCTGGCCTGCTGGCCACGGCGCTGATGCTGCTCTACGGCCACCGGGGCACCAACCGACTGCGGCTGTGGTTACTGGGCCGCGAGGCGGTACACTTCGCCTTACCTGGCGAGCTGGCCGGCTGGCAGCGACTGGTGAGTGAGCTCAACCGCCGTGTGGCGCGGGCCCACGACCAAGCGGCCGCCGAAGCTGCTACGTTGCTGGCCACGCTGGCCGCCGAGCAGGCCCAAGCGGCCGCCGCGGCGGCCGAAGATGCCCTGCTACCAACCGACCCGGCCGTTCCTACCCCACCTGCGTAAAGCCAGCCTGGGCAATTTTAGCTTATGTTTACCGCGTCACCGAGCCCTACCCCCTGCTACCTGACCAAGTAATTACTCCTTTTCTCTAATGAGTTCCAAACACTCGCACACCGCCATTTCCGGGGCTGGGCTGCTTATCGCGCTGGGTATTATCTACGGCGATATCGGGACCTCGCCGCTCTACGTGATGTCGTCCATCCTAAAGAGCGGCCGGGTACCCGATCTGATTGATCCCATATTAGTGCTCGGCGGCATCTCGTGCGTTATCTGGACGCTCACGCTCCAGACCACGCTCAAGTACGTGCTCATCACTCTCAATGCCGATAACAACGGTGAGGGTGGCATTTTTTCACTTTATGCGCTAGTGCGGCGGCGTGGGGCCTGGCTCTCGGCGGTAGCCATTATCGGCGGGGCCGCGCTGCTTGCCGACGGCGTGATTACGCCGCCCATCTCGGTAGCTTCGGCGGTCGAAGGGCTCCGGGCCATTTATCCCGACATTCCGACGGTGCCTATCGTGATAGGCATTATCGCGGGGCTGTTTTTGCTGCAAAGCTTCGGAACGCAGATTGTGGGCAAGGCCTTTGGACCGATTATGTTCCTGTGGTTCACGATGCTGGGTGTCCTGGGCATACTCTGGATTACCAAGAATCCAGTTATTCTCAAGGCCATCAACCCGTACTACGCCTACCAGTTGCTGGTAAATTATCCGGGTGGTTTCTGGCTGCTGGGCTCGGTGTTTTTGTGCACCACCGGCGCCGAGGCCTTGTATTCGGACCTGGGCCACTGCGGCAAAGGCAACATCCGCATCAGCTGGACTTTTGTCAAACTGACGCTGTTGCTCAACTACTTGGGCCAGGGCGCGTGGCTACTGGCGCACCAGGGCGAGCAGGTAGCGGGCCGCAACCCGTTTTACGCCCTCATGCCGCCGTGGTTTTTGCTCTTCGGCATTGGGCTGGCTACGGTGGCGGCCGTTATTGCCTCGCAGGCGCTCATCACGGGCTCGTTTACCCTGGTGGCCGAGGCCATCCGCCTGAATATGTGGCCCAAGGTGCGGCTCAACTACCCAACCGATGTGAAGGGCCAGCTTTTCGTGCCGAGCATGAACCGGCTGCTGCTCATCGGCTGCATCGGGGTAGTGCTGTACTTCCGCGAGAGCTCGAATATGGAAGCCGCGTACGGCCTGGCCATCACGCTTACCATGCTCATGACGACCATTTTGCTGACCGTATGGCTCAGCAAGATTAAGCGAGTGGCGCTGCCCCTGGTCATGCTGTTTGTGCTGGTGTACGGACTCATCGAAGGCTCGTTTATGGTGGCCAACCTCATCAAGTTTCCGCACGGTGGCTGGGTATCGCTGGCCATTGGCTCGGCCCTAATGAGCGTGATGTACGTGTGGCTAAAGGCGTTCTATATCAAGCGCCGCCTCACCGACTTCGTGAAAATGGAGCCGTATATCGAGCCGCTCAAGCAGCTCAGCAACGACGAGTCAATTGGCAAGTACGCCACCCACTTGGTGTTCCTGACTTCGGCCGAGCGGGCCAGCGAAATTGAGCAGAAAATCATCTATTCCATCTTTCAGAAACGGCCTAAACGGGCTGATATCTACTGGTTTATCCACGTCGATACCACCGATGAGCCCTACACCATGGAGTATAAGGTGACGGAGCTAGCGAAGGATGATGTGTTCCGCATCAACTTCAAGCTGGGCTTCCGGGTGCAGCAGCGCATCAACCTGTTTTTCCGCAAAGTGGTGGAAGACCTCGTGCGCAACAAGGAAGTGGATATTACCTCGCGCTACTCGTCGCTGAGCCAGCGGCACGTGGTGGGTGACTTTCGCTTTGTAGTGCTGGAGAAATACCTCTCGGTGGAGAATGACTTCCCGACCCAGGAAAAACTGGTGATGCAGGCTTACTTCTACATCAAGCAATTTATCTCGGGCGAGGCCCAGTACTTTGGCCTCGACACTTCGTCGGTGAAGATGGAGAAAGTACCGCTTGTTATCGCACCAGTGCGCGAAGTTGCCCTCACCCGCGTGAAATAACGGGGGTAGGAAACTGCTAAAAATCACAGCCGCCAGCCGCCTTTTTAAGGTAGCTGGCGGCTGTGATTTTTTAGGTAATTGCCGGGGGTAGGGAGCTGGCTGAGATAAAGCTAGTGGGCTACTAGCACCTTCTGGCTGCCTGGCAGGCGCTGGCCATCGGCCGTGGTAGCCACCAGGTAATAGAGGCCGGGTGCCAGCGCGCTCACGTCGAGCTGCGTTTGCTGCTGGCAGCGCTGCTGGCGCACAGCGCGGCCCAGGCCATCGAGCAAGTGCAGGGTAATGTCCTGGGGCGGGCCGGCCACTTGCACCTGCAGCACGTCGTGCGCAGGCTGGGGCAGCACGGGCAGCAGCCGAGCCGCCCCAGTAACCGGGCCACCAATAGCCACGACCGGCGAGTACGTAACCGCGCCGCTGCGGTCGAGCTGCCTCAGCCGATAGTAAACGGCCGTGACCGGGGCTTGCGCATCGCGGAAGGTATAGCTAGTGGCGTGCGGGGTATCGCCAGTGCCCGCTACAAAGCCGACGGGCTCAAAAGCCGCTGTGGGGCTGGCCTGGCGCTGCACCTCAAATCCCTGGTTTTGCTGCTCCGAAGCCGTGCGCCAGCTCAGTAGCACGGTGCTACCCTGCCGCTGGCCGCCAAAGCTGGTAAGCCCCACCGGCAGCGGCTCCGCTGCCACCGGCAGTTGCACACCAAAGCCGCTGGCTTGCGCCAGCACTACCTGCACCTGCTGCCGGGCCGCATCGTAGCTGTAGCTGCTGACGCCCACGCCAGTGATGGCGGTCGGCGCCGTGCCCAGGGCCAAGGTGAGGGTAGTGGCCCGGCTAACGTAGCCGTCATAACGTGCTTGGCCTGTTTGCTGCCAGCTGATAGTGGCCCGACGCGACGACTGCACCACCACCGTAGGCCCCACGCTAAGCACAGTGCCAGCCTGCATAAAGAGCTGGGCAAAGGAGCCCTCGGCCGTAGCGGAGTAAAAATTCAGCAGGCCATCGGCACTCACGGGCTGCGGTAGTTGGCCGCTAGCGTCGGCGCTGGCCACCGTATCGGCTTGCGCAAAGGCGATATCCGTGTATTCGGTGCCGACCGTAGCCAAGGCGGCGGTTGCGGCCTGGCTGGTAGTAGCCACGCTGGGCGGCTGCGCCGTGTAGGGGTGAAGCGCCGCTAGAAACTGGGTTTGCGTGGTGCTCGGCGTCTGCACGAGCAGCGTCGTATGGTTTTCCGACGTGTTGTAGGAGGTTTCGTGCGGGTTGGTGGCGGTGCTGTAGGTCGCCGCGCCGCCCGTGGCCGTAACGTGGGCTAGCAGGCTCACGCCATTTTTCTGCCAGGTGGCCTCGCCACTGGCTAGGCCATCGGTGAAGGTACCCGTGGCAGGGGTGCCATCCTGCAGGCCGTAGCCGTGCAGCTGCCAGGTGTAGGCGTGGGCCGCCGGGGCGCTCACCGCGTCGGCCAGCAGGTAGTAGGCACCGCGCACAAAGAGCGTTTTGCGCGTGATGCTAGCCGCCTGGTACGCCGTCGTCACCTCGCCATAGCTCAGCTGCGGCGTTTGAAACGCCTGCTGTATCGTCGATTGGGCCGGGCTAGCCGCGCCCGGCGAGCCGATGGCGGGGCCGGCTCCGTCTACCAGCACCAAGTTGTGGTTCGTGGCCTGGCCTACCTCAGCGCGACGGTCGTAGCTTAGGTAGCCGGGGTCGAGGGCCAGCAATTGGCCCTGCGCCTGCAGGATAAAGCTAGTAGCATCGCCGTGGCTGTGGCCACCGCTGTTGGCTTGGGCCAGCCCGCCCCGGCCCGACACGTGCAGGTACGTAGCCAACGAGTCGTTGCCAGAGCGAAAAACCAGGTCGCCGCTGGCCGGCAATACCGTCAGGTTTGGCTGGCTGGGGGGGGTAGGGTCCACGGCCGCTGCTAGCCAGGCGGCCCGCATATCCACCGGCAAGTCGCGCAGCTGCGCTGCCGCCGAGGCCATAGTAGTACCCGAGAGTTTGCTAAAATACATAGGCTTGACATACTGGCTTTTACCTGTGAGAGCCAGCTCGGGCATACCCATGTCGATGTAAGAGTCGGCTAGGGCCGGCAAACGACCGTCGGGCATCCGAATGGCCATCATCCAATCATACAGCAAGCTGTATTTCGGGTCCGTATAGGGGTTGCGTATGCTGCGCGTAATAGTGCCAAACGTGTAGGGCAGCCGGCCATCGGGCAGGAAGTTGCCCATCGCCCGAAAAAACGGCAAGCAGTTGAGCATCGCGTACTTAAAGTAGTACGGCCCTTCGGCATAGCCCGCTACCTGCGTCGAGTCTGACTGCCGGCCCGCGTCGCGCCATAGCACATTGTCGATAGTATAGAGGCCGACCCCGGCCCAGTTGGCAGGCTGCTGGCTAGCAGTAGCACTGGTGGCGTCGTTGAGCACCACGGCGGCGAGCCCCAGGGCCGCGGCCGTCATCAGAGTGTGGTTGTTTTTGACGCTGCCGTAGAACGTGTACGAGCCAAACGACGAAGTTGACTGTTGGTAGAGTTTGCCAGCAAACTCCTGGATTTTGGCCTTTCCAGCTGCCAGCGACTCGGGCGTTTCGCCGGCCCCGCGCAGCAAATCGTAAGCTATCAGGTAGTCAATCAGCTCTTTCGAGCGCCACTGCCACTCGGTGTAGCTAAACAACCCCTCTACATTAGTATTGATGCTTTCGAGCAGCCCGCGCCCCGCGGCCACCAGCGGGCCGCGCGCCGCCTCGGGCAGCGTTTGCAGGCCGCCGCCCGCCGCCGGCTGCTGCCCCAGCAGCACCACAAACGCGCTGTTCTTAGCAAACGTGGCCCGCGCCCGGCGTCCGCTGCTGGAGGTGTTGTCGGTAGGCGGCGCGCCCTGCACTGCGGCCCACAGCCCAGCGTACAGGTCCTGCCGGTCAGGGGCAGTCAGCGAGGCGCGCACGCCCTCCAGCGCGCTGGCCTTGAGCAAGGTGCGCGGGAACGACAAGTCGGCACCCGGTGGGTTCCAGGCGCCCGTCTGCGCCTGCACCTGCCCCCCACTGCCTACCCAAAACCGTAGCCAAAGCATTACTCGTAGCATTCGTGGCCCGTAGCCGCGCCGCCGCGGGCCAGCCGTTTTCTTCACTGCACTCCTACTCATATAGCTCTATACTTCAACCTGATTCAATCTTGCTGGCCCTTGCCTACCGCCCGCAGCTGGCAGCACTACAGGCCTTAGCTGGGCTTTACCTCGCTTCAGCTAAGCGCTGACCTTATAACAATTATATCACTTTTACATGAATCAAAATAACTAATTGGCCTTACCCTTACACTACAGAATCAAAAATAACCCTTTGCAAACCCGTTATAAGGCATAAAGTGCCCTACCTACTAATGTTACAAGTTAATAGCAAGATTCTACCATAATTAGCCTTTTCTAAGACCAACTTCATCCACAGGCACCAGCGGCACGCGCACAAAAAAGCCCCGGCTGACGAAGGCCGGGGCTTTTAAGCAAACTAGGGGGGGGTAGGGCAGGCTACTTACCTAGCCACTTGGCCAATAGGCGCTGTTGGTCGGGGGTAGGGCTGGCCACGGGCTGAATCTGGTAGGCGCGGTCGGGGTCGGGCTGCAGCGTCAGGTTCAGGTCGTGCGTAATGGCGCCATGCTTGGCTTGCAGCTTGAGCACGGTGCCGGGCGCCGTGGCGAAGAGCGCCTGCTTCACCGCCTCGTCGGTGGGCGCGGCGCCGTTGAGCTGCATGATTTCGTCATTCGCGTTGAGGCCGCCATTCCAGGCCGTGCCATCGCGCTTCACGTACGTGACCACGTAGTGGCCATTGCGGTTGGTGATGGTGGCGCCCAGGCTGCCGTTGGGGCTGGCGGGCGCGCTGTTGAAGGTGAGGCCCACGTAGCCCAGGGCCGTGGCGTAGTCGAGGGTGCGGGCGCCGTACACGTAGTCGCGGAAGAAATCGTCGAAGCGGCGGCCGGCCACTTGGGCCACCGCGTCCTGGTACTCCTGGTCGGTAAAGCCGCGCTTCAGCCCCTTGTAATACTTATCGTAGAGCAGGCGAAACACGTCGTCGAGATGCTTTTGGCCGTTGGTGGCCTGCACTATCATCAGGTCGAGCACCATGCCCACCATTTCGCCCTTGTCGTAGTAGCTGATTTCGGAGTTTTTGGAGTTCTCATCGGGTCGGTAAGCCCGAATCCAGGCGTCGAAGCTCGACATAGCCACGGGCTGCAGCTTGTTGCCGGGCTGGTTCTCTACCCCCCCCAGCACCGTCGCTAATTGGTCGTAGTACTGCTGGGCGGTGTAAAAGCCCGCGCGCTGGGCAATCTGGTTGGCCATGTACTCGGTTTGGCCCTCGCTCACCCACAGCATGTGCGTGTAATTTTCGTGGTCGTAGTCAAACGGCCCCAGCGCGACGGGCCGAATGCGCTTCACGTTCCAGAGGTGAAAATATTCGTGGGCTACCAAGCGCAGGAAGTTCTTGTAAGCCGTTTCGTTCGCGTACGTACCCGGCCGGGCGCCCAGCGTGGTCGAGTACAGGTGTTCGAGGCCACCGCCGCCAGTTTCCAGGTGGTGCACAATAAAGAGGTAGTGGTCGAGCGGATTCTGGCCCACCACGCGCTGCGCCTCCTCCGTAATCTTCTTCATATCGGCCAGAAAGCGTGGCTCGTCGGGCAGCGTGAAGGGGCCGTACATAGCCATCTGGTGCGGCGTATTATTGGCCGTGAAGCTCAGCACGCGCTGGTTGCCGATTTCGATGGGCGAGTCGGCCAGCTCGTCGTAGTTAGCGGACTGATACACGAATTTCTGCATCCCCGCAGCGGGCCGTAGCGCGGTGCTCACGGTGGCCCAGCCGGCGGCGGGCTGCACCGTTACCTGGCTGGCCATGTTCTTATTAGCCGCCGGGTACATAAAGATGCTGCTGCCCAGCGCAAAACCGTGGTCGGCATCGATAAAGCTGGTGCGCACGCTGATTTCGTAAGCATACACCCCATAATCGACCCGAAACGTGCCCTGGCCAGCGTGGTGCACGCGCCAAGTGTTCTTGTCCAGCTTCTCCACGCGCAGCGCCTGGCCGCTGGGCGATTGGGCTTTGAAGCGCTCGACGTGCCGCGCAAACTCGCGCACCAAGTACGAGCCCGGCGCCCACACCGGCATCTTGAGGTCGGTGTATTCTTGGCCAAAACCCTGCATATCCATGCGCACTTCAAAGTAGTGGGTTTGGGGCGCGGGCATGGCCAACGTGTAGCGCAGACTACCCCCGACGGCACTAGCAGCCACCGCGCCCGCATTGGGCTTTACCTTGGATTTGACTTTAACTTGGGCGGCGGCGGGCCCAGCCGCTAGCAGGCCAGCCACGGCGGCCAGACGGCAAAAAGCAGAAGAAAATACGTACATGCGCACAAAGTAAATGCCCCAACCCACCCAGCCCGCCAAATCTTTGGGCACGGCCCGCGGTTAACCCCCACCAGCCGGCAGCCATTGAGTTAGCCAACTGATGAGTTTTAGTAGTAACGTATGCGTAGTATCTGGTTGATTTTTGGTTGTTTAGTTCTCCTGTTGCTGGGAATAAAATTTTATCCGCGCCGGCCGGCAACCGACCTGGCACCGCGCCGCCCTACCCCCACCCTGCCCATCGTATTAGCTGCCGAGCGCCGCGCCGCGCCCCAGCCGTCGGCCAATGAAACCCGGCGCGACAGCCTAGTGCGCTTTGCGCTGCGGCAGGTGGGTATTCCGTACCTGTATGCAGGCGCCAACCCAATTAGCGGCTTCGACTGCTCGGGCTTTGTGATGTATGTATACGCGCATTTTGGAGTACCTACTCCCCACTCCACTGCCCTGCTCATTGATGTGGGCCAGCCAGTGGCCCGCGCCGACGCCCGGCCCGGCGACATTGTGGTTTTTACGGGCACGGCACCCACCAGCACTACCCCCGGCCACGCGGGCATTGTTATTTCGGCACTGGGCGAAACGCCGTTGCGATTTGTGCATGCCTCGTCAGCCCGGCGTGAGTCGGGCGTGAAAGTGAGCCAGGTTGAAAACTCGGACTACGAGCGGCGCTTCATGCAGGTACGGCGCGTGCTGGCGGGTCGCTCCGGTGGGGTGGGCACTACTTCGGCGCCCCGGCTGGCCGCCCCGGCCCGGCCCGCCAGTGCAGTAGCACCGCTAACCACCGCTGCTACCAAGCCGGTAGCAGCGCCCGCCGTGCCGCTGCCCACCAGCGTTTCGCCCGTGGCAGTGCCCTCACGCATAGCCAGCGCCCGGCCGCGCTGGGTAGCCCACGCTAAGGCCATTACCCACCGCCCAGGCCGGGTAGCTACTAAATCGGCCCAGCGGCGCCTGGCACCGCGCAAAGTTGTCTCACGCCTCACAGCCAGCAAAAAAGCTGCTTCGAGAAAAGCGCCTACCCCTTCCTCCGCTACCAAACACCGGCGGGAATCGGCTCACAAGAAAGCAGCAAAGCGTTAAAAAGGGCCTAAAAAAAACGATGCCCGGCTGGCCCACCGCAGAACTCTCACGAGCGCTGCCGGGCCAACCGGGCATCTAATCCTTCAAATCTTACCAAGCGGCAGCGCTGGGGTACAGCGCCGGCGTCTCACAGTAAGACCTGTCCAACGAGAAGGAACCGCGATACCGCAGTGCCCTC
>Ga0160428_1000227_pt1 | contig 69492 bp, 57 predicted proteins | sample SolpanmetagenomM_FD_108198 | JGI IMG/M metagenome (GOLD analysis project Ga0160428, IMG submission 108198) | Solar panel surface microbial communities from Lawrence Berkeley National Laboratory, California, USA - M | ecosystem: Engineered > Built environment > Solar panel > Unclassified ... | reverse complement strand
GCTCGGACTACAAAGTCCAAGCTACTTTGCCTTGCGCCCCGCCAGCTTCTTCAGGTACTGCCGCTGGGCTTCCTGGGCGCGCACCGGCGGCTGGCCCTCGGCGGGCAGGCAGTACTCATTATTGAAGTCGCGGGCCTTCACGTTGTCGGCCCGCTCCAGGTCGAGCAGGTGGCGGATTTCGGCGCGTAGCGCGGGGTCCAGCAGCGGGAAGGCCACTTCCACGCGGCGGTCGAGGTTGCGGCCCATCCAGTCGGCCGACGACACGTAGACTTTCTCCTCACCGCCGTTGCCGAACACGTAGATGCGGGCGTGCTCCAAGTACCTATCGAGCAGGCCGCGCTGGCTGATGTTCTCGCTCAGGCCCGCCTCGCCCGGCACCAGGCAGCCAATGACCCGGATAAGCAGCTCGACGCGTACGCCGGCCTGGCTGGCCTCGTAGAGCGCGGCTATCATGCCGGGGTCTTCCAGCGAATTGACTTTCAGCAAAATGTACGCCTCCTCGCCCTTACGGGCGCGGCTAGCCTCGGCCGCAATGAGCTTAAGCAGCTGCTTGCGCAGCGTGAAGGGCGCCACTAGCAGGTGGTGCAGGTGGTGGGGCACCTCGCCGGTGAGGAAGTAGCGGAAAACCTGGTCCACCTCGGCCGTAATGTCGGGGTTGGCCGTGAACAGGCCGTGGTCGGCGTAGAGGTGGGCCGTGGCCTCGTTGAAGTTGCCCGAGCTGAGGTAGGCGTAGCGCTGCGGGTGTTCGGTGCCCTCGTCGCGGCGCGTAATGAGCAGCAGCTTGGCGTGGCACTTGAGCTCGGGCGGCGTGAAGATGACGTGCGCGCCGGCGCGCTGCAATTTTTCAGCCCAGTGCAGGTTGCTTTCCTCATCGAAACGCGCTTTCAGCTCGACCACGGCCGTTACTTGCTTGCCATTTTTAAGGGCTTTGAGCAGGGCCTTGGCCACCGCGCTCTTGGGCGCCACGCGGTAGAGCGTGATGCTGATGGCGCTCACGCGGGGGTCGAGCGCGGCCTCGCGCAGTAGGCGCGGCACCACGTCGAAGCTTTGGAAAGGCGGGTGCACCAGGTGGTCGCGCTTGGCGATGGCGGGCAGCAGCGGGCCGGTGCGCGGCAGCGTGGGGTGCGGCAGCTCGGGCCAGTCGGGGTTCAGCAGGTCGCGGCGCCCGAAGTTGGGGAAGCCGAAAAAGTCGCGAAAATTGTGGTAGCGACTGCCCTCCACCAGCTCCTCGTCGGTGATGCCGGTTTTGAGCTTGAGAGCCTTGAGCACCGTTTTGGGCGTGGCGGGGTCGAAAAGCAGGCGGGCCGGGTAGCCGGTAGTACGCTTAGCCAGGCTGCTCTTGATTTTGGCCATGAGGTCGCCCGAAACCTCTTCCTCGATATCCAACTCGGCGTCGCGGCTCAGCTTCACGGCGTTCACCTCCACCCGGCCGTAGCCGGGGAAGAGGCTAGCGGCCCCGGCCCGCACCACGTCGTCGAGAAACAATACTAGGTGCGGGTCGTCGGCGGTGCCGGCGCCGCCGGGCAGCGCCACGAAGCGGCCGCCGTGGCGCTTGGTAGGCAGCTCCATGATGACGACGCGCTCGGCATCGGCTTTACTGGCCTTCTTTTTCTTGCCCTTGCCGTCGGCCACAGGGCTAGCCAGCGGCTGGGTCAGGTCGAAGGTGAGGTACACGGCCTGGTCTTTCAGAAACAGCTGGTGCAGGGTATCGTCCAGCACCACCGGCGAGAGCAGGTCGCGCACCTTTTCCTCGAAATAATTTTTCACCCAATCGCATTGGGCATCAGTCAGTTCCTCCGAAGTCAGTAACCGGATGCCGGCTGCCCGTAGCTCGGGCAGCAGCATTTCGCGAAAGGTGCGGCCAAACTCCTCCTGCTGGCGCTGCACCTCGGCTAGCACATTGGCCAGCAGGCGCTTGGGGCGCTCCTGGGGCAATTGGGCGCGGGTCTTCTTCTTGAGCTTGACCAGCCGCCGCAGCGTGGCCACGCGCACCTTGAAAAACTCGTCGAGGTTGGCCGAGAAAATGGCCAGAAACTTCAGGCGCTCGAGCAGCGGCACGGTGGGGCACTGGGCTTCTTGCAATACGCGGGCGTTGAAACGCAGCCAGCTCAGGTCGCGGGGCAGGGTCTTCATTCGGTAGAAAAGGCAGGGTACGGAGGCCAGCCGCGGGGCGCGGCCCGGCGGCTAGCCAGCGCCGGCCGCCGGGTGGCTGGGGCCTTGTACGCAACCGGCGGGCCAAACAGCCGGCTAGCCCCGCCCACCCGGCGTTACCTCTTCATTACCGCCGGCTAACTAATTATTTTTCGGATAGTCGTAAAAGTAAAACTCGGCGTTGGCCGGGCCGGCCTCAGCCCAGTGGTCGGTTTTGAAGTGCAGGCACAGCACGGCGGCCGTGGGCATCTCATTGGTAAGGCCGTCGTTGGGCAGCAGGTAGTTGGCCAGGTCGGTGATGGTGGGGTTGTGGCCGGTGAGCAGCACCGAATTAGCCGCGTCTGGCAGGCCCCGGATTACGCCGAGCAGCGTATCAATTTCGGCCTGGTAGATGGCGGGCTCGACTTTGATATCGTTGTGCGGGTAGCCGATTTCGCGGGCCACGAGCACGGCCGTGCTCAGGGCGCGCACCGCGGGCGAGCTCACCAGCAGGTCGAGGGCCAGCTGGCGCTTGGCCAGGGCCTGGCCCATGTGGGGCGCATCGGCGCGGCCGCGGTCGTTGAGGGGGCGCTCCTGGTCGGTGAGCTCATCAAAGCTCCAGCTCGACTTGGCGTGGCGCATCAGGTACAGGGTTTTCATGCCGCGAAGCTAGGGGGTAGCAAAGGAATGCGGAGCGTGAAAAGTTATGAAAGTGTTGTACTTTGCCCGCATGAAAACATCTCTCCTTCAGGCTGGCACCGCGCTGGCCCTGCTCGCCCCCGCCCTGGCCTGGGGCCAGGCCCCCCCGCCACCTCCCCCGCCCCAGCCAATACTGGGCCGCGCCCAGCCGCTGGTGCCCTACACGGTGCAGGGCAAGCTAGCCAGCCCCAGCACGGGCATGGCGTATTTGTCTTATAAAACGGCCAGCGGTAAGCCCGACTCGGCGCAGATTGTCGGCGGCAAGTTTACCCTGAAGGGCTCGGCCCCAACGGGTACGCAGGCTGGGCTGTTCGTGATTGCGCCCGCCCAGATGCAGGCCTTCCGGCATCCCAAACGGGGCCAGCGCATGGCCCAGCCGGTGATAGTATACCTGGAGCCGGGCACCGTCAAGGTGACCAGCCCCGACTCGCTGCCCCACGCCACGGCGCTGGGCACCCCACTCAACGCCGACAACGCCCGCCTTAAAGCGGCGCTGGCCCCCACCACTGCGCAAATCGAAAAGCTGATGGCCGGCTACCGCGCCGCCACGCCCGAGCAGCAGAAGGATAAGGCCTTCGGTGAGAGCATCGAGAAGCAGTACAACGCCCTCGAAGAGGCGCAGAAGACCGTGATGGCCAGCTTCATCAAGGCCACGCCGCAGAGCCTGGTGAGCCTGAATGCCCTGAACCGCTACGCCGGCTACGACCTCGACCCCGCCGTAGCCGAGCCCATGTTCAACGGCCTGGCGCCGGCCGTGCGCAACAGCCCGGGCGGGCAGGAGTTTGCCGCCCGGCTGGCCAAGTCCAAAACCACCGCCGTGGGTAGCCTCGCCCCCGAGTTCACCCAAAACGACGTAAACGGCAAACCCGTGAAGCTGAGCGATTTCCGTGGCAAGTACGTACTGGTCGATTTCTGGGCTAGCTGGTGCGGCCCCTGCCGGGGCGAAAACCCCAACGTGGTGGCCAACTACAACCAGTACAAGAACCGCAACTTCACGGTGCTGGGCGTATCGCTCGACCGCGAAACCGGCCGCGACGCCTGGCTCAAGGCCATCGAAACCGACGGCCTGGCCTGGACCCAGGTATCGGACCTCAAATTCTGGAAAAACGACGTGGCTCAGCTTTACGGCATCCAGGCCATCCCGCAAAACTTCCTCATCGGCCCCGACGGCCGCATCGTGGCCAAAAACGTGCGCGGCGAAGAGCTGGGTAAAACCCTGGCTGCCAAGCTGCCCACTGCTGCCAACTAAGGGCGCGTTTAGACATTCAAAAGACCGTCATGCTTCGGCAGGCTCAGCATGACGGTCTTTTGAATGTCACGACCTAAGGGCTAAGATACCTACCCAAAAAAAGGCCGGTCATTGCTGACCGGCCTTTTTTGTGCGTCGCGGGCTAGCCCGCTGGCTTACTCTTTCACAAAGCGCTGGTGGGCGGTGGTGGTGCCGTCGCTGATGGTGAGCAGGTACACGCCCTGGCTCAAGCCACCGATGCGCAGCTGGTCATCGGCCAGGACGAGACCCGGCACCTCGGCCCCGCGCAGGTCATACACGTGCACACTGAGCTTGGCGCTGGCATTGGCCGAGGCCGGGCGGCGGATGTTGAGCACATCGGCCGCCGGGTTGGGGAAGATGCTGTAGGCATCGGCCCCGGCGGCGAGGCGGGCACCGCCCGATACCGAGATGGTGTAGTCCTCGGTTTCGCCGTAGCTGTAGCTGCCGCAGCTGCTGGTACCGCTGGCATCGCTCATCACCACGCGCAGGCGGGTGGGGCCGCTCTTAGCGGTGGTGGGCACCGTGAAGGTGCCGGTGCGGGTGGTGGCGCTGGTGCTGGCCGCCGCGCTCACGAGCGTTTCGCCCGAGTCGAGGAAGTCACCGTCCTGGTTCCAGTCGGCGTAGATTTTGAAGTACTCGCTGTAGGCCGAACCCGTGAAGCCAGCCGAGAAGCTGATGGTCTGGCTGGAGCCGGCCGCCACGGTGGCGGTGCTGGCCGTGCCGTTGTAGTAGCCGCCGTCGGCGCCGCTGGTGCGGGCAATGCCGGTGCCCAGCTTCACGTAGTCGATAAACTCATAAGCCGTGCTGCCGCCCTGGCTGGTGCAGTAGGTAACGGTAGTGCCGCCGCCCGTGCTGCCCCCGCCGGTGCCGCTCGGCGCAGTGCCGCCCGTGGAGGTAAGCAGCGCGGCCCGTGCGCCGCCGCTGGCAAAGAGGGCATCCATGCGGTCGCCCTGGCCGCTCGAAAACATCTGCATGCAGGCGTCATCCACGTAGTCCATGTAGTTCATGAACATGTCGCCGTTCGCGCCGTTCGAGCAGGTTTGGTGCGGAAAGCTGGGGCAGCCGTAGTTACTGGTTTGCTGGGTGGGCGTATCGCTCACCTGGTCGTTGCCGCAGTTGGCATCGCCCCAGATGTGGCGCAGGTTCAGCCAGTGGCCTACCTCATGGGTGGCGGTGCGGCCCAGGTTGTAGGGGCTGGCCGACGAGCCACCGCTACCGAAAGCCGAGTACAGAATGGCTACGCCATCGGTAGCCGCCGCGCCGCCCGGAAACTGCGCGTAGCCCAGCAGCCCGCCGCCCAGGTTGCAGGTCCAGATGTTGAGGTACGAGCCGGCCGGCCAGGCATTGTCGCCGCCGCTGCTGCTGTACTTCATCTTATCGGTGTCGTCGAAGCTGGTGGCCGTGGTGCTCTTGTGGATAATGCCCGTAGTGGCGTTGCCGCTAGGGTCGCGCTTGGCCAGCACAAACTGAATACCCGCGTCGCCAATGAGCGAGGTAAACGCCGAGGGTACCTTGCTGCGGTCGGCATTCAGCTTGTGGTAGTCGGCGTTCAGCACGTCGAGTTGCGACTGCACCTGCGCGTCGGTCAGATTCTGGGCCGTAGTGTTGTAAAGCACGTGCACCACCACCGGGATGGTCACGATGACGCTCGACGACGTTTTTTGCAGCGGGCTGTTAGCCTTCTGGGCCGCGTACACGGCCGCCTGCTGGTTGATGGCTTGCAGGCGGTCGGCCAGGCCGGGGTCGGCGGCCAGCTGGCGGTCCAGCACTTCCATAGTCGAGCATTGGCGGTGAGCCGGCACCACCTGCGCCGCGGCCGAGAAGGCCACGCCCAGGCTACCCACGCCCATCAAAATGGGGTAGAGGTATTTTTTCATAAAAAGAGGATTGGTTTTAGGAAAAGGAGAACGTGGGCCAAACATATTGAGAAAAACGCAAATTATCGCGCTGCAACTCGCTACGTAAACTGTTGTAAAAAGCCAAATCACGGCCTATTCTGTTTAAACCTATTTTTCCAGCCAACTTTTTTTTTAAAAGACACAATAAAATGACAGTTGCACTTTGCCGATGTAGGGCCATAAAAAAAGCCTGTCTCAAACGAGACAGGCTTTTCTGAAAAACAGGTGAATTTTTACGAATCTTAGTGCCTACTCAGCGGCATCGTAGCTAGCCTGAAAATGTGGAAAGCGCTTGGCCGCCAACTCGCCTACGCGGCGGGCCAGCAGCTCACGCAGGGCCTCAATGTTGTCCTTGTTCTGGGCCGAGATGAAGACTACCGGGTCGTGCATCCGGGCCATGTAGGTTTCCTGGAGTTGCTCGAGCGGCGGGCGCGGCGCGGGCTCCTGCTGGTCGGTGGGCCACTCGGCGTCGGCGTCGTCATCGGCGAAGACGGGCGCGGGGTTTTCTTCGGCCTTGTACTGGTCTATCTTGTTGAAAACGAGCAGCGCCGGCTTATCGGCCGCGCCGATTTCGCGCAGCGTTTCGTTCACCACTTCAATGTGCTCTTCAAAAGCCGGGTGCGAGATATCGACCACGTGAATAAGCAAATCGGCCTCCCGAATCTCATCGAGCGTGCTCTTGAAGCTCTCGATGAGCTTGGTGGGCAGCTTGCGTATAAACCCAACGGTATCGGAGAGCAGGAAGGGCACGTGGTTGTCAAGCACCACCTTGCGGGTGGTGGCATCGACGGTGGCGAAGAGCTTGTTTTCGGCGAAGACCTCGGCCTTGCCCAGCAGGTTCATGATGGTGCTCTTACCCACGTTGGTGTAGCCCACCAGGGCCACCCGGATGGTTTGGTTGCGCGTTTTGCGCTGCGTCACGGCCTGCTTGTCAAGGTCTTCCAGCTTCTCTTTGAGAAAGGCAATGCGGTCGCGCACGATGCGTCGGTCGGTCTCGATTTCGGTTTCACCAGGGCCCTTCATGCCCACGCCGCCGCGCTGCTTGTCCAAGTGGGTCCAGAGGCCAGTGAGGCGGGGCAGTAGGTACTGGTACTGCGCCAGCTCGACCTGCGTGCGCGAGGTGGCCGACTTGGCCCGCAACGCAAAAATGTCGAGAATGAGCAGCGACCTATCCACGATTTTCACCTTCAGCTCGGCCTCCAGGTTGCGGAGCTGCGAGGGCGAGAGGTCATCGTCGAAGACCACCATGCTGGTTTTTTCGTGGGTCACCCAGGCTTTCAGCTCGGCTAGCTTGCCCTCGCCCACGTAGCTGCGGATGTCAGGCTTGTCGAGCTTCTGCACGAAGCGCTTGGTGGCCTGCGCGCCGGCCGTTTCGATGAGAAAGGCCAGCTCGTCGAGATACTCGGTGGTTTGCGCGTCGGTTTGGCGGCGCGGGGGCACGCTCACCAGCACGGCGGTTTCGACCTCCTTAGCGGTTTCGTAGGTTTTGGTTTTGAGCAGGCGGTCGAGCTTGGTATCGCGGCGGGCGGGCGTGTGGTCGGTGGCACCCACGTGGCGGGTGCTGCCCTGGCCGTTGTTGTCTTTGGATTTTGACATAGAAAAGGGTGGGTTAGTCGCACCCGATATGTAACGCCGGTTGGCGCAGAATCGTTGGCTCGGGGCTAGCCGCGCAACGGCTACCGCGGAGCTTGAAAGAATGCAAAATTACGCTGGCTTATTTTTGACTTATGCCCATCACGTCCCTCAGCCAGCTCGACCCCAACGGTACGTACTCTTACGCCGACTACCTCACCTGGCAGTTTACTGAACTGGTGGAACTGCTACGCGGTAAAATCACGCGCCGCATGAGCGCGCCTACCGACCAGCACCAGGCGGTGGTGGGCGATTTATATCTAACCTTTGGCAATCACTTACGACGCCAAACCTGCCAGGTACGCGTGGCGCCCTACGACGTGCGCCTGCCGCAGCGCGGCACCACTGCCGACCAAGCCATCTACACCGTGGTGCAGCCCGATGTGTGCGTTATCTGCGACCCCACGAAGATTGAGCGGCGCGGCTGCCTGGGGGCGCCCGACCTTATTGTGGAGGTACTCTCGCCGGGCACGGCGGCCCGCGACTGGCAGGATAAGTTTGACCTCTACCAGGAAAGCGGGGTTGGCGAGTACTGGATTGTGTCGCCGCTGGAGCAGGACATCACCGTATTCGTGCTGGATGAGGCGGCTGGCCGCTACCAGCGCGTGGGCGAGTACGCGGGCCCCGGCCCCGTGCCCTGCGCCACTCTACCGGGCCTGGCGCTGGACTGGGCCGATATTTTCATCGAGCCAGTGCGGTAATTATAAATGACTAAACAGAACGTCATGCTGAGCCTGCCGAAGCATCTCTACCGCGCCGCTAGGATTATTACTCCTTACGGCGTGGCAGAGATGCTTCGGCAAGCTCAGCATGACGGCCTTTTATTTAGTATGCGCCTTATGTGGAATACCGCTACGGCTGGGGCTTGGCGGCCGCTTTGGCGCCGCGGGCAAAGTCGCCGGCTTTCACAATGGTTAGCTTGCTGTAGTCGAGGTATTTGCGGGCGGCGGCGCTCACCTGCTCGGGCGTGAGGGCGGCAATGCGCTTTTCGAGGTCGGCGTCGTAGGCGAAGGTGCGGCCGCTGGCCTTGGTGAGGTACTGGGCCCAGGTGCCGGCTACGTTGCGGTCGTCGGCGCGCTGCACCTGGTAGGCTTGCAGGGCGGCCGACTTGGCAGCCTTCAGCTCGTCGGCGGTCACGCCGTCCTTGGCCAGGCGCTCCATTTCCTCGCGGTAGGCGGCTTCGAGGCGGGCCGAGTTGTCGGGATTGTAGATGGCGTAGGTGGTGAAGTTGCCCACCTCGTCGTTGTCATCGGCATTCACAAACGAACCCACGCCGTAGCTCACGCCCTCCTTCTGGCGAATGCGGGTGGCTAGCCGCGAGTTCAGGAAGCCATCGCCCAGAATGTAGTTGGCCATGTACACGGCCGGGTAGTCGGGCGAGTCGTCGCGCAGCGGGTACTTGAGCATGGTCACGAACGTAGCGTTGGCCTTGTCGTTGGTTTGCACGGCCTGGGTCTGGGTGGGCGTGCCAAACAGCTTGAGCGGAATGCGGGTGTAGGCCGTGGGCGACTTCCAGGTGCCGAGTTGCTTGGCCACGCGCTGGCGCAGGGCGGCCTCGTCAAAGGTGCCGACTACGGCCAGCGTAGCATTCTGGGCGCCGTAAAACTGCTTGTAGAAGGCGCGCACATCCTCCACGGTCGTGGCCTTGAGGGTAGCAATCTGCTCGTCGTAGGAGGGCGTGGCCATGATGTTGTTGGCGGGCCAGGGGTTGCTCAGGCGCTCGGCCAGGTTGAAGGCCAACGCCTGCGGGTCCTGCTTCTGGGCTTCCAGGCTAGCCAGGCGCTCCTGCTTCAGCTTCTCAAACTCGTCGGCCGGGAAGGTGGGGTTGCGCAGGCAGTCGAAGGCGATATCCAGCACGCTGGGCAAGTGCTCCTTATCGGTCTGCACGCCCATAGTCGCCGTTTGGCCGCCGCCCGAGAAGTACACCTGCGCCTTGGCCTTGTCGAAGGCATCGCGAATCTGGGCGTAGCTGCGGGTTTTGGTGCCGCGCTGCAACATCGCGGCCGTGAGCGAGCCCAGGCCCAGCTTGTTCATCAGGCTAGCCTCGGAGCCGTAGCGCAGCTTCAGCTCGGCGTTCACGGCGTTGGCGCGGTTTTGCTTTGGCAGCAGGGCGTACTTGAGGCCGTTTTTCTCCTGGCCCAGCTTGGTGCGGGCGTCGATGTTGGCGGGCGAGGCGTCGAAGGCTTCGCCGGCCGCGATGGGGGCGTCGCCCTTGTAGCTCTGCACCAACGCGGCCACGTCGGGCGCGGCGGGTATCGTGCTGCGGCTGGGGGTATTATCCGGAAGAAACTCGCCCACGGTGCGGTTGCTGGGCTTGAGGTAGGCGGCGGCCACGCGCTGCACGTCGGCGGCCGTGAGCTTGCGCAGGCGGTCGCGGTAGAGGTACACTAGGCGCCAGTCGCCGGTGGCAATGTACTCGCTCAGGGTCAGGCCCAGGTCGTCGCTTTTCTGGAAGAGCAGCTCCACGTCCTTCAGCAGCTTGGTTTGGGCGCGGGCTACCTCATCGGCGGTGGGTGGCTGGGTGGTGGCCACGGCATCGAGGGCGCCGGTCATGGCCGTGCGGGCCGAGTCGAGCGAGCGGCCCTGGCGCACGTCGGCGTAGAAATACGCAAAGCCAGGGTCGTGCAGCGTGGGCGCAAAGCCCCAGGTGCTGGCGGCTTTTTTGCCCTCAATCAGCGCCTTGTAGAGGCGGCCCGAGGGGCGGTTGGTGAGCACTTCCACCAGCGCATCCACGGCCGCGTAGTCGGGACTGCTGCCGGCGGGCACGTGGTAGGCCACGGCCAGGCCCTGGGTGTCGCCGGGGCGGCGCAGGGTCACGCTGCGCTCGCCGTCCTGCACGGGCTCGGTGGTGTAGGCGGTGGGCAGCACCCGCGTGGGCTTGGGGATGGCCCCAAACTCCTGGCTGATGAGCGCCAGCGTGGCGGCGGGGTCAAACTTGCCGGCCACCAGCAGCACGGCGTTGTCGGGCTGGTAATACTTCTGGTAAAACGCCTTGAGGTTGTCAATCGGCACGCGCTCAATGTCTTCCTTCGAGCCGATGGTGCTTTTGCCGTAGTTGTGCCAGAGGTAGGCGCTGCTCAGCACGCGCTCCATGAGCACGCGGCTGGGCGAGTTTTCGCCGCTCTCAAACTCGTTGCGCACCACTGTAAACTCGGTGTCGAGGTCCTTGCGGGCGATGAAGGAATTGACCATGCGGTCGGCCTCCAGGCTGAGGGCCCACTTCAGGTTGGCATCGGTGGCGGCGAAGGTTTCGAAGTAGTTGGTGCGGTCGTACCAGGTGGTGCCGTTGGGGTTAGCCCCGTGCTCGGTCAGCTCCTGCGGAATGTTGGGGTGCTTGGTCGAACCCTTAAATACCATGTGTTCCAGCAAGTGGGCCATGCCGCTTTCGCCGTAGCCCTCCAGCCGCGAGCCCACCAGGTAGGTGATGTTGACGGTGGCAGTGGGCTTGCTTTGGTCGGGGAAGAGCAGCACCCGCAGGCCGTTGGCCAGCCGGTATTCGGTGATGCCCTCCACCGAGGTCACCCGCGTGAGGCCAGCGGGCAGTGGGGCGGTAGTTTGGGCCAGCAGCGGCGGGGCCGCCAGGGCCAGGGCGAGCGTGCCCAGCAAGAAAGTGTGTTTCATGCAGCTAAAAGGGTAGGAGGTAGCAGAATAACGCGAAGTAATAGCATTTTTTGCTTACTTCGGTACTTCTCCTTTCCAGATACCCCCAGCGCCGTGGGCGTTGCAAACTGCGCCGGCTATTTCAGCGTGAGCGAGTAGGCCACTACCTGCGCTATCTGGGCCGGCGTCAGGGTTTTGCTGAACGAGGGCATTTTGCGCATTCCATTGGTAACCAAATAGGTGCGCCCAAACTCATTGAGGTTGCTCTTGGTCAGGTCGTGGGCGCCGTTCAGGCCCAGGCGGCCGTCTTTGCCGTGGCAGCGCTGGCAATTTTTCTGATATAAAAGCTGGCCGGGCGCGGGCGGCGCGGCGGGGGCCGCGCTAGCCCCGGCCAGGCCAGCCAGCCACAGGCCGGCAAAAAGAGGAAGCTTCATCACCAAATCGTAACGCAAAAAACGACCCGAAAGTAACCGGCCCGCCGGCTTTATAGCGGGCGGCCCCGCTTCCGGCCCGACCTTTGCGCGGTTGCCCTTTTCTCTTATAGCCTCTGCCCCCCTCTGCCCGTGCGCGTTGCCTTAGTCATTAATACCTCCTGGAACATCTGGAATTTTCGGCGCGGCCTCGTGCGGGCCCTGCAAGCGGCGGGCCACGAGGTGCTGGCCATTGCCCCGCCCGATGCGTATTCCGACCGGCTGGAAACCGAGCTAGGCTGCCGCTACGTGCCTATCCTGATGGAAAACAAGGGCACCAACCCCATCAAGGACGCCCAGCTCACGCGGCGCTTCGTGGGCGTGTACAAGCGCGAGCGGCCCGACGTGGTGCTGCACTTCACTATCAAGCCCAACATCTACGGCACGCTGGCGGCGCGCCTGGCCGGCGTGCCCAGCATCAACAACGTGAGTGGCCTGGGCACGGCCTTCATCGTTGAAAACCTGGTGAGCAAGGTGGTAAAAGGGTTGTACCGGCTAGCCTTCCGCTTTCCCGAAAAGGTATTTTTTCAGAATAACGACGACCGCGAGCTGTTCATCCGGGCCGGGCTGATAAAGCCGGCGCTCACGGGCCTGGTGCCCGGCTCGGGCGTCGATTTGGCCCGCTTCCGGCCCGCGCCGGCCGTGGCGAAGCCCGCCGGGGCGCCGTTCACCTTCCTCATGGTGGCCCGCGTGCTCTACGAGAAGGGCATTGTCGAATACTTCGAGGCCGCCAAGCAGGTGCGGGCGGCGCTGCCGGCCGGCACGGTGCGCCTCCAGCTGCTGGGTAGCCTCGACGAGGCCGGCGGCGTGGGCGTCACGCGCGCCACCTTCGAGCAGTGGCTGGCCGAGGGCAACATCGAGTACCTGGGCACCTCCGACAACGTGGCCGAGCACCTGCACCGCGCCGACTGCGTAGTGCTGCCCAGCTACCGCGAGGGCACGCCCAAAACCTTGCTCGAAGCCGCCGCCTGCGGCAAGCCCCTGGTGACCACCGACGTGCCCGGCTGCCGCGAAACCGTGCAAAACGGCCGCAACGGCTACCTCTGCCAGGTGCGCGACGCCGCCGACCTGGCTGACAAGCTCCTCACCGTGGCCCAGCTGCCGCCCGAGCGCCTGGCCGCCCTGGGGGCCGCCAGCCGCCAGCTGGCCGAAGAAAAATTTGACGAGCAGCTGGTGCTGGGCCAGTACCTGGCCGCCGTGGCCGAGGCCGGGCGCCGCGGCGTAGTGCGGGCAGTGTAGCCCGCTAGCTTCTTAGTTTAAAATCCCCTATCCAACGCCAGCCTTGGCGCCTACCGATGGAAGTTATTACCCACCCGCTGCCGGGCCTGCTGGAGTTCCGGCCCCGCATTTTTGGCGACCCGCGCGGCGCCTTTTTTGAGTCGTTCAGCGCCCGCACCATGGAAGGCCTGGGCCTGCCCCGCCACCACTGGGTGCAGGACAACCAGAGCATCTCGAAGGCCGGCACGCTGCGCGGGCTGCACTTTCAGCGCCCACCCCACGCCCAGGCCAAAATGGTGCGCGTGGCCCAGGGCCGCGCCCTCGACGTGGTGGTAGACCTGCGCCACCGCTCGCCCACCTTCGGCCAGCACGCCAAGGTGCTGCTCACCGCCGAGCTGGGCAACGTCTTCTACGTGCCCGAAGGCTTTGCCCACGGCTTTGTGGCGCTCGAAGACGATACGCTGTTTCTCTACAAGTGCTCGGACTACTACGCCCCGCCCGCCGAGGGCGGCATCCTGTGGAACGACCCGGCGCTGGGCATCGACTGGGGCTACGCGGGCGAGCCCCTCATTTCACCCAAAGACGCCATCCTGCCCACGCTAGCCGCGCTGGACAACCCGTTTTAGGACTATTTGAAAATAAAAAGAACGTCATGCTGAGCTTGCCGAAGCATCTCTACCACGCCGTAAGGAGTACTAATCCAATCGGCGCGATAGAGATGCTTCGACAGGCTCAGCATGACGTTCTTTTTGTTTTCAAGCAGCCCAAATAGATTACAGCAGCGGCAGCAGCGTTTCCAGGCCCATGCCGCGGCTGCCCTTGAGCAGCACCAGCTGGCCGGCGGCCGGGTGCCCAGCCAGCCACACGGCCGCCGCCGACTTGTCGGCGAAATAATGGGCGGCAGGCTGCGCGGCGGCAGCGGCCTGCATGAGCGGGCCCACGAGCAGCACGTGGTCAAGCTTCAGCTCGGCCAGCAGCTGGCCCAGAGCGCGGTGCTCGGCTTCGGCGCTATCGCCCAGCTCAAACATGTCGCCCAGGATGGCTAGCCGGCCCTGGCCCGCGGCGGCGGGGCGCTGCGCGAAGCTGCGTAGCGCGGCGGCCATGCTGCTGGGGTTGGCATTGTAGGCATCGAGGATGAGGTCGTTGCCGCCCGCCGTGCGCACCAGCTGCGAGCGGTTGTTCTGGGGGTTGTAGGCGGCCAGCGCGGCGGCCACCTGCGCCGAGGGCACGTCGAAATAGGCACCCACGGCGGCAGCGACGGCCATGTTGGCAAAGTTGTACTCGCCCGTGAGCTGGGCGGCTACCTCGGTGCCGTCGGCCAGGCGCAGGTGCAGGCCGGGGTCGGCTTGCAGAAAGGTGGTGGCGTAGGTGTCGGCGGGGCCGGGGTAGGTGGCCAGCACTGGCGCGGGGCCAGCCACATTGGCGGCTACGGCGGCTGCGGCCACGGCCGGCGTTTTGGCGTCGAGGGTGTTCACGAACAGCGTGCCGCCGTGGCTGGCCAAGTAGTCAAACAGCTCGCCCTTGCCCTTGGCAATGCCAGCTTCGCCGCCAAAGCCTTCGAGGTGGGCCTTGCCGATGTTGGTGAGGAGGCCGTGGGTCGGCTCGGCCCACTGGCAGTAGTCCCGGATTTCGCCCTGGTGGTTGGCCCCCATCTCGATAATGGCGATTTCGTGCTCCTCAGGGCGCAGGCGCAGCAGCGTAAGCGGCACCCCAATATGGTTGTTCAGGTTGCCAATGGTAGCCAGCACGTTATACTTTTGGGCCAGCACCACGGTCAGCAGCTCCTTGGTGGTGGTTTTGCCATTTGAGCCGGTGATGGCCAGCACGGGGCCCCGGAAGCGGCGGCGGTGCTCGCGGGCCAGGGCTTGTAGGGCGGCTAGCGGGTCGGGGGCGTAGGTGTAGTGGGCGGGGCTAGCGGCGGCCAGGGCCGGGTCATCGACCACGGCGTGGCTGGCCCCCTGGGCCAGCGCGCCGGCGGCAAAGTCGGCTCCCCGAAAGCTGGGGCCGTTGAGGGCGAAGAACAGCGTGCCCGGCTGGGGCTGGCGCGAATCGGTGCTGACCTGGCCCTGCGCGGCGAGGTAGTGGTCGTAGAGGGTCATGTACTCAGTGAGCAATGAGCAAGGCGCAGGGCGCAATCGGCCGACGCTGGCGAGGCCCGGAGCGGGTTGCGCATCGGGCAGCAGCGTTGGCCCCTTGGCCACTGCGCCTTGCTCACGGCGCATTAATAATATCAGGTGCAACTTACGGCCCGGCTGGCGTTGTTAGCCGGTACTGGCCTTTCCGATTCAGCGTATGCGGCGTTCTTTTCTTTTGATGCTCTTGCTTTTAGGAGCGCTGGGCGGGGCGCGGGCGCAGGCCCCCGGCGGGCAGTTTGGCTTCGTATTCGGGAGCGTGGCCAAGGTGGTGCAGGGCACCGATACCCTGGCCCACGCCTGGGCGGGCGGCCTCAACACGCCGCAGTTCAGCACCATCGACCTCGATGGCGATGGCCAGGCCGACCTCTTCGCCTTCGACCGCCAAACGGCGCGCTGCTACACGTTTTTGAGCGTGGCCGGGGCTGGCGGCACCGGCCGGCGCTGGCAATACGCGCCCGCCTACGAGGCGCTGTTTCCGGGCGACCTCTCGGGCTGGGCGCTGCTGCGCGACTACGACTGCGACGGCCGCGCCGACCTCTTTACTTACGCCAGCGGCGGCGACATCCGGGTGTTTCGCAACGTGGCCGACGCCAGCGGCCGGCCTTCTTTCACGCTGGTTAATAACCAGATATCGTTTCCGGTGGCCAACGGCTACCTCAGCAACCTCAATCTTGGCGCTTACAACACGCCCAGCATTCAGGACGTGAATGGCGACGGCCGGCTCGATATTCTGACCTATGACTTCCTAGGCTCAACGGTGCTGGAGCTGTACCTCAACACCAGCACGGGCGGCTGCGGCGGCGTCAGCTCCTTTGCCCAGAGCACCAATTTCTGGGGCCAGCTGGTGTCGTGCTTCGACTGCGCCTCGTACCAGCCGGCGGGCGGCACGGCCTGCGGCGTATTTAAGGTGCTGCACAGCCCCGGCCACAGCATTTTGCTGCTCGACCTGAACGGCGACGGCAAGCTCGACCTGCTCGATGGCCGCGACAACTGCCCGCAGCTCACGCGCTTGCTAAACACCGGCACCTCGACCGTGGCGGGGCTGCTGCCAATCAGCGGGGTGAGCAGCGCGTTTCCGTCGGCGGCCGCGCCGGTGAACCTGCCCGTATTTCCGGCCCCCTACTCGTTCGACGCCAACTTCGACGGCGTGCCCGACCTAGTGGTGGCACCCAACATGATTGACAACTCGCTCGACCGCGTAAGTATGCGCCGTAGCGTGCGGCTGTATCAAAACGGCGCGGCCAGCGCGGCGGCCGTGCCTAGCTTCAGTCTGGCCAGCGATGGCTTTTTGCAGAATGACATGCTCGATGTGAGCGAGGGCAGCGTGCCGACCTTCGGCGACCTCGACGGCGACGGGCTCACCGACATGCTGGTGGGCAACCAGGCCGACCTCGTAAACGGCTACTACCGGGCCAGCCTCTACTACTACCGCAACGTGGGCACGGTCCGCAAGCCGGTGTTCCGGCTCGTCACCGACGACTACCTGGGGCTAGCCGCCACGGCCGCGCTCACGCCCAGCGTCAAGTTTGAGAGCCTGCGCCCCGCCCTGGCCGACGTGAACCGCGACGGTGCCCTCGACCTCGTGTACTCGGTGTACAACGGCACTACCAACCAGCTGCGCTACATCCTGAACGCGGCGGCGGCCGGCCAGCCAGCTAGCTTCAGCGCGGCGCGGGCCAGCTACTTCCGGCCGCAGGGCGCGGCGGGCAGCGGCGTGCTGCCGGCGCGGCAGGGCGACACGCCGTGCTTTTTCGACGTCGATGGCGATGGCTACGTGGACCTGCTGCTGGGCACCAACGACACCCAGGAGGGCGGCGGCAGCCTGCGCTACTTCCGCAACCAGGGCGCGGCGGCCGGCGGCAACGTGGACAACCTCTTCGTGCTAGCCGACAATGACTTTGGCAAGCTGCTCGACCAGGGCACCCGCCCGCCCTACCTGGCCCCCGCCGTGGCCGACTTCGATGGCGACGGCCGCCCCGACCTGCTTACCCTCAACGGACGCGGCACTATCACGCTCTACAGTGCTTTCCAAAGCCAGAGCGGCACTTTCCTGGGCGCTACCGAGCTGTTTTATAATACGTTCAGCGGCCAGTACGAGCCGTCTCGGCTGGGCAAGGGCTACGTGCTGCGCTTTGCCGCCGCCCCCGCCGACCTCAACCAGGATGGCAGCCCCGAGCTATACATAGGCACCGAAACCGGCGGCCTCGTGAGCTACCTGGGCCGCAACCGCAAGGTGCTGGCCGCCCAGCCCGGCGCGGCTAGCCTACTGGCCCTCAGCGTGTACCCCAACCCCGCCACCCAGGCCGCCACCGTCGAAACGGCCCAGCCTACCCGCCTGCGCCTCTACGACCTGGCCGGCCGCCTCGTGCGCACCGAGGCCGCGCTGCTGCGCACCCGCCGCCTCGACCTCGGCGGCCTCGCGCCGGGCCTCTACGTGGTGCAGGCCACGGCCGCCGATGGCACCGCCACCAGCCAGCGCCTGGCGGTGGGGCAATAGGCCAGCCGGCGCGGGCTAGTCGCAGTTAGGCAGTTGAAAGTCGTCGGCGTCGAGCAGAAAGGGCATTTTCTCGCGCAGGTCGTAGAGCGGCTCGGCCCGTAGCGTGTGCGTGAGTACCGCTTGCAGGTTGCCGGCCTGGGCCAGGTACTCGCCATACACATCGAGCAGCGCCGACTGCCCCGAGTAGTCGAGGCCCTTGCCGTCGGTGCCCAGGCGATTGACGCCCACCGTGTAGGCCATGTTCTCGATGGCGCGGGCGCGCAGCAGCGTGCGCCAGATTTCGGCGCGGGCCTGGGGCCAGTTGGCCACGTACAGCAGCAGGTCGTAGGGCTCGTACGGGCTGTTGCGGCTCCACACCGGAAAGCGCAGGTCGTAGCAGATGAGCGGCCGGATGCGCCAGCCGCGCCACTCTTCCAGCAGGCGCCCGGTGCCGGCCGTGTACACCTCGTGCTCGCCGGCCAGCCGAAACAGGTGGCGCTTGTCGTAGGTGCTGTGCGAGCCGTCGGGGCGCACCCACAACAGGCGGTTGTAGTAGCTGTCGCCCGCGCGCGTGAGCACGCTGCCCGTCACCACGGCATCGTAGCGGGCGGCCTGCACCTGCATCCAGTCGAGGGTGGGGCCGGGGTAGCTTTCGGCGTGGGCGGCGGCTTCCATGCTAAAGCCGGTGGTGAACATCTCGGGCAGCACTATCAGGTCGGTGAGGCCCGCCTCGGGCAGGGCCGAGGCCAGCAGGTCGGCTAGCTGCTCCAGGTTGGCCGTGGGGTCGTGCCAATGCAAATTAGCCTGCACCAGCGACACTGTAAAGTCATTCATAAGCGAAATACTGACCAGCTTCCCCGTCCGGCATCGCGCCTTCAGCAGAGCTTAGGCGTCTAATATAACGGCTACCGCTGATTTACAAAATGCGTTGTACCTTATTATCCAGGACGTTGGCGCAGGCACTGCGCAGCGGCTTGCAGCGTAGCTGAACCTTTCGCAAAGCAAAAGCGCACCAGTCCAGGGTCGTACCCGTCGTGGTAAAACGCCGACACCGGCACCACCGCCACGCCCCACGCCCGCGCAAGTTCCTCGGCAAAAGCCAAATCACCGAGCTTGGATAGCCGGCCGTAGCCCGCCAGCTGAAAGTAGCCGCCGGGCACCGGCCGCAGGTCCCAGCCGGCGCCGGCCAGCAGGCCCGCAAACTCGTCGCGCTTGGCCTGGTAAAAGCCAGCCAGGCCGCAGGCATGGGCATCGGTGGGGTCAGCTTCGAGCACATCGGCCAGCGAGTGCTGGGTGGGCGTGCTCACCGCGAAGGTCACGAACTGGTGCACCCGCCGCAGCTCGGCCGTGAGGGCCGGCGGGGCCAGGCAGTAGCCGGCCTTCCAGCCCGTGGCGTGGTAGGTTTTGCCAAACGACGACACCACGAAACTGCGCGCCCGCAGCCCCGGGTGCTGTCGGGCGCTGCGCGGCGCCACCCCGTCGAACACCAGGTGCTCGTACACCTCATCGGAGAGCACGAACATATCGGTACCTTCGGTGAGGCTGGCTAATTCCTCCCAGTCAGCGCCATCAAACACGGCCCCGCCGGGGTTGTGGGGCGAGTTGACCATGATAAGGCGGGTGCGCGCAGTTACGGCCGCCCGCACGGCCGCCCAGTCGGGCCGAAAGTCGGTGGTGGGCAGGCGCACGTAGCGCGGCACGCCGCCTTGCAGCCGCACGGCCGGCCCGTAGAGGTCGTAGGCCGGCTCCAGGATAATGACCTCATCGCCGGGCCGCACCACGGCTGCCAGCACGCCATACAGGGCCTCGGTAGCCCCGGCCGTGATGGTGACTTCGGCCTCCCCATCGGGGGCGGGCGCGTCGGGCTGCAAGCGGCCCACCTGCGCCGCAATGGCCTGGCGCAGGCGCGGCAGCCCCGGCATGGGCGCGTACTGGTGGCTGCCGCTGGCCAGCGCGTGGTGGGCCAGGGCCTGGCGCAGGGCCAGCGGCGGGTCGTAGTCGGGAAAGCCCTGGGCCAGGTTAATGGCCCCGGTTTGCTGGGCCAGCAGCGTCATGCGCGAAAAAATGCTGGCGCCCACATCAGGCAGCTTGGAGTGCAACATCAGAGAAAGAGCGATGGAAAAGGATTTGATACTCAGGCCAGCAAAGCCTGCCTGATTAATGCAGATTTCACGGCCTGACTCGTATTTTTGGGTAAAATACTTATCCGGCCATTTTTAAAGGCTTTGTACACTATTCTATGTCGATTGTTTACCATACTTCTTTTGTGCAGCTACACCACGACCCGGCCGGGGCCACGCTCGAAACCGAGTGGCTGGGCTTCGTCAACTCCGAGCAGCTGCGCACCTCCCTCACCGAAGCCCTGCGCCTGGCCCGCCAGCACCGCGTGAAGGGCTGGGTAGCCAATAATACGCTGCTGCGCACCATCCGGCCCGCCGACCAGGAGTGGATAAACCAGGTCTGGTTTCCGGAATTTGCTAAGCTCGGCGTGCAGCGGCTAGCCATCATCGAGTCGCAGGATGCCCTCAACCGCATGGGTATCAGCAATATTATTCAACGCGCCACCGAGCATATTCCCTTCGATACCCAGTATTTCAGCGATGCCACGGCCGCGCGCCGCTGGGCGGCCAGCGCGCCGGCCGCCGTGGCAGCCCGGTAACGCACTGACCAGCCGCACGCAAAAAGCCCGCCCCGCTAGTTAGCGGGCGGGCTTTTTTGGGTAAATGCGGGGCTACCAGCAGCCTATAAAACGGGCAGATTGGACTTCAAATCCTGCGGAAAGAGCTTGCGCACGTGCGCCACCTTGTGGGCTGATACGTTGGTGATGTAAGGGTTATCGGGGTTGAGGCGATAATAGCCCTGGTGGTAGTCCTCGGCGTCCCAAAACTGCGAGAAGGGCACTACCTGGGTCACGATTTTGCTATCGTACTGCTTCGAGGCGTTGACCTTGGCAATGGTTTGCTCCAGAATTTTTTTCTCCTCGGGCGTGCGGTAAAAGGCGGCCGAGCGGTACTCGGGGCCGGTGTCGTTGCCCTGCCGGTTGAGCTGCGTGGGGTCGTGGCTGGCCGTGAAGAAGATGTCGGCCAATTCCTGGTAGCTGATGACTTTGGGGTCGTAGTAGATGTTCACGGTTTCGGTGTGGCCGGTTTGCTGGCCGGCCACCTGCTCGTAGCTGGGGTGCGCCACGGTGCCACCGGCGTAGCCGCTCACCACCTGCTTCACGCCCTTCAACTCCTCAAAGGCCTCTTCCTGCGCCCAGAAGCAGCCACCTGCAAACGTGGCCTGGGCTAGCCCAGCGAGGTTTTTGGGCGCAAAGCCGGTCGTGGAAGCCGCTTGCGCGGCGGGGGTTTGGGCCTGCGCCTGGGCAGGCTGCTGCGAGCCACAGGCCGTGAGCAGGGCCAGCAGGCCCAGGCCGCTGGCGGCCGACAAAAGCTTAGTCATGAGCGAAAGAATAATAAAAGCGTGGGGCTAGGCTATACGCCAGCCACCGGGCTGATGGATTGCCTGTAAAACACGAATGCCCGGCGCCGGGTTCACTCGCGAACGCAGGGCGCCGGCGGGGCGGGGCAGCGGGGCGCGGGGCTTTTACGTAGGGCTAGCGAGGTGCTTACCGTTGCCTACCGCTCCGCTTTATGTTATCCTTTTCTTCCTTCACCTGCGCCCTGACCCTCGGAGCGGGCGCGCTGGCCGCCCGCCCCGCCCTGGCCCAAAACCTGAACCAGGTAGCCAACTACGGCTACGGCCAGCCGGGCACGGCCGGCTACGAGCACCTCAGCTTCTGGACCCTCAACGGCCGCCGCTCGGATGTAGGCTACGCCAGCGGTCCCAACCGCGAAGACGCCCAGGTACGCTACGCCGGCCCCACCAAGGTAGGCGGGCAGCCCGGCTTCCGGGTCAGGTTTCTCAGCGGGCGCACGCTGTACGTGGTGCCCAGCGGCACCACCCTGCGGGTGAGCGACGCCACTGGCGCCACTCCCAAGACCTTCACCTGGGAATACGAAGGCCCGGTAAACGGCGTGGGCACCGTGTGCAGCGTGTGCGTAGCCGACTCGGCAGCCGCCATGCGCCTTATCCAAGCGCACTACTTGAAATAGGCTTACAATAAGCCCTTCAGCTCCTGTAACTTAAGTAGCGCCTCGATGGGCGTGAGGGTGTTGATATCCAGCACTTGCAGCAGCTCGCGCAGCTGCTCCAGTTTGGGGTCGCCGGGCTCGAACATGCTGAGCTGCACCCGCGGCGCCGAGGCCACGGCCGTGGTAGCGCGGGGCTTGGGCGAGCTAGCGGGCTGGGGCGCGGGTGCGTTTTGGGCGTCGAGGCCAGCCAGCACCTCGTCAAACTCGGTGGGGGCGTTGGGGTCTATTTCGGTGAGGCCGGTTTGGGTGCGCTCCTGCTCCAGGTGGTGCATTATCTCGTTGGCGCGCAGTACTACGGCCTGGGGCATACCAGCCATGCGCGCCACGTGGATGCCGAAGCTGTGCTCGGAGCCGCCCGGCCGCAGCTTGCGCAGGAACAGCACCCGGCCATCGGCCTCCTGCACGGCCACGTGGTAGTTGCGCACGCGGGGGCAGTCGTCGGCCAGTTGGTTGAGCTCGTGGTAGTGGGTGGCAAACAGCGTTTTAGCCCGCGCCTTGGGGTTGTTGTGCAGGTGCTCCACAATGGCCCAGGCAATACTGATGCCGTCGTAAGTGCTGGTGCCGCGCCCGATTTCATCCATCAGCACGAGGCTGCGGCTGGAGAGGTTGTTCAGGATGGAGGCCGTTTCGGTCATCTCCACCATGAAGGTGCTTTCGCCCTTGCTGAGGTTGTCGCTGGCCCCCACGCGGGTAAAAATCTTGTCGATGATGCCGATGGTGGCCGCCTCGGCGGGCACGAACGAGCCAATCTGGGCCAGCAGCACGATGAGCGCCGTTTGGCGCAACAGCGCCGACTTACCGGCCATGTTGGGCCCGGTTATCACCACAATCTGCTGGTCGTCCTGGCTCAGGCACAAGTCGTTGGGAATGTAGCTTTCGCCGGGCGGCAGTTGCCGCTCAATCACCGGGTGGCGCCCGCCCTTGATGTCGAGCGTGGGCCCGTCGTTCACGGTGGGCCTAGCGTAGCGGTACTGCCTGGCGGTGGCCGCGAAGGAGGCCAGGCAGTCGAGCACGCCGATGGCGCGGGCGTTCTGCTGCACCTGGCTCACGAAGTCGAGCGCCGCCATCACCACCTCTTGGTAAATGCGGGCCTCAATGACGAACAGCTGCTCCTCGGCGTTCAGAATTTTCTCCTCGTAGGTTTTCAGCTCCTCCGTCACGTAGCGCTCGGCGTTCACCAGCGTTTGTTTGCGAATCCACTCGGCCGGCACCTTGTTCTTGTGGGCATTGCTCACTTCGAGGTAATAGCCAAACACTTTGTTGTAAGCCACTTTCAGCGACGAGATGCCCGTGGCGGCCTGCTCGCGCTGCTGCATTTTCAGCAAAAAGTCCTTGCCCGAAAAGGCCAGCCCGCGCAGCTCGTCCAGTTCGGCATCGATGCCGTCCATAATGACGTGGCCCTGGTTGGTGAGTAGCGGCGCATCGGGGCGGATTTTAGTTTGGATTTCCTTGCGTAGCGAGGCGCAAGGATTGAGCTGGTCGGCTAGCTTCTCCAAGGCGCGCACGCCCGAGGCGGCCAGCTTCTCGCGGAGCGGCGCAATGCTTTCGAGCGCCCGGGCCAGCTGCAAGAGCTCGCGCGGGTTCACGCGGCGCACGGCTACTTTGGAGATAAGGCGCTCCAGGTCATTGATGGGGCGCAGCTGGGTTTGCACCTCTTCCAGCAGCTCGGGCTCGGCCACGAGGGCAGCTACGGTGTCGAGGCGGCGCTGAATCTGGCTCACTTCCTTCAGCGGCAGCACCACCCACTTGCGCAACAAGCGGGCACCCATCGGCGTCAGGGTCTGGTCCAGGATGTCAATCAGCGGCACGCCGCCGGGGTGCTGGGCCTGCACCAGCTCCAGGTTGCGCACCGTGAAGCGGTCGAGCCACACGTATTTGTCCTCTTCCAGGCGGCCTAGCGCGGCCACGTGCTGAATGTCGGTGTGCTTGGTTTCGGCCAGATAATGCAGAATGCAGCCAGCCGCAATCACGCCTTCGCGCAGATTATCAACCCCGAAGCCCTTGAGCGAGGTAGTGCGGAAGTGCCGCGTGAGCGTGTCGTGGGCATAGTCGGGCCCAAATACCCACTCGTCGAGGGCGTAGGTGCAGAAATCGGGGCCGAAGTGGCCTTCGAACTCGCCCCGGCTGCGCTTGCAAAACAGCACCTCGGCGGGCCGGAAGTTTTGCAGCAGCTTGCCCAGGTACTCCACGGTACCCTGCGCGGCCAGAAATTCGCCGGTGCTAATGTCGAGAAAGCTGATACCAGCCTCCGTTTTGCCGAAGTGCACGGCGGCGAGGTAGTTGTTCTGGCGGCGCTCCAGGGTGTTGTCGTGCAGGCTCACGCCGGGCGTCACCAGCTCGGTGATGCCGCGCTTCACGAGGCCTTTGGCCTGCTTGGGGTCTTCGAGCTGGTCGCAGATGGCCACGCGCTGGCCGGCGCGCACCAGCTTGGGCAGGTAGGTATCGAGGGCGTGGTGCGGGAAGCCGGCCAGCGCCACCTCGCTGGCCGTACCCGCCCCGCGCTTGGTGAGGGTGATGTCGAGAATGCGCGCGGCCGTGACGGCATCCTCGCCAAACGTCTCGTAAAAGTCGCCCACCCGAAACAGCAGCACCGCGCCGGGGTGCTCGGTTTTGAGCTGGTAATACTGCCGCATCAGTGGCGTATCGGCCACCGCGGCGGGCTTGATGTGGTCGGGCCCGAGCTGCTTGATGGCGAACTTAGACGGCGGGGCGGCGGGGGCAGGGGCGGTAGACAAGGCGGGAGCGCGAACTTTGGGCTCGCGTTAAAAAGCAGAACAAGGCAACGACGCGGCTAGCGAGGCTTTTTTAAACCAACACCGCGAACGACAAAGTTCGCCCAATTTCAATGCGCAAACTCACGATGCAGGAGATGAACCGCCTGCCGGTGGCCGACTTTAAAGCTACCGCCAAAAGCCCGGTGGTGCTGGTGCTTGATAACGTGCGCTCGCTGCACAACGTGGGCGCCGTGTTTCGCACCGCCGACGCCTTTGCGCTGGAGCGCCTTTACCTGTGCGGCGTGACCGGCCGGCCGCCCCACCGCGAAATCACCAAGACGGCCCTCGGCAGCACCGAATCGGTGGCCTGGACGCACAGCGCCACCACCCTGGAAGCCGCCCAGCAGCTCATTGCCGCCGGCTACCAGCTCGTGGCCGTGGAGCAAACTACCGGCTCGGTACCGCTGCCGCAGTTTCGGCCCGTGCCGGGCCGCCCGCTGGCCCTGGTGCTGGGCAACGAGGTCTTCGGCGTCGACGACGAGGTACTGGCCCTCTGCGAAGCCGCCGTGGAGATACCGCAGCTCGGCACCAAGCACTCGCTCAACGTGAGCGTGGCGGCCGGCGTGGTGCTGTGGGACGTGCTCAGCAAGCTCCAGATTTTTAACTGAAAACTCCCGGCGGCAACGGCGCGGGGCAAACCCGTTTTTAAGCTGATTTATTTTTGATGGCCGAGTAAAGCCAGTCTGGAAAATGTGTTTATCTTTGGAGCCTTACCCCTACGGCGGTTCCATTTACCTAATTCCTTTTCTATGACGTTGTTCTCTACCCGTTTGGGCTACCGTGCGCTGGCCTTGGCTACTGGCCTGGCGTTGCCCGGCCTGGCCATTGCGCAGCAGGCAGCCCCGGCCCTTACTGCCTTCTCCGCCAAGGCCAAAACGCAGGGCCTGAGCGCCGGCGACGTGGCCAATGCGCTCGTTACAAATAGCTACACCGATGCCAGCACCGGCATCACGCACACCTACCTCCAGCAGCGCGTCAATGGCCTGGTGGTGTTCAACGCCACCGGCGCCGTGCATACCGATAAGTCGGGCAAAGTGCTGTTCGCCGCCCAGGACTTTGTGGTGAACGCCAACGCCAAGGCCGCCGCCGCCACGCCCGCCCTCACGCCCGCCCAGGCTGTGGTGGCCGCCGCCGTGAGCCTGGGCCTGCCCCGGCCCGTGAGCCTGCGCACCGTGGTAGAAGCCCGCGTGGCCGATGGCCTGGTGTTCAACAACGGTGGTATCTCGGAAGAGAACATTCCGGTGCGCCTCATGTACACGCGCCGCGACGACCAGCTGGTGCTGGTGTGGGAGGTAGTTATCGCGCAGCTCGACCAGCAGCACCACTGGAGCGCCCGCATCGACGCCCAAACCGGCCAGCTGGTAGATAAGAGCGACTACGTGGTGAGCGAAGTGACCACCTTCCGCCAGGAGCAGCTGCGCACCGAAGCCCGCCAGCAGCGGGCGCTAGCCTTTGCCCCGGCCGAGGCGAAGGAAATTAAGGCTATCAAATCGGTGCTGAGCACGACGGCGGCCAACAGCCTGACCGTGGTGGCCGTGCCCAACGAAAACCCGCTCATCGCGGGCCGGAGCGTGGTGCCGCTTAGCTCGGCTAACCCCCTGTACTCGCCTGTGGGCTGGCAGGTGGCGCAGGCCGGTGTGCCCACCGGCTTCTTTGCCGACAGCTACTCGCTGCTATCGAGCGGCAAGTACCTGACGCGCGGCAACAACGTGGCCGCCTACGACGACTACGCGACCCTGACGTCGACCAACGGCAATGTCGCCTCTTCTACCAACTCGCCCGACGGCACCAGCGCGCTCAACTTCGACTTCCCGTTTGACCAGACCAAGGGTGCCCGCGATGCCAACAATCTGGCCGCCGGCATCACCAACCTGTTTTACTGGAACAACATGCTCCACGACGTGATGATGGCGCATGGCTTCGACGAGGTGTCGGCCAACTTTCAGTATAAGAACCTGACCACCGACGCCCAGGGCAACAAGCTGGGCAAGGACGGTGACTTCGTACGCGCTGAAGCGCAGGATGGCAGCGGGCGCAACAACGCTAACTTCTTTACGCCCGCCGACGGCAGCAGCGGCCGGATGCAGATGTACCTGTTCGACAACGTGGCGCAGAACGCGCTCACTATCACGTCGCCCAGCTCCATTGCCGGCACCTATAAGTTTGGCAACGCGGCCTTCGGGGCTTCCATCCCGAAACTCACGGCTACCACGGCCTTCGCTGGCAACATCGTGGTTATCAACGACGGTGTATCGGCCGATGGCGGCGTGCACTCCTGCGCGGCCCCGACCAACGCGGCAGCCATCGCCGGCAACATTGCCCTCATTCAGCGCGGCGGCTGCACGGCCCCGGCCAGCAACAACTTCTCCGATAAAGTGAAGTTTGCCCAGAACGCTGGTGCCATCGCGGCCATCATTTTCGATTCGGACCGCACCACTACAACCCCGCTCTCGCCGGGTGGCACCGATGCCACCATCACCATCCCGGTTATTGGCATCAGCGGCGTCGATGGCGCCCGCATCCAGGCCGCGCTGCCCAGCAACGCCCTCGCCGCCGCCACCATCAAGGCGGGCCCCGACTTCGACGGCTCGTTTGACAACGGTGTGGTTTCGCACGAATTTGGCCACGGCATCTCCAACCGCCTCACCGGCGGCGGCACGGCCGCCTGCCTCAACAACACCACTGGCTACCAGACGATGGGCGAAGGCTGGAGCGACTTCTTCGGCATGTGGATGACGACCCAACCCGGCGACATCGGCAGCAGCAAGCGCTACAGCGGCGCCTACGACATCGGCATCGGGCCCTACGGCATTCCGGGCTTCCGCCACAAGCCCTACACCACCGATATGTCGGCCTCGGGCAACCCCTATACCTACGCGCAGGTGGGCCCGGGCAATACGCAGTTCAGCGAAACCCACGATGTGGGCGAAATCTGGGCGGCGGTGCTGTGGGACCTGAACTGGGCCATGATTAACAAGTACGGCTACAACGCCGACTTCTTCTCGGCCACCTCGGGCGGCAACAACAAGGCGCTGAAGCTGGTGCTCGACGGTTGCAAGCTGCAAGTATGCCAGCCCGGCTTCCTCGATGGCCGCGACGCCATCCTGCGCGCCGATAGCGCCACCAACCGCGCCGCCAATGCCGACCTCATCTGGAACGTGTTTGCCCGCCGCGGCATGGGCTACGGCGCCAAGCAGGGCGACCGCGTGAACGGCTACCCCACGGTAAACAACATCGTGCAGGCCTTCAACCTGCCTCCCCAGACCAAGGCTATTGCCCTGGCTACCAGCACCGGCCTCACCACCAGCGCCAGCCTCGAAGCCTTCCCGAACCCCGCCCAGGGCCGCCTCACGGTGCGCACGCAGCTGGCTAGCACCGCCCCCATCCGGGTGGCCGTGCTCGACCTGCTGGGCAAAACGGTGCTCTCGACCACCGTGCCCACCGCCCAAATGCAGCAGGCCGGCGTAGAGCTGAACACCAGCGCGCTCGCTACCGGCCTCTACGTAGTGCGCGTGACCACCAGCGAAGGCAACTTCACGACCAAGGTGACCATCCAGCACTAAGCAGCTCCGCTGCCAACGCGGCTACCTCTAGAAAAAAGCCCGGCTTCGGCCGGGCTTTTTTTGTGCGCGTACTACGCTAGCCTATGTCTGATTCTCCCCTTCCCCTCCGCCCTGAGGCGGCGCTGCTGGCCCTGCGCCCGGCCATTACCGGCCAGCCGGCCGCCATCCCCACCCCCGACAACGTGGCCGATTTTCAGCACCAGGTGCTGCGGCCGGTGCTCAAGCTTCAGCACCCCGTGCTGCTGGCCGTGGTGGCCGACTTTGCTCACGATTACCACCTGCCGCTCGCCACCGCCGCGCCCACCGAGGCCACGCGCCTGCTCACCGAGTTGCTCACCCGCAACGTGCGCCTGCGCGCTACCCTCACCGGGCTAGCCGTGGGCCTGCTCACCGCGCCCGAGTTGGCGTTCTATCGCCAGCACCGCGCCGAGCTAAACCGCCGCCTGCTCGACCTGGCTCAGCAGCGCGTGCTCAACAGCCTGCCCGAGCTGCTGGCCAGCCTGCCCGCTGCCTAGCGCCCATCCCAGAAGCCCCGAACGCAAAAGAGCGCCGCCCGATGACCGAGCGGCGCTCTTTTTATTTGGCAGGCAGGCTAGCCGTTAGTCGTATTGCGAGTCGCGCAAATGCACGGGCGTCGATTTGCTTTTCTTGCGCAAGCGCATGTTCAGCAGCTCTACCAGCAGCGAGAAGGCCATGGCGAAGTACAAGTAGCCCTTCTCTATCTCCTTGTGGGCCGCCTCCATCACCAGCATAAAGCCAATCATGATGAGGAACGACAGCGCCAGCATTTTGATGGTCGGGTTGTTATTCACAAAATTGGCCACTACGCCGCTGAAGGCCAACATGATGCCCATCGCGCAGATAACGGCCGCTATCATCACCAGCACGTTATCGACCAGGCCCACGGCCGTGAGGATGGAGTCGAAGCTGAATACGATGTCGATGATGATGATTTGCAAAATGATGGCGCCCAGCTTGGCGTGGGTTTTCACGATGTTCTCCTCTTCCTCCTCGCCTTGCAGCTTGGTATGAATCTCGGTGGTGCTCTTGTACATCAAAAACAGGCCGCCCACCAGCAGGATGAGGTCGCGCCCGCTCACACCGAAGTTCTCGACCAGCGGCGGAATGTTGAGCGTGAACAGGGCCGAGCGCAGGCTCACAATCCAGGAGATGCTGAGCAGCAGCCCGATGCGAAACAGCAGCGCCAGCAGCAGCCCGATGGTGCGGCCCCGCGTTTGCTCCTCGGGGGCCAGCCGGTTGACGGTGATGGAGATAAAGATGATGTTGTCGATGCCCAGCACGATTTCCATCAGCGTGAGGGTGAGCAGGCTAACCCAGGTCTGGACCTGCGTAAAAGCCGCAAAATGTTCGGAGGAGAAGGCAGCGAATGGTGACAAACAGCGGGAGCGTTGAGGGAAAAAGTGAATGCTGCATGAAAAGTACGCCCGAAGCCGCTAAGCCACTGGCTAGCGCCGGCTTCGGGTGGGCAGTTTCGCCGGGCGGGCTACGACTTCATGTTCACGAACTGGAGCGGCTGGCCGTTGTCGGTGCGGCGCAGCAGGGCGATAACCGCCTGTAAATCATCAATCTTCTTGGCCGACACCCGAATCTGGTCGTCCTGCATCTGGGCTTCCACCTTGATTTTGCTGTCCTTGATGGTTTTGATGATTTTGCGGCCCGCGTCCTTGTCCACGCCGGCGCGCACCTTGATGGTTTTTTTCACGAGCGTGCCGCTGGCCTGCTCCTCGGCCGTGAAGTCGAGGGCCGTGCCGTCGATGCCCTGCTTCACGATGCGCGTGAGCAGGATGTCTTCGAGAGCCTTGATGCGCATCGAGTTTTCGGAGCTGAGCAGCACGGTATTATCCTTTTTGTTCAGCTCGATGCCGCCCTTGGTATCGCGCAGGTCGTAGCGCGTGCCCAGCTCTTTTTTGGCGGTGTTGATGGCATTTTCCAGCGTTTGGGGGTCTACTTTGCTGACGATGTCGAAGGAAGGCATGGGGAACGGTAGTTAGTAAATAAAGACAAATTTGAGCCGGGCCGGCAAAGGTAAGCGGCGGGCGAATCGGGTTTGGCGCGCATCTTCGCCGGCCGGCTGGCCACTGCGCCGCGCTGCTAGCCTCTACGTAGTTTCGCCCTTTATGTCCCACCCCCTCCCCGACTGGCAAGCGCTGGTAGCGCACTACAACCGCATCAATCACTACGGCCAGGCCAACGGCATGACCCTGACCGTGCCCGCGCCCGGCCAGGCCGAGTACCGCATGATTATTCAGGAGGCGCACCTGTCGTCGCCGGGCACGGCGCACGGCGGCGTGCTGGCTGGCCTGCTCGATGCGGTACTGGGCGCAGCGGCACTCACGCTAGCCTTCACGGCGGGCGAGCTGGTATCGACTATCGAATTCAAAATCAATTACCTGCGGCCCGTGCACCTGGGCGACGAGCTGCGCGCCGTGGCCCAGGTAGCGCACGCCGGCAAGTCGATTATCGTGGTGAGCAGCACCATCTACCGAGCGGCGGATGCAACGGGCGAGGCCCCGGCCGTGGCGCAGGGCCTGGGCACCTTCAACCGCTACCCGGTGGCCAAGAAACAGCTGTAGCCGGCGCTAAAAAAGCCCCTTCGCGGCGGGCGAAGGGGCTTTGGAAATAGTAGAGGAGAGCGCAGGCTACAGCACGGCACCCATCGAGACGGTGGCGGCGGGCTCGTAGTCGCCGTCTTCGTCGCCGGTCAGGTTGGGGGCGGGCACCTTGCGCACGTTGCGGGCGCAGTCCTCGTCGCGGTGGTTGCGGCCCACCGTGAACTCGACCCAGTCGCCCTCGCGCAGGTCGTTGAAGTCACCCTCCGACAAGTCAGCGTAGCTGAAAAACAGGTTGTTGGGCGGCATCACCACGAAGCCAAAGCCGTTTTTCAGGTTTTTGATGGTACTGATGCCGATGGTGCCAACCGGGCCGGCGGCCGTGGGGCCGGTGGGGCGCACGGCGCGGGCAGCCAGGGCCGCCGGGCTAGCGGCCGCGGCCGCGGCGTAGCTGCTGCCGTTGGTAGCCTGGCCATTGGGGGCCGCGGGAGCGGGCAGGGTGGCAAACGCGGCGGGCTCGCTCTGCGTCACAAACATATTTTCCACTACCTCGTCTTGCTCCTGCAAGCCGCGGTCGATGACGGCGTGCATGGCCACTGGGTAGGTAGCCTGCTCCAGCAGGTGCTGCGAGGCGCGCGTGACGCGGGTTTCGCCCTTAAAGTCTTCGTATTTAAAGTCCCAGTTGAGCAGCATCACGCGGGTACCCACCGTGTTGAGCTTGCGAATGAGGGGCACGTAGTCGGAGTCGCCGGCGATGAGCACCACCACATCGAGCGACTTGTGCAGGGCCATTTCGAGGGCTTCGAGGCTGAGCCACACGTCGATGCCTTTTTCCTGAAGGCGGCCGTCGCGGGTTTTGAGGGGCATGTAGTGCGTGCACACGCCCAGGTTCATCAGAATGTCGTCGAGCAGGCGGTCGTGAAACAGGCGGTCCTTGTCGCGGGCTTCGGTGGCCGAGAGGCGGCCCCGGAAAAAGTGGGAGGTCGTAATCTGCGCCAGGCGCACGTCCACGTCTTCTTCCTCAGCTACCTGGTGGCGGATAAATTCGTGCAGGCCTTCGAGGCTGATGCGGGCCTTGCGCTCGTGCTGGAAATAGTAATAATCACTAATTTTAAGGAAATAATTGCCGTCGTAGAAAACGCCGACCCGGATGAGCGGACTATTCATCTGGTTCATAAAAACTGGTAAGTTGGTGGGGGTAAAATTTTGAGAATGGGTAGCAGTTGGAATAACGCCCGCCGGCTAAGCGCCTGGCAGGCTAACACGTTAGAAATAAGCGAGTGAAGGGGGGCGCACGGGTCTAATTTGACCAGGCTGTAATTAGGTACACCAAGATACTTTTGCCAGCACCGTATCAGTCGCTCTGACGCGAAGCTAAGACAGGACAGCTACATACACAAGTTATTCATTTTAAAACCCAATCCGCCCGATGGCCAGCCCCAAAACCAGCAGGCCGTAGCCCACGCAGATGGCTGCTTCCATCATATTGCCCGCCTTGGAGCCCGTGCTGAGCAGCGGAATGCGGAAGCAAATGCCGATGGGCCGCAGCCACTGCACGCCGGCCTTGGTGAGGGAGTCGGCCACGAGGTGCGAGGCGTAGCCAGCCCCGGCGTAGTGGGCAATGCCGCGCCAGCCCAGGCTGCGGTTGGCCAGGTAGCCGATGTAGGTCCAGAGCAGGGTGGCCCAGAGGGTGTGCGTCCAGGTGCGATGGCCGGTGAAGGGCGCCAGGCAAATAAAGGCCCCCAGCAGGCTTAGCCACACAAACTGCGCGTAGAGGCCCGCCAGCACCGTGGCCAACCCCGTGAAGAGCAACGCCAGTTTGCGGGCCGAGCCACCCTGCAAGGCCACGCCCACCAGGGCAAAGGCTAGCCCGGCAATGTAGGTGAGGCGCTGGTCGGGCCCCGGCCGCAGGTGCAGGTAGGCGTAGGCGCCCAGCCCCACCGCCGCCGCGCCAAAGGCCCAGCGCACGTAGCCGTGCACGAAGCCCAGCCGGTGGCTGAGCTTACTATCGGGGTGGTCGAGGTCGGGGGCGAGGGAGGAGAAGCCTGCCAGCGCAATGCCGGCTACCGAAAACGGGATTTGGGGCACGAGGCTAGCCACGGCCAGCCCCGTAATGAGGCCGATGGCCAGGTGAGCAGAACCACGCATGGGTGCCGAAAAGAAAACAATGCCAGGGATACAGCCGGCAAAGGTGCAACGGCGGCGGGCTAACGAAACCTAGGGGTTATTTCGTGGCGGCTTTTAAATAGGGGCATTCGCCCATTACGGTCGCGGTGGCGAGCGGACCGATGGCCATTACGGGTGGTGTGACTAGCGCGGGTAAGTTGGCCCGACTCATCCCAGTGGCGGGAACTGGACTTGCTGCTAGACAGCTGACTACGCTTCTTTTGCTGCAAGCGGCCACTGGGGTAATATTCGCGGCTTACTAAGGCTCCCGAGCGCAGGAGGCGCTTCTCGCTACGCAGGGTGCCATCAGCCCGGTACTCGCGGGTGGTGCGCAGGGTTTCGACGGTACGGGCGCCGCTGGCTTCGGTGCTCACCAGTTCCTGCACTGGCGTGTAGGCCCCGGTGAGGGTATCGGTGGTGCCCAGCAGCCACGGCGAGGGCGGGGTGGGGGGCAGCAGGCGCGGCTCGTGCACACGGAGCGGGGGCTGGGCCGGGGGCGGCGGGGCCGGCAGGCCCGGCACCACGGGCCAGGTGCGCTCGCGCCGATAGGGCTGCGACCAGGCCCCGCCGTGCCCCAGCAAGCGCGTGAGTGCCCCCACTTCGACCGGGGCGGGGGCCGCCGCCAGCCCGCAGCGCGGGGGACCGGGGTGGCGGTAGCTGCCATCGTCATAACGCAGCACCTTCGCCTTGTCCCCGCCCAAGTCCCAGAGCTGGAGCAGGAGGTAGGGGCGCGGCCCCACGGCCTGGTACTGCCACGCCGGTAGGCTGTGCGGCAGGCTGTCGGCGGGCTCGTAGCGATACTGCTTTGCTTCGTAGCGCAGCCAGGCGGCCGGGTAATAGTGGGTAATGAGCTGCAACCGACCGGCCGCGTCAAATACCAGCCGGATGCGCAGCTGGCCGTCGGCATCCTTTTCGGTGAGCACACCCGTGGGGCGGCCGCTGGTGAGCTGGCCGGTCCAGTAGCGGCCTGAGTCGGCGGCCGGATAAGCGTTATTGGCGCCATAATTGTCGTACAGCGACCACTTGAACCTGGGTAAAACCGCCGTGTAGGCACCGTGCCACTGCCGAAAGCTGGCTGTGGGGCGGGCGCTATCGGTGGCCGCCGGGGCAAACTGCGCCAGCAGTCGGGGCTGCCCGCTGGCCGTGCGCGTCGTCACCGAGTCGAGGAGCTGGCCCCGCCGGAAGGTGCCGCGCTGGGCCAGCCGGCCGTTGGGGTGCAGCACCACGAAGGGGCCGTCGGGCAGGCCGGCGCGCATGGCTAGCCGGCGCGCCACGGCTGGCGGCCGGCCCGGCGCGACTGGGTAGTAGCGCGTCCACACGCTATCGGCCAGGCCCTGGGTGAAGTGGCCCGTTTCGGCCAGGCTGCCGGTGCGCCAGTAGCGGCGGTAGGGGCCATGCGGCACCGTGTCGGGCCGGCTGCCGCGCAGCACCGTGCCAAACACCGCCCGGCGCTGCGTGCGGCCCGCATCGTAGTACGTGGTACGGATGCGAAGGCGGGGCGCCTGCTGCGCCTTCGCATAACTCGGCCGTAGACTGCTGAATAGAAAGGCGATGAGCAGGCTAGCGAAACAAGAGCGCATAATGGACATAGCAGGGGCCGAATATACCGCCCATGGCCCTTCCGAAACCATTTACAACGCGCCTTGCACCCGGAAACCTTCGCCGCGCCAATGCTGTATGAAAGGCCACGCGCCCGACCAGAATCAACCCTGGCCGGGCTAGCCGTTTTTTAGCCGATAGTTAAAAATACCCTGTGCAAGTAGCTGATTTTCTTCGCCTCTACCGCCTCGATGCCGAGCTGCAAACCCTGAGCGCCCGCCTGCTAGCCGCCTACAAGCCCGCCGAGCCCGGCCGCCCGGCCGACGATGCCGCTAGGGGCAGCGAGCTGCGGGTGCAGCTGCGCGGCCTGGTAGGCTCGCAGGACGCCGTGGTGGCGGCGGCCAGCGGCCACCACGCCCACCCCAACGTGTTCATTTTGCACGACAAGGACGAGGCGGCGCTCTTCATGGCCGACCTGCGCCACCTGCTGCCCGAGGGGCCAGAGGCGCTGCTCTTCCCAAGTTCCTACAAGCGGCCCTACGAGTTTGACGAAACCGAAAATGCCAACGTGCTGATGCGCGCCGAGGTGCTCAACCAGCTCAATGCCAGCCGGCAGGCTAGCGTGGCGGCGCTGGGCAAGGCCCCGCTCATCGTGACCTACCCCGAGGCGCTGAGCGAGAAGGTTATCAACCGCCAGAGCCTGGTGCAGAACACCTTTTCGGCCAAGGTGGGCGACAAGCTGGACGTTAATTTTCTGGGCGAGCTGCTGGGGCAGTACGACTTTGAGAAGTCAGACTTCGTGTACGAGGCCGGACAATACGCGGTGCGCGGCGGCATTGTGGACGTGTTCAGCTACGCCAACGAGCTGCCGTACCGCCTGGAGTTGTTCGGCGACGAGATTGAGAGCATCCGCACGTTCAACCCCGAAACCCAGCTTTCGGTAGAGCCGCGCACCTCGGTAAGCATCATTCCTAACGTGCAAACCAAGCTGTTGCAGGAGCGGCGCGAGTCGTTTCTGGAGTTTTTGCCGCGCACCAGCTGCCTGTGGGTGAAGGATATACGCCAGACGCTGGACGTAGTAACCGAGCTATTCGACAAGGCGGAGGGCAACTTTCAGAAGGTACTGGAAGAAGCCGGCGGGATGCAGATTGTGTCGAAGCCGGCCGACTTGTTCGAAAATGGCAAAAGCCTGAAAAAATGCTTGGACGAGTTTGCCATCGTGGAGTTTGGCAAGCGGTTTTACTTCAAAAACGCCCAGGAATTCAAATTTACGGCTAAGCCCCAGCCGAGCTTCAACAAGGACTTTGAGCGCCTGCTGAAGAACATTCGGGAGAACAAGGTGCGCGATTTCACGACCGTTATCGCCGCCGATTCGGTGCGGCAGGCCGACCGGCTGCGCACGATTTTCGATGAGCTCGACCCCAACGTGCAGTTTCAGCACTTGCTCATTGCCCTGCGCGAGGGCTACGTGGACGAGCAACTGGGGCTAGCCGTGTACACCGACCACCAACTATTTGAGCGTTACTATCGGGCCCAGGAAACTAAGAAGTTCTCCAAGAAAAAGGCGCTGACGCTGCGCGAGCTCAAGACCTTGCAGCCCGGCGACTACGTGACGCACCAGGACTACGGCATTGCCCGCTTCGCCGGCCTCACGCAGATAACGATAGACGGGCACGTGCAGGAGGCCATCCGCCTCATCTACCGCGATGACGACGTGCTGACGGTGAGCATTCACGCGCTGCACAAGATTGCCAAGTACAGCGGGGCCGAGGGTGCGCCGCCCACCATGAGTAAGCTGGGCTCGCCGGAGTGGGAGAACAAGAAGAAGTCGGTTAAGAAGAAGGTCAAGGACATTGCCGCCGACCTTATCCGGCTGTATGCCAAGCGGAAAACCGCGCCAGGCTTCGCCTTTTCCAAGGACGGCTTTATGCAGGCCGAGCTCGAATCGAGCTTCATTTATGAGGACACGCCCGACCAGGCTAAGGCTACTGAGGACGTGAAGCAGGACATGCAGCAGCCCCACCCCATGGACCGGCTCGTATGCGGCGACGTGGGCTTTGGCAAGACGGAAATTGCCATCCGGGCGGCCTTCAAGGCGGCGGCCGATGGCAAGCAAGTGGCGGTGCTGGTGCCGACGACCATCCTGGCGATGCAACACTACAAGACCTTCCGCGACCGGCTGGCCAACCTGCCCGTGACGGTGGAGTACATCAACCGCTTCAAGTCGCCGAAGCAGGTGAAGGAAACGATGGAACGCGTGGCGGCGGGCCGCACGGATATTCTCATTGGCACGCACGCGCTGACTAATAAGAAGCTGCAATTCAAAGATTTGGGGCTGCTGATTATCGACGAAGAGCAGAAATTTGGCGTCAAGACCAAGGACAAACTCAAGGAAATCAAGGTGAACGTGGACACGCTCACGCTCTCGGCCACGCCGATACCGCGCACGCTGCACTTCTCGCTGATGGGCGCCCGCGATTTGAGCGTGATTGCCACGCCGCCGCCCAACCGCCAGCCCGTGACCACCGAGCTGCACGTATTCGACGAAACCATTGTGCGCGACGCGATTGCGCGGGAGCTTAAGCGCGGTGGGCAGGCGTTTTTCGTGCACAACCGGGTGAGCGACATTGTGGAGGTAGCCGCCATGATAGTGCGGCTGGTGCCCAACGCCCGCGTCACTTTCGCCCACGGGCAGATGGAGGGCGAAGAGCTGGAAAAGCGCATGATGAAGTTCGTGGAAGGCGAATTCGACGTGCTGGTTTCGACCAACATTATCGAGAGCGGGCTGGACATTCCGAATGCTAATACCATCATTATCAACCGGGCGCACCTCACTGGCCTCTCGGACCTGCACCAGATGCGGGGCCGCGTGGGCCGCTCGAATCGCAAGGCCTATTGCTACCTGCTCACGCCGCCAGTGGCCAACCTGCCGGCCGACGCCCGCAAGCGCCTCAACACACTGGAGGAGTTTTCGGACCTGGGGGCGGGCTTCAACGTGGCCATGCGCGACCTCGACATTCGGGGCGCGGGTAATTTGCTGGGCGGCGAGCAGTCGGGCTTCATTAACGACCTGGGCTACGAGGCCTACCACCAGGTGCTCGACGAGGCCGTGCAGGAGCTGAAGGAAACCGAGTTTCGCGACCTGTTTCTGGGCGAGGGCACGGCCGGCACCAGCCAGCAGCGCCTGCAACTAGCGGCCGGCGCGCTCAGCAGCGGCCCTAAGGAAACGCAGATTGAGACGGACCTGCCGGTACTCATCCCGGATACCTACGTGAACAACGTATCGGAGCGCCTGCAGCTCTACGCCAAGCTCGACCGCGCCCAGAAGCCCGAGGAGCTGAAGAAGCTGGTGGCTAGCATGACGGACCGCTTCGGCCCGCTGCCCGAGCAGGTGCAGGTATTGGTAGACGTGGTGAAGCTGCGCTGGCAGGCCAGCAAGCTCGGCTTCGAGAAGCTGACGCTGAAGCGCGACACGCTGCGCGCCTACCTGCCGGCCGGGGCGGGGCACGAGGCGTACTTCCAGGGCGAGCAGTTTGGGGTGATTCTCAACTTTGTGCAGACCCACCCGCGTACGGCCCGCATGAAGGACCAGAAGGATAAGCTACAGGTGACCATCGACGGCATCAAGAGCGTGGGCATGGCCCAGCGGCTGCTGGCCGAGTTGGGGGCGGCCGAAATGGTACTGGCCTAGCGGCTGTATATTAGCCAATAAAAGTTTGAGCTATGGATATTAATAAGCGTTTTGACCAAGTGGAAAGCTTGCTAGTAGACTTGGCTCGCAAGCAGGACCAGCAAGGCGGCCAGATTGCGCAAATTATCGAAGTGCTTAACCGGCAGGGGGAGGCAATTGCCCAGCAGGGAGAGGCAATTGCCCGCCAGGAGGTTAGGCTGGATAATATCAGTGAGCAGATTGGTGATATCATCAATATCCTAAAGATTTCGGAGGCCCGCCACACCGAAACTAACCAGCGGCAGGATGCACTGATGGCCGAGATAAAGACCCAAAGCCAGCGGCAGGACGTGGCTGTGGAGGCGCTACGCGCCCTGCTGAAACGCCAGGATACTACCGATTCGCGCCTCGACAGCGTGGTGCAAACGCAGTTGCAGATGCTCCAGCTGATGCGCGCTGACGCCAACAAGCTTGATGGCCAGGAGCCCCGCCTCAAGCGCCTGGAAGATGAGGTATTTCGGGAAGCTAGCTAGCCATTACCTGAGCATTCTACTAAAGACAAGGCCCGCCGTTGACTGCCTGAGCAGTCAGCGGCGGGCCTTGCTGGCAGAAAGCCAGGGGGCTACTTCTATTTGGGGGCCACGTAGATGCTGGCTTTGCCTTGGCTGGGGTCACCGGCCAAGCTCACGCCCTCGGTCGAAATCTGGAAGTTGCCACTGCCGTCGGCGGTGTAGAACAGGAACTCGCCCTGGCCCTTGACGTCGGTGCTGAACTCGGGGTCCCAGTAGAGCGTGAGGCGGCGCGCGTCGGAGGCCGGGGCGTTGAGCACGGGCGCCCCGTAGCGCGGCTGGTAAAACTCCTTGGCCCGGTAAAAGCCGGGCAGCCGGATAACGAGCAGGCCGGGGCTAGGCGCCGTGTCGGTACCCTTGTAGTTTTTATCGCCGCGCTTGGTATACACGGCAATAACGCCGCCATTGGCCCCGGCCCCGAAGATGGCCGCCTCTGCACCTTTAAAAACTTCTACGCTCTCGACTTGATTAGCCGGAATGGTGCTGATGGCGTCGGCATCGGTACGCACCCCATCCAGGATGAAAAGCGGCGTGCCAGCTCCCCGAATCTGCACGCTCATGTTGGGCGGCGAACCGGTGATGGTGAGGCCCGCCACCCGGCCCTGCAACACCTGAAAGATGCTCAGGCCCGACTGTGCCGAGGGGTTGTTAGCAAAATCGACGACGGTGTTGGCCTGGGCACCGTAGAGACGGCGCGAGTCGTCGGGGGCTACCAGCACCTTTTTACCGGTCACGGCCACGTTGGCCAGCTGCACGTTGCGAATATCGCCTTCGGGCCGGTTTTGGCGCTCCTGCACCTGCTGCTGGCGGCTGCGGCGCACGTAGTCGGCCACGCCGGGGGTGGCGGCCAGCGGCGGCAAAGGCGGCAGCGGCGCCCCAAAAGTGGGCGGCCCCAGGTCGGGCCGGATGATGACGTTGCTGCCGCCCGTGGCGCGCCGCGCCTGCAAGGTCACCACGGCCGTATCGCGGCCCGGAAAGCCGGTAAAGCGGAAGCGCCCATCGGCATCGGTGCTGGCGGTGAGTACGCTACGGTCAGGCTTGCTTTGGATAAACGTGAGCTGGCTGTTCGGAATGCCCTTTTGGCCCATACCCGTGACCTGGCCCGACAGCGTGAGCGCCTGCTCGGCGGCGTAGGTAATGGGCGGCGGCGTGGGGCCCAGCACCTGCTTCCACACGTAGCGGCGCCAGCCCTGGGTCAGGAGCAGGTTATCGAGCGCGGCGGCAGTTTCGGGCGTACTGCTTTGGAAATAATACCCGGGGTTTTCGACGTAGCCGGCCAGGTCAGACGTCAGCAGCAGGCTGGTAGCTACGTTACCGGCCTGGGGGTCGAGGCCAGCCGCGCCAGCCTCGGCCACGGCCACCGAGAGGTGGGTGGCCACGGGCAGGCCGCCAGCATCGGTCACTTGCACTTTTACGTGCACGGGGTCGTGGGGGGCATAGGCGGCGCGGTCGGGGGTGAGCACCACCTTCAGCGCCGGTGCCCCGTTTAGCACGAAGGCCAGCCGCTCGGCCTGGGCGTTGCTTTGGGCATCGAATAGAGTAAGGTGCAGAATACCATTGGGGTAGCGCGCCTTGGCCACCTTCCAGGTCACGGGCGCGCCATCGTCGGTGATGGGGCGCGGCACTAGGCCAATGAGGAAGCCGCGCACCTCGGTGAGCAGCATCACGGGGCCGGGCACGGGGGCGCCGGGCGTGCCCCGGTAGCGGGCCTCCACGGTGTAGGTATCGCCGGCATCCAGCACGCGCAGGGCGTAGCCGGTGGCCTGCACGGCGGGCAGCGGGTAGTCGGCGCTGCTGCCGTCGGGCAGCTTCACGCGGGCGTGGTAGCGCTGGCCGGCGGTGGGCGTAAAGCTGAGCCGGCCCATGCCCGCGTGCGGGGTGCTGAAGGCCGCCCCGGCGGGCTTGCCCTGCTCATCGAGCACCTGGCCGCTGACGGCCGCGCTGCGCCCGCTGGCCGCCTGCGCCTTGATGCCCACCGTGGCCGGCAGGCCCGCCACCAGCGTGCCGCCCTCGGGGAAGAACTGCACATCAACCTTGCCGGCCGGCGCGGGGGCGGCTTTGGTCAGGGGCCTGGCGTCGGGGCTAGCCGTGCCGGCGTCGGTCTGGTCGGGCGAGGCGGGCCACACTTGCAGCCGCCGCTCAAAAATATAGCTGGGGCCGGCGTTGAGCATCCAACTGGTGTAGGCGCGCAGCAGGTAGGTACCCGCGCGCAGGCTGTCGTTCAGCTCGATATCGCCGGCGGCGCGGCCACCGACCAGGCGCAGCGTGCGGCGCACCACTACCCGGCGCTCGGGCGAGAGCAGGTCGACGTGCAGCACCTTGCTCAGCGTATCGGGGCGGTGGCGCAGGGCATCGACCACGTAGGCGCTGAGCCAGATGGTTTCGCCGGTGCCGTAGGCAGGGCGGTCGAGGTGCAGGTAGGCTTTTTCGGGCCGCGTGGCGGTGTAATAGGCGCTCAGCTTTTCGGCAATAATCCGGATGGGGTTGTCCTCAGCCGGCTGGCGGAAGGCCATCAGGGCCGACGCGCCCACCGCCAGCGGCACTAGCCACGTACCCAACCGCTTGATTACCGGCGTATTGGTTGAAGTTTTATCACTCATAATAATCAACAAAAGCAGCGCTAGCCCCGCGCACGCCTAAACCTACGCCGAACCGGATAGCGAAAGTATGAAGCAATGGCCTTGCCAGCCCCCTGCGCACCAAAAAGCCCCGGCACCTGAGCGCCGGGGCTTACAATAACCTACCTAAAACTAGGCACTTAGTCGCAGCCCTCGGGGCCGCAGGCGGGGCCGTCGGCCAGCAGGGTGGGCTGGGCCTTGGGGTGCGCCTCGGCCCATACGGTGTCGAGCACTTCGGCAAACACCTCGCTGGGCTGCGCGCCCGACACGGCGTATTTGTCGTCGAAAACGAAGAAGGGTACGCCGCGCACCTGAATCTGCTGGGCCTCGTACTCGTCGCGGCGCACCTCGCCAGCGTAGGTGCTGGCCAGCAGGGCGTGGCGGGCTTCGTCGGCGTCGAGGCCGATTTCGGCGGCTAGCCGGGCCAGGGTGTCAATCTCGCCCACGTTCTGACCTTCGAGGTAGTAGGCGGCAAACAGGCGCTCCTTCATGGCGCCCTGCTGGCCGTGGTGGGCGGCAAAGTGGATGAGCTGGTGCGCCAAAAAAGTATTGGCCGGAATGGTGTTGTCGAAGTCGTAGTTCAGGCCTACTTCTTTGGCAATCAGGGTCATGTGGTCGTTCATGCGGCGGCCTTCGGCTTCGGGTACGCCCTTTTTCTTGGCCAGCGAGGCGTGAATGCTTTCGCCGGGCAGGGGCTGAAAATCGGGGGTCAGCTCGAAGCTTTTCCACTCGATTTGCACATCGTCGCGGTGGGCAAACTGGCCCAGGGCGTTCTCAAACTTGCGCTTGCCGATGTAGCAGAACGGGCAAACCACATCGGACCAGATTTCAACTTTCATAAGACAACAAGGCTAGGGAATGGCGGGAACCGCACGAAGCCGCGCGGGCGGCAAAATGTTTGGTTTCCGGGGGGCTCAACACCGGGCCGCCCGCCCGCGTTCGGGCCGCCGGGGCTAGCTGGGCCATAACCTTCGCCCGGCCGGCGGGGTTAAGCAAGACGTATTTTTTGCCTTTGGCTTTCTTAAGTTATGGAATATCAGAAATTAGGCTCGTCCGACGTCAGCGTTTCGCGCATCACCTTCGGCAGCTGGGCGGCCGGCGGCTGGATGTGGGGCGGCACCGAACAGAACGACGCCGTGGGCGCCATTCACGCCGCCTACGACCTCGGGGTGACCAGCATCGACACGGCGCCCATCTACGGCATGGGCCTGAGCGAACAGATTGTGGGCGAGGCCATCAAGAGCCTGCCGCGCGACAAGGTACAGGTGCTCACCAAGTTTGGCATGCGCTGGGATGAGGCGAAGGGCGACTTCGCCATGAAAACCAAGAACAACGATGGCCAGGACGTGGATGTGTACAAGTACGCCAGCCGCGACAGCATCATCAAAGAGTGCGAGGACAGCCTGCGCCGCCTGGGCACCGACTACATCGACCTCTACCAGCAGCACTGGCCCGATGTGACGACGCCCATCGCCGAAACGATGGAGGCCGTGCAGCGCCTCATCGAGCAGGGCAAGGTGCGCGCCGCGGGCGTGAGCAACTACTCGGTGGCCCAGCTGGAGGAAGCCGGCAAGACTATCGAGCTAGCCAGCAACCAGGTGCCGTACAGCATGTTGCGCCGCGACATTGAGAAAGACATAGTGCCCTACGCCCAGCAGCACGGCCAGGGCGTCCTGGTTTATAGCCCCTTGCAGCTAGGCCTGCTCACGGGCAAAATCAAGCCCGGCCAGCACTTCGACGCCAGCGACCTGCGCAGCACCAACAAGCTGTTCAAGCCCGAGGCCGTGACGAAAGTCAACGAGTTTCTCAACAAAATCCGGCCCCTGGCCGAGACCAAAAACGCCACCCTCGGCCAGCTCGTGCTGCGCTGGACGCTGGCGCAGCCCGGCATCACGGTGGCGCTGGTGGGCGCCCGCAACCCCGAGCAGGCCGTGCAAAACGCCAAGGCGATGGACGTGCAGCTGAGCTTCGAGGAAGTCGACTTCATTAATAAGCAGTTGGCTGGGTTACAGCTAGGCTAAGCCAACTGGGTAAAGAAGGCCGTCCTGCTCATCTGGCAGAACGGCCTTTTTTAATTTTCATTTTTGCCACGGGCTATTTTTGCCCCATGCCCCTCCCCTACCGCCGCCTCGTCGTCAAAATCGGTTCCAACGTGCTCACCCAGCCCAACGGCCTGCCCGACGAGGACCGCATGGCCCAGCTGGTAGCCCAGGTGGTGGGTCTCAAGCGCCAGGGTCTCGAAATCATCTTGGTATCGTCGGGGGCGGTGGCGGCGGGGCGCAGCCTCATCACGCTGCCGCCTAAGGCCGATGCCGTGCGCAGCCGCCAGCTGCTGGCCGCCGTGGGCCAGGTAAAGCTGCTGAGCATTTATGCCGCGCTGCTGGCCCCGCACGGCCTGCTGGGCGCCCAGGTGCTGGTGACGAAGGAAGATTTTCGCGACCGCCAGCACTACCTGAACATGCGCAACTGCTTTCAGGACTTGCTCCAGCAAAACGTCATTCCCATTGTGAATGAGAACGATGTGATAGCGGTGACCGAGCTGATGTTTACCGACAACGATGAGCTGGCTGGGCTGGTGGCCAGCATGCTCGGGGCCGATGCGCTGCTGATTTTGCGCAATGTGGACGGTATTTTCGACGGCGACCCTAGCCGGCCGAGCGCGCAGGTCATTCGCCAGATTGCGCCGCAGGATACGAGCTTTGCCGAGTTCATTACGGCCACGCGCTCGCAGTTTGGGCGCGGTGGCATGCTCACCAAGTGCTCCATTGCGCACAAGGTGGCCGGGCTGGGCATCGGCGTGCACATTGCCAATGGCAAGACGCCCGGCATTATGCCCAACATCCTGAATGAGAGCGCTGTCAATACCTGGTTCCAGCCCAGCAAACGCGCCTCGGGCACCAAGAAGTGGCTCGCCCACGCCCAGGCCGCGCAGGCCACGGTGCAGGTGAATGCCGGGGCCCGCGCCGCGCTGCTGGCCCCTGGCCAGGCCACCAGCCTGCTGCCAGTGGGCGTGGTAGCCATCACGGGCGATTTCCAGAAGGGCGACCTCATTCGCCTCGTCGATGAAGCCGGCCACGCGCTGGGCCTGGGCCTGGCTGAGTACGGCGCCGACAAGGCCCGCGAGCGCCTGGGCCAGCACGGCCAGCGCCCGCTGGTGCACTACGACTACCTCTTCTTAACCGAAAATGCAGGCTAGGCTTTAGCTTGCCGTAGCTAGCGACGTAGCCCACTCTAAACACGGCAAGCTACAGCCTGCCGCACGTGCCTGATGCCCGATTATTCTGCTTATTTTATTGCCGCTCAGCGGGCTAGCCGCCAGCTTGCCACGGTGGCCCCGGCTACCATCGACGCGGTGCTGCGGGCGCTGGCTGATGCCCTGCTGGCCCACACCGACTTTGTGCTGGCCGAAAATGCCAAGGACCTGGCCCGCCTGCCCGCCACCGACCCGCGCTACGACCGCCTGCGCCTCACGCCCGAGCGCCTGGCTGGCATAGCCCAGGACCTGCGCAACGTGGCTGCGCTGCCCTCGCCGCTGGGCGCCGCCCTGAGCGAAAAGACGCTGGCCAACGGCTTGCACCTGAAAAAGGTGCGCGTGCCGCTGGGCGTGGTAGGCATCATCTACGAGGCGCGGCCCAACGTGACGTTCGACAGCCTGGCCCTGTGCCTGAAAACCGGCAACGCCTGCCTGCTGAAGGGCGGCTCAGATGCGGCGGCTTCCAACGTGGCGCTTATTGAGGTAGCGGGGCCGGTGCTGGCTAGCCACGGCCTGCCGCTGGGGGCAGCCACGCTGCTGCCGCCCGAGCGCGCCGCCACCGAGGCGCTGCTGCGGGCAGTGGGGCTGGTAGATGTGGTTATTCCGAGGGGCAGCCAGGGGCTGATAAACTACGTGCGCGAAAATGCCCGCGTGCCCGTCATCGAAACCGGGGCCGGCGTGGTGCACACGTATTTTGATGCGAGCGGCGACCTGGCTAAGGGCGCAGCCATTATCGCCAATGCCAAAACGCGCCGCGTGAGCGTCTGCAACTCGCTGGATTGCCTGCTAATCAACCAGCAGCGCCTGGCCGACCTGCCGGCGCTGGTGGCCCCGCTGGCCTCGGCGCAGGTGCAGCTTTTTGCCGATGCCCCGGCCCACGCGGTGCTGGCCGGCCACTACCCGGCCGCGCTGCTGGCCGAAGCCAGCGAGGCGCACTTCGGTACCGAGTTTTTGGATTATAAGCTGGCCATCAAGACGGTAGCTGACCTGGACGCGGCCCTCGACCACATCGCCCGGCACGGCTCGCGCCACAGCGAGGCCATCGTGGCGGAGGATGCCGGGTCCATCGACACCTTTTTGCAGGTAGTGGATGCCGCCGCGGTGTACGCCAACGCCTCCACGGCCTTTACCGACGGGGCGCAGTTTGGGGTAGGGGCTGAAATCGGCATCAGCACCCAAAAGCTGCACGCCCGCGGCCCGATGGGCCTGGAAGAGCTCACGAGCTACAAGTGGCTGGTGCGCGGCACCGGCCAGGTACGAAGCTGATTAATAGTATTTTGCTGCCATAGAAACGCCTCCTTACGTCTCTATGAACACCGTCAGGAATTGATAACTATGTCCGTCACGTTCCGCGCCACTCTCGAAGCCGGGGGGCCGAGCTTTATGCCTACGCAGGTGGTGCAGGTGCCCGACCACGCCTGGCAGGCCGTGGGCGGCAAGGCTACCCGGCGCGTAGTAGCTACTCTCAACGGCCACGCCGAGCGCCTGGGCTTGCTGCCGCAGGCGGGCGGCGGGCGCTACCTGCTGCTGCGCAAGGAGCTGTGCCAGCGCCTGGGGCTAACCGTGGGGCATGAGCTGACGGTGCACCTCGCGCCCGACCCCACCCCTGACTACGTTGACCTGCCCGACGAGCTAGCCGAGGCCCTGGCCGCCTGGCCCGAAGCCGAAACGGCCTTTCTGGCGCACACCGGGGCCATGCGCCGGGCTATGGCCCGCAAGGTGGCCGATGCGAAACGCCCCGACACCCGCGCCCGCTACGCCGTGGAGCTAGCCGAGCGGCTGGCGCGGGGTGCCCATCCTTTTCGGGCGGCTGGGTAGCGCCTTGCTACCCGCTACGGCCCTGCGTGGCCTAGGCCACTTCGAGCAGATAGGTGCCGACAGCGCACTAAAAAGGCCACCGGCAGCTACTACCGGTGGCCTTTTCACAAGCTAAAGCTTTTGCGTTATTCTTTGTTCTAAGAGCGCCAGCCTAGCTTGCGTGCTCACTACCTGCTGGCTACGATTTCTTCTCGGCTACCGGAAACTTGTCCAGGATGTCCTTGGCCGACTTGCTGAACTCGCTACCCAGGCGGGCGGGGTCGTTCACGTCGTCGGCCACCGAGCCGCGCCACACGAGGTTGTTGGTGCGGCGGTCGATGAAGTCGATAACGAGCGTGCCCTCGCGATACTGCTCGGTGCGGGGGCGGCTGTAGTAAGCCGGCGAGTACCAGTAGCCGTAGTTGATGGGCAGGTAGGCCCCGCGGTAGCCCACCGCGTAAGGATAGGCGTAGCCGGGGCCCGGCTGCGTGTCATACACCGTGCGCTCGGCCCGCTCCACAAAGGTGTGGGTCGTCACCAGCACGTCGGGGTTGCTCTCTACCTGGCGCAGGCCGCGCTTGGCCAGCTCACCGGCAATAGCCTGCTTGATACGGTCTTGCGCAATGGAGCTGCGCAGCAGCGGGTTCTGGTCGCCGTCGGTTTTCACCTCCGTATCGGCAAAGTCGAAGGTGCGGTACTGGGTAAAATTGACGTTGTCTTGCTTCTCCACATTAACGGCGGAAGTGCAAGCGCCCAGGCCGCCCCCCAGGGCTAGCGCGAGGCCTAACAGAATTATTTTCATTTGGAAAAGGATTAAAGAGAGAATGCAATGGATTGTAGGTACCGCAAACAGGCCGCCCGGGTTGTGCCGCACGCCGGCCCGGGGCGCAAGCCCCGCCGTTTGCCCCTTCAACTAGTTGCGCAGTAAGGCTACTTTGCCGGCGGCTTTTTTGGAAAAGGCGCCGCCTAATGTGCGCGTGGGCCGTATGAGGTGCTTGGCGCGGCGCGGGCTAGCTTCGCGCTCCTCATTTTTTGCCCTTATGGAAGGACTTACGAAAATTGCCGAGCTCGGCAAGCCGCGCGTCGTGATTGTGGGTGGCGGCTTTGGCGGGCTCCAGCTAGCCAAGGAGCTAGCCGACGCGCCGGTGCAGGTGGTGCTCATCGACAAGCAGAACTACCACGGGTTCTGGCCCTTGCTCTACCAGGTGGGCACGGCGGGGCTGAACGCGGACAGCATCGTGTCGCCGTTTCGTAAAATCCTGAACGAGCAGGAGAACTTCTACTTCCGCATGGCCGAGGTGCGCTGCATCGACCCCGCCTTGCAGGTGGTCGAAACGTCCATCGGGCAGGTGCGCTACGACTACCTGGTGCTGGCTACCGGCACCACCTCCAACTACTTCGGCGACAAGCAGATGGAGAAAAATTCCATCAGCCTCAAGAGCGTCACCGACGCCATCGAACTGCGCAATACGCTGCTCTCAAACTTCGAGCAGGCGCTGCAAATCGGCGACCAGGCGCAGCTCAACAGCCTGCTCGACTTCGTGATAGTGGGCGGCGGCCCCACGGGCGTAGAAATGGCCGGCGCGCTGAGCGAGCTGCGGGCCCACGTGTTCCCGCGCGACTATCCCGAGCTGGACTTGAAGCAAATGGACATTCACTTGGTGCAGAGCGGACCGGTGCTGCTCAAGGGTATGTCGGCCGAGGCTTCGGAGCACGCCCTCAAGTACTTGCAGGAAATGAACGTGCAGGTGTGGCTCGACAACCGGGTAACCTCCTACGACGGCTACACGGTGAAGCTGAAGAGCGGCGAAAACCTGGTGGCGCGCACGCTTATTTGGGCGGCCGGCGTCACGGGTGCGCCGATAGCGGGCCTCGACCCCGCCGCGCTGCTCAAGTCGAACCGCTACCAGGTCAACGAGTTCAGCCAGGTGGCGGGCTACACCAACGTATTCGCCATCGGTGACATCGCCCAGATGGCCACCCCCGCCTACCCCGAAGGCCACCCGCAGGTGGCGCAGCCCGCCATTCAGCAGGGCCGCCTGCTGGGCGAAAACCTCAAGCGCCTGCTGCGCAAAGAGCCGCTGGAAGCCTTTGAATACCAAGACAAAGGCACGATGGCCACCATCGGCCGGCACCGGGCGGTGGGCGATATCATCCTCTTTGGCAAGCAGTTCCACATCACGGGCTGGCTGGGTTGGCTGGGCTGGAGCTTAGTGCACATTCTGGCGCTGGTGAGCTTCCGCAATCGCATTGCCGTGTTCATTGCCTGGGCCTGGAACTACATCACGCAAGACAAGGGCATGCGCTACATCATTGGCAAGCCCAAATCGCCGCTCAAGGAACAGGAGGTCGAAACCAAGGCCATCGTGTAGGTAGGGCATGGCTAACCTGTCGGGCACGCTCTCCATTTTGTCGGCCATGTTTACGCCGGCCATCTTGGTGTCGGCGTGCGGCTCGCTCATTCTCACCACCTCGCAGCGCCTGAGCCGCAGCCTCGACCGCCAGCGCGAGATGGCCCAGTTGCTGCGCGCCAATCAGCAGCAGACCGCCACCGCCACGCCCGACCCGGCCGAGCACGGCCACCTCACGCAGCAACTGCTGTTCGCCATTCGGCGGGCCCGGCTGTTGCAGCGGGCCATGACCAGCTTTCACCTGGCCCTGAGCATCTTTATCGGTAGCATTCTGGCCATCGGCGTGTTTGAGCTAACCAACATTTCACGGGCCTGGATTATCGCCGCGCTCAGCGTAGCCGGCGCGCTCATCCTACTCTATTCTAGTGTATTACTGATGCAGGAATCGAGCCTGGCCCACGCTGATGTGGCCGAGGAAACGGCCTACCTCACCCAATTTACCCTGGCCGACCAAAAGCAAGTGTAGTGGGCGCTACAGCCGTACGTTGAAGGCCAGCGGCTGCACCACCAGCGCCTGCTGGTAGCTGCTGTAGGCCACCCGCACGCCCGCCTCAATGGGCGTGCGCAGGTGAAAGGCGTTGAACAAGACCATAAAATCGGCCCCGTAGTTCTGGTAGTTGGTGATGGCCCGCACGGGCACCACCGCGCCCGTAGCGGTGCGCTGCCCCACCAGGCTGCTGCCCTAGGCCACATCGGCAAACACCGTGGCGCGCAGGCGCTGCACGTACAGCACGCGGCCCACCGACCAGTGCACAAAGGCCAGCGGTAGGGAATAATCGGCGCTGCCCACGGCTAGCCGGTCGAAGCTGATGTAGCTCGTTTCGGCCCGCGGGAAGGAGATGGCCGAGGCAAAGTTGTATTGTTGCCGTTGCTGCTGATACTGGAAGCCGCCGCGCAGCCGCAGGGCGTGGTGCCGGGCCAGCCCCGGCGCATACACGCCCGCTTGCACGCCCACCTGGCTAGCCTGCAAGGCTGTGCCAAACGGCGTGGTGCGGTAGGTGGCCAGCAGCGTGGCGCCGCCGCGCGGGGCCACGTCGCGGGCGCTTTGCTTGAGTTGGCTGGCGTAGGCCAGCGAGGTTTGCACGGCGTGCAGGGGCGTATTGGCGCCCACTTCGGAGCGGCTGCGCACGGGCAGGTCGTAGCCGAACACCCGCTCGTGCAGGTAGTACCCGCCCAGCGTGAGGGCTTGCAGGTATTTGGAGCGCGTGAGCACGAGCGGCACGCGCACGCCGGCCAGCAGGCGGGCATACTGCCACTGGTCGCGGCGCAGACTGTCGAGCGGCAGGGCCCGGTCGATGTAGCGCGCTACATCGCGCCCGCCGTAGGTAGCCTCCACATCGAGCACTGGGTAGCGGCCCTGGTAGCTGAGCGCGCCCGTGGCGGCTAGGGTGCGCTCAGTCTGGTCGTAGCTGAGGCCCGCAAACAGCTGCGTCGTACTCAAGAAATCCTGCGAGCGCAGGCCCACGCTCACCGCGTTGCCGCTAGGGCTCTGCACCACGCCATAGCTGAACACGCGGAAGGCGTGGGCCAGCGGCCGGTAGCGCCGCACCCCGTAGCGCGGCCCCGCCGAATCGGGCGAGGCCAGCAGGGCCGTGATGCGCGCCGCGCCCGGCTCGCCGGCCGCCAGGGCCGCCACGTAGGGCTGCGGGGCATCGTCGCGGGCCGGGGTGGGCAAGGCCTGCCAGGTGCCGGGGTCCAGCGGCAGTTCGACCACGCGGGCGCCGGTGGCTCGGTAGTCGTGCAGGGCCAGGCGCTGGCCGTCGGGGCTCACGGCTATGTGGTAGGCGCCAGTGGGCCGGCTCGTGACGCGGTAGGTCTGCCGGGTGCGGTAGTTGACGGCGTAGATATCGTCCGTGCCCGATTGCGGCGAGTTGTAGAGCACGTACTCGCCCCACAGCTGCGGGTTGGCCAGGTTGACGTTGGCCACCGGCAACATATCAACCGCCAGCCCGCTCGTGGGCTCAATGAGCTGCAAGGTTTTGCCCGCCGCACTCAGCGCCACCGTCACGATGGCCTGGCCGGTGGGCGAAAAGCGCGGCTGCTGGTAAAAGTCGTTCTTGGGGTTGGGCAGCGTGCGAATAACGTCGCCCGTAGCCGCGTCCAGAATCACCAGCGCGTGGTGGTAGCGCTCATCCGTGCGCACGGCCACAATGCGCTGGCCATCGGCCGAGAGGGCGGCCGCCGCGTAGCGCTGGCCCCGGCCCAGCCGGGTGAGGCGGCCGGTGGCCAGGTCCAGCACCTTTAGCTCGGAATACACCCGCTGGCCCCAGCGCGGGTCTTGCCGAAACTCGGGCCACACCACCTTGCCGCCGCCCACCGACAGCAGCTGCGGAATATTCTGCAAGCCCAGCGTGAACACCCGCTTCTCGCGCCCTACCGGGGCAGCCCCGTGGCGGCCCAGCAGCACTAGCTGCGCAATGTCGCCGAGGCCGCTTTTGAGCGCTAGCACCGTGCTATCAGTAACATACTGCGGGTACTGGTACTGCGTAAAAACCCGCGTGGCGGCCTGGCCGGCCAACTCGCGCACCGGCGTGAGCGTTGGTTGGCTAGCCCGCTGCGCCCGCCAGGTCGAGTCCAATTCGTGCATGGTGCGGGCGTAGAGGTCCTCCACGTGCAGGCCGGTAGTGCGCTTCAGGCCGTTCGAGAACGAGAAGGGGTAGAAGGGAAAGCGGTAGTATTCGCCCAGCGCCCGGCTCCACACGTCAGGGCCGTAGTGGGCTTTAGCGTACGAGGTTAAATAATAACCCAGCACGTACCAATCCGGCACGAAATCGCGCAGCGAGCCGCTGACCGCCTTTTGATAATTATACAGCCGACCATTGAGCAGATTAGCCCGCAAACCCAGGCCGAAATACGGGATGCGCCCGCGCCCGCTGCGGGTAAAGGCCGTTTCGGTACCCACCGCGTCGCCCTCAAAGAACCACTGCGGCACGCCCACCGCGCTCACCCCTAGCCCCCCATCGCCGAGCAGCGGCACCACCACCCGCCCGAAGCCCTGGCGCGCCTTGTCGAACTGATTGACGTGCCGAAACTCGTGCACCACCAGCCCGTCGAGCCAGTCTACAGTGCCCAGCCCCTGGCCCTGGTCGGGGGTCGTGAAAAACTCGGCGTGGCGCGGCAAAAACGTGACGAAGCCGTTGCTAACCGTCGTCTGGTTTTGCAGTACCACCGCAATGGGCTTGGCCTGCACGCCCAGCGTGGCGCCCTCGGCGGCGTGCACGGCCTCCAGCCGGCCGGCCGTGCGCTGGGCCGCTGTGTCGAGCCCCGCCGGGTACAGCACCCGAAAGTGCGGGCTGCGGATTTCCTGCCAGCGCAGCGCGGGCGGGTTTTGGGTGAGAATGGGTAAGCTTTGCGCCGCGCCAGCCACGGGGGCCAGCAGCGGCAGCAACAAGGAGAGCAGGCGGCGCATAGGCCCCCAAATTACGGCCCAGCCAGCGCCCGGCCGCCGCTAGCCTACGCCGTGCGCTTCAGCCCGATGATGCCCACCAGAATGCAACCGATGTAAAAGACGTGGGCCCACTGAAAAGCTTCCTTCAGCACCAGCGTATCCACGATTTTGATGCCCACCAGCGCAATGCCCATCCAGATGGCGAAGGCGGTGGAGGCGGGAATGACGTTGAGCGCCTTGGAGAAGAAAAATACGTTGGCCACCCCAAAGCCCACGTAGCCGATGGCGGGGAGCAGAGTCATTACCCCGGCCGAAGACGAGAAAAAGTGCGACCAGTCGATGGCCTTGATTTTGGCCACGCTCGTGTACTTGAGGCTATAGTTCCAGCACACTTCCATTACGGAAGCGAGGAACAGGAAAAGCCGGGCGGGATTAAAGCTGATTGTCAAGACGCGGCGGTTACGGCGGGGCGGGAGGTTTCAGGGGCAACGGCTGATTCGGGGCCGGGGTTGCCGCCGGGGCGCAGGGCGGGCACAGTTTCGTGCACGTCCTCAACTACTTCCCAGCCTTGCAAAACTTTAGTAGCGGGCACGCGCTGGCCCAGCCAGCCCAGCATCCGCCAGCGCACACCGTGGTAGGCGCGGAAGGCTGCCGAGCGCTCAGCCAGGGCCTTTTCATCGAAGCGCACCACCGAAAAGGCGTGCTGCGAAAAGTAGTCTTTCGGGAAGGCGTAGGGCAAGCCCCAGCGCTCGGGCTTGCGGTTTTCGGGCCGGAAGGCGGTGCCGAACAGCCAGTCCCAGACTGCAAATTTGGTCGAGAAGTTGGCGTAGTATACTTCCTCGTGGTCGGCGTGGTGCCAGAGGTGCATTTCGGGCCCGTTGATAACGTACTGAAGCTTACCTGACTTCACGTCGATGTTGGCGTGAATGTACATGCCCCACACGGCATCAATGAGCGCCTTGATGGGCACTACCACGGGGTTGGCCCCGAGTAGCACGATGGGCGCGAACTCGATGGTCTGGTTGATGATAATCTCGACGATGTGCGAGCGCGAGCCGGCCAGCCAGTCCACCTGCTTGCCCGAGTGGTGCGCCTCGTGGGTGCGCCAGAAAAATGCGCTGCTGTGCTGGAAGCGGTGAAACCAGTAGATGTAAAAGTCGTGGGTTATCACGAAAAAGCCCACTTGCGCCACCACCGGCCAATTGTCCATGATGTGGAACTGCGCCCCGAAGTGCTTAGCCAGCGGCGCGATGATGAACCCGAAAATCAGGATTTGCAGGAAGTAGCTCTGTACCAGCGTGTACCAAAAGAGGTCCACAAACAGCCCCTCGCGGAAAAACGGCAGACCCTTGCGGTAGGGAATTTTGCGCTCCAGCACCAGCAGCACCGCCACTGCCAGCAGCAGGATGGGCGTGGTTATCATGGTAGTGCGCCCCACGGCATTGAGGCTGTGGTAAAACTGGCTTATCGACTCTAGCATAATATGTAGCACCTAATTGGCTTCCCTAACCAAGGCGAGCGGCGGAATGTTCGGCCGGGTGGTTTCACCGCAGAAGACGCAGAGGGCTGCGCAGAGGAAACGCAGAGGTTCTTCTGCGCTCCTTCTGCGCAGCCCTCTGCGTCTTCTGCGGTGAAAAAACTACGCGGCCGTTACCTCGCGGCGCAGGCGGCGCAGGGGCTCCTTCTCGCTCTCGTACACCACTTTCACACCGTCGCCGAGGCCAGCCTCGGTGTCGCGGATGTCGCGCACCATTTTGGCCAGGCCGCCCGGCTCCACGCTGGCAGCGTGGTCGGAGCCCCACATGGCGCGGTCGAGGGTAAAGTGGCGCTCCACGAACGTGGCGCCCAGGGCTACCGCCGTTACGGTGGTGCTCAGGCCGGTTTCGTGGCCCGAGTAGCCGATGGGCGTGCCCGGAAACTGCGCTTGCAGGGTCTGAATCATCCGCAGGTTCAGCTCCTGCGGGGGGCAGGGGTAAGCCGACGTGCTGTGCGCAATCATCAGGTTGTCGAGGCCTACGTAGGCCACGGCGTCGGTAATTTCCTGCTGGGTGCTCATACCGGTGCTCAGCATGAGGGGGCGGCCGGTGGCGCGCACGCGGTCGAGCAGGGGCTTATCGGTGAGCGAAGCCGAGGCCATTTTGTAGAGCACGGGCTTGAACTGCTCCATGAAATCAACCGAGGGCTCATCCCAGCACGAGGCAAACCAGTCGATGCCGCGGGCCTTGCAGTAGTCGTCGATGGCGGTGTATTCCTCCAGGCCGAACTCGGTTTTGCGCTTGTAGTCGATGTAGCTCATGCGGCCCCAGGGGGTATCGCGCATTTTTTCCCACTGGTCCTTGGGAACGCACAGCTCGGGAGTACGCTTCTGGAATTTCACGGCGTCGGCGCCGGCGGCTACAGCCGCGTCGATGAGCTGCTTGGCCAGGTCGAGCGAGCCGTTGTGGTTGATGCCGATTTCGGCAATGATGTAGCACGGCTGGCCGGGGCCAATGGCGCGGTCTTTCTTGATTTGAACGACAGACATAACGAAAAGGGGTGGTGGGCGAAAAGTGAAAGCCTGAACAATAAAAGCAACTCAACAGCGCAGCCGCCGGGTGGTTTTAGCGCCCGGTTGCTGGCTGACGCAGCTAGCCCGTTTTTATTTTAAGGAAGATAAGTCGGCCGCTTATTCCGAGCCGCGGTCGGGTACCGGCGCGCCGCCCTGGCAGCTGATAATCAGCTCGGCCAGCTCGCGAAAAGCACCCTGCCCACCGAAAGCCTGGCAGCGGTAGTCGGCCGCCTCGCGGGCAAATACGGTGGCATCGCCGGGGCAGGCCGCCAGCCCCACCAGGCCCAGGATGGCCACGTCGTTGGTATCGTCGCCGATGAAGGCCACCTGCTCGGCCGTGAGGTTGAGGCGGGTTAGAATCTCGGCCAGCAGCGGTGCCTTGTCTTTGATACCCAAGTGCAACTCGGTGATTTTGAGCTTCTCGGCGCGCTTCTGCACCGAGGGCGAGCGCTCGCCGGTCACGATGCCGGTTTCGACGCCTACGGCGCGCAGGCGCTCCACGCCCATGCCGTCGCGGATGTTGAAGCGCTTGAGCACCTCGCCATTTTCGCCGTAGTACACGCCACCATCGGTGAGCACACCGTCGCAATCGGTGAGCAGGAGCTTGATGCGGCGGGCTTTGGCTACAAGGTCAGCATGCTTCATATAAAAAATCTGGTGAAATCTTGTTCGAAATTACGACACAGCGGGCAGTGGCGTGGCCCCGGCGGGTCCGCGCGGGCAGCAGCTGTTTAGCCGGCCTAGCCACGCGCGGCCCCGCCGGGCCCACGCTACTTCGATTAAATAGCTGTCCAGCCGCCGTCTACTACCAGGTTGGCGCCCGTCATGTAGGCCGAGGCGTCGGAGGCCAGAAATACCACCGCTCCCTGATAATCAGTCGGCATAGCCATGCGGCCCAGCGGCGTCTTGGCGCTGTACTGCTTCACGAAAAAGGCATCCTGGCTGTTCTCGACGCCGCCGGGCGAAAGGGTATTCACGCGTACGCCCTTGCTGCCCCAGTAGGCAGCCAGATAGCGGGTGAAGTTTACTACCGCACCCTTGGTCATGGGGTAAGACGGTGACTTGTAAAAAGTCTGCTCGCCAGCCTCGTTGCGGTAAATGCTCTGGTCGGGCCCTACGATGCCGTAGGTGCTGGCCACGTTGATGATGGAGCCGTGGCCCTGCTCAGCCATCGGCGTACCGAAAACCTGGGCGGCCAGGAAAATACCCGTCACGTTTACTTCCAGCACTTTGGTGAACGTAGCCAACGGGAAATTCTCGAACTTGCTGAGGTCGGCGGCCAGCGCCGGGTTCTCAAACATGTCGTTGATGGCGGCATTATTCACCAGCACATCAATGTGGCCGAAGCGCTCGATGATGGTGTCGCGGGCGGCGGCCAGCGACTCGGGCGAGGTCACGTCCACGGCCAGCGGCAGGTGCACAGCGCCGGGCAGGCTAGCCGCCACCTCGCGGGCCTTGTCGAGGTGCAGGTCGGCCACGACCACGTTGGCGCCGGCCAGGGCCAGGGCCTCGCAGTGCTTCTGGCCGATGAGGCCGCAGGCGCCGGTGACGATGGCGGTTTTGTTGGTTAAATCGAAGAAATTCATATGAACGTAGCGCGAAGCTCTGCTTCGCGTATCGCCACGCAACGGCGAAATATCGTCAGGGTTGATTGATAAGAATAAGTAGGGCCGAGCAAATGTGCCCGGCCCCACCTTCGCCGCGCGGCGGCGATACGCGAAGCAGAGCTTCGCGCTACTTCTTCACTGGCGCGGCGTTCGTCACCTTGCGGAACACGGCTTCCACCGGCTCGCCTTCGAGGCGGCTGGCCACGTCGCCTTTGTCGATGGCTTCCTTTAGCAGCGGCAGCACGGCGCGGTAAGCGGCCAGGGTTTTGGCCACGTCCTCGTCGGTGTGCGAGAAGCTCATGTTGTGGAAGCCACCCCACAGGATACCCTGCTTGAACAGCTCCTGCTGCACGAAGGCCTTTACTTCCAGCGGGTTGCCAGCGCTGGCGTCGAAGGTCACGATGCTGCGGCAATCGTAGCCGTAGCACTTGGTGTAGCTGCTCAGACCGAGGTCGGTGGCAATCTGGTTGTAGCCTTCCTTCAGCTTGTTGCCCTGGCTGGCCAGGAACGCGGGCACGTTTTTCTCGCGCATCTCGCTGATGGTGGCGATGGTCGCCGCCAGGCTGAGCGCTTCGCCACCGAAGGTGGTGAAGAAGAACACGTCTTGCTCGAAGAGTTGCAGCACGTCCTTGCGGCCGGTGAGCAGCGCGATGGGCATCCCGTTGGCGCAGGCTTTGGAGTACACCGCCAGGTCGGGCGTGATGCCGAAATACTCCTGCGCGCCACCAATGGCGATGCGGAAGCCGGTCCACATTTCGTCGAAGATGAGCAGCGTGCCGTTCTCCTTGCAGAGGCGGGCTACTTCGTGCAGGAAGTTGTCCTTGGGCGCGTCAAAAATGAACGGCTCCAGGATAACGCAGGCCACGTCGGGCGTCAGCACGGCCTTGAACGAGTCGAGGTTGTTGTACTCGAACGCGGCTACCAAGTCCTTGCTTTCCTGCGGAATACCCTTGTCGCGGCTCGTGGTACCGATGTACCAATCGTGCCAGCCGTGGTAGCCGCAGCAGAGCACGTCCTTGCGGCCGGTGAAGGCGCGACTCACGCGCACGGCCGCCGAGCACACGTCGGCCCCGGTTTTGGAGATGCGGATGCTCTCGGCGTTCGGAATAATCTCGTGAATGAGCTCGGCTACCTCTACCTCCAGCTCGTGCATCATCGAAAACGTGATGCCGTCTTCGAGCTGCGCCTTGATGGCTTCGTCGACGCGGGGGTAGGCATAGCCCAGGCTCAGCGGGCCGATACCCATCTGGTAGTCAATGTATTCGTTGCCATCGACATCCCACACGTGGGCACCCTTGCCACGCTTCACGTACTTGGGGCTAGCCCCCTTGGTGTACTGGCCCGGGCCCTTGGCGAGGGTCTGGGTAACCGGGGTCATGATTTTCTGCGCCCGGGCGTAGAGGTCGTCGGATTTAGGGAAATGCATAGGATGGGCTTGGTTATTCTTCAGTAAAAGTAGAACGTCATGCTGAGCTTGCCGAAGCATCTCCACCGAACGATGCTTTAGCGGCGCGGTGAAGATGCTTCGGCAAGCTCAGCATGACGTTCTCTTAGGCTTACGCATGCTTGCTACTCAGCAAATTCGTTTTCAACCACCTCCGTTTTCTCATTGAAAACGTGCTGCTTATCACCCAGCTTCTCGCCGATGCGGCGGGCGATGTGCTGGCCGGTGAAGCCTTCGTATTCGAGCACTTCGCTGAGGCGGCCGGGCTTGTACCACTTCTCCTTGAGGGCCAGCGGTAGTACTTTGGCAGTCAGCTCATTCTCCAGCAGCAGCTCGGCCACGATGGAGTAGAGGCCGCCGGTCTGGAAATGGTCTTCCAGCGTCACCACGAGGCCGCCGGTTTTCACCACGTTCAGCACGGCCGCCGAGTCGAGCGGCTTGAGGCTGCGCAGGTTCACGAGGCCCACCGAGTAGCCGGCTTCAGTCAGCAAGTCCTTGGCTACCAGGGCTTGCTCAAACAGCATGCCGTAGGTAAGGATGGTTACGTCGTGGCCCTCGCTCACAATTTCGGCCTTGCCGATTTCAAACGGCGCGTGCTGGTAAGTGGCGGGGCGGGTGTTGACGCGCACGTAGGCCGGGCTGGGCGAGGCCCAGATGGCGGGCAGCATGGCGAGCATGTCCTGCTCGTCGGCGGCAGCAAACACCGTCATGCCGGGAATACCGCGCATCAGCGAAATATCCTCGATGGCCTGGTGCGTCGGCCCGTTGCCATCCGATAGAAAGCCGGGCACGAACGAGCTGATTTTCACCGGCAAGTTGGCAATGCCCACGTCGGTACGAATAAACTCGAACGCCCGCAGCGTGAGGAAGGTAGCCAAGGCGTGCACCACCGGCACGCGGCCGCGCAGGGCCAGGCCCGCGGCGGCCCCAATCATGGTTTGCTCCGTGATGCCGGTGTCGATAAAGCGCAGCCCCAGCGGCCCCGGCAGGTTGCGGATAAGGGCGCGGTTTTCGGCCGTCATCACGATGAGGCGCTCGTCGGCGAGGGCCGTTTCGTGGATAAGCTGTTCGTAATTCATATCGCAGATTTAACGGATTTAACGGATTGCGCGGATACGCCCGCTAAAGCGGGCTGACTATGCGAGCGCACTGACTTTTAACCGGCCTAGCCGGCCTGCCTAACTTTCCACTTGCAGAAGAACGGCTAACGCCTGCTTAGTCAGCCACCGCAGGTGGCGTATCCGCGCAATCCGTTAAATCCGTTAAATCTGCGGTCTAGCGGACGGTGAGGGTTTCGCTGGTGAGGGTGGTGGCTTCCTGGCTGTGCAGCTCCTTGAGCAGCTCAATTACCTCGTCGCTGCTGAAGTTGCAGAACCAGCGGTCGGCGCGGCGCTCGATGCTGGGCAGGCCCTTGCCGCGCACCGTATCGCAGATGATGACGGAGGGCTTATCCTGGCTGAAGGGCAGGGCGGTGAAAGCTTCCTCCAGCGCGGCAAAGTCGTGGCCGTCGATGCGGCGCACGGCGGCGCCGAAGGCCTCGAACTTGGGGGCCAGCGGCTCCAGCGGAATCAGCTCCTCGGTGGCGATGTTGGCCTGAAAGTGGTTGCGGTCAACCACGAAGGTCAGGTTGTTGAGCTTGTGGGCGCTGGCTACCAGCACGGCTTCCCAGCAGGTGCCCTCGTTGAGCTCACCGTCGCCGGTTATCACAATGACTTTCTGGTTCTGGCCGCGCAGGCGGGCGTCGAGGGCCACGCCCATGGCCACGCTCGGCAGGTGGCCCAGCGAGCCCGAGTGAAACTCCACGCCCGGCACGTTGCGGTTGGGGTGCCAGTAAATACTGTCGCTGGTTTTCAGGTGGTTGTCGAGCCGCTCCTTAGGCATGAAGCCCAGCTCGGCAAACACCCCATAGAGCGCCGGCACGTCGTGGCCCTTGCTCAGGAAGAGGTAGTCGCGCTCCGAGTCGGTGAGGTTGCCGGGGTGCACGTTGAGGAAGTCGGCGTAGAGGTACACCAGCAGGTCGGCGCAGCTCAAGGAGGCGCCCGTGAAGCAGCCGCCATCGGTGCTGAGGCGCACAATGTGCTCGCGCACGCGCAGGGCCAGTTCTTTTAGCTCGTTTTGTTTTTCGGAGGTCATGCTAGTGACGTTAAAATCGTTGTCATACTGAGCTTGCCGAAGCATCTCGCTCGCGCCGCTGGGTATACTATCCAACGATTCGCACGAGATGCTTCGACAGGCTCAGCATGACGTTCTTATTGATGATTTATAGTTGCTTGGTATTGCCCGCGTCCACGGTTTTGAGTTCGTCGAGGTGGTTGCGGTACCAGTTCACGCCGGCCAGGTCGGCATTCAAGGCGTAAATGTCCGGCCTTTGTTTTAATAAAGTCAGAATATCCTCCAGGCTGAACGCCGGGTTGGCGGGGTAAAGCGCTTCGTACACGGCCTTTATGAAATCGTAGTCGGCCGCGTAATCAATCGTGAAGCGGTGCGACATAGAGTAGTCGAGCCCCGTTTCCCAGGTCACGTTGGCTAGCCGGAAGCGCTCCGGGTTTTCCCAGAAAAAAGGCGTGGTGTGCTCGCGCTCCAGCGGCCGGCTGGCCTCGCGCCAGGCCGTTTCGAGGGCGCCGAAGGTCATTACCTCCACGTCGTTGCCATCGGGGTAGGTAGCGGGGTGCAGGTTGCTCACGAAGTCGTACTTACCCTTCGTCTCCGCATACACTCCTAGCACCTTGTCAATGATAGCGGGGTCGATGAGCGGGCAGTCGCTGGGTATTTTCACCACGGCCTCCGTCTCGCCAAAGTGCAGGGCCGCCTGATAGTGGCGGTCGAGCAAATCGAGCGCCGAGCCTCGAAACACCTCGATGCCGTGCTGCTCGCACAGCGCAACCAGCGCGTCGTCGCTAGGGTCGGTGGTAGTGATAACGGCCACCTGGCCCGCCCGCTGGGCTAGCTGCACCCGCTTAACCTGCCGCACCAGCAGCGGCTGGCCCACGAGGTCGAGGCTGACTTTATCGGGGAGGCGCGAGGAGCCGCGGCGGGCCTGGATTAGCGTGAGCATCGCTTAAAGTATAAAACGTAACAAAATCAGCACAAAGCGTAACAGTGCTGGCGCAAGAGTTCCCTTCTTTACTAAGAGGCCGCCACAGGCGCCAGTTGCGGGGCAACGGCCGGTTTGTACTGCTTGAGGAAGGCCGGGCCGGAACCCTGGAACTGCCCGAACTGCCGGCAAATATCGGCAATGCGGCGGGCGCTGGTGCCGCCGTTCTGAATGGGCAGCTTGCGCTTGAGGTCCTCCACGTCGAAATACGAATGCACCGGAATGCCCAGAGCCAGCCCCACGTAGGCCACGGTGCTATACTGGGTTATCAGCTCGACCGAATTGGCAATCATCTCCTCCGTGTTACCGCTGGTGTAGATGAGCGTGCCGGGCGGCGCGTATTTTTTGACTTCGGCCACGGCGCGGTCCATCTCCTCGTTGGGGTGAAACTTGAATAGCATCTGCCGGCCGGCGGCAATGCGGGTAGCCTCCCGAATAAACTTTTTGCGGTTATCGGGTCGGAAGGTTTCACGCATATCGGTGGTGGCCACCAGCACGTAGCCGCGCAGCGGAAACGAGTTATTGCGCAGCTTCTGCACATCGTCGAAGTTCGGAATGCCGGTCACCACCAGCTTGCCGGGGTCCACGCCTATCATCCGAAAGTGCTCGGCGTAGCCTTCGGAGGCCACGCAGTAAATGTCGCAGCAGTCGTTCATGCCATTGAGCGAGGTGCCAATGGCCAGGATGGGGAAGCGCGTGAAGCGCTTCACGAGCCGCGCCCACAGGTGCATGGGGTCGGTCATGCCCTCCTGCACGAATACCGACTTGGTGCGGGCCAGCAGCGGCCAGGGCACCACAATGTCGGAGCAGCACACCACGAGGTCGTAGTCGAGGCCCAGCTCGCGGTTTTCGAAGTCGCGGCGCAACTGGTGCTGGTTGATGTAGCGGTCAGCCTTTTCCTTCACCAGGCCCGTCACGATGGTTTTGTCGAGCACCTTGTTGCGTAGCAGCCACTCGTAGAAGCCGCGCATCCAGCCGTCGTAGTAGAGCTGGCTGAAGTAGGGCTCGTACTCGTCCTCCAGCAGCTGCGCCACGCAGTGCATCTGGGTGGTCTGGTTGGGCGAGCCGATGAGGTAGAGCGCTTTTTTCACGAGCAAAAAGTAGGTATGCCTACAAAAATACAACCGCCGCTTACTCCCCCGCGCCAAGTTAATCTTCGATTCGTGCAGCTATTGGCGGGGCGGGGTTTCTTTCAGGCTTGCCGGCGGGCCGGGCCCGCTCTCTGCCATGTGCCCTGCTACTTCATTTTTTCGTGCCTACCCCTGCCGGCCTGCTCCTGCTGGCTTCGCCCGTTGCCAGCTTCACGGCCCCGATAGGCAACATTTTGCGCCACCTGCCCCAGGCGCGCAACGCGCGGCAAGCCCTGGAAGAGCGCTACGCCGGGCCGTTTCTGCTTGGCAGCCAGCGCCTCGGCCGGGCCAGGCCGCGCAGCCAGCTACCGCTGGCGCGCCAGGCTTTGGCCAGGGAAATTTTGCCGCGCAATCGTTTGCGTAGGTCTCTTAGCGGATATTTGCCCTACTTTCGTTTTCCATTCGTTTTTTCCCGCCCTATGCACAAGCTGGCTACATTAGACTACATCGTCTTTTTCGTTTATTTTTTGATAGTCGCCGGCTACGGCATCTGGATTTACAATCGCAAAACGGGCCACGACGGCACCGTGGAGGGCGACTCCAAAGACTACTTCCTGGCCGAGGGCTCACTCACGTGGTGGGCCATTGGCTCGTCGCTGATTGCCTCCAACATTTCGGCCGAGCAATTCGTGGGCATGGCCGGCTCGGGCTTTAAAATCGGCCTCGCCATCTCGGCCTACGAGTGGATGGCCTCCGTCACGCTCATCATCGTGGCCACGTTCTTTATCCCGGTGTATCTGAAGAATAAAATCTTCACGATGCCGCAGTTTCTGCACCAGCGCTACAACGGCACGGTGGCCATGATTATGGCCATTTTCTGGCTGGCCCTGTACGTGGTTGTGAACCTAACCTCGATTCTGTACCTCGGCGCCATCGCCGTAAGCAGCGTGTCGGGCCTCAACCTCACGTTTTGCATGTACGCGCTGGCTATTGCCGCCGTCATCATCACGCTGGGCGGCATGAAGGTGATTGGCTTCACCGACGTTATTCAGGTGTTCTTCCTCATCCTGGGCGGCCTGGCTACCACCTACCTGGCCCTCAACCTGGTGTCGGAGCACTACGGCACTTCGGGCGTGGTCAACGGCTTCGGCATTTTGATGGACAAGGCCAACACGCACTTCCACATGATTGTGAAGCGCGACGACCCCAACTACATCGACCTGCCGGGCCTCACCGTACTGCTGGGCGGCCTCTGGATTGTGAACCTCAACTACTGGGGCTGCAACCAGTACATCACGCAGCGCGCCCTGGGCGCCGACCTGCCCACCGCCCGCGGTGGCCTGCTCTTCGCCGCCTTCCTCAAAATGCTGATGCCCGTAATCGTGGTGCTGCCCGGCATCGCGGCTTTCGTGCTGTACAAAGAGAACGTGTTCGGTGCCAGCGAATTCGGTTCGGGCGCTGACCTCAACCCCGACCGCGCCTACCCGGTGCTGCTCAACATCCTGCCGGTGGGTCTGAAAGGCCTGTCGTTCGCCGCCCTCACCGCCGCCGTAGTGGCCTCGCTGGCCGGCAAGGCCAACTCGATTGCCACCATCTTCACGCTCGACGTGTACAAGAAGGTGCTGAACGAGAACGCCTCGGAGAAGAAAATGGTAGCCGTAGGTAAAATCTCGGTGGTAGTGGCCATGCTGCTGGGCATCCTCATCGCCCCGCACCTGGGCATCGATAAGAAGGGTGGCTTCCAGTTCATTCAGGAGTACACGGGCTTCGTGTCGCCGGGTATTTTCGCCATGTTCATCCTGGGCTTCTTCTGGAAGAAAACGACCTCTAGCGCCGCGCTGTTCGCCACCATCGGCGGCTTCCTGTTCTCCATCGTGCTCAAGTTCCTGCCCGGCATGACGGACCTGTCGTTCCTGGCGCCCTACGGCTTCGCCGTGAAGCCCGAGGGCTCGAACATCTACGAGATTCCGTTCCTTGACCGTATGGGCTTCGTGTTCGTGTTCTGCATCGTGGGCATGGTGCTCATCAGCCTCATCGAGGGCCACGGCCGCACCAACCCCAAGGGCCTGGAAATCGACAGCAGCATGTTCCGCCCCAACCGCAGCTTCGCCATCGGCTCGGCAGTGGTGCTGGCCATCATCACGATGCTGTATACCATCTTCTGGTAAGCCACTTACGGGCTTAGCCCAGCCCCAAAACGAAGAAAGGACCCTAGCCGCGCTAGAGTCCTTTCTTCGTTTTGGGGCTGGGCTATTGCTTCTACTTGCCCGCTGGCTTGGCCACTACTGCCGCGCTGCTGACCTGCGCAAAGGTTACGCCCGGTGCCGAGCGCAGGCGCACGGTGGTGAGGGGCTTGGTAGGGAAGTAAATGGCCGTCATGGCCGTGAGGCCGTGGTCGGCAAATACCTCCACCGAGGCCGCGTCGAAGTACAGCGTGAGGTCGGCGCCAGCGGCCGTGGTGAGGCGCGGGGCCGTGCTGCGACCCGTGAACTTGGGACTGAAATCGCGCTTGCCAGCCTTGCTGCGGTCGATAAAATACTGGCGTGCCTGCGCGTCGTAGCCCACCACCAGCTCCTCGCCGGCCGCGTTGCCTACTACTAGCTCGAAGCCGGCCAGTTGCCGGGTACTCAGGGTAAGGCGGCGCTTCGCGGAGGTGGTTTTGAGGCGGGTGGTGAGGTCCACACTGCCTTTTACGGCCACGTTGGCGAGCGTGGTGGGTGCGGTGGCTAGCCGGCTTACCTCGGCGGCCGGCTGCGAGGTGAGGTAGATTTCCGCCCCTTCCTGGCGCAGGCCCAGCTCGCGCGGAATCGTCATGGCGCTGCGCCAGGGCGAGGTGGGCACTTGGTTGGCATACTCCCAATTGCTCATCCAGCCCAGAAACAGGCGGCGCGGGCCGGCGTTTTCCCAGGTCACCCCGGCGTATTCGTCGGGTCCGTAGTCGGCCCACTTCGTCTTATCAGTCAGCGGCGTAAAGGTGCGCCCATCAAACTGGCCCACAAAGTATTGCGTAGCCGAGCCCCCGTTGGGCCCACCGGGGTTGATGTTGACGATGAGCACCCAATACGTCTTGCCATTGAGCGTGAGCGGAAACAAATCGGGGCATTCCCAGACCCCGCCGTGCGCGCCCCGCTGCTCCCCAAACTCGCTTGCCTTGGTCCAGTCCTTAAGATTGGGCGAGGCGTAGAACGTGATGCGGTCCTTGGTGGCCAGGGTCATCAGCCACTGCTTCGTTTGCGCATTCCAGGTCACCTTGGGGTCGCGAAAATCCACGATGCCCGGGCTCTTCAGCACCGGGTTGCCGGCGTATTTCGTCCAGGTTTTACCCGCGTCGAGGCTGTAGGCCAGGCCCTGGTTCTGGCCGTGAGCAGGGTCGGTTTTTTCCAGCTTGGGGTCGTGGTAGGTGAACACGGCCACCAGCGGCACCTGCCCATTTTTGCCGAAGCCGCTGGTATTCTGCTTATCCACCACCGCCGAGCCGGAGAAAATGTAGCCCAGGTGGTCGGGATACAGCGCAATGGGCTGCTGCTGCCAGCGCAGCATATCGGGGCTGGTGGCGTGGCCCCAGTGCATGGGCCCCCACACCATACCGCCGGGGTAATACTGGTAAAACAAGTGGTAGGTACCCTGGTAAAACACCATGCCATTGGGGTCGTTCATCCAGTGGGCGGCGGGCGTAAAATGGTAGGCTGGCCGCCACTGCGGCGTGGCCGGCGGGGGCGTGGTTTGGGCCAGCGCGCCAGTGGCTAGCAGTGAAGCCGCCAGGGTAGGAAGCAGTTTTTTCATGAGCAATACGCAAAAGGGTGGGAAAAGAAACGCTGCTGGCTAAGCTAGCAAGGCGCGCACATCGGTAGTAGTGAGGGTAGGCGTAGCCCCCTGGTGGCTGGCCACCAGGCCCCCCGCCGCGCAGGCAAAGCGCAGGGCTGCGCCCGGCTCGTGGCCGGCCAGCCAGCCCATGAGCAGCGCTGCCAAAAACGCGTCGCCGCTCCCGATGGTGTCGCGCACCTGCACCGCCAAGGCAGACGCGCGGTACAGCTGGCCCCCGGTATAGAGCAGCGCCCCGTCGGCGCCCTTGGTTACGCACACGGCTTGCAGGCCGTAGCGCTGGGCTAGCCAGGGCAGGGCCGCTTCTTCGGCCAGGTTGGCCCCGAGCCAGCTCAGAATCTGGGTTAGCTCGTGGTGGTTCATCTTCACCAAATCGGCCTGGGCCAGCAGGTGCTCGGTTACGTCGGGGGCGTAGTGCGGGGGCCGCAGGTTCACGTCGAATACCTTGAAGGCGGCGCTCTCGAGCAGGCGCAGGAGAGTGGCGCGGGTTTCCTCCTGGCGAGCGGCCAGGCTTCCATACACCAGCACGCCGGCCTGAGCCACCAGCGCGGCCAGGTCGGCTTCGTACTGGATGTAATCCCAGGCCACGGGCTGCACTATTTTATACACTACCTCGTGGGCGTCTTCCACGTTGGCCTGCACCACGCCCGTGCGGTGCGCGTGGTCGCGCTGCACCTGCGCCGTGCCCAGGCCCTTCGATTCAATAAAAGCGAGTAGCTCGTGGCCCAGCTCATCGTCGCCCACGCGGCTGATAAGCGCCGCTGGCTGGCCCAATTGGTGCAGATGCACCGCCACATTGAAGGGCGCACCGCCCGGCTGCTTGCCGATTGGCAGAATATCCCACAACACTTCGCCGAAGCACACAACAGTTTTATTCATAAATACATAAGGCCAGCAGCAGCCAAAAAGTCCCGGCCTAGCGCGCACCCGCGCGCCGGCCAGGCAGCCAAGCCCCGCAAATGAACTACGAAAAGCGCTAGCAATAGTCGGGGTTAACTCCCCAGGCCGGCTCTCAGGTAGGGCGACCTACGCAATACCACTACCCCGGCGGCCAAGGCAGTCTCCCCAAACGACCGGCTTCGCCAGCCCTCTTACGCTATTGGTACCTGGCAGGCTGGCCCAACTCCACCAACCAGCCTTGCGCTGCCCAAGTGAAGGCGCCATTCAAGAAGCACGACCGAAAAGGCCAAAAAGCAAAAACGCCACTGCAAATACTTGATTTACAGTGGCGTTTTATCGAAAAGCGCTCCCTCCTGGGCTCGAACCAGGGACCCTCTGATTAACAGTCAGATGCTCTAACCGGCTGAGCTAAGGAAGCTTTTTATTCCCGAAACCGGCGTTTTCGGTTCACAAAGGTAGGCAATTATTTTTCAGGGAAGCAAGTCTATTGCGGAATTTCACTGGTTTTTTCTGAAAAAAATTTCTTAATTAGTGATTGTCAGCAAACTACCGCTAAGACTGGTGCTGTACTGACGCAGCGAGCGCGGCGCCGGGCCACCCGTTACCATGCCCCGCAGGTCAAATTGGGAGGTGCAGCAGCTATCGCGAAAGAATAAGCGCGAGCTTTTATCGAGCGTCACGGTGGCGCAGGCGCTCAAGGGTTGGTAGGGGCAGTTGCGCTCGAAAGCAGAGTAGCTATTGGCGTTCTGGCGCACCACGTAGATGCCCTTCACCCCGCCCTGGCCGTTGGCGCTGCCCGGCGGGATGGTCACCACGCCGTTGTCAAAAAGCAGCGCTTTATTTTGCTGGTCACGCAGGTCGAGCTGCACGTTCACCGGCACGTTGGGGATGCTGGTGAACGTATCGGTATTGGAGTTGCAGGCGGCCAGCAGGCTGCCCGCGGCTAGCCCCAGGCCTAGTAGAGTACGGCGCATTGAGAAAGAAGCTAAGGAACCCTCCCAACGCACGTCGGCGCCCGGTAGTTTACCGGGCGCCGACGGCTAGGGCAATTAAAACGGCAAAGGCTATTTCTTGAACAGCGAGTTGACAAACGTGTGCCGGTCGAAGAGCTGCAAATCCGTCATTTTCTCCCCCACCCCGATGTAGCGCACCGGAATGCTGAACTGGTCGCTGATGCCGATTACCACGCCGCCCTTGGCTGTGCCGTCGAGCTTGGTGATGGCCAGCGCCGACACCTCGGTGGCGCGGGTAAACTCCTTGGCCTGCATAAAGGCATTCTGGCCGGTGCTGCCGTCGAGCACCAGCAGCACCTCGTGCGGCGCCTCGGGGATAACCTTCTGCATCACGCGCTTGATTTTGCTGAGTTCGTTCATCAGATTGACCTTATTGTGCAGGCGGCCGGCGGTGTCGATGATGACCACGTCGGCGCCCATCTCCACGCCCTTCAGCACGGCGTCGTAGGCCACGGCGGCGGGGTCGGTGTTCATGCCGTGCGAAATGACGGGCACGCCCACCCGCTGGCCCCACACGATGAGCTGGTCCACGGCGGCGGCCCGAAACGTGTCGGCCGCCCCTAGCACTACTTTCTTACCCGCCGCGTGAAAGCGGTGGGCCAGCTTGCCGATGGTGGTGGTTTTACCCACGCCGTTCACGCCCACTACCATAATTACGAAGGGGTGGCCGGGGCTATCGGGCCGGTCGAGGATGGCACGCGAGCCGGTGGCGCCCGCATTGCCGTCGAGCAGACCGGCGATTTCCTCGCGCAGAATACGGTCGAGCTCGTTGGTGCTCACGTACTTGTCGCGGGCCACGCGCTTCTCGATGCGGTCGATAACCTTCACCGTGGTGTCAATGCCCACGTCGGCGTGCACGAGCAACGTTTCGAGGTCGTCGAGCACGGCCTCGTCCACCGTGCTTTTGCCCACCACGGCCTTGCTAAGCTGGTCGAAGAAGTTGGTTTTCGTCTTCTGCAAGCCCTCGTCGAGCGCCTGCTGCTGCTCCTTGTTTTCCTTGTCCTTCTTAAAAAAGTCGAAGAGGCCCATAATACCGGCAAAAAGAACGTCGGGCGGGGCCCAACGAAAATGTATAACACGAAAAAAGTCCCACGAAGGTGGGACTTTTTTGCTTTATCAGCGGCTAGGCGGCTTACTTGCCGGCCAGCACGTCTTGTACCTTATCTACGGGTACCATTTCCTCCTTGAAGGTATAGGCACCGGTTTTCTCCGATTTTACGGCGCGAATAACTTTCGCCCAGTCTTTACCGGTAGCGGTTTTCAGCGTTGCTACTACTTTCTTAGCCATGACTCAGGTTATTTAATTTCCTTGTGAACAGTCATTTTACGCAGAATCGGGTTGAATTTCTTCAGCTCGATACGCTCGGGGGTGTTCTTACGGTTCTTGGTGGTGATGTAGCGCGAGGTGCCCGGCATACCCGAGTTTTTATGCTCGGTGCACTCCATGATAACCTGCACCCGGTTTCCTTTCTTGGCCATCGTGACGGGAGGGGGGTAAGTTTTTAATTTTAGGACTGCAAAGGTACGGGTTTTTTCCGCAACTTCGCAAGCAGCCGGAGTTATACTGCGCTAAAAGTCAGACTGCCACTGGTTTTTAGCGCGGGGGCGGGGTCGTTCTCTGGCTGAAGGGCTGGCCAGCCAGGCCGGCTAGCCCACTACGAGGCGCGTTGCACAACGAAGCCGGTGCTGGCTACCAACTCCCTACAGGAAGCCAGATGCCAGCACCGGCGCGCAGTTGGCAGGCCCGAAAAAAACCCAAAAACTTGCCGCTAGGGGCGGACTAGTAAACGATGAAGCCCTGCTCCTTAGCCTTCTTCAAGGTGGCCATGATGCCATTCTTGTTGATGGTGCGGATGGTAGAGGCGGCTACTTTCAGCGTAACCCAGGCATCTTGCTCGGGGATGTAAAAGCGCTTTTTCTGCAAGTTGGGGTAGAACTTACGCTTGGTTTTGTTGTTGGCGTGCGATACGTTGTTGCCTACGCGGGTACGCTTGCCGGTCAAATCACAAACTCGG
>Ga0160428_1000225_pt1 | contig 69504 bp, 67 predicted proteins | sample SolpanmetagenomM_FD_108198 | JGI IMG/M metagenome (GOLD analysis project Ga0160428, IMG submission 108198) | Solar panel surface microbial communities from Lawrence Berkeley National Laboratory, California, USA - M | ecosystem: Engineered > Built environment > Solar panel > Unclassified ... | reverse complement strand
TCCCGGTGCTGGTACCCCAGTTCCTGCACCTGTTGGCGTAAGTCGAACAACTCGTCAGTCTGCGAATCGATCAGGTCCTGCTGCTGGCGGTTGGTTTGGGTCAACTCATCAATCTGCCGAACCAGCGGATTGATTTTACTATCGATACGGTACAAACCATAACCGGCGAAAGCAATCAGTATAACTGTATCAACGTAATCCAACCAACTTAACCAAACTATATGGTCAATTAGGTACTGATTTAATACCTCCATAAGTAAGGTATTGACGCCTGACAAATGTCGGCTTTTAGGGCCTACTTACAAGTTTTGACCGGCTCTAAAATTAAGCTTACGCTGCTCACCCACTGTGACGATGTCGACTACATTGACGAATCAAGGCTTGGTTAAGTAGCCTGATAGAGTTCAGCCTGGATTGGCTGGCGAAATGCTTAAGGGCTCCCGGATGCGGAGATTTGGATAAACGGTTTGGCAGATGGCGCGAAACGCTTTCTCCTTATCCTCTATAGAGTCAACCCCGAACAGGATGCGGGCCAACTCCGCTTTCACTTCCTGGTCCTGATTGATGAGTTGGGCTTTGAACAACAGGGCGGCCATGATGAGCAGTTGATTAGCCTTCAAAGGTAGACCCGGAACACATGACTCGCTGAACAGCCAAGCTCAGGAACGCTGTCAATGTTCTGTAACCTGTTTATAACGGTCCTTCGAAAAGTCTGCACTCGTTCCCACAAAACCCTTTCACATTTTTTGAACAGACGTTCGAAAATGTGAAACTTATATAACATTAGAATAGTAGGACCACTTCTTAGATTCTGTTGTGAAGCCACATACATAAGAATGGCTTCACTCACTTAATATTCTTTTGTAAACTTGTAAGTGGCCAATGTTCACAGTCGATCTTGGCCAATTCGCTCACCTAGATTAATTTCATTTTGACCGGGTCCCAATTAACAATCTTTTTGCTCAAATAGCTCTGATTGCAGGACAGTGCGGGCGCAGCGGCCCGGAAGCCGAAGGTCGCATCTTCCACCACAGGCTTATTCGTGCGGATAGCGTCGAAAAAATTGGTGAGATGGTCCAGATGGTCGCTGTAGCCTTCAGGTGCTTTGAAAACGATGTCGGCTTTGCTGTTGCGCTTGCGCTGATCCGCCGTCCATTTTGCGTCGTAGGCCTGCTGCATCTGGTCTTGCATCTGTTTGGAGAAGGTAAACAACGAATCGTACCCACCGAAACCGGGGGCTTCGGGCAACAGACTGTGCTTGACGATAATATCGTTGCCAACCACGTCGATGGTGCCTTCCGAACCGACCAGCCGGATGACTTCCTGCCCGCCCGTACCACTGATAAAATTCACCTGCAACGTCAACTGAAAAGCCGCGTGTTCGGGGCTGTCGGGATACTGCATCACCCCCGACATCACGTCGGGCAGGTTGCGGCCGTCTTTCCAGTAGCTGAACTGCCCGGTGCTATAGATGCTCTTCGGCCCTTTCGAGTTGGTCATGAAATGGGTGCCACTCAGCAGGTGAATAAATAAATCCCCTGCCACGCCCGTACCCACTTCCTTGAAGGCCCGCCACCAGAAAAACTTCTTGGCATCAAACGGCATCTTAGCCGTCACGGCGATAAACTTATCCCAGTCAGTGGTCACCGCATCGGCATCTGTGGGAATGGTGTACTCCCAGGCTCCGATGGAGCTTTGCCGGTCGTAAACGGCGTTGACCATGTTGAGCTTGCCGATTTCACCGGCCGCCAGCAACTCTTTGGCTTTGGCGTAGCCGAGGCTACTCACCCGCTGGCTACCCACCTGAAACACTTTCCCCGCTTTCCTGGCCGCTTCAATGACCGGGTAACCTTCACTGATTTTGTAGACCATCGGCTTTTCGCAGTACACGTGCTTGCCAGCCGCCAAGGCGTCCTGAGCGATACGGGCATGCCAGACATCGTGGGTGGCGATGATCACCGCGTCGATGTCTTTGCGGGCCAAGAGTTCCTTATAGTTGCGGGTGGTATACACGCCGGGGAAAGTCTCTTTGGCGTTTTCAATCCGGCCCGTGTACAGGTCGCAGACCCCCGCCAGTTCAACGCCCGGCACTTTGAGGGCCGTAGCGGAGTCGAAATGGCCCTGCACCCCGTAGCCAATGAGGCCCAGCCGGACGGTGTCGTTGGGCGATATGGGCCGTTCGTAATGCAGGATGCGTTCTTCGGCTTTGGCCTGCGCGGCCAGCGATGACAGGGGGGAGGAAGCGGCTACCAGACTGGTCGCGCCGATTTGCTGTAAAAACCGTCTTCTGGACGATGCGTTGTGGTTCTTCATGGCAGATAAGGGTAGGGATTGATTTACTTGACCTGATAGCTGACAAAGGCAATCTTCTGACTGTCAGGACTCCAGGAGGGTACGTTGATGGTGCCCTGCCCGCCGTAGAAGACGGGTGTCAGGTCCTTGATAGCTTTCGTGCTGGGATTCATCAGCCGCAGTTTCACTTGTTTGCCGAACAGGTGGGCCTGCTTTTCGTCGGAGGTGTAGGCGATGTAAACGATCCACTTGTTATCGGGCGAGGGGTGGGCGAACCAGTTCGAGTTGTCGTCGGACGTGAGCTGTTCAGGGTTGGACCCGTCGGCCCCCATGCGCCAGATCTGCATATGGCCGGTGCGGTATGAATTGAAATAGATGTATTTACCATCGGGCGAATAATCGGGGCCGTCGTCGAGTCCCTCGGTGCTGGTCAGCCGTTTTTCCGTTCCACCATCAACGCCGATAGTGTAGATGTCGAAGTTGCCGTTGCGTTCGGCGCAGTAGGCCAGCGTCTTGCCGTCGGGCGTCCAGCCGTGCCAGAACGAGGGAACCTCGGTGGTGACTTTTCGGGGTTGCCCGCCCGTAACAGGCAACACATAGATGGCTGATTTGTAGGATTTGGGCGAGGGGTCGGCCTTGTCGTTGTGGCTGACGACGAGCCACTTTTTGTCCGGCGAAAGACCGTGGTCGTTGTTACACTGCGTAACCGATCCGGTATTGATCGGACTCACCTTTTTTGACGCCAGGTTCAGCGTATACATTTTGCCCCGGCTGTTGAGCACCAAGTAGTTATCGGGGTGCCAGTTGGGGGCTTCAAAGTGGTCTTTGATGGCCAGCATCGTGTCGATTTTGCCGGTTCTAATGTCCAGCGTCTGAATATAGCTCGTCGTGTCCTGTTTAGTCTGAGCGAAGGCGTTTACGGCTGTCAGCGAACAAAACCATCCTAACGCGAATAAGACAACGTACTGCATACGGGTTGGAGAATGAGGATTCTGTTTCATAGAAAGGGTAGGGGTTCATTTAATTATTGGGGCCGGTAAGCAAGGGTTGACTGACCGACCAGTTTCCACTGACCGTTTTCTTTTTCGAGCAGCCGAATTTCGTAGGTATAAGTACGGGTTCCATCCTCCGCCACTGATTCTTCATTATGGCTTACCCAAGCGCTATTGCCGTGAACACTGGTTTTGAGGCCGGTAATGATAGCGCGGCCACCACGCCCGGTTAGGTTGGCCGGTGGATTAACGATTATGGATGGCGATATGTCGATGGCCCCCCCATCGACCCGTGACGCGAGAATACGGCTGTAAGGACGAATAAGCCAGCAATCACCGTGCGCTTTTACGTCGCCTGACCGCCACGTAGCTGCTTCTTTTTCCAGTAATTCCCGAATGGCCACCGAATCGGGTTTGGCCTGGCCGAAGGCACGATTACCAATCGACACAAGCAGGCTAATTACTACTAAATAGCGAGTCATATACAGAAACTGTTCGGGGATGAGCGCGAAATATGAATCGAAAGTAGTCGTTTCTTCATTCTAAGAAAAAGAATGAAGAAAATATTTTTTATATCTATACTTGCTATAGTTATATGTAAGCAGTGAGATGGTTTGTGGTATGAACGACCCCATCCTTATTTTTGTAGTCGTCGGGTAGATGAATCAGTGCATGGAAAAATTTAGTGAAGATGCCTACATCGCGCACCTGTCAATTGACTGCGTCATTTTTGGGTATCAGCATCAGACGTTAAAGGTGTTGCTCTCGAAATTCCGGTTCGGGCAGGAAAGCTGGTCGCTGCCCGGCGGCTACATCGCGAAAGGAGAAGGTATCGATAAGGCCGCGTACCGAATCCTGCGGGAACGGACTGGTATCGACCAAATCTATCTGGAGCAGTTTCGGGTCTTTGGCGACGCGAATCGTATTATCGGCAGTGCCGACCGAACCCGCGTGCAGCAGGACCTGCGAGGGGTTGGTGGGGAAAGGTTCGACGAGTCATCCATCAACTGGATTACCAGTTGGTTTGCTTGTATCGGCTACTACGCGCTGGTCGACATTAATCAGGTCTGCCCACAGCCCGGCGAGTTTGACGATTATCTGGAATGGCGGTCCGTGAGTGAACTGCCCAGGATGATTCACGATCACCGCGAGATTCTGGACACAGCCCTTACTACGTTGCGTGAACAATTAGACCGTAAGCTGATCGGTTTCAATCTGTTGCCCGAAACGTTTACCATCCGGGAGGTACAGCAGCTCTACGAAGCGGTGTACGACCGGCCATTCCCTATTAACAACTTCCAAAAGAAAATAATGGACCTCGGTGCGCTGGAACGACTGCAAAAACGCTATACCGGGGCCGCTAACACCGCTCCTTATCTATACCGATTTAAACGGTAAACTGGTTTGCCGACCACTCGCTCATCATTCCCGATAGTCTACCATCCTGATTTTTGAGAATAGTCCTTTTCGTTTGCGATGCACAAGCCGTCTTTGCACATAGAGAACAGATAAGTATAGTAGAGACCTAATTACCTATTTACTGGTACAGCCTAAATATGATATGGCAGCACACTGAATTTATCAACCGCGAGGCTAAAGCAGTCTAAACCAGTAATAATGGTAGTAACAACCGTAATCTGTATACCTCTCTTTGTGTGTGTACGATAGAACTTTGTACGGATACCACTCGATGAGATGTGAACGGTAAGCTGCCCGAATCGAAAATTCAGTCGATTTGATACGTAACTATCGTTTTACCAAGTATGCAACGGTATGAAAGAAGTCAATCGTATACTGGCTATTTACGACCAGATCGACCATAGTCAACGCAAAGTCGCGCTGGCAACGGTCGTGTACGTAGCCGGTTCGGCTTATCGTTGGCCCGGTGCCCGGATGCTGGTCAGCGACGATGGCCGCTGGGAAGGGGCTATCAGTGGCGGCTGTCTGGAAGGAGACGCTCTGCGTAAGGCCAGGCAGGTTATGCTGGATGGTAAGCCGATGGTTGTGCGCTACGACACGATGGACGACGAGGCTAACAGTCTGGGCGTGGGGCTGGGCTGCAACGGGATTATTGATGTATTTATCGAGCCTATCAACCCAACCGATCCAATGAATCCTGTTGCTTTATTACAGGATTTCGCCCGGCTACGTGATCGGCGCGTGATCGCCACCGTTTGCCAGTCGTCAGCCGAAGACGCTGATAGTCGGGTTGGCACCCGCTTCGTCTACAAAGACGTATCGGTTGACGATGTACCTTCCTGGCTCCTGCCGGATATGGCCGTAGTGATGCAGACGGGAAAGCCCCAGATGACTACTCACTCGATTACGGGTGATTTTCTGGACATATTCATTGAGCGGATTGATTCGGGCATCGAGCTAATCATTTTCGGGGCGGGTTATGATACCATTCCGTTGGTCCGACTGGCAACTGAAATCGGCTGGCGGGTTACGGTGACCGAAGACTGCATCGCCCACTTATCACCCAAACGCTTCCCCGAAGCAACCTGTTTGCTGTACGCCGATGCCAACGCTGTTACGGACAAACTTACGTTCACGGGTCAGACGGCTGCCGTACTGATGTCCCATAATTATAACTATGACTTAGCTGCGCTGACCAGCCTGCTGTCAACAAACGTACCCTACATTGGTGTACTTGGCCCACGAAAACGCTACGAAAAAATGCAGCATCAGTGGAAACGAGAGCACCTATATTTTACCCCATCCTCATTGAAGCGCATTCACTCCCCCATTGGCCTGGACCTGGGCGCTGAAACACCCGATGAAATTGCGCTGTCTATTTTAAGTGAGATTAAAGCCTTTTTCAGCCAGCGTGACGGTGGTTTTCTCACCAAACGGCCAGGACCGATTCACGAACGGGTACTGGACGAAGAGCAGCAGATGACCAACTAATTGACTAATTCATTCGGTTTCAACCTTCAATCCGTTACCATTGTGGCAACATTTAGCGTAAAAATCAACGGTAAAATCAGGCAGGTAAATGCCGACCCATCGACGCCGATGCTCTGGGTATTGCGTGATCACCTGGACATGCCCGGCACTAAATACGGCTGCGGCATCGCGCAGTGCGGAGCCTGCACGGTGCATCTGGACGGTACAGCCGTGCGCTCCTGCCAGATTCCCGTATCAGTAGTCGGCAAACAGGCCATCACGACCATCGAAGGGCTATCGGCCACCGGCGACCATCCGGTGCAGAAAGCCTGGCTCGAACACGACGTGGCCCAGTGCGGCTATTGCCAGGCGGGACAGATGATGAGCGCGGCCTCGCTGTTGAAGACCAACCCGAAGCCTACCGATGAAGATATTGACGCGGCAATGAGCGGCAACATCTGCCGGTGCGGCACCTACCTGCGGATCAAAGAAGCAATCAAATCAGCGTCCAAAGAAACAAAGACGGCATCCACTCGTAAATAAAACCCTACCTATGACAACGTCAAAAACTACCGTTGATCGGCGTTCCTTCCTGAAGGCGTCGCTCCTGTCGGGCGGGGGGATGCTACTCAGCGTGAGCTGGTTATCCAATGCGAAAGCCGCCGATAAACTCCAGGCACTGAACGTGCCCGGCCAGTGGAATCAGCTTACCAGCTATATTCAGATCACCGCCGACAACGTGGTCAAACTCATCTGTCCCAATCCTGAATTTGGGCAGAATGTGATGACGTCCCTACCCATGATGGTCGCCGAAGAACTGGACGTCGACTGGAAGAACGTGGTCGTCGAAATGGGCCCGCATGACAATGCTAAGTTAGGTCCTCAGTTCACCGGCGGCAGTAATTCAGTACGCATGTACTGGAAGCCGCTTCGGGAAGCTGGCGCTGCGGCCCGGCAAATGCTGCGGGAAGCGGCCGCGCAAACCTGGAGTGTGCCGGTTGACGAGATTACCACCAAGGGGGGCGTACTGAGTCATGCCAGCGGTAAATCCGCGAAATACGGCGAGATGGCCAGCAAAGCGGCTACGCTACCGGTGCCGAAAGGGGCTAAACTGAAAGCGCCGAAGGATTTCACCATCATCCGAAAATCGAAGAAGAACGTAGAAGGCCGGAAGATCATTACCGGCAAGCCCCTGTTCGGACTGGATTATCGCCAGCCGGGTATGCTCATCGCCATGATTCAGCATCCCCCCGCTTTCGGCCTGAAGCTGAAATCGTTCGATTCGTCCCAGACGCTCAAGATGCCGGGTATTACCGACGTCTTCAAGCTGAAACTGTACGACGAAGGTTTCGAGCAGGGCGGTTTCGATACCCGCACGTTCAATGAATTGCTGGTTGTAGTGGGTAAGACCACCTGGGAGGTGATGAACGCCCGCAAAAAACTGATCGCAGAATGGGAACCAGCCGGTGATACGAAAGACACCATGATGGGCCGGGGTGGAAAACGGGATGTCGTTATTCCGGGCGGGCTGGAAAGCACCACCACCCAATTGGAAAAGATGCAGGAACTGGCCAAAAAATCGGCTCAGCAATTGCGAAAAGACGGCGATCCCGAAATGGCGTTCAAGAATGCGGCTCAGATTATTGAACGCACCTACAACGCCCCGTTTCTGGCCCATAATTGCATGGAGCCGATGAACTTCTTCGCCCATGTGACCGACGACAAAGCGCTGCTGGCCGGTCCGTTGCAGGCGCCGGGCTGGGCCGAACCGACGATCTCAAAGCGATTGGGCCTGCCCGCCGACAAGATCGAGATTCAGATGACGCGGATGGGTGGAGGCTTTGGTCGCCGGGCATACGCTCATTACATGACGGAAGCAGCCCTGATTTCTAAACAAGTCAAAGCGCCCATCAAGCTAATCTATACTCGGGAGGACGACATGACCTACGGGATCTACCGCCCGATGTACACGGCTACTTACCGGGCGGCTCTGGATGCGAACAAAAACCTGATTGGGTTCCACGTAAAAGGGGGCGGTGTACCTGAGCACGCGATTCATGCCAACCGCTTTCCGGCCGGTGCTGTGGATAACTACCTGGCCGAAGGCTGGGAGATTCCATCCAATATTACCATCGGGGCTTTCCGTGCTCCGCGCTCGAACTTCAACGCAGCCGCTGAGCAATCCTTCCTGGATGAAGTGGCGGAAGCGATGGGAAAGGACCCCATCGAGTTCCGGCTGGAGCTGCTGAAAAAGGCCAAAGAAGCCCCGGTTGGCAAAAACAACGAGTATGATGCTGACCGCTATGCGGGGGTGCTTCAACTTGTACGCGACAAATCGGGCTGGAATAAGCCCGGCAACGAAAAATATCATCGTGGGGTGGCTGCCTACTTCTGCCATGCCTCCTACGCGGCCCACGTGGTCGACATGGTCACCCGTGACGGTACGCCCTACGTTGAGCGGGTATTCAGTGCAATGGACTGCGGTATTGTCGTCAATCCTGATGCGGCCACTAATATGGTACAGGGTGCCGTAGTTGATGGCATCGGTAACGCGTTTTACGGGGCGTTGACCCACAAAGACGGCGCGGCCGAGCAGAGTAACTTCAATAATTATCGCCTGATTCGGCATAACGAAGCACCCCAGAAGGTCGAAGTTTATTTCGTTGAGAATGACCTCGACCCGACCGGGCTAGGTGAACCGCCCTTCCCCCCCGTATTTGGTGCAGTGGCCAATGCGCTGTATAAAACCACGGGCAAACGGCAGTATAACCAACCGTTCAAGCCCGAATTAGACAAGCGAATATAACCTGTAATGAATGCGAAAAGCCGGAACTGGTGACCCTGGTTCCGGCTTTAGCTTTTCAGTCTGTAATCGAAAGTTTGCTCAACGCAATCAGTTTTAACCGCGTTTACGAATCACCGGAACGGTATTGCTCACTGGGCTAGTTGACTGAAAGCCGCTCGTTCGTTTAATTCATTCGCTGAATGATCTACGATAATCATAATCGTCCTATTACCTACCTCCGGCTGGCCGTAAACGACCGCTGTAATCTTCGGTGCTTTTATTGTATGCCGGCAGAGGGGATTACTTATTTGCCAAAGCATCAGGTACTGACGTATGACGAGATGGAGCGGATCGTAAGCGTACTGGCTAGGCTAGGCGTAACCAAGGTCCGCATTACGGGTGGTGAGCCGTTTGTGCGGACGGGTTTGCTGAACTTTTTACAGCGTCTGACGAAGATAGCGGGTATTCAGGAACTGACGCTAACGACCAACGGGGTGTTGACCGCTCCCTATATCGCCGACTTAGCAGCGTTGGGTATCCGGTCGGTGAATCTGAGTCTGGATACGCTGAATCGCGAACGCTTCCTGAAAATTACCCGACGCGATGAACTGCCGGCAGTGTTGAACACCCTCGACAGGCTATTGGAGGCAGGTGTTCATACTAAAATTAATGCCGTAGTCATGGACGGCCAAAATACCCAGGATTTAATTTCGCTGGCTGCGCTGACCAGCTCCCTGCCTGTTGATGTCCGTTTTATTGAGGAAATGCCATTTAACGGTGATGGCAGTCACTATCCCAATCTTACCTGGACGTACCGTCGGATAGTAAACGAGCTAAGCGCTCATTTCCCGGCTCTGTTTAAATTGCCAAACTCACCATTTTCGACGGCGACTACGTATCAGATTCCAGGTCATCAGGGAACAATCGGCGTGATCGCTGCTTTCAGCCGGACGTTTTGTGGTACGTGTAACCGCATTCGGTTAACGGCGCAGGGTACGCTTAAAACCTGTCTGTATGATGATGGTGTCCTCGACGTTCGTGCTCTACTACGGAGTGCTGCATCGGATGACGTGCTAACGGCCGCTTTTTTGCAGGCCTTTGCCCAACGGCCAGCTAATGGGTTCGAGGCCGAACAAAATCGAAGTCTGCGGTTCGGCGGTTCGATTAGCGAATCAATGGCTACTATTGGTGGTTAGCTCTAGTGTGATGGAATGCAGATATACTCCTTGGTAGGCCAAGATGCGGTCCCTGCTTCTGAGTCTGATTAGCAGCCTGACACCAAGCTATGCCTGACTGCGCGCTTTGACGTAAATAATAGTTTCATCGACTGAGCGGTATGGCCTTGTAAGTGCCCACGTCCGGGATCGTAACGGAAATTGTTTTGGTATCAACGGGTGGGGCGGGGAATTTAAACGAAACCGAAACGGGCTTACCCTTGGCAGATGGAACGGGGATAGTGACCGATTGCCCCCCCTGATCGGTCCCCAGCGGGGAAACCATGTACGCACCGGATTGGTCTTTGCGTACGCTATAGGTTTTACCCGTCGCTTCGTCCGTTACGCTGATCCGGGAAATGTCATACGTTGACGCGACCACACCGGCGGGTTGTACATTACCGTCCGTACCGGGTTTGTACTGCAACTCGATGGTGAGCGTATCGCCTTTTACCTGTGCCTTAGTCAGGTCAACCTGAGAGCTGTTAGGGCCTTTCTGCGAACTCAGAACTGGCGATGGGGGGGCAATAGGGTGTTCAGTCACAGCTTCCGTATTCACGGTTGTGTCCGACCGGCTTATCGACCGCCGGGAAGGTTTGGACGAGTTACAGGCCGTCATGTGACCAGCCAGCAGGATGACGGTGAAGAAAATGGAAACGAGTTTGATTTGCATGGAGTAGTGAGTTTAGAGAAGTAGGTTGACAATGGTTTGTGTCAATCGAATCAATGATAAGTAGTACATATTGGTTAAAAACAACCTGATTCGTCGCCACCAAAGATAGGCTTACGATACCTGTACCAATGGTTTGGTCTATCTGAATCAGTAATAATGGTAGTACTATCCGTAATCTATATACCTCCCACTAACTGGGTAAGCAAGACATTTGTAACGAACTCATCCGGCCCGATACGGATCAACGACCAATTGATCTTGTCGTGATTTTCCGCTACCTGACCAACGGCAGAACCGGACAACTAGATTGATTAACTAAACCTACGTAAATCACCGTGAAACAATTACTGTCTGCCGTGGCCCTGCTGCTCACGTGTACCGTTCAGGCGCAGCCCACTGCCCCCACCGTTCGCACTGCATCGGGCGTTGTACGGGGCGTAACGGAAGGGACTGTCTCCAGCTTCAAGGGAATCCCCTACGCGGCTGCCCCCATCGGCGCTAATCGCTGGCGTCCACCCCAACCTTTTCCTGCCTGGCAGGATGAGCGGGATGCGACCAAGTTCGGAGCCGATCCCCCGCAACGTGGGTTTGGCCCCGGCGCCCCGGCCCTCTCACCTGCCTCCTCTGAAGATTGTCTGTTTCTTAACCTATGGAAACCAGCCTCCGCTACGGCTAAATCAAAGCTGCCCGTCATGGTGTGGATTTATGGGGGGGCATTCGTATTTGGCAGCGGTTCTCAGCCGGGCTATTCGGGTGAGCAGTTCGCCAAACAGGGCGTTATCCTAGTCAACTTCAACTACCGGCTAGGACGCCTTGGCTTTTTTGCATTCCCAGCACTAAGCAGTGAACATCCGGACGAACCCAAAGGCAATTATGCCTACATGGACCAGATTGCCGCTCTCCAGTGGGTGCAGAAGAACATTGCCGCTTTTGGCGGAGACCCCCAGAACGTGACCATTTTTGGTGAGTCGGCGGGTGGCGTATCGGTGCTTTCGCTTTTGTCAATCCCTTCGGCAAAAGGTCTTTTTCAGAGAGCCATCAGTGAGTCGGGGGGTGCCCGCGATGGTGTGCTCACGGGACGACCAATCAGCAAGGAAAATGCGGACGTCCATTATCCGGTGTCGGCTCAAACCATCGGGGTAAATTTCGCCAAGCGATATAATATTGACGGAACTGATGCGGCTGCGCTGGCTAAACTCCGGGCACTGAGTGCAGCGGAAATTGTGGATGGTGGCCAGGAAACAGCCGGTCCCGGTGGTCCGCCAACATACTCAGGGCCGATTTTGGACGGTAAACTGGTGGTAGAAACGGCGGAGAGTGCCTTCAGAGCCGGTAGACAGGCGAAAGTTCCGCTACTCATCGGGTCGAACAGCGCAGAGGTACCGGCTGGGTTTGTTAATGCTCGCTCGAAGGACGAATTACTTGCTCTATTTCCCTCTGTAAAGGACGAGATGGCCAAAGCCTATGAGCCGGATAGCAAAGACGACTTCGCTAAGATGCTCGCGCTGGTCAATACCGACAAGGTGTGGGCCGAGCCTGCCCGGTTTACGGCCCGGAGCTTTGCGGCAAAGGGGGCACCGGCCTACCTGTATCTTTTTTCCTACGTGTCGCCGTCTATGCAGCAACGGATGAAATACGGAGCCGCCCACGCTTCTGAAATCGCGTATGTGTTTGATAACCTGAGCGGGCAAAATGGGGCTACGGTTGCACCCAAAGACAAAGAGGTGGCTCAACTGATGAACACGTACTGGGCCAATTTCGCCAGGACGGGCGACCCCAACGGTAAGGGGCTACCCAGGTGGCCCCTTTACGACGCAAAGAAAAACGAAGTCTTTGAAATTCGAGCCGATGGGTCGGCGGGTGGTGAACCGGATCAGCGGAAACCCCGGCTTGACGTGATCGAGAAGGCTGTCACCCCGGCGAAATCGAATTAGTAGCATACACACCAACGAAAGAAAGCCGGACCGATACATCCGGCTTTCTTTCGTTGAAAACGTTACCAATCAACCCGACGATTGCAGTATGCACATCGTGCGGCTGATGATCGACAACAACCGGGTTGTTGGTGAAGAACGACTGCTGGTGATTGAGGGGCAGCGTTTCCGGGATATAACCCAGGGGCCAGATGGGGCCCTTGTACACTATCACCGACGGGGGAAGGCTCTACCGGATCGACAGACGATAAGGACCAACGGCTCCACAGCACTCACGTATAATAAACCAGTCCGTTCAAGCCGTTGCGCGACCGGACTGATTCATTTACACCCATTTTAGAAGCCCGGCAAACGTACCTAATCGATTAGCTTACCCGTTGCCGAGCTGGCCGGAAAGCCGTGATAGATCAGTTTATGTTCATCATTCGATACTCGTTGGGTGATTGCCCAACGCGCTGTTTAAACAACCGCATAAAATGCTGCGGGTACTTAAATCCCAGTTCGTAAGCGATCTGGCTCACCGATTTATTTTGATCGAAAATTCGCTCCTTAGCCATCTCGATTACTTTGGCCTGAATGTATTCCTGGGCGGTATGGCCCGTTTCTTTCTTGATCAGATCACCGAAGTAGTTGGCCGACAGATTCAACTCGCCCGCACAATAGGCGACCGAAGGCAAACCTGTCGTCTGGGGCTTGTCGGTCAGATAGTAGTCGTTCAGTAACTGCTCGAACCGTTCTAAAACGCCCGAGTTGACATGGTTACGCGTAATGAACTGCCGGTCGTAAAACCGCACACAGTAATCCAAGAGCAGTTCGATGTTGCTGACGATTAGCCGTTTACTGTGTTTGTCGATAGCGTGCTCTAATTCATAGTCGATTTTAGTGAAGTAATCCAGTACGATTTGCCGTTCCCGGTTGGATACGTGCAGGGCTTCGTAGGACTGGTAACCAAAGAACGTGTAGTCCTGAATATGTCGTCCAAGGTCCGTTCCATGAATTAGGTCTGGATGAAATACCAGTGCATATCCTTTGGGCTGATAGGTTTCCCCGTTGCTATTAATCCCCGCTATCTGACCCGGTGCCAGAAAGACCAGCGTCCCTTCCTGGTAATCGTACGTATGGCGCCCGTACACCATATCCCCGCACTTGACATCTTTCAGAAAGATGGCGTAAAAGCCAAAGTACATGCGGGAGCCCTGTCGGGGATCTGCCTTCGACAGGTCAACGACACTGACCAGCGGGTGGCGGGTCTCATTCTTATTAAATGCGTTGTATTCATCAATGGTCTCAAATCGTCGCAGGGTATCCATAGTACATTTATTTATCGCCTTATCAAAAATACCCCATTCAAATCAGCCTACCTGATGAATCAATCCGAATCAGGAATATTGGTAGTAATCCCCGTAATCTGTATACCATTCAGGCGGTGAAATACGGAGACCTTTGTCCTGTTAACGCAACTTAGTTATGCAACAAGTCATTTTGAATAATGGGGTAGAAATGCCCATTCTGGGGTTCGGCGTATTTCAGGTTCCTGACCCGGCCGAGTGCGAACGCAGCGTACTGGATGCCATTGCCACGGGGTATCGGCTCATCGATACGGCGGCATCGTATGGCAATGAAGAAGCCGTGGGGCAGGCTATTAAAAAGAGTGGGGTTCCTCGCGATGAATTGTTCATCACGACGAAACTATGGATTCAGTCGGACGGCTACGAGGGTACCAAAAAGGCATTCGATGCATCCCTGAAAAAACTGGGCCTCGACTACATAGACCTGTACCTGATTCACCAGCCTTTCGGCGACGTGTACGGCGAGTGGCGAGCCATGCAGGAAGTATACAAAGCCGGTAAAGCCCGCGCCATTGGGGTCAGCAATTTTACGCCGGATCGGCTCATCGATTTGATCATTCACAACGAGGTTTCTCCGGCAGTTAATCAGATTGAGACCCATCCGTTTCATCAGCAGGTTGATACGCAAAAGTTTCTGCTCGACAACAAAGTGCAGATCGAAGCGTGGGGACCATTCGCCGAGGGCAAGAATGACCTCTTCCACAACGAGTTATTGGGGTCAATCGGCAAAAAGTACAACAAATCCATCGCCCAGGTCGTGCTGCGCTGGCTGACTCAGCGGGGCGTGGTAGCCATTCCCAAATCGGTTCGCAAGGAACGGATGGCAGAGAATTTTAATAGCCTAGATTTTGAATTGAATCAGGCGGATATGGACGCCATCGCGACGTTAGAAACGGGGTCGAGCAGCTTCTTCGACCACCGCGATCCGGCGATGGTAAAATGGCTGGGCGAGCGTAAACTGGAAAACTAACCCTTCGGGAAAACAAGAGTATGCAAACACGCACATTAGGAGCCGGTGGGCTGGAGGTTTCTGCCCTGGGCTTAGGTTGTATGGGGCTGAGCTTCGGCTACGGCCCGGCAACGGAAAAAGATGCCGCCATCAACCTCATCCGGGCCGCCTTTGAGCAGGGGGTTACGTTTTTCGATACGGCCGAGGCCTATGGCCCCTACGCCAACGAAGAGTTGCTGGGCGAAGCCCTGGCCCCGTTTCGCGATCAGGTCGTGATTGCCACCAAGTTTGGTTTTAAAGACGGGAAACCCCCTTTGGGGATGGACAGCCGACCGGAAACGATCCGGGCCGTGGCTGAAGCCTCGCTCAAGCGGCTTCGCACCGACGTCATTGACCTGTTTTATCAGCACCGGGTCGACCCCAACGTACCCATCGAAGAGGTAGCCGGCACGGTGAAAGACCTCATTGCCGAAGGTAAGGTAAAGCACTTTGGCCTTTCGGAGGCTGGCGTCGCAACCATTCGCAAAGCCCACGCCGTACAACCCGTGGCGGCTTTGCAAAGCGAATACTCGCTGTGGTGGCGCGAACCGGAAGCCGAACTGCTGCCGACGCTGGACGAACTGGGTATTGGTTTTGTACCGTTCAGCCCGCTGGGCAAAGGATTCCTGACCGGCAAAATCGACGAGAATACGTCGTTCGACAAGAATGACTTCCGCAACACAGTACCCCGTTTTTCGGAAGAGAACCGGAAAGCCAATCAGGCGCTGGTTGAACTGCTGAGTCAGTTGGCGCAACAGCAGAACGGTACTTCGGCGCAGATCGCCCTGGCCTGGCTGCTGGCGCAGAAGCCGTGGATTGCGCCCATTCCAGGTACGACTAAGCTACACCGGCTGGAGGAAAATCTGGGTGCCGCAGCGATTACGCTCAGCCCGGACGATCTGAAACAGATCAACGAGGCCCTGGCCGCCGTTGAGGTGCAGGGGGACCGCTATTCCGCGCAGATGCAGCAGATGGTTGGACGATAAGCCGACTATTCGGACAGAATGTATAGACACAAAACAAGGGGCGTGCTGAAACACGCCCCTTTGACGCTACCAATGATAAACATGACCAACCGACGTACCTATCTGATGCCGTGGCTGACCGTGGCGGTTCTTGCCCTGGGTTTGCTGACCATCAGCGCGCAGCATTCGTTCGCCCAAAGTAAAAAAGAAACGCAGTCTGCCGTAAGCGATGAAAAGCAAGCGCAGGAGGTACTCGACCTCTCCAAAAAGAAATGGCAGTGGATGGCCGATAAAGACGTGGACAAGCTGGCCACCCTATTCGACAAGCGGGCCAAGTTCGTTCACATGAGCGGAACCTGGAAGGCGGATGAAGAACTGGACATCATCAAAACGGGCAGCATCTGGTACAAAAAAGCGAATGTACACGATGTGACGGCCGAGATTTTTGATAATACGGCCATTGTCTGGAGCCGCATCACGCTGGAGGCTATGGTGCGGGGCAATGAAGCCAAAACGGAATTCACCGTTACCGAAGTCTACAAAAAGCAGGTGAACGACTGGAAATTGCTGGATTTAACCTTCAGCAGCGTCCGGGATACGCACACGATTAAACACTAAGCTACGCGAACACCCTTAAAAACTGAACCATCCATTTACCCGCAAAAACCATGAAAAAAGCACTTTCAGGATTATTCCTGTGCGTAGCTGCCGTACAGGGCGCACAGGCTCAGGCGAGCCTGCCCAACACCACTACCACCAGCCTGACCAAACCGGAGCAGGAACTTCTCCAGCTCTCGAAAGATAAATGGCGCTGGATGGCCGACAAAAAAGTCGATTCATTGGGTACCCTGTTCGATCAGAAAGCGGTGTTTGTGCATATGGGCGGAAGCTGGGGCAAAGAACAGGAACTGAATACCATCAAAAGCGGGGGCATCTGGTACAAGAAAGCTGAAGTCTATGGCGCGTCGGTGAATGTGGTCGGCAATACGGCCATTCTGCTGAACGACATCGATCTGGTGGCGGTGGTGGGTGGCAACGAAGTGGTCAACCCCTTCATGGTGACGGAAGTGTACGTCAACGAAAACGGCAAATGGAAAATGGGTTCACTCACGTTCTCCCGGCTGATGCGACCCGTCAAGCTTACAGTTACCAAATAAAACGTCTACTATACACACCGGTATTTTGGCAACCGCTGATTACCCGTCTGCTTACGCGCAGGAAATGTGAAAAGCCTATCTCTTAAACTAAACATATATGAATAGTACCAACGTTTTCGGATTGTCTTTACTGCTTGTAGCTACCGTGGCGGCATCGGCCCAATCGCAGACAGCGCAGCAGCCATTGACCAACGGACAACGTCTGTACGCCGTCAACTGTGCCAACTGTCACGGGCCCCGTGCTCAGGGAGCCGTCAAGGCGGGCGCTGAAATTTCCATCATTTCGGAGCAGGGCGGGAAGCAGCCGCCCGACCTCACCGATCAGGCCTGGGATCACGGGTCAACCGACGCTGCTATTTTTACCGTGATAAAGAAGGGCGTTCCCTCCACGATGATGCCCGCCTTTGCGGGAAGCCTGTCAGATACAGAGATTCGCAATGTTGTGGCCTATGTCCGCTCGCTGGCATCATCCTCGGCGACAGCACCGATGGCGGCAGCACCAGCAGCAACATCACCGGCGGTGGCGGCTCCAGAGCGCACGCTCGACGTAGCGGATTACATCGCTTTGCCCATCACCGGCGATATGTCAGCGGATCGCGTTACCGGCGTACTGGCGCGCGGGAGCATTCTGCGCGATGAACCGGGTAGCCAGCGGTCGTTTATCAACGACCTGAACGGTCCGCTCTACATGCTTGACAAACGGACTAGGCAGCTTACGCCCTATCTGAACTTCAACGGTGGGGGCGATAAAACCGGTTTATATCCCAGGTTTGCCGCCAACGTAGGCTACGCGTCAGGTTTGATGAACTTCGTCTTCGATCCAGACTACACGCACAACGGTATTTTCTACACCCTCCATATGGAGAATCCCGCCGAAACCAGCGTGAGCGCAATGCCAAAGGCTGGCGTAGTAGCGGGTCTGGATCTTTCAGGCTACTCAACCACCCCGGCGCTGACCAGGCCAATGTCTACTACGGATACGCCGACTGCCCGTGAGCTGGTCATCGTAGAGTGGACGGATCGACAGTTAGGAAACGCGACGTTCGAGGGGACAGCACGGGAAGTGTTACGCATGCTCGCACCAGCGTACATGCATCCCCTCAACGAGATCACCTTCAATCCGGTGGCCCGGCCGGGCGACCCCGACTGGCGAGTCATGTACCTAGGCATCGGGGATTCGGGTACGGGCGAGCGGCCAGGCCAAATGCGCCTGTATCCCCAACGTCTCGATACGCACCAGGGCAAAATACTCCGCATCATTCCATCCTTGAATGAGCACGTATCGACGAGCACTCTGGGCGAGAATGGCCGCTACCGAATTCCCAATGATAACCCGTTCGTCTCCGTCGCGGGTGCGCGTAAAGAAATCTGGGCTTACGGATTACGCAATCCGCACCGCCTGACCTGGTACGTCGATCCGGCCCGGCCCCGACAGCCGATGCTGCTAGCCTTCAACATCGGTCTGGTTAGTTGGGAAACGGTGATGATTGTCAAAAAAGGAGCGAACTATGGCTATCCGCTGCGGGAGGGCACGCAGAGTATGTCATCGACGAACGGGATGGAGCCGATACCCACCGACGATGTCATTCCTGTTATGGTTTCTGACTCGATGACGAACGGTACCGTGAAGCCTACCTACGCGGTCATTGCCTATCCGCACAGACCGGGCGGTGGCGATGCGATTGCCAACGGGTTTGCTTACCGGGGAAAACAAATTCCCGCTTTGCAGGGCAGCCTGGTGTTTGGTGACATTACGACGGGCCGTATCTGGTATGCTTCGATGAAAGATGTGCTGGCTGCCGACGACGGTAATCCGCTCACGATGGCACCACTGCACGAACTGGGTACGGGGCTTCGGGCATTGTCGGAAGAGACGTATAAAAAGCGCGGTGGTCAGAACCCAAGCATGCCGGGCCGGGGGTTCATTGCGGGTGCCGGTCGAATAGACCTACGGCTGGCGGAGGATACCGACGGCGAACTGTACCTCCTGACAAAAGGAGATGGGATGATCCGCTCCGTTACAAGCGTCAAATAGCCCCGCGTTTACAGCACCCTGCCCGGATGGACGGGTGCAGATTCAGTCACGTTTTTTGGGCAGATAAGGCCCCCGATTTAGTAAGCGTATTTTCGTAGAATCAACAATGTACTAATCACTCCAAATGAATCGACGTAACCTTATAAAATCCGGCCTGACAATGGCCGGAACATCATTGCTGGCTTCGCAGACCAGCGCCGGAAAACTGCTTACAGAAACGCCCCGCACCGATGTACTCGCGAACGCGAAGCCGGACAAGCGCAAACTCGGCACCCTGGAAGTCTCCAGCATTGGCCTGGGCGTGCAGAACATGAGTCGTACCTACCAGACGACCATTCCATCGCGGCCTGAAATGCACCGAATCATTCGGACGGCGTTCGACAAAGGGGTAACCTTGTTCGATGCGGCTGAGGCATACGGCCCTTTTGAGGTGGAACGCATTCTTGGCGAAGCCCTCGTTCCCATTCGGAACAAAGTGGTGATTGAAACCAAGTTCGGCTGGAACATCGACCAGAAAACCGGGCAGCGTTTGCCGGGCCTGAACAGCCGTCCCGATCACATCAAGGAGGTAGTCGAAGGAATGTTGCAACGCCTTCGCACCGACCGGATCGATTTGTTGTATCAGCACCGGGTCGACCCAAACGTACCCATCGAAGAAGTGGTGGGTGCCATCAAAGACCTTATCAAAGAAGGGAAGGTACTGCATTACGGTCTGTCGGAGCCTGGTCCGCAAACCGTCCGGCGTGCCCATGCCACTCACCCGGTGACAGCCATTCAGAACGAGTATTCGCTGATCTGGCGTGGCCCCGAACAGACCATTCTGCCCCTGTGTCAGGAACTGGGCATCGGCTTTGTGCCCTGGAGTCCGCTGGGCGTGGGTTTCCTGACCGGTGCCATTGACGCCGGTACCCGGTTCGCTCCCGGTGATATTCGGGGGGCGGAGTCCCGGTTTTCGCCGGAGAATCTGCCCAGCAACCTAGCCCTCCTGACGCTGGTAAAAACCTGGGCCGAACGCAAAAAAGCCACCCCCGGTCAGGTATCGCTGGCGTGGTTGCTGGCCCAGAAACCATGGATTGTGCCGATTCCGGGCACTACGCAGATGGAGCATATGCTGGAGAATACGGCTGCCGCCGACATACGGTTTACGGCGGACGAACTAAAGCAGTTCGACACCGACCTGGCCAAGATCGAATTCAAGGGCGAGCGACTGCCTGCTTTCGTTCTGTCCTTATCGGGCGTGGAAGCACCCATGAAGAAGTCGTAACAGATACGTAGTAAGGTCTGGCCATTGCGGTAGGAAGTGTCCTGTCGCAATGGCCAGGTCCGTAGACAGTCTCCCCCCTAAATCCCGGCACTACTTATGAATACGAAGCGGTTGATTCTCACGTTCTGGGCAATCTGGCTAAGTCATCTGCTCTTTGCTCAACAAAATGTAGGTTTCCGGCAGACGGCTCTTGTTTCACCCCAGGTCAACGAAGGCGGCACCGTCACTTTCAAACTCCGGGCACCACTGGCCAAGACGGCTACGGTCCGGGGGGACTGGGAAGCGAATGGGGGGTGGGTCAGATGACAAAGGAAGGGGACGGTACCTGGAGCTATACTACTCCTAAACTGCCCTCGGATTTATATATGTACGCCTTCCTGGTCGATAGCGTTCGTACCCTCGACCCGGCTAATGCTTTTTCGTATCGGGATGTGGGCAATCTGTTCAGCATCCTGATTGTCAACCAGGGCAATGGTGATAACTACAGCGTCAATGAGGTGGCGCACGGCAATGTGGACAAAATTTGGTACCCGTCTGCCCAGTATAAAACCAACCGACGGCTAACGGTCTATACCCCACCGGATTATGATACCTCGAGAAAGAAATATCCGGTCCTTTACCTATTGCACGGGAGTGGCGGGGATGAAGAAGCCTGGGTTACCTTAGGCCGGGTGCCGGAAATCCTGGACAACCTGATCGCGCAGGGTAAAATTGAGCCTATGCTCGTTGTGATGCCCAACGGTAATCCCGGTAAGCAGGCGGCCCCCGGAGAAACAAGGGAGAATTTTAGTTACCGCCCCGCCATGAGCAATTTCCTGCCCAATTTTGCGGATGGCTCTTACGAACAGTCTTTTCCCGAGATTGTCAAGTTTGTCGATGCCCGGTTTCGCACCAAACCGGAGAAAAGCCAGCGTGCCCTTGCTGGTCTGTCGATGGGCGGGTATCATTCGCTGCTGATTTCGGCCAACCACCCGGATCTATTCGATTACGTTGGCCTGTTTTCTCCCGGCACCCCGTCGAGCCGACCCCTGGATTCTACCCGGACCGCTTACCAGCATCTAGAGCAAAAGTACCTCCTGCAAAAACAGAAAGGATATAAACTGTACTGGATCGGGATCGGTAAAACCGACTTTATATATCAAGGTCTGCAAGCCCACCGGAAGAAGCTGGATCAACTGCAATTCCCATACACCTATGTGGAATCTGAGCGGGGCCATATCTGGAGCAACTGGCGAGCCTACATGTTGCAGTTTACGCCCTTGTTGTTTAAAAAATAAGGCTCTGTTTTGGCCTGTGCGTTTCCGGGTGAGAGGGCCGTAAACTTGTGGTGCGTGGCTGATCTCGTCAGGGGGAGCAGCGGTATGGCAGCCCAACAGAGCCTTATTTATCCTACTTGACGTTATGAATAAGCGAACAATGACTAAATCTCTGATCCACCCGCTGGTAGCATTCGTGCTGCTGCTAACAGCCTGTTCGTCGGCCCCTGAGAAAGCGGCCCCTGACACGACTCCGCCGATGGATGGTGAACGACCGCCGTTGAACGCGGATAAGACCCTGATTGTCTATCTCTCGCGGAAAAAGAACACTAAAGCGCTGGCCGAACTGATTCAGCAACGGGTGGGTGGCACCCTGGTAGCCCTCGAACTGGAAAATCCGTATCCTGAGAATTACCGCGCTACCGTCGATCAGGTAGCAAAAGAGAATGAAACCGGGTTTCTGCCACCGCTGAAAACGAAAATTTCTAACATTCAGCAGTACGAAACGGTCTTCGTGGGGTTTCCGACTTGGGGTATGCAACTGCCTCCACCCATGAAAAGCTTTCTACACCAGTACGACCTTAAAGGGAAAACCGTCATTCCCTTCAACAGCAACGGCGGCTACGGCATTGGCAGTACGTTCCAGACTGTCAGGGAATTATGTCCGAATAGTAATGTACTGGAAGGGTTCACTACCCGGGGCGGCTCGGAGCGGGATGGACAGTTGCTGGTCATCAAAGACGAACGGGCAAGCGAGGCAGGGACCGAGGTAGATAAGTGGTTGAAGAAGATAAAGGTGCGCTAACGAGTCAGCACTGCAAGATTGTAAATCAGCGCGGCCTTCCGTGTTCATACCGCCGGATGGACACGGAAGGTCGCGCTGATTTACTGCGGCTGGTGGACGCTCAATGTCCCTTTCAGATGGGTAAACGTACCATCGGTTGCGGCAATGTTGGTGTAAACCGTATTCGTGTTGTAATCCTGCACGTGTACAACGTTGGAGCCGCTTTTAGGCTCGTGCCAGTAAACCATAAACACATTGCTGGCTACCTCAACGGCTTTATAGTCTACCGAATCCTTAACGCCCACGAACGCTCCTTCGGTACCGATAAACGACATATGCCTGTTGTCGGCAAACGTAAGTTCGAAAATAGTGCCCCCAAAATTGACTGTTACCTGATTGCCAATAGCTGGATAAGGTAATTTCAAATCCCAGTTCATGGCTCCCGTAAATACTTTGGCACCCATGACCAGGCTCTCTTTCCCGGGCAAATCAGGGTACTGCTTCTCCATAAACGCGATTATGTCGGCAGCGTCTTTAGACCGGGTGGCCTGCTTATAGTTTTCCAGATAGGATTTGACAAAATCAAGGGCGTGCAGGCTGTAATCGCTCTCAATGAAATGAGAGGGAATTACCTGAGCAGGCATCAGTGTTTTCATCCGATCAATCTGCGCGATCCAGTTGTCGATAGCGGTTTCGTCCTTCGTATCGGCCATCCAGAGATGCGAACCGACTGATACGGAAATACCCCCCAGGATGGTTTGCAGTGCTGGAATCCACAAAAAGCTGTGGGCCGGGTCCTGTGGGGTACGGATGATCTCGATTTTGTTGCCTTCCAGGTCAGGAATAGAAGTTACGGCTTCAGGAGCAATGAGTTCAGACGGCGCATCAGCGGCTAACTGCGGGGTCCAGACGGTCAACTTATCATCTTTCGAGGCTTCGATTAAGTAAGCGGTCTGGGCCGTCGAGATGATGCGGGCATTTGGGAAGTTGGCCTTGATGACATCCAGCGCGAAATAATAATCAGGGTCGCTGTGGGAGATATAAACGGTTGTCAGGGTCTTCCCCAGCTTTTTAATCTCATCGACCAGTTGCTGAGCGTACTGCTTCTGGAACTGAGCGTCGATGAGCATGGCTTCTGTTTCACCATAAACAATAGTCGATGTGACGGGAAAGATGGCAGCGGCTCCGGGGTTGAACACCTTGATTGTCAAGGCACTGGTAGGTGATGACATAGCGGGTGAGTGTAATTAGTGATGGAGTAACTAAGTAAGCGACAATGTAAAGGTTACGTTGCTATTATTCAGTTGTTGACTGCCGACGTAACAAAAGCATCATCAGTCAACGATAAAAGCGGGTTCAGACGGGTTCGCGCAAGGCTTCCAGTACCTTGCTAGGTGTCATCGGCAGCGAACGCAGCCGCTTCCCGGTGGCGTGAAAAACGGCGTTGGCAACGGCCGCTGTGACGCCTACAATCGAGATTTCTCCGATGCCCTTTACGCCCATCGCATTGACGTAAGGGTCGTGTTCCTCAATAAAGTCTACCACCATGTTGGGAATATCGGCGTTGACGGGAATGTGGTAGTCGGCCAGGCTGGCGTTGGTATAACGCGCCAGATTCGGGTCCTGCTTGGTCTGCTCCATGAGTGCAGCACCGATACCGAAAATACTACCGCCCATCACCTGAGAACGGGCGGTTTTGGGGTTGAGAATGCGCCCGGCTGCCATCACGCTCACCCACCGGCTTACCCGCACCGTACCCAACTCCGGGTCGACGTGGACTTCGCAGAAGTGCGCGCCAAACGCGTGCATCGAGTGCCCGGACGCGTGTTCCTTTTCTTTCGGGTCGGCATTGGCGGTGGTCTGCGGTGCTTCGTAGCTACTGCCATACCGGCCCAGTGCGCTGCCTTCGATATCGCCTAGGCTGGCCCGTTTCATCAACTCGCCAAACGATTCGCCCTTGCCAGGGTCAGCTTTAAGCTGTAAGCGGCCCTTTTCCATCACTACGTCGGTGGGGTTGGCCTGATAGAGCGGGGATTTTCTATCGGCCACCGCTATTTTAATGAGTTTCTGCCAGATGTCCTGCGCGGCTAGGTACACCGATGAGGATACCCGGCCAGCCGCCGTTGAGCCACCCGACCAGGCGGTGCTTGGCAAAGTGCTGTCGCCGAGTTCAAAGCGTACCTTTTCGGCGGGAAGTCCCAGCGAATCGGCCGCAACCTGGGTGATGATGGTATACGTACCCGTCCCCAGGTCGGTGGCCCCGGACTGCACCACCGCCCGGCCATCGGCGTACAGCCGAACGCGGGCATTGCCCTGCGAATTGTGTACCGGATAACTGGCCGTGGCCATGCCCATACCCACCAGCATACGCCCCTGACGGGTTTCGCCCGCTTTCGGGTTGCGCTTGCTCCAGCCAAACAGTTCGGCACCCCGTGTATAGCATTCCTTTAAGCTTTTACTGCTCCACGGATGCCCCGTACTGGAATCTTTTTCCGCGTAATTAATCAAGCGTACCTGGATGGGGTCGATGTTGAGGTGAGCGGCTAAATCATCCATCGAGCACTCAATGGCGAACGAGCCGGGCATATCGCCCGGCGCGCGAGTCGAGGTTGGGGTCATAACGTTGGCCCGGGCCATGCGGTATGTCGACTCATAAGCGGGCAGTTCGTACAACATCCCGATAATTCGGCTATTGGTTTCGGCGTAATCATCCCAGGGTGAGGTCGTGGAGGTTTTCTCGTGGATAAGCGAGGTCAGCTTACCGGACTGCGTGGCCCCCAGCCGCAGTACCTGTTGCTGCTCCTCCCGGTAACCCATACTGGTAAACTGTTGCGGACGGGTGAGCACCAGCTTCACCGGCCGTTTGACGGCTTTAGCGGCCAGCGCAGCCAGCACCGTATGCGGCCACACCCACGCCTTGCTACCAAAGCCGCCCCCCAGGTATTTGGTTACAACCCGCACCTGCTCCACCGACAGGCCCAGCATCTGACTCACAGTCTTCTGCGTTTCGGAGATGCCCTGCGTCGTGTCGTAGATGGTCAGGCGGTCAGGTGCCTCCCAATGAGCGGTTGTTGCGCCGGGTTCCATCATGTTGTGATGAATCGTGGCATGGCTGTAGGTGGCCGTCAACTGAACAGGTGCGCGCTGAAAAGCGGCCTGAGCATCATTTCGGCGCGTTACGCCGTCCAGTCTCCCCTGCACGCTCTCGGGAACGTACAGCGTTGCCTTCGGGTCATGGTAGGCGGCTACGGGCACTTCGGCTTTGCTGTTCACTCGAATCAGGCTAGCCGCATACTGGGCATTTTCCAGCGTATCGGCCACCACAACCGCCACCGGCTGACCAGCGTAGAAAATCTGGTCGGAGGTCATTGGCATATACCCCATTGGCGCATTCAGGGCTTTTTTGTCCTCTGGCGTATTGGGCAGTTTAGCCAGTTTTGGCAGGTTCTCGTGGGTAAAGATGGCCAACACCCCCGGCTGTTTAGCAGCCGTGCTTATGTCAATGCGCTGAACCCTGCCTTTGGCGATATCGCTGGTTTTGAGTACGGCATGCGTCAGGTTGGGCAACTGATTATACTCCGCTGAGTACGTGGCCTGACCGGTTACTTTGGCCCGGCCATCAATGCGGTCCAGGGGTTGCCCAACTACACCTTCTTTAGGGTTTGTTTCAGAAAATTGGGGGTTCATGTTCATTATGTACGTTGAGACAGGAAACAATCGATGAGTACTGCCCCACTACTCCATTTGGTGAATGACTGATTTACATCAGATGAACTGCGCCGGTTTAACATCGAACGGGCGACTATACAAGTCAGAGGACAACGGCTGCCACCCGCCACCGAGGCCCTGTCAGGCGTCGAAGCACCCCCAAAGCGGTAAGTGTGCCATCGAATTGGAGTAGTACCACATCGGCTAACTAAAAAAGTAAATGAGCCTTTTCAGTTAGCCGACGTGGTGATAGTTGAACCGTAAGACAACTGGTCAGAATAAAGCAGGCATTCCTCATCCGAATAACGTTGGATGCAGTAATTCTCCCGTTACCTGATTAGCGTCTCAAATTCGGCGACCTTTCCTACAGTACTAAAGGTCGACTACTAAACGGGCGGGCAAAACTGCCCCCTTACACCGGTTCTCGCAGGGATTCCAGTACCTTGTTTGGTGTGATGGGCAGCGAACGGACCCGCTTGCCGGTAGCGTGGTACACAGCGTTGGCAATAGCCCCCGACACGCCCACGATGGCGATTTCACCAATTCCCTTTGCCCCCATTGCATTGATATAGGGGTCTTTTTCGTCAATAAACTCAACAATCAGTTCGGGAATGTCGGCGTTGACGGGAATGTGATAGTCGGCCAGGCTGGCGTTGGTATAACGCGCCAGATTCGGGTCCCGAACGGTTTCTTCCATCAGCGAGGCACCAATACCGAAGATGCTGCCGCCCATAATCTGGGAGCGGGCCGTTTTCGGATTCAGGATGCGACCGCCCGCTATGACACTGACCCAGCGCTTCACCCGCACCGTACCCAACTCCGGGTCGACGTGGACTTCGCAGAAATGTGCACCGAATGAATTCATCGAGTGCTGCACTGGTTTTTCGTCACCAGTGGTCGTGGCCTGCGCTGCTTCGTAACCACTGCCATAACGTCCCATCGCACTGCCTTCGATATCGCCCATACTGGCGCGCTTCATCAGGTCGCTGAACGTTTCGCTTTTCGTGGCATCCGCCTTCAGGTGCATCCGCCCGGTAGTTACCGTTACATCGGCGGGCAGAACGCGGTACAGTGGCGATTTAGCGTCAGCTACGGCCATCTGAATCAGCTTCTGCCAAATGTCCTGAGCCGCCAGATAAACCGAGGAAGACACCCGCCCTCCGGCGGTAGACCCGCCCGACCAGGGCGTGGAAGGCAGGGCCGTATCGCCCAGTTCGCAACGCACTTTCTCGGGGGCGATACCCAGCGCGTCGGCGGCTACCTGCGTAACGATGGTGTACGTGCCGGTGCCCAGGTCGGTAGCGCCCGTCTGTACCACGGCGTTGCCATCAGCGTACAGCCGAACGCGAGCATTGCCCTGCGAAGGATGAACCGGGTAGCTGGCCGATGCCATGCCCATGCCCACCAAATACTTTCCTTCGCGGGTAGCACCCGCTTTCGGGTTGCGCTTGCTCCACCCGATCAGTTCAGCACCCCGGGCGTAGCATTCCTTCAGGCTTTTGCTGCTCCAGGGTCGTCCGTTGCTCGAATCGTTGTCAGCGTAATTGAGCAGTCGAATCTGGAGCGGGTCCAGACCAAGTTTAGCCGCCAGTTCATCCATCGCTGATTCGATGGCGTAGGAACCCGGCGCATCGCCCGGGGCGCGGGTGGCGCAGGCGGTCATCACATTGGCGTGGGCCAGCCGGTACGTGGACTGGTAGGCAGGCAGGTCGTACAACATCCCGACAATGCGGGCATTCAGCTCAGCGTATTCGTCCCAGGGTGACGTGGTTGACCGTTTCTCATAGATGAGCGACAGCAGTTTACCCGCCTGGCTGGCCCCGATTTTTACGTCCTGCTGCTGTTCCTCCCGCAGGCCCATGCTGGTAAATTGTTGGGGTCGGGTGAGTACCAGTTTGACAGGCCGACCAACGGCTTTGGCCACCAGCGAGGTGAGCACGGTGTGGGGCCATACCCAGAGTTTGCAGCCAAAGCCGCCCCCGATGTATTTGGTGATGATGCGAATCTGCTCGCGGGGCATCCCCAGCATCGTGCTCAGGGTGCGCTGCGTTTCGCTGACGCCCTGCGTCGATTCGTAAACGGTCAGTCGATCCGTGCTTTCCCAATGAGCCGTGGTTGCCCCCGGCTCCATCGGATTATGGTGCGTGGTGGCGTTGGTATACGTGGCTGAAATTTGCACCGGAGCGCTTTGAAAAGCACTCTCCGCATTGCCCCGTTTGGCCACCCCCGGTGCCCGACCTGCCTGCACCGATTCGGGGATGTACAACTTGGCTTTAGGGTCCTGGTAGGAAGCAATGGGCGTCTCAACGGCATACTGCACCTTCACCAGCGTGGCGGCATACTGGGCGCGTTCCAGCGTATCGGCTACGACGACCGCTACCGGCTGGGCCGCATAATAAATCTGGTCGGTAGTCATGGGCATGTAGCCCATTGGTGCGCCGGTTTCCCGCTTGTCATCGGGTGTGTTGGGCGTTTTGGCCAGCTTAGGCAGGTTTTCGTGGGTAAAAATAGCCAGTACCCCCGGTTGCTGCCGGGCCGCGCTGACATCAATACGTTCAACCCGGCCGTGAGCGATGTCACTGGTTTTTAGCACCGCGTGCGCCAGATTGGGCAGGGTATTGTATTCGGCTGCATACTTGGCCTGACCGGTCACTTTGGCCCGGCCATCCACACGACTCAGGGGCTGACCCACAACAGCCGCATTGGGGTTGGTTTGCAGAAAAGTTGGTTCGGTTTCCATACGGCAGACCCGATTGAAAAAATTAAGACAGCGTCGTAAATGAATTGGAAAAACTACCCGGCAACTTCCTGGAGCGCGCGCACCAGCGTGTGCTGGGCCAGCTCAATCTTGTAGGCGTTTTCGCTTTGGGGAATGGCCGCGCGCAGGGCCGCAGCAGCCGCTTTGCGAAAGGTAGCTTCCGTCGCCGACGCACCGGTCAGTAGCGCTTCGGCCTCCCGCGACCGCCAGGGCTGGGCACCGACCCCGCCGAGGGCCACCCGCGCCGAACGAATAACCCCGTTCTGTACGTCGAGACCCACGGCGGCTGAGGCCAGCGCGTAGGCGTAGCTGGTGCGTTCGCGCACTTTCAGGTACGTTGAACGCCGGGCGTGGGCAGCCGCCGGAATCGTTACGGCAACAATCAGTTCGCCGGGTTCCAGAATAGTCTCTTTCTGGGGTGTTTTGCCCGGTAGCAGGTAAAATTCCGTGAGCGGAACTCGACGCTGCTTACCGGCAGTGTTCTCCAGCGTCAGCACCGCGTCCAGTGCCATCAGCGCGACGGATAAATCGCCGGGGTAAGCCGTGGCAATGCACGACTCCGACGTACCCAGCACGGCCAGGTTATGATTGTCGCCCTGAATGGCCGGACAACCAGAACCGGGTACGCGCTTATTGCAGGGAAAAGCCGCGTCGCGAAAGTAGCCGCAGCGGGTGCGCTGAAGAATGTTGCCACCGATGCTGGCCATGTTGCGTAGCTGGGGCGAGGCCGCCAGCAGCAACGATTTGGAGACCGCCGGGTACTGCTGCACCACTAGCGGATGCTCACCTACGTCGCTCATGCGCTCCATCGCACCGATACGCAGCCCGTCGGCCGTCTTTTTAATGCCTTTAAATGGTAACTGATTGACGTCCAGTAGGTGCGGGGGCGTCAGCAGGTTAGCTTTCATCATATCCAGCAGCGTGGTGCCGCCGGCGATGTAGACTGTTGCCGGTTTACTTTTCAGCAGGCCCGCAGCTTCCCGGGCTGCGGTAATCTGCGTATAACTAAAGTCATTCATAGGTCGAAGATTAAAAACGGGCTCCTCGGAAAGAGCCGTTGACACGAAGACAGTTGATATCGATCGGTCGTTAGGCCTGCTGCGCGACTTCCCGCACGGCGGCCAGAATGTTGACGTAGGCACCGCAGCGGCACAGGTTGCCACTCATCCACTCGCGGCATTGGTCGTCGGTTTTAGCGTGACCTTCCTGCACGCAGGCCACTCCGCTCATAATCTGCCCCGGCGTACAGTAGCCACACTGAAACCCGTCGTGCTTGATAAACGCTTCCTGCATGGGGTGAAGCCGGTCTTCTTTCGCCAGCCCTTCAATCGTTGTGATGGCTTTGCCCTGCGTCATAATGGCCAGCGTCAGGCAACTATTCACGCGCCGACCGTCGACCAGTACTGTGCAGGCTCCGCACTGCCCGTGGTCGCAGCCTTTTTTAGTGCCGGTCAAATCCATCCGTTCACGCAGCGCATCGAGCAGGGTTACGCGGGGTTCGGCCTGTACGGTGTGTGGCTTTCCATTCACGCGCAGGGTCATGCTGGTAGCCCCCGACACCGTTTTACCAGCCGGTGCCAGTCGGCCGGTTTGCTCCGGCGATGCGGGCGTAAAGGCCAGCCCCAGCAGGCCACCGGCCTGCTTCATAAACGACCGGCGCGAATCATCAGCGGGTCGGGGCAATTCCTCTTCTGGAAATAAGTCTGTGTCCATAACGTAGTTGTCAAGTATCGTACAGGGCTAATCGCGCCCATCTGCCCTCACAGTAAGTAACTGGATAGTGACTGGAAACAAAGCTAACTGATTTGCCAGATGTACTGAAGTAAGGTCAAGTCAATCAGTGATTTTGGTAGTCAATACCGTAATCTGTATACCACTCATCTATTTAAACAGCCGGAACTTTGTTCCATAAATTAAGAACAACATTGCAAGCGATTAAACCCAGACGAAGCGAACTGATAAACGAATGATGCAGAAAGTATACAGCATAGGCGCACTTACCGCATTCACGCTGCTGACGTGGTCCTGCATGACCAGTCGGGAGACGGCGAAAAATGGCTCCTTAACCCTACAGCAGCAGGGTAGTTTTGCCGTTGGCGGCAAGGTCATGACCAGCCCCGGCACGTTCGACCCGAACAAGCCCACCCCCGCCGGACAAACCTTTCGTGGTGACCATGCCTACGTATTTTACCAAATTCCGGAGAAACCACGCAAGTATCCGCTGGTGATGTGGCACGGCATCGGTCAGTTTTCCAAGACATGGGAAACGACACCTGATGGTCGGGAGGGCTATCAGACCATTTTCCTCCGGCGTAGGTTTGGCGTTTACCTACTGGATCAACCCCGGCGTGGCGACGCAAGCCGGAGTACCGTGGCCGGTACCATTGACCCCACGCCCGATGAACAGCAATGGTTTGGTGTCTTTCGGGTAGGCATATGGCCCAAGTACTACGAGGGCGTGCAGTTCGCGCGGGACACCGCTACACTGAACCAGTATTTTCGGTCGATGGTGCCCAACGTCGGACCCATCGACATCGGCGTAACCACGGATGCCGCAGCCGCCCTGTTTCAGAAAATCGGGCCGGGCGTACTGGTCACGCACTCGCATTCGGGGGGGATGGGCTGGCTGACGGCCGTTAAAAATCAGAACGTCCGGGGTATCATTTCCTACGAGCCAGGCAGCGGCTTTCTGTTTCCGGAAGGCGAGCTGCCCACGCCCATTGAAAGTTCCAGCGGCCCCCTGACGGCCACGGCGATACCGATGGCGCAGTTCATGCAGCTCACCAAAATTCCGATCATCATTTACTACGGCGATTTCATTCCCGAAAAGCCCAGCAATCATGGCGGCTCCGACGGCTGGCGGGCGCGCCTGGCGATGGCCCGGCTGTGGCGCGACACCGTCAACAAACATGGGGGCGACGTCACGGTGGTTCATCTGCCGGAGATCGGGATTAAAGGCAACACGCATTTTCCGTTTTCTGACCTGAATAACGTTCAGATTGCCGACCTGATGTCCCAGTTCCTCAAGGAGAAAAAACTGGATTGAGCAACTGGGACATCAGGTCGGCAGCGTAGACCAGCACCCCGGATTATAGCCTGAGCCGCCCACAGTATAGAACTGTTTTCCCTTTTACGCCATGCGAACTAACCTGTTTATCGTACTCGCCGGTATTTTTATCAATACCCTTCGACTCAATGCTCAAACACCTATGAATCAGTCCGGTGCTTTAACCCCAAGGCAGCAGCACATCGTTACTATCGCGGCCTTGACAGCCAAAGGTGATCTACCAAAGCTCCAATCCGCCCTGGCTACGGGGCTGGATGCCGGCCTGACCGTGAACGAAGAAAAAGAAGTGCTGGTGCATCTGTACGCGTACTGTGGATTTCCGCGTAGCATCCGGGGATTGCAGACGTTGATGACGGTGCTGGACGAGCGGAAGAAAAGAGGTATTGTCGATAAGATGGGCAAAGAGGCAACGCCCATCACGAGCGAAGCGCCAAAGTACGAACGCGGTAAAAAAGTGCTCGAACAACTGAGCGGTCAGCCTGAAACCGGCCCCAAACGCGGATATTCGGCCTTTAGCCCGGAGATCGACGTGTTTCTGAAAGAACACCTGTTTGCCGACATGTTCGAGCGCGACGTACTGAGCTACACTGACCGCGAACTGACCACTATTTCGGTACTTACCAGCATCGGGGGCGTCGAGCCAATGCTTCAGTCGCACTTGGGTATCTGCCTGCACTTGGGGCTGACGGAAGCGCAGCTCAGACAGGCACTCTCTCTGATTGGTGCCAGCGTCGGTTCATCGGAAGCGGAAGCCGGGCAGGCCGTGCTGACAAAGGCACTGGCAACCAGACGATAACCCTATTTATCAGGCTGACAGAACATGAAAACAAGCAAAAAGGGCTGGCTGATTGCCGCACTGGTTAGCGGTCTGCTTACGGGCAACGAGTTGCAAGCTCAGGATAAATCGACAATGGATTCAGACGCTATTTTTCCGAAGGGCCAGCGCGCTCCAGTCAGCAATTTTACCGGTACTGTCTGGGTGCAGTCCCTGATTGAGGCCGACAGCGCTTTTACCGTTCCCGTCGGTTACGTAACCTTCGAGCCGGGTGCCCGGACAAACTGGCATTCTCACGCGGGCGGACAAGCGCTGCTGGCACTGGGTGGTGTTGGCTACTACCAAGAAAAGGGGAAACCCATCCAGATTCTGCGGAAGGGCGATACGGTCAAATGCCCCCCGAATACCCCGCACTGGCACGGTGCTTCGCCAACGGTTGGCTTTATGCAGATTGCCGTCACGCCCAATACTGCCGCCGGGCGGGTGAAATGGATGCAGCCGGTGACTGACCAGGAATATACTAACGTGAAACCGTGAATCGTGCAGGCTTATTCCTGTCACTGATTACGCTAGTGACGAGTGTTACTGGGACGGGTACGATTCAGTCCTTTTCACTTGTCGACAGGAAAAAAGAAGTTACTGTGGACTTACAACGTAAGAAGCGTCATTTAACGACTGATGACTCTATCCGGGACGTGGCTACTCATCCGGCCTTTCGAGGTTTTGGTGAGTTGCTGTTGCCCTGGTTAGACAACCGCCGGTATTACACCACCCCACTACAGGACGTGGGTTCGCTGATGCCCTACCACAGCCACGTGAATCCAGACGTTGTGGTAAGCGCCCTCAACCGGATGATTGATGACGTCGATGCCGGGCAAACCATCTTTTATACTATCTACACGGATAAGGAAAAGCAAACCGACCCGGTCAAACAGGGTACGGGTCTATTTTTCTTTCGGGGTAAGCCCGGTGCTCCGTTTGCCCTTGTTTGTCCGGGCGGTGGCTTTTCGTATGTAGGTTCGCTGCACGAAGGTTTCCCGCTGGCCGATGCAATCAGCAAAGAGGGACTGAATGCGTTCGTGATTCGATACCGCCTGGGCGAACAGTCTGCTACGGAAGATCTGGCGGCAGCTATCGGCTACATTTTTAGCCATGCCCGAACGCTTGGTGTCGGTACGACCGGTTATTCGCTCTGGGGTGGCTCCGCCGGAGCGCGCATGGTCGGCAACATCGCGCTGAGTGGGGTAGCGTCCTATGGGGGTGGGAACCTGCCCCAGCCCGGCACTGTCGTGAGCGCCTATACGGGTCAGGCCAGTTTTTCCGCTCAGTTTCCGCCGACGTTCATTATTAACAGTGCCAACGACGGAATTGCCCCCATAGCGACGGTCGACAGACGGGTGCAGAACCTGAAGCGCGCTGGCGTTGACGTGGAATACCATCGGTACCAGTCAGTCGGTCATGGTTTCGGCCTGGGTGTAGGCACTAAGGCTGCGGGCTGGCTCCAGCAGGCCGTCCGTTTTTGGAAAGCCCACATGACCGGGTAAATAACCAGGTATAACCCGAAACCTGGCCCTCAATATCTTAAACAGTTCATTATCAACCGATGAAAATGTTTCCAATTTTCAGATTACTTAAAGCAGACCTTGTCCCTACCTATCGGTGCCTGTTTGTTCTACTGGTGGCCAACCTGATTTCAGTGAGTCTGTCGGCGCAGGGGACACGTCAGCCAGCCCCACTACTTATCCAGCGACAGGGGAGTTTCCTGGTGGGCGGAACAACCATAACTGAGACAGGTACATTCGATTTAACCAATGCCTTGAAACCCCAGGGGCAGACGCTGCATGGCGACCATGCATACGTGTTCTACCAGATTCCGCCCAACGCCCACAAGAACGCACTGGTGTTTCTGCACGGGGCCGCCGAATCTAAAAAGACGTGGGAGTCGACCCCCGACGGCCGAGAGGGGTTTCAGACGATTTTTCTTCGGCGCGGTTATGGCGTGTATCTGCTCGATCAGCCCCGGCGGGGTGAGGCCGGAAAAAGTACGGTTGGTACCACCATTACCCCCACGGCCGACGAGCAGTTCTGGTTTACCCAGTTCCGGCTGGGTAACTATCCCGATTATTTTGCCGGGGTCCAGTTTCCAAAAGATACGGCGTCACTAGTGCAGTTTTTTCGGCAGATGACGCCCAATACGGGTACGTTCGACGGTACTGTTGTGGCTGACGCCTGCTCGATAGTAGCCGACCGAATCGGCGACGTTATTCTTGTTACGCACTCGCAGGGAGGTGGCCCCGGCTGGTTGACGGCCATAAAAAACGAGCGGGTAAGGGCGGTCGTCGCCTACGAACCGTTCAGCGGCTTCGTTTTTCCCCAAGGCGAATTACCGGCCCCGATTCAATCGGCCAGTTTGTTCGGCGAGTTGAAAGGCGTCGAGGTACCGCTATCTGATTTTGACAAGCTCACCAAAATTCCAATCGTCGTTTACTACGGCGATAACATTGCTGACCAGCCAACTAAGGTGTGGAATAAAGACCATTGGCGGGCAGGTCTGGAAATGGCCCGACGATGGGCGGCAACCATCAACAAACACGGCGGTGATGCTACGGTGGTTCACCTGCCCGAAAAAGGAATTAAAGGCAATACCCACTTTGCCTTTTCCGATCTGAACAACATCCAGGTAGCCGACGAATTATCGAAGTGGCTCAAACAAAAAAAGCTGGACAAGTAATGTAGGTGAATCACCTGTTCGGTAGGATAAATCAGGCTGAACGTGCAGGATTTTTTAATTAAACTATCGTGAAAATGAACATATTGGTATTGGGGGCGGCCGGTCAAATCGGAAAATTAGTAACGGCTTACCTGCTCGCACAAACCAGTAACCATCTGGTGCTCTACGCACGAGATGCTCCATCGCGGCTGACCCTGGCTGACCCTGCCCGGGAAACGCTGGCCAGCGGCAGCTTCAAGGACGTTGGTAAGCTGGTCTCGGCTATGCAGGGAATCGATGTTGTCTATATCAATGATATGGGCGATGACAACGCGACCAGGGCTATTGTCGGGGCCATGCACACGGCCGGTGTAAAACGGGTGATTGCCGCATCAGTTCTGAGCATCTACGATGAGGTTCCGGGAGCCTTCGGTCAGTGGAATAAGCGTATGTTGAGCGATACAGCCCGTATGCAGGCACAGATCAGATCGGCCGGCGCGCTGGAAGAGTCCGACCTGGAGTATACCCTGCTTCGGCTTACGTGGCTGTACAATCAGGAAGGCAACAAAAATTACGTGCTGATTCCCAAAGGAGAGCCCTTCAAAAACACCCAGGTTACCCGGCAGGCAGTCGCTCAGGCAATCGTGGATATTATCGGTGCTAACGACCAGCGGTTTAGCAAGCAAAGTTTAGGCGTAGGCGAACCGAATACGGAATGGAATAAGCCCTCTTTTTATTGATCGGGCACTGAGAAGGCGCTGGAAAAAGAAACTGTTCTACTACTTATAGTAGATGAAAAAGTACGTCTCTTATCAGTATTCGTGATGAAGACGTTACTGCATACGGTCAGACATAGTAAATTAAAAAGTCAGCTACAAATGGCTCAAAACAAATACCCAATCAGCATTCGTGTGAACGGAAAAGTTGAACAGGTCAGAGCGATGGGTGACCAGTTATTCTGTTCGAAAAGACAGGTTTTCTTAATCGGATACGACCGCTCCGGGCAACTAACCGTCGAACCGATAAAAAGCCTCAAGCACCTGCTCGTGCAGGAATCGGTTTCTTAGGCAAATGCTAACGCACCAATAGCAGGTCGCATCAGGCGGGTACCAAGTTGAAGCAAGTAATTACCTTAATTTTATCAGACTAAACCCTAAAAATTAAGTCAATGAAGTACCCTGTCAACCGTCGTGATTTTTTAGTCCGGCTTTCGCTGGCTACTACAGCTATTGCCGTTTCACCCTACGGCTTTTCGCAGGTTAGAAGAGTGGATGAGTTCGTCGAAACAGAAACCACCTACGGACGGCTGAAAGGGATGCGAACCGAGGGGGTAAACATTTTCAAGGGTATTCCCTACGCAGGACGCGTGTCAGGCGACCGGCGGTTTCGGCGCCCTGCCCCCCTGGAAAAATGGACTGGCGTTCGGGATGCGTTGCAGTTTGGTGCCCCGGCCATACAGGCCCCCCGGCGGAACGAACCGGCTCCAGCAGAAGACTGCCTGTTTCTGAACGTATGGACGCCCGCCAACGACAATCGTAAACGCCCCGTCATGTTCTACAATCACGGGGGGGGCTTTGTGATCGGTTCCGGGGCATCGGGGGGGCAGGACGGGGCCAACCTGGCCCGCAACTTCGACGTAGTGGTCGTGGAAACCAATCACCGGCTGGGCCTGTTGGGTTTTCTCTACCTCGACGAACTGGCCGGGCCTGACTATGCCGGGTCGGGCAACATGGGCCTGCTCGACATCGTAGACGGCCTGGCGTGGGTGCATGAGAACATCGCGCATTTTGGGGGCGACCCAGCCAACGTGATGATCTGGGGCGAATCGGGCGGGGGAGCCAAAACGTCCTGCCTGTATGCCATGCCCAAAGCGGCTCCGTATTTCAACAAGGCGTCCATCGAAAGCGGGCCGGGCGTGCGGATGGCCCCCAAAGACGTGGCCGCCGAAACAACGGCTATGCTGCTGAACCAACTGAACATTGCCCCCAAAGACTGGCGGAAACTGCTCGACGTACCGGCGGCCGACCTGCTGGCCATGCAAAACAAGCTGCCCTTTGTGCCGCCGTTTCAGGAGAAAAACCGGAATCAGGGCATGATGCGCCGGAACTACGGGGGCTTCGGCCCGGTGGTCGACGGCGTCGCGCTGCCGCATCACCCCTTCGACCCGACGGCCCCCGCCATCTCCCGGAATAAACCGCTGCTAGTGGGCTGGAACGAAGATGAGTACACCTTCTTCGCGTGGGAACGAAAGGACACCGAGTTTGCCAAACTGGATTTTAACAGTTTACAAACCAAGCTCGAACCGCAGTATGGAACTGAATCTGCCAGGATTGTCGACACGTATCGGAAGGCAAATCCCAACGCATCGGCAGCGGACATTTTCGTGGCCGTTTCCTCGATTACAATGATGGGCCTGGGGTCGGTCGAGATTGCCGAAAAAAAAGTAAAGCAGGGCGGAGCACCGGCTTACCTGTACAACTTTGGTTATAAATCGGAGCGTACGATTCCCGGCACCGACTACCCGATGGGTACGCCCCACGCGATGGACATCTCCTTCAAGTTCAATAACGAGATTCCGCTCCGCGACGACTCGGCCCCAAAAGAAAGCTTTTTCGGCGGCAACCGGCCCGAACGGTTTGAGGCTTCACGCCATTTTGCGGAACTCTGGACAACCTTCGCCCGGACGGGTAAGCCAGCGGCCAAAGACGTACCCCAGTGGCCAGCCTACAACCTCAGCACCCGGCCCACCATGCGGATTGACAGTACCTGTACGGTGATCGACGACCGATTCAGCCGTGAATTGGCGATGTGGCGTTCACTGGGCAGACTATAACCCGCTCTATCGATGACTATTGAAAAATTGTACCAGACGATTTGCCTGGCGGCAGCCCTGTTGCTGACGGACCCGCTAGTAGCGCAACCCATCAGTGCCGATGTGCTGACCAAACCCTGGAAGGCGCAGTGGATTACCGGCCCGGGCCGACCCATCAATCGGTTTACGGCCACCTCGGACCCCACGCTGAAAGAATACGGCGTGGTCAAATTTCGAAAAGCCATCGACCTGACCACCCGGCCCACCACGTTCGTCGTTCACGTATCGGCCGACAACCGCTACAAGCTGTTCGTCAACGACCGGCAGGTGGCGCAGGGGCCCGCCCGGGGCGATTTGTATTTCTGGAATTACGAAACGATTGACCTGGCCCCCTACTTACAGGCGGGGTCGAATCTGGTAGCGGCCGTGGTCTGGAACGACGGCCGGCAGAAGCCTGAAGCCCAGATTTCGTACCTGACGGGATTCATCGTGCAGGGCAACACCGCAGCCGAAGAAGTCCTGAATACGAACGATAGCTGGAAAACGGCCAAAGATGACAGCTACCAGCCTCTGCCGGTGCGGGTGCCGGGTTATTACGTAGCCGGGCCTTCCGAGCTGGTCGACATGAGCAAACAGCTAACCGGCTGGGAACGACGGGATTTTTCCGACAGCACTTGGGCCAAAGCCCGTATGATCGGGCCGGGCACCACCAAAGCTACCGCCGTCAATTCGAGCGGCTGGATGCTGGTGCCCTCACCATTGCCGCCGATGGAAATGACCCCGCAGCGGCTGGCTTCTACCCGAAAAGCAGACGGTGTCGACGTACCGGCGGGGTTTCCGGCCACGCCCACCAAGGTAACGATACCCGCCAATACGAAAGCGACGATCCTGCTCGATCAGGGCGTGCTGACCAACGCCTACCCCACGCTGGCCTTCAGTGGCGGGCGGGACGCTACGTTGTCGATGGGGTACGCCGAAGCGCTTTACCAGCCGGGAGCCCCCGCGCCGGGCGGAGGGCGTCCGGGGCCACCCGTTAAAGGAAACCGCAACGACATTGAGGGAAAGGTATTCATCGGTAAGGCAGACAGCGTGTTGTCGGCCGGTACCGACAATCAGGTTTACACCCCGCTCTGGTGGCGCACCTACCGCTACATCCGGCTGGTCGTCAGCACGAAGGCTGATCCACTGGTTATCGACGACCTGTACGGTACGTTCACCGGCTATCCGTTTACGGCCAAAGCCAAGGTACAAACCCAGAATGCGGAACTGGGAAAGATCCTTGACATCGGCTGGCGGACGGCCCGGCTGTGCGCCTTCGAGACGTACATGGACTGCCCCTACTACGAGCAGTTGCAGTACATCGGCGACGCCCGCATTCAGGCAATGGTTTCGCTCGTTTACGCGGGCGATGACCGGCTGGCGCGGTATGGTCTGACGCTGATGGACCATTCCCGCATTCCCGAAGGCATTACCCTGAGCCGGTACCCGACCGACCTGCATCAGCAGATACCCACCTTTTCGCTGTGGTGGGTGGCCATGCTGCACGACTACTATATGTACCGGCCCGACCCGCAGTTCATTAAAGACAAGCTGCCCGGTGCCCGGCAGGTGCTGTCTTTTTTTGGACGCTACCAGCAGCCCGACGGCTCGCTGAAAAACGTTCCGTACTGGGTATTTACCGACTGGACGCAGGGGAAAGGCTGGAATTTCGGTATGGCACCCATCGGCAAAAACGGGGAATCGGCCGTGCTGGACATGCAGCTTATGTGGACCTATCAACTGGCCGCCGACCTGGAGAACCGGCTGGGTCTGAAAGACCTGGCCACCGAGTACCGGCGCCGGGCGGGTCAGCTCAAGCAAACCATTCAGCGCAAGTACTGGAGTGCGGGCCGAAGTCTGTACGCCGATACCGAAGCAAAAGACACCTACTCGCAGCACGCCAATTCACTGGCTATTCTGGCGGGGGTTGCCCCGGCGCAACAGACCCCTGCGCTGGCCCGGACCATGCTGACCGACACCTCGCTGGCCCCGGCCTCCATCTACTTCAAGTACTACCTGCATCAGGCCCTGGTCAAGGCGGGGCAGGGCGACGACTACCTGACCTGGCTGGACAAATGGCGCGAAAACATGGCGCTTGGCCTGACCACCTGGGCCGAAACCTCGACCGTCGCCACCTCCCGGTCTGACTGCCATGCCTGGGGGGCTAGCCCGAACATCGAGTTGTTCCGTACCGTGCTGGGCATCGAAAGCAATGCGCCCGGCTTCGCTAATGTGAAGATAACGCCCCATCTGGGCACGCTGACCGACATTAGCGGGGAGATGCCGCACCCAAACGGAACGGTATCGGTTCGCTACAAACAGGGCGGGCGAACGCTACAGGCACGCATCAAGTTACCCCAGAAAACGACGGGCAGTTTTGTCTGGCGGGGGAAGACGTACCTCCTGAAAGCGGGTGAAAATAACCTGTCGCTGTGAGTGTTGGCCGACAATAAAAGCACTCATCGTTACACTACTATTGCCGAGGTGCTTCGCATCCGGTAGCTGTATGTTTATTTACGAAATAATTAACGCATGGTAACTGAAGTTATTCCCTATACATTTAACCGCAATCGTATTCAAGCCGGTATTGTCCATATTGGCGTGGGAAACTTCCACCGCGCGCACCAGGCATTCTACACCAACCAACTGCTCGAAGACGCGCAACAGCAGCACTGGGGAATCTGTGGCGTAGCCCTGCTGCCGAGTGACGAATCCCTAGTCAGTAAACTGCGTCAGCAAGATGGAACGTATACGCTGACCGTCTGCGGCCGGGACGGCACAGATGTCGTTTATCGTATCGGGGCACTGACGGAACTGATTTGGGGCGTCGAGGACCCCGCTGCCGTCACCGACAAACTGGCGGATAAGGCCGTGAAGGTGGTTAGTTTAACCATCACCGAAGGCGGCTATAATATCGATAAGGCCACGGGTGATTTTAGGCTGGATGACAAAGGGGTGCAGCACGATTTGGCCCACCCCAGCCAGCCAACGACGGTATTCGGGTTTGTGGCCGAGGGACTGCGTAAACGCAAAGCCGCCGATCATGGTGGACTGACAATTTTATCGTGCGACAACCTTCAGCATAACGGTAACACGGCGAAATATGCGTTTATGCGATTCATAGCGGCTCAGGATGGGGAACTGGCTGATTGGGTCAGTAGTCACGTAACGTTTCCGAACAGTATGGTCGACCGGATTACCCCCGCCACCCGGCCGGAAGATGTGGCCTGGCTCAACCAGCAGAGCGGCATTGACGATTTGGCACCGGTGTACTGCGAAGACTTTATCCAGTGGGTTATCGAAGACAAGTTTGCGGCCGGACGACCGGCCTGGGAACGGGTGGGCGTCGAATTTACAGACGACGTGACCGCCTACGAAACCATGAAGCTGAGCCTGCTGAATGCCTCCCACACGCTGTTGAGCTACCCGGCCTTTCTGATGGGCTACCGGCAGGTGGACGACGCCATGCGGGACGAACTGCTGATAGGCCTGCTGCGGAATTTTATGGACATCGACAGTACGCCCTACGTACCAGCTCCCGGCAATACGGATTTAAGTCTGTACAAGCACATACTCTTCGAACGATTTGCGAACCGGTCGGTCAGCGATCAACTGAGCCGGCTCTGCTTCGACGGGGTTTCCAAATTTCCTGTCTACATCGTCCCGCTATTGACCAAACTGGTACATGATGGGAAAGACCTGACCCGCCTGGCCTTTCTGATCGCGGCCTACCGGCATTATTTACGGTACAAAACAGACGATGAGGGTGTTGCGTACACCGTTGCCGAGCCGTGGCTAAGTTCGGACGACAACGAACGTATCGCGGCTGATGACCCTGTTGCCTTCCTGGGCCTGTCGGCCCTCGACGGTATTTTACTCCGCTCAGCACAGGCGTTTACCGCTTTGTATATCCCCTTCACAACCCGTATCCATGATGAGGGTGTAAAGTCCGTACTGACCTCCATTGTAACTTAGCCAGTTCTCCATCAAGTTCTTTTTGCCCACATGACCGACAAGTCCCGCCCCAGTTTACTGCCATTTGCCACGATTACGTTTATTTATTTCATCGTCGGCTTCCTGACGACGGTCAACGAACAGTTGCAGGCTCCCCTGCGCTTCACGTTTCTGGCGAATGCGGGTAATCTGAAGAATACATTTACTACGCTGATCTCATTCGCGTTCTTTCTGGGCTATCTGCTGAACGGGACGCTGGGCAGTCGGTGGGTCAACGCGCACGGTTACAAGAACACAATTCTACGGGGTTTGGCTTTTGTCATTGCTGGTCTGTCCACGTACTGGTGTTCGGTCTGGATCGGCTATCACTACCCGGATTTAACGTTTCAGATTGGCAGGGGAACGACTATCCCCATCGGCTTCATCATTTTCATACTGGGCTCGTATCTGATGGGAACATCGGCTGCGGTCATTCAGGTGGTGGTCAATCCCTACGTGGCTTCGTATGCGTTGCCCGGAACGCAGCCCGTGCAACGATTAAATATCACCACGGCTATCAACTCAATTGGAACGACCTCTGCGCCTTTTTTCGTCACGGTGGTCATGTTTAGTGGTATCCCGATCCTGAATGTGCAAATCGGCCAGTTACTGCTGCCGTTTGCCGGCCTTATACTGGTTGTGGTAGCGGTAACAGCTCTAACCAGTCGACTGGCTATACCGGATATTGCCCATACCCGAGTGTCAGCCGGGGAAAAACTGGACCGTAATATTTGGTCGTTCCGCCATTTTGCGCTTGGCGTCGTTGCCATCTTTTTTTACGTCGGTACAGAGGTGGCTATTGGTGCCAATATCAATCTGTATGCTTTTGAAAGGCTAGGGTCGGGTCATCCGGTAACGTTTTTGGGTAAAACAGCTATCGTCATCGGGAGCCTCGATCTGGGGATTCACGCGCTGTTATCTACCTTATATTGGGGCGGCTTTCTGGTAGGAAGAGCTATCTCCAGTTTTTTGGGCCGAATTTCGGCCCGAACGCAGTTGATTACCACCACGTCGTTGGCAACCCTGTTCGCGCTAGCCGCCATGCTGACTCAGAATCTGTGGCTATTGGTAGCAATCGGGTTGTTACATTCATCCATGTGGAGTTGTATCTACTCCCTGACGATTCGGGGATTAGGACCATACACCTCAAAGGCTTCAGGCGTCTTCGTTTCGGCAGTATTCGGCGGTGCCGTTTTTACGCTGATGCAGGGTGGGTTAGCAGATCTATTAGGCTCTTGGCGATGGACCTGGTTTCTAAACGTTATTTGTGAAATACTGATGCTTCTTTACGCTTTATACGGGTACCATATTCGGGAGAAAGACCTTGTTGATCTATAAGTAGGCTGTTTCCTCCCTGAAGCGAGTTGACTAATCATTCAATAAATAACTCCTGTCTTATGCTACTGATTGAGTTAGACACTTATTAAACTCATCGCACGGCAGCGGCTGACCGTCGTCGCCCGGCGAAAGACAGCCGCGTCCCGGCGGGGAACCGGACAGTGGCCTCATATTGGATGTTTCGCCACCGGACGCCCGGCAAACCGTACTCTTTTATAAGAATACCAACGCTCCAGCGCCCACGTAGCCGGGGCTTACGCTTACGATTCCCAGCTCGCGAGCGGCTTCTTGAATCCATCCTTTGACGTAGGACAGTTCGACAGCTATTTTTCTGAATGCTTTATCGAACACTCTCGGTCCGCCGCGCGGTCGTTTGACCATGATTTAATCGAAGTTTGCTCCTCAAATCTGCTCAAAAAGTTTCTAGTCAAATGTAGCAAGTCCAGTTCTCGTAGCATCATCGCAGGGTAGGAGACGAGAACAGGAGCACTCATACAGGTGAGCTTATGTATACTGAGCCGCCTAGTGACTCGAACGCTATCAAAAGTGTAATTCAATTGTCTACTAGTTGTGACGAATTGACACACACACTGCGTAAACGACGCATAAGATGTTCGGTGTAAGCTTATTGGATAGCGCTGTGTCTACCAGCAAGAAGCTTTCTGCAATACCGGTGGGGCTTCTTTCCGGCTAACATGGTTAGGCTTTGATACATGGCTGACGCTTCCCAAAATTTTACTTTATCTAACTATTCCAAAGCGGTTCACTCTGCCAGTTGGGCTTTAGTCCCAATGCGTTTGGGTCGACGTTTGGGTACTGATCCAGTAATGCGCTAAATCGTTCTTTAAACTTGTTTTGGGGATCAATGATGTCAAGTAAATACTTCATGCAGCATATATGCACGTAAAGCATTGAGAACTCGTGCTCTTTGGGCACGTCACCGATCCATGGGTTAGGTGGATTTGACAAGAGTTTGGGCTTTCCAGGTAAGTTCTTATTCCACAACCTACTATGGTGTGCGCAATAATTCCTTATCTGGGCAATCGATTGAAGCCAGCTTGGTAAAAACGTATGATTGACCGTTCCAAGCTCTCTTGCGATAGTATCTTTAGATTTTACCGTATTCTTTAAATTACCGTATAATCTGGATAGGCTACCGAAGCTGGTCAATTCGAGTGTCTTCCAGGCAGGAGGAAGCCTGAGATCATCCTTGTGCTTTCTCTTATGCTCTTTAATGAAGACGTCTTTCGAGCGCTCTATCTCTTCCTCCAGACTGAACAATGTTTTTATTAACTCACTAGTGTTGGTGAATAGAGTTGTGTTCTGAAACCACCAGGGGTCAAACTCATTCGATAGGTGATATATGAGTTTACTTCTTAAACTGATCTCTATTTTTTCGATCATGTCGAATAAAAGTATTCGAAGCTCTCTGTCGAAGTTGTACAGCGCAATAACATCGGAGAACCGGCTATTTGGTTTGAATACGTGCGTTTCCTTATCAGCCTGCATTGGCCACCAATAGCCAGCCAATCGATAGTAGCTTATCTGGCTCAAGAAATGCACAGCGTTGCTCCTATCTTCAATAGTTAATCCCCTATCTTTCAACTGTTGAATTTGTTGTTCAATAGTTAGCGCTGATTTTGTATACATAGATGGAATGTAAAAAATATGCCTCGCAATCTATACGTGTAGTATAATTACGAGGCAGTCCTATAAAAGCAAAAGACACGCCCTGGGACGCTGTTCTGATGGGTAGCGTGGCGTGTACTGTTGGTACAAATATAGTTTATTATCTTATTCCGAAAAAACTCTTTTACAAAATTAGCTCAAATATGATGCGATTAAATGTGTAAACTATTGTTAATAAAGGCATTACATAAAAGGATTGATGCAAAACTTGTTAATCTAGTACATATATTCTCATATAGGAGTTAAGTTTATAAGACTTTTTTCCTTTCAGTAACCGGTAGTTTAACCTTTCAGGATATCCTGACACAGTACGGTCCCCTTCTCCTAACCTACCCAGTCTAGTAACAGCCGTTAGAGATAGGTGGTTTGTCGGGTGAAATTCAATTAACTGTGAGTTTCTGTATTGATGTTTGGGCATCTATTCCTTAGGTTGGGAAACTACACCCCTCGTTAGTCCGTTGATCAAATACTCAACTACGCTGCTCTAACGATGAAATCTTCTCTCCGCTACGGTGTGATCAAAAACTTGATGGTCCACGTCGTCAATCAGCTCGACGAAGCGGGTCATGCTGATGAAGCCCAAGCTATGCTGGCCATAACCCATGTGATTGGTAGTCGTATTGAGCCTATCGACCCCGCCAACAGCTGGGGTGTAGACTATCAGACTGAATGCCTGACTTACCAACGCGATTTGCTTGCTTATTTAACTCGAACAGATCAATCCATTCTACTAATTAACTGAGCCAAACTAGACCTCTGGGCTGTTCGCTCAGATAGGATGTAGTAAGGCATCAGCTGAGTTGCCGGGAGCCTACTTGGTTCAACAGCAGATGAACTCTCGACAACCCACTATAGCGGCCCTGACTATACGGACTACCCTGTCAACTGGTGCGTTCTATGCGCACACAATTGACATACACTTCTACCCGTCGCAGTAGATTGAAAATAGCAGGCTGGTAGTGTGTGTTGTTATTTAAATTCCCCTCGTAGAGTACCTCAGGGCCCATCTTCTCATCCACTAGTTGTTCGGCAATGCGCCAGTTGACGGCCTGCTGGTCAAAGACGTTCAGGTGGTAAAAGCTCACCAGGAGATTACCATCGGGCGTACCGGTGAGCCGGTACTTAATTATATTCTTGATGCCGCTACCTGTTTTCATGTTCATCTCTATTTAGCTGTTACCCCAAAGTACGAGTCGTTAGGAAACATTGTCAAGCAGCTTCGTCAGTAAACGGGTTTTTGCGCAGATAGAGCGTAGTGATACCTTGGCGCAGTTGCAGGGGAAAGGTATCGAGTTCGCGGTCGATAAACTTGTTATCGTTTGGCACGGGCCGGGTGATGTAGTGAGGATCGATGAAGATCACGTTGACGCGCTCATGAACTTGTCCTTTGATGCGCTCGGTGTGTTTGAGCAGGTGCTCGGTGAGACTGTTAGCTTGGGTGAGGGTAGTATCTTCAAAGTAGCGATAGGCGCAGGTCCAGTAGCGGTAGTAGTGGTGATAATTGGAGAAACAGGCCTGGTAAGCGTCGGGGCTATCCCGAAAAGCACGCATAAGTCCATCGACCTGGCGCAGCTGCTCGTTCTGGGTAGCACTGAGTTGCTCGAAGAGGGATCGGTTTAATAATTCATTACGCTGGTTGCGCAGGTGGAACATGACCTCGTCATGGGTGGGATTACGTTGAATAGAGTACTTATGCTTGTAGAAGAAGGACAGGGATATAGCGGGTTGGTTGTAGTTGACGAGTTTGAAGTTTTTGAAGGGCTTACCCGGGCGGTGGTATGGCGCGTACTGCTTCATGTACTGCATGGGTATGAAGTAGTATTCCAGACTATCGTCTACTGGCATAGCACTGACCTGGTTGACCATGGGCGTGAGTGTTACAGCCTGTTGCTTAAGGATCAAGCGTAATGCATCGATGGGTGCATTATCGGGCCGCTTGGCGGGTTTGGCTTTTGGTGGTTGTTGATCTTCCATAGCAAACGGAGGTTTAGGCGGTGGTGTATTGGTCCTCCCCTACTGGGTGGTATGCATGAGCAAGATAGTGGTTTTATTTCCCTTAGAAGTAAATAAATGTTTATTTGATCTCCTCGCTTTCCCCTTTCCAAAAAAGGTTGATCTGTTATCTCTTTTATCAATATATTGTTTGATTGATTTAAGACACCTGCAACTGGCTACATACCAGATATTTATGGAAAGCAAACGGAGGTTCAGACTACCAAAAAGAGAGGTTTGTACTATACTGTTGTCTCAAAAAAGAGAGGTTTAGACTAATTTAAAGAGAGGCTTAGACTACCTAAAAAGGAGGTTTGGACTACCCTCATGCGAAAAAGGAGATTCAGACTAGCTTCATTGAGATTGCTTTTAGTTACTGCTATTTTGATCATTGTCGACTTCTTTTTAATAGTAAAATCTCATTTTTGTATGAGAAAAATACTAAAAACAGAATGATGCTTAAGTAAGAAACAAGAGGTTTAGACTATACTTTGCTACTACTATAGTGTAAAAAGGAGGTTTGGACTACATTGTAACTGACTGCAAATCAGATAATTATTGAAAAACTGATTACAGTTGCAATTTAAGTGGCCGCTTAGAAATGTATAAAATTATTTTGTCAGGACTAAGAGATCGAGAAAGCAAGTTCCTTTTTCTATATTTGGTGAGACTATTGTCTCATTTGGAAAAGGCATTTATGGACGATGTATTTGATGAAGGGGATCAGTTGCCTCTCGTTTTCAAAAAACGGCCGACGAATTATCAGCCCAATGTGTTTACTGAGTCGAGACAGGAATTTACTGAACTAGAGAAAAAAATTGTTACTCTAGTAGTGAATCAAATCGGTCACTTGTCTATAAAAGGAACTACTAAGCCAGGAAGTGACATGGTTTTTAGGGTTCCGTTTTTGGAACTTACTAAGACAAATAACCACAGTAAGATAGCTGACGCTGCTGAGTCTTTACAGTCTAAACGATTGATTTACAGAAGCGACAGGACACAACAGCTTGACATTATCACGCCTTTTCCTCGTATTCGATTTGACATGGTCGATGGACAACGTGTCATTGAATTAACTATGTTCTCGGCGGTTGTTCCTCATTTTGCCGAACTAGGTCAGCGATATACGAAGTATGATATTGATGTAATGCTCTCACTTTCTTCAGTATACTCCCAACGTATATTTGAAATTGTCAGCATGTATTATAATCGAGGGCAATATCAATTCACATATGCAGTTGATAGGTTAATGGAAATCTTGAATTGTCCTTCTCAGTACACATTCAATGATTTTAGAAAGAATTCCCTTCTTATCGCTCAACGGGAACTTCAGCAAAAAGCGAATATTAATTTAGACTGGGCACCCTCAAGAAAGGAAGGTAAGAAAATAGTAGAGTTGACCTTTTTCGTCAAAACAGCGAAAGAATTAGCATTAGATGCTATCGAAAACGAGCGTTTACAGATCAACAAAATGTCCATCAACGAAGCGGTATTCACCGCTTGGCAGTTGATGAAAAGCTACAAGCTCAAAGACTGGCAGAAAGACCTTATCGCTTCGGATCCCGAGTTGCTTGGAACTTTCCTGCGCGTCGATTCTGAATTAGGCAATGGCCTGCGCACCAATGTTAAAAATCCGACAGCTTACCTCATCAAGTCCTTGGGAATTGATCAGATCAAGGCGCCCCTTAAAAATACCAAGAAAGCCACGCCTGTCATGCCTACTCCAACAACCTCATTGTTAGCCCCGGGTCCAGTTATAAGTAAAGGAGCTACTAATCGAAAAAGCCACGATACGAATGGTCTCTCTTGGGAAGAGTATTCTATTAAATAAACTATAAACTAATTTTTACTACTTCACTGAACGAACACATTTATTAAAAAAACAATCTTACTTGTGAAAAAAGAAAATGTATTACTCAGTTCAATAATAAAGTATTTAGAGGAGTCAATCTTTATTTATATGGGCATTTGATGAAATGCTAAAATTATAAGTTACATTTAATACTACGTATCTCAATTTCTCTACTACTATCTAAGTTCTTAAATACACGGCGTTATTGCGGTCACATTTAAACTTAACAAACCTGTATTAATTAAATCGATACACCAATTTCGTTTAGGAGTGACAAACGTGTCCAAGACGATACTCGTGCGATGGGCTGTGACCATGTACCACTTAATGTCAACCAAGGAGCTTACAGAAACGGCAGCGAGCGGGAACAGTATAGACACCTATATCCGCCTTCCCGTTTCAAACAATTCTAGTATAACTCATTGATTGTCAGTATACTTTAATTTACCGCAACATCAGATTTTGATGCTGCGCTTACTAAAATGTCAGTAGTAAACTGATGTTTTAGCTTAACTGCCTCACTGTCAGATACAAAATACTGATTACTAACCTGATAATTATGGAACCCAACAGAGAGAAGGATAAGCAAGTACTTATCTCAGTGGATTTGTTTTCTGATTTTGAGCGTATGGCTGAAAGCTATGGCTTAACGAAAAAAGGGCTGTTAGAAGCAATGATTCTTTACTTTAAAGCAACTAAAGCTGACCCACGCAATCCCAAAACAGATAATCCAACTGACGCGATTAAAGCACTTGATAAGCGGCTTGTGTCTTTTATCCGTCAACAAGAAAACGATTTATTACGACCGATTAATGACGACATTAAATTGTTGATTCAATTAGTCAGCCAAGAGTTACCAAAGACATTAAGACAAGGTCAGATAAAAACTATTGGTGGAGCTCTAAAACCAGAGTTTCAAACTGACCGATTCAGAACTGTGTATGAAGAACTGATTAAGAAATCAAACTAAAATTTCAAATTGATCTAATGGTTACAAAAATCACCGCCGGAGGAAAAGGAAGTTGTGTAGGGTTAGCTCAGTATTTAGAAAAAGAAACCCCAGGCGAATGGTTTACAACTGACAAGGAAGATGTAACAATGTTTCAAGTTGTTAGCGATATCGATTCTAATAAAAGAAACTTGGGAAAACAAGATGACAAATATTACCAAATCATTTTAAGCCCAAGTCAGTCTGAACAAAAACACATCGGATCAGATCGTTCTCAATTAGAATCTTTTACCCGAGAAGCAATGCAAGCTTACGCGAAACAATTTGGAAAGGGAATAGAAAGTCAAAACCCATTGTGGTATGCTAAAATTGAACAACAACGAAGCTATTCTCACACTGATAAAGCAGTGCAGAAGCAACAACAATTTGAAGGACAATCAAAGGAAGGACCGCAAGCTCATGTCCACGTAATTGTCAGCCGCACTGAGAATTTATCTCTTTATCAGTATCAGAGAGAGACAGGCTCAATAGATCGAAAGAACCCACTTAAATTAAGTCCTGCGACTAATCACCGAGCAACTGATAATGGAGCAGTTAAAGGAGGTTTTGACCGCAGCGCTTTCAAACAAGCTGTTGAAACAAAATTTGATCGTCAATTCAATTATGAAAGGCCCCTTACAGAGACGTTCCAATATGCTAATATGATGCAGAAAGGAAGTCAAGAAGAACGGGTTGCGTTAAGACTGGAAGCCCTCCAGCATGACCCTAACTACTCACTTAACAAGTCTGTAAATAAGCAAGAAAATAAAGTCAACCAGTTTAATACGCGCGACAATTCCGACCGTGATTTGTCATTGTAAGTTACCCGGATTTTAAACAATCACCCCTTCCTCTCATGCTAACTAATGCTATTTTTTTGATTGTCGCATTCGGTTTAATAGGTTTAGTAATTACCATTTTTCTAGGCTTGCTACGCAATTTAGGCGTAGACTTTATTGTAAATACAGCCTTGCAAATGATTCTGTACGACCAAAAAGCTTATTTCAGAAGCCACGTTTTATGGAATAAATTGTGGCTCCGTTTTGGCGTATTAGCTTTTGCAATTGCCGCCAGTGGCACTTTCGCTTCTCTTTTGCTAAAGCCACTTATTCCTACTGCATTCTCTTCATCAGCGTGGTTCTATCTGAGCGTTATAATAACATTTGCGTATGGGTATTGGATTCGCATTGGAAAGCCCTCTCCTTTCGTCCTTTCCAACTCTGACCAAAACTCAGAGGAACCTGAGGGCTTTTCGTTTTCAACACAGGAAGGCAATATCAAGCTCTATAATATATTTAGAGGAATCTTTATATGTGGGGGGCCGGGTAGCGGTAAGAGTAAGAGTGTGATAGAGCCAATCATCCAACAATCAGCAGCAGCCAATCTTACGGGTATCTTGTATGACCGCAAATTCCCTACACTGGCAGTTGAAGTAGCAGGTGCTTACCAAACCAGTAGTGTTTCGATCTACTACGTAAACTTCACAGATTTAACCCGAAGTCATCGAATCAACCCCGTCGGCCCTAATCTTTTGACAAATGCTAGTTACGCCCGAGAGGCCGCAGTAACCACAATTGGCAATCTAGACTACAAAGCCAGCCAGAAGCGAGACATTTGGATTCAGACTGCGGAGGCTTTATTAACTGGTAGCATATGGTATTTGCGTAATAACTACCCTGAACATTGCACCTTACGCTAGTAGCCTTATAATTGAGGCACATCCAAAAGTTTTACTTGAATTATTGAATAGTGATGAAGAGGTACGCGGATTGATTGCAGCTATCACTAGCAGCCAAGATTCAGAGAAGACCTTAGCTAGCATATTCACAACCGTACAGAGTTACTTGGGTGTTCTGAACACACCAGAAATTTTTTGGGTAATGAGTGGAAATGACGTTCCGTTTGACTTGAACGATCCATTAAAGCCAAGTTTCCTGGTAGTGGGTAATGATGCTGATCTACCTGCTACATACTCACCTTTAATCTCTTTGATTATTGCCACCGCTACCAAGCGCATGAACAAGCCTAACAAGCTGCCTAGCATTGTTATTCTAGATGAGGCACCTACCCTATTCATACCTAACTTCCAAGAGTTACCCGCTACGGCACGCGCTAATCAAGTAGCAACTGTTTATGCAGTACAAGACATTTCACAGATGGAGGGCCAGTTAGGGCCTCAGCAGTCGGAGATGTTGCTTGGTAACCTATCGAACCAGTTCTATGGACGTTCGACTAACCCTAAGACGCTACAAAGAATTACAACCTTGTTTGGGAAACATGATGTCGAATACCAAAGCACTTCGGCAGGTAGAAGTTCAGGCGACAGAAGTTCTTCGAGTAGTCAAAATATAAGTACGTCAGTCCAACAGAGAGACCGCCTACCCATGCAATCCATACGGGACTTAAGAACGGGGCAATTTGCAGGATTCATAGCAGAGGGCAACGTATCTGAATTTGTATCTCAATTTGACGCTCCACACTCTAAAGCTGTTACTATCCAACCGTTCGTATCTGTCAGTGAAGCAGATAAGCGTAACAATTTCCGACAGATAAAGGAAGATGTTAGACGAATTCTCAAAGAGAGCATTGAAAGTAGCGACGGTCCACTCCCACCCACTAGGAGTAGTCGCAGAGAAGCACAAGGAAACTCCGACAGCTGGGAAGACTTCGCTTAATGTTGTGTAGTTTGATCGACTCCTATATGTTGTAACGTCTAGGAGTCGATTTTTTATAAGACTTAGTGTCGGGAAAAACGAACGGGGTACGACTCCGTTTTTTCGTGGCACGAATGACACAAGGTGCGTCCATTATTCACATCCCATAAGGCAACACATGTACGGGCCGTTTCCAAGTCATACACCTTACTGTCTCGTACTACCGTATTGAGGCTTACAATGTGATCTGCTTCAATAATACGTTTGCGTCCATTTCTAGCTCCGCACTTCTGACAAGTGAACCGGTCACGCACAAATACGGCTCTTCTCCAAGCTTCGTACTCATCCATCCAACGAATTTGACGAATGAGGCTACTTACCGAAATAGGCTTATCTACTTTTTCAGTCTTCACCAGATTAGGTATGTAGATGTTTCGCGTTAATCAACGCCTGACCGACGTATAAGCATAGTATCTCATACGCGCATCACATATGAAATTGTCTTCGTCGTTTTCAGCAGCAAACCAGCCAATTGTGCTTGGGGCAATGAGTATCTGATGATACTCATCGAAGGTATCGCCGTTAGGAATCTTCACGACGAGCTTACCCGGTTCAAAGTGTACTATTGGTAGGATGGCTTAGGCCTAACCGGGACGAGACGAGAGGGCTTCCAATACCAGCGGGTCAACCTGTTCGATTACCCGGTTGAGACCCGCAATCAGTTCGCGCACCGTTTCGCGCATCAACCGCCCGTGCGTTTGCACGAATTGGGGGTTTTCGGTCAGCAGGTAGATGTTTTGCAGGTCGCGTAGCTGGGTGTAGAGTTCGCCAGTGGTAATGGCTACGGGTTGAACCGTTGGCTCAATGGGGCTTGCAGCAGGGGGCTGCGGGGTGTAAGTTTGCATCGTGTTGACTGTAAGTGGTTGATACGCGCCCCTTCGCTCAAGTTTCCTAGGCTACAGCGTTGGGGCTTTTTTGTCGCGTTGACTCTGTAAATATAACATAAGTTCTAATATATTCAAACTTTTAACTCAAAAAAATAGACTAATGAAATGATATGTTTGCCTTTACTCCTAACGCGTTGGCGATCTTGTCAACAGTCTCCATAGATAAGTTAGCTTCGCCGTTTTCGTATCTGTTATAAGTCCCTTTTGATATGTCTAATTTCTGGGCAACGTCTAGCTGGGTTAGTCCCTTTGCCTTTCTAGTTGCTTTTATTAGTTCAGACGCCTGCTTCTTCAAACTATTCATGGGTATGGACTTAGGGGTGCCCCTATTCGTACATAAAGAGGCTGATTTGACCACGTCTAATGGCAACATGTTAGTGTAAATCTACGCCACTTCTACAACATTTCTGTTCAGTTCTCCAACATTTTCGCGGCAGTTCTCCAAAATGTTCGGTTATCTTGGTCGTTAAAAAAAGCAAGTGAAACGTGTTACCACCTAAGCGACAACTGGACTCTGTCCAGTACAGTCTAGGATAAATTAAATCTTACATGCATCCGGTGGGCAGCTTGTCTCCCAACTGATAGTACAGACGCCCGGCTTTGAGAATACAGATACTAAAACTGGTAGTCCAACGACCGTGAAGATCACCCCGATGGTAATCTGGCGGGGGTACAACTTATATATCTTTTTATATATATTCTCATGCCTTAGGATACCTAGCTCTTATTATATCGTAAAAAGTCTCCCTTTCATTGGCTTTGGCAAGCTTTGTGAAATCAGCACTGGTTAACGGAGTAAGACCATATTCTTTCGCGGTCTCTGTAGCTCCCCCAATAAATATTTGTTTCTCCTCGGCTGGAAAAGCAAAGGAGTTGGCAGCTTTATCTCCATCAATTAAAATATACTTTAAGTGAGGATAATGTTTTTTTGCGGTTAAGACGACCTCTTTTGCCACTTTAAAGGGAACGCCATAACCAAGCCAAATAGCAGCATAGTCATTCTGTGAATGGCCCGAAGCACTTGCATAACGGCTAGTATTATCGATTGCGCACTTATAGCCCCGCACTTTCATGTCTACCAAAAAAGACGCAAGCGGTCTCAACGTGTCAGTAATGAAAATGTCGTACGAGGCTTCATCAGCCAAATCGTTCACAACAATAGGAGTATCATCGTCTTTTGACTGATCATTCGGTACCGCTTCCTTATTGTTAAGAGTAGCTATTAAAGAGTCAATGCGTGACTCTAATTGACCTACTTGACCCAGTATCGCCTTGACTTGATCATCTTTTGATACGTTTATCAGTACTTCTTCTCGCTTGGCCTTATCGTAGTGGTGCATCTGAAGGTAATTGTCTTCATTCTGGAAGTCAGAGGGCGCATACAAGACTTTACTGTTCTTGTTGAGTGTCCAAAAGAATAAACTGATCAGTAGAATCGGGAAGACCATTAGAAACCAGACGAAGACAGCCTGATTATCATCAGTAATAAATGGAAGTATAACCGTACCGCTCACCTCTGCGATCCCGGCGAAGATGGCAATAATGGTGAGTGGGTTTTTTACTAATCCAATCTTTTCAGTCATGTGGTTATGTTATATTATTGCATCAACACATTTATATGACCAATCACCTGCTGAATGCCCGCCAAGATGACCGGCGCGGTCTGGCTGGATAAAGCATCCGTTAGCAAGGTCTCAACAATGCCCAATGCTCTACCGGCTATGATAAAACTGGGGGTTTCCTTACCCACCTGCCGATCAACGGTGGCAAGCTGATGAATCATTTCTTCTTTGGCGTCTTCGTTGCCGTCTGGTTGCTTGAGCGAATCCCGTATTTGGGCGGTTAGCTGGCGAATTTCCTCAGCAACCGACTCTGCTGTGATGCCCCGTTCCACTGACTGTTGATGGATGGTGGTTGTAACGGTGGCACTCTGGCCGGTATTAATGACGTTACCGCTACCCGTGGTATTGATTATATTATTCACAATATGAGTTATCTGCGAATTATCTGCGCTCAGAGTTTGAATGTCGGTTTCTTCGCCCAACTCCTTCTCTAATTCAAGAGCAAAGTCTAGTAGCTTTTCTCTAACGCTGGCTAGAACCTGATCAATCGTCGTTATCGATACCGTTTTATGTAATGCGTGTATCTGAAAGCCGGGGTTACCTGATTGTCGAATCGACTCCTGCACAACTAGTAATGCTTCGGCGGGCAAGCTTACCTCAACTTCACCGGACTTATTCGAGCTTATCAGTGCTTCCAGCGTTGCAACAGACTGCCTGATCTCAACGGTACAAATTCCGGGTCGTACATCATCCGGCAGCAGATAGGTAGGCACTGGGTAATCATTATATTGATGAGGGCCAGTGGTAGCATCCATTGTCAGTTTGGCGGGGTATTTCCTATAATCTGGTAACGCTTCACCATTGGTGTAAACTCCCAATTCCCTATTGGCCCAATCTAGTAACGGTTTATTCTGAAGTCGTGAAGCCAGAATTTTTATCTTACGCAGCGGGGAAGATAGACTTACGTCCTTGTCGCCTAATTCTTTGATTATGTCTCTAAGAGATGACATCGTTAACTTGGACTAAACAATGGAACCAGATTTAAATTTGACTCTCAGGCGCTCTCGCAGTTTTGCAGGCACTCTACTACTAAGTCTGCGAAGGCCTCTCCTAGAGATGTAGTTATTCTCAGCCGCGCTTCAATGATCTGACTATCAGGATTTAGATTATGAGCTTGTATTTTACTTAACATGTCAGGCCCATATAACTGAACCTGCTCTATCAAATCGTCAAGCCCTTTGCTTAATTGATCGACAGCTGGCTGTATGCACTCTTCCGCATATGACCGGCGTAACTCTAATACCCAGTCTAGGGCTTCTTTATGAATTACCGCTATTTTTCGTGCTACGAAAGCTGTCGCTTCTAAATTTGCTGGTACACCGGGTGGAGACAGTGCTTCTATCAAATGGACGTTTATGAGGTCTGATAATACCTGTCCCATCCTTAGGACCTCCCTGCTTTTGTGCCTAATCCATTCAACAAACCCATAATGCATTATTGGCTCTCCTTTGCTGAAAACAAGGCCTAGCTTGTACTCCTGATACGTGTCACCGTGTTTACTCACTTCGTCAACAAGTACTTGTGCAAAGAAAGACTGCTCCCAGCCATGCGGTTTTTCGAGTATAAGCCGTATAGCTTTACCGCTAACACCAGACGGTATTTCGCTCTTGTGGGCGCGTATTTGCTTCCGTAGATTCAGCCCTTCCAGCATCTGATGGGCAAGCTGGTGTTTGAGCGCCCGTACAATGTCCTGTGCATGCTCAAACTCTAGGGTCCACACGCTGTCCTTACCCCGCACCTGTTTGATAAACTCGAAGACCTTGGTATTGGGTACCGTATCGCCAAAATCAGCACCGGGGTTTTTCTCCCACATCGGCAGCAGGGGCAAAATACCTTTATCGACAAAGGTGTAAATAGGAATTCCCTTGGCACGGGCCGTCAGATACTCCAGATTCGTAATCGACTTATCGCTTTTGGGGTCTACGTAGCCGTAGCGCCCACCAATAATAAGCACCATGATGTCGGCATCCTGCTCCACCCGGCGACGGCAATTTTCAACCGTGTCTAAATCGGGATCGATGGGGAAATAGTCGAATTCGGAAAGTAAGGGGTTATAGCCTAGCTCTTCGATAAATCGGCTCAAGTCTTTGCGCACCTGCTTAAGGTCGTAGCAGGTTGAGCTGACCATGATGGTCGGGGCGTTACGGGGCATGAGAGATGTTAGTTACTTACTGTTGCAATGTGTACATTGTACATCCTTACTGTATATCCGGCCGCTCAGCCGCTAATTGCCCGAAGAACAATTCGCTTCCTTCTTCGGCCGCGTCCTTATTTTTGTTGGCTACTACATAAAGCGAATCAATCGACCATACAGAAGAGCTTCCATATTGGAGCTGCGTCTTATTTTGATCTGGATATGCCGATGGGTGCGTCCCTATCAATCTATGGCTAGATCGGATAGCGCGGTCAAACTTGTTCGCAAGTTCAACAAGTTTACTGTAAAGTTCATTTGAAAGAGAAGGCGCAGTCTTCTCGATTGCACTAGTCAATTTCTCGTGAATTAGCTTACTTGCTATAGGAGTACTCCTAAGATCATCCCCATTAAGTTTAATTAGAATATGAATGGCAACCCACTGTAATTGGGAGAAATAGTAATGTACTTGACCAAGAACTAGTAAGTAACTCTCCTCTGGATACAAATCAGTATCAAGCTGCAAAGGGGTTTTCATGGATGCGATAGTTATTGTGGTGTTTAAGGTTGCGACAGTATGAGTCAAAAATGCATCCTCTATATAGTATCAAACAAACCTGTGACTATGTCGATAGGAGCCGCTTGATTATCCAGCAATCCTTTTACTCCTTGTTTGATTACTTCTTTCATGAATTCAACCTTGGCTTCGGATAGAACTTTCAATCCCGCCTTCCTCATTTTAGCCCAAATTTCAGCTAGCTTTTGAAGTGTCTTGTGCTTGGTAGACTCGGTTAGTGCATCGCGAGCCTGATTAATGTCCTCAATAATTTCATTAATCTCTTCCTTCTTCTCTTCATTGACCCCATCTTGTTCCTTATACTCTCCTAAACGCTTAGCTATGCGTTCGTAATAGGCGTCAAACATTAGCTGTGTAGTCAACGTATAGCCATGTTTGTTTGCATCTTCGTCAACCAGTTCAAACCCGTCATAAAATTCTTCTTTATAGCCCTCCAAAACTGTATCGTGCTGGTCGGGCAGTATTTTAACGCTTTCGTAGGTCTCAATGAGCGAGACCCACTCTCTGAGAGTTCCCTCTACTGATTCTTCCATATAGTTCCCCTCCGAACTACCGGTCACATACTCACTATAGGGGCTTCTTTCGATCACAAATACAACCTGATTAGTTCTGTCTATGGATACATTTTTGACCCAAAAAAAGAAGTCCGAGGAAGGGTTGGGATCAGTTATTAAACAAAAGCCGTCATCTGGCTCTGTCTGCTCAAACCGACCTTTATCCAAGTTGTAAAAATTTTGAGCTGCCAGAAGTGCCTTCAAGGGCACTTGTCGCTTATTGCTTGGCTTCATAGTGTCGTTCGTGTATATCTATTCCAGAAAGGAAACTAGGCACATCCTCAATGTCAAACCGCTCGGTCGGTGTATCCGGGCAGAATCGGGGGCGGCAATTAGAATTCGGATCGTCAGCCCAGTCAAACTGGCCATTTGAACGAATCTGTGTCAGTTGTTTAAGGGGCTGCGTAGTATAGCACCGGGTAACCGGGTCAAAGTCTTCTATCTTACAGATAACAGCCCCTTGAAAATACAGATGGGCGTCAACGAAGCCAGTTTCCAACGCGATATTTATACCCGACTGTTCGCCGGCCACACTAGGATAAATTAACCCACAGAAACGCCTGCCTGACTCTAGCTTGGCGTTCTTAGTAAAGCATTGATATAAGGCTGTCGTAAGTTTGTAGTAGTGCTGGCAGGATTCATCAACCACCTTTGTAAACCAGTCAGCAAAATATTGATCGATGGCTAGGATTTCTTCGCTAGCCCCTTGAGTGAAGTGCATATCCTTGCTTAGGATATTAGCTAGATTATCATTCGACTGATTATTGGTAAACGATTGATGAATCTCTCTTACCCCAATTACGGGCAGTATCAACGGAATCCGATCTTTGAGTATATAACTGTACTGGGCAGTCACAAGGTAATCCCCCTTGCTGGGCCGCACTTCAAACATAGGGATAATATTCTCATCGCTACAGTAGAAAACGGACTCATCAGGCCCGTTACACCGCCCCCAACTCAATTTCACTTTTGGCAAATCAGGGTTGCTATTGGGATAATTGAGCCGGTCAGCGTGATTAAAGTAGTTACAAGCCTCTTCAATCGAACCAAAGTGTTTGGCCCGCGCCCTGAACACTATCGGCATGTTGATTTGATAGGGCGTACGAGTGTAGCCTACGTCAATCAAAAACCGTGTTAATGCCTGTTGTAAGAGGTTAAATGGTATACTACTGTCTTTTGCTATGCGCTCAAGATTACGAAGCCGCCGTAGCGTGAAGTCATCAATCATGGTATGTCCTTTCTTGTATAAAAGAACACATTGTGTAAGATTTTAATTTTTGTGTAGCAAACCCTACCCCTTCTTCTGGTTCTCCTCGGCCTGCCGACTGATGAGGTAGCGTACATACGCCGAGAACGACAGCCCTAATCTACGGGCATCCTTCTGCGCCTGCTCATGCAGTTTCTCGCTCATCCTGACGAGGTACGCTTTATTTTCTTCCTTATCCATCAGGGCAAGTTAGAATATCAACCTGACAGAGCAAGGTTTAGGGTATTTCGCATACCTTTATGATATATAAATGATATTCAAAGATACATCTTAGAACGTGCCTGAGTGTTCCTCCATCTTCAAAGAGATCGTGGATTTGGGGGCTAACGACGATATGACCCAGGCGCACTGGGACACGCTGAACATATACATGAAACGCACCGCGAAGGCGACCATTGCCACGGCTGGGTACAAGAAACTGATCGACGCGGTGACGGGCATGGAGCGTTAGCGTGCTTTCTATTGCCCTAGAGATAAGACCAACTTACGGGGTGTCACAATATTATACCCTAGCCTATCTACTCTACTTGTGTCGCTTTAAGGATTTGACTCAGTGTACACAAGGATTTCTCGGCCATCAAGTACGTCCATATCATATTCATCCTGTTGCAACATCCAATTCAAGTATTCATCAAATGAATTATAGTTAGAAAGCCCTTTTTCGTGCAAGGTTGCAAACTGTTCTTTCAACATATCTAACTCTATAACCTCTGTCTTCGGCCCCTTTGTTGTAGCTTTTGGTGAGTTATAGACGGGTTGCTCAGCTTTCCATACCTTAAACTCTTGATCTAATTGATCTGTCATTAAGGCTTTGTATATGGCACCTGCTGGTGACTTTATTCGCCCATTCTTCTTTGCTTCCTGATAGTACTTTATTGCGAATCGTAAATATTCTTCGGAAAGCTTTCCCTGCTGAAACCGGGTCTTTATATCATTAAGTGATTTTAGGCTAATACCTATCTCAGTGAGTATTTGCTGTGTACCTTCCGGTAATTTGACATCACTTTGCGTAACGATAGTAGGTCGGCTCAGATAAAAATGCAAAGAACTTACGGCTCTACCTGTCTTTACTTGCTGATACTCAAAAGCCATATCTGTCTGACTAAGCTCATTTTTAGCTACATCCAGGACAAATCGTTTGAAGTCAGCAAAGTTTTGATACCGCTGTTCCAAGTTGAGGGTCTTCTTCAATGTAGCTAGCTCCACCACAATCGTGTCTTTGTGGAAAGCGGAGGATTTAAGCAACCAGTAAAGCCGATACGAGTAAAAGCTTCGGAATCCTAGTAGAGTCTGAATCTCAGCTACAGTGAAGTTGCCTTGTAACTCTAGAAGATAAGGCTTTATAAAGTTGTTAAACTGAGCAATTAAATACCCCGATCCTTCCTTATAGCGGCATGTAGCCATGAGAGGATTACTCACTATTTCTCGGCGTCCCTGCTCGTCTTTAGTTTCAACATGAATGATACGACTAGCTAGTCGTATAACTGCTTCTCTTACTTGAGCATAAGCCTTCCCTCCTACTTTCTCATCTGGATACAACTCTGACACAGGAATACGGCACAGCACAAAATCTTTGTCCTTCCGATCAATCCGGCCCAACAGACAAACAAACAGACGTGATTCGAGCAATGACATATCATAGCGGGCCCGAATCAAATCGTTGTGTTGAGCAACTAGGCTATCTTGTCGGATCTGTCTTGTCGTCGCCCGCTGATCTGCTTCCAGAAACTCAGAGTCGTTGCTAAACAACTCAGTTTGTGAACTAGCGGAAGTACTACTTTTTGTCATAAGAAGGTCACCTTGTTACGAAGCTAAAGATAACCATTCAACGAACAATCTCATCAGGTGAAGACCCAATCAAATCAGTTATTGAGCTACATGCGATGTTCACAATTGAATTGCGAGTAAAAACCCGTCGGGCAGACAGCCTACATTCTTTTCTACTCTCTGCCGTCGATTTTCGCCTATTGGCAACGGTACTTTACTCGTATTATGAGGCTTACACGAACAGGTAGATCACTGGATACAACATTGCATAGCTTTCTTTACGGTACTTTACTCGCAGTTAGTATACCTCATTTGCCTGTCTAACGTACTCTAACTCGCAATAAAACAACTCAGTAACAGCATGCACCCCAATGATACCATATAGTCGTCCTAGCATTCAGATATTATTCACCACAACTGTTAAGTAATGACTCTACACGGTAGTTTTCTCATAATTAACGGTAGTTTCCTCACAGATACGGTATATCCCTCGCATCTGACGGTACATCCCTCGCGTTTAAACGGTACATCCCTCGCATCTGACGGTACATCCCTCGCAATTGGACGGTACATCTCTCGTAATTAGCGGTATATTACTCGCAATTTCACCTTGTAAAATATTGATAATCAAATAGTTAACGTGCCCTTAATTTAATAATAGCTTACAATATTCTAATGCTAAGCTTATTAATACAATGGCTTGGCATTTTTAAACGTGCTTTAAAAAGTCCCATTGATTGTCGAACTGGACTGTTACATGTTAATGAGTACAAGCGCGACGGTACATTACTCGCAATTAGATATAATACCTTGACATTAGATTTTTTTATGGTGAGCGCTATTAGCAAAAATCAAAGATGTATTATATGGCTGTATGTGTATACCGATGCCAGCTTGATACTATCTGAAGTACATACGAAAGCATACCAAGGTGTTGTAAGAGCTACGGTGATATGTAGCAATGCGTGGCTTAATTATTCGGTAAGCAGTCGATGATGCGGTTCTAGGCCAGCTCGTAACCTGATAGAACTCAATAATACACAAGACAAAAGAGCGAAGTGACAAGCTGTCACTTCGCTCTTTACAATAGGTCTTTCATACTTCAGGTGATGAATCCATCTACCAGAAGTGACAGCTTGTCACTTCGTAGACAGTAAGTTCGATAATTCATTTGTCTTTTTGATGAGTTCAGTACATGCCTGCAAATCTAGATTGCCGTTAGCAAGCTTCTGAATCTGGTTTTTCAAGTCCGCAGCTCTTTTTGTAGATTTTTTAGATAAGACAGTAGAATCAGTTCTACTTAACTCACCGTCCAAATGACTTGATAGGCTCAAATCAGGCTCGTTTCTAGTTTGAAGTGCTGATTTAGGCAGTTTGCCAGCTAATACCTTGTGTTTAGTGTCAGAGTCAGTTTGTTCGAGGCTAGCAGCAAACTCACCGTCTCGTTTAATTGTCCGACTGCTGACATTGTATTCACTTGCCAAAGCTTCGGCCACGTTCAATTGTGAGACACCGGCCTGCAAATTGCTCCCACGTCGCGTTTTTTGCTGATTATAGCGTAATCCTCGTAAGTAAGAGGCCTGTTCCGGGGTTAGATTTCGTCGGCCTAGTTGGTAGGCAATCATATAGTCCTTTGTCTCATCAAGTGAATCAAATCGAACTAAGTTGATACGAAAGTCAAGTTGATGTTTCCGAATGATTTGCTCGCGATTATGACCGTCAATGAGAACATATACGGGCGTACTTTCAGACCCGGTTCCTGCTACGCTGGCTGTCGTTTCCCATATTGTCAATGGATCTTTCACACCATGCTTTAAAATATTCTGTTCTAGCTGGTTTAGTTCATCTGCTGTTAAAGGTGGAATGAGGTCGCGAAGCTGTTCGAGAATAACAATTTGATTTTTAATATTTTCCTCGGCTGATAGGAGGGAAGGTCTCACATCGACGGTTTTTTCTTTCATCAGCGTCATAAAGTCTTTCTTTGCCATGTTACAAGGTCATAATTTCAGTAGCCAATTGATGATACTGCTGCCATGAGGGTGATTTTGGTGCATAACTGTATAGATCTTCTTTTGCTACTTGAGACTGTTTGATAACAGTTGATACTTCAACGACTGCATCGTAAATATGAAAGTTGCGATACGTATCTCGGATATGAGTCATCATACTTTTATGAACACTCTGATTTTTATGTACCATCGTGAACACAATGCCTTTGACCGTCAAGGAAGGATTGATGTATGTTCTTACTTCAGCTATCCGGTTGAATAAGCTTTCAACACCATGATAAGCTGACGCTTCCGGCTGTATGGGTACAACACAATGATTAGAAGCAACCAATGAACACGTGGTGCATATACCTAAACTGGGTGGACAGTCGATTAAGATATAGTCAAATTGTGACCGTGCTTCCTCAAGTTTAACCGTTAGACGCCGGTCAGCACCTATTGCGTTGGCTAACTCCGATTCTTTATAAGCCATCCGAATGTCAGAGGGAGTGAGAAAAAGCCGCTCACCTACTTCTAACATTGGTAGAGGGGAGCTACCCAGTAAAGAGTCGATCACTTGATCGGCAGGCTCGTGAACACCGAAGCATTGTGATAGATTACCCTGCGAATCCATATCTACCAACAGTACTTTGTTACCTAGTACACTGAGTGCCTTACCAACATTAATCGTAGTCGTAGTTTTACCAACCCCCCCCTTGTGATTAACAACGGAAATCACGGTTGCCTTGTCGAACAAGTTTTCTGAGTAACCGTACTGTCTCAATGCTGCATCTAATGCAGGAAAGTGTTTAGCAGGTACTTCTTTCTGATTGGTGAGTGCCTTGTGAAGTGTTTTGGAAGGAATACCGGCCTCCTTCTCAATTTGGGAGAGATTTAGCGCAGGTTTCGCTCTTAGAAACTTCACTAACTTATCGTGTGTGAGCATACAAACAAGTAGGATAAATATTTATCTTTTGTAAATCTATAAAGAACTACTATTATCCAAAACGATAAGGTGAATTTTATTGTGAACAGTTAATATAGCTCAAAGCGCACACCAGTTTAAGAACCGGTTCAGTGCAAACTAATTGCGTATTATTGCCTCCGATTAATGAGGAGGATATGGCATTACAGGAATCAGATTTAGCTATTTTAGAGGCTGCGCAACGATACATTACCCTTAAGCAGAAGGAACCTGCACTGCTGGAGCTGACCGAAGATCGGCTACTATCAGGCACGCCAGGCACTGTGTATTTGAAGAAGCTTGGTCACCGGCCGTTGACATCTGCTGACTTTGAGAATATAGTCAAAGCGTATGGTACTGACGAAGACAAACGGGCTTTGACAGATTTCACCCAGGCTAAAGCAGAATTACAGGAACGACTCAATAATACCCGTTCTATTGGTCTGGTTTTGGAACAGGCCGAACTCACGAAGAACGAGTTTTACTACCGGGTGAAGCAGTCAGACAGATGGAAACCTGAGGAAATCGTTAAAGTGATGGAAGTCTTGGACCGCCTGCGCATATAAAAAGAATGTCTCGCACCTAGCGACCCTTTTCTGGACTCCTTCCTACCGATAGTTGAGAACAGTTACAGCAGTTTGTTTCTTAGCCCTAGCTCTTAGCCAGCTCGACTTGCTGAGCGGTTGCGCCTGAATGATAGACCCTCTGGCTCAACCGGCCAAATGAGCACTGATCCAGGAGGCGCTTCTACAGTAAGCCACTTACTTTGCCTCAACCGAAGCCGCTAACTCACTGAACGGGATCTCTGTCTTAACGCCCATATCGGTCACTGGCCAAGACTGTACAATCGTCTCTACCGATAAACCCAGTTGCTGGATAGCCCGGTATAAGCCAATCTGACGAGCACTGGCTCGACCCGGTTTACCCGACTTGGGCAGCCACACCGAATCATCTTCAAACAGTAGGCGCTGAGCCGGAAAATAATAGATCAGGTAATCCTCGGTATGGGCCGACTGCGCCCCGATATGATAGATCTCCAGACTGAATTGACCATCGCTGATCACCTTGTGTTGGCCGACCGGTTCGAGTTTCAACGGATGGGCAATGAGCGCCAAACTGTCAGGTTGTAACCGATGGGGGGCTTGGGCCAGGTACGTTACGTACTCTTCGTTGCCTGGACTGCACAGGATCGTTGAGCCCTGGTGTACAAAGGCTCGTAGGCCACCTATATAGTGGGGGTGATGATGACCAAAGACGAAATAGCGAACCGGCTTATGGGGTAGCAACTGACGAGCCTGCTCTAAGATCAGTTCGCCGTTCTGACTGCTTAAGGGCGCTTCAGCCACGAGGGCGAAGTCGGCAAACTCCACGAGCATCACCCGGTCGTCGGTGTGGGGCAGGGTCAGCCAGTAAATATGATCGCCATACTTTTCGGCCCGGATACTGGCTAGGGGTGGGGACGGCTGAAGCTGAACCACCGCCGGTGGGACTAACAGGATAGGGGCTTGCTGGACCAGGCTCAACTCATCAAGCTGGATGGTTTCGTGGAGTTTGCCGTTGATTTTATCAACGCTCACTTGGGTGGGCTGCTGGCTCGCCCCCAAAGGTAAATAGTGGTCATAAGTGATAGTGGTTAACAAATCACCCAGCATGGGGTCAGCCTCGAGCAGAGTCACGTGGTCCAACAGGCCATCGCTGGGGCGAATGAAGAGGTGAACTACTTTTTGATTGATCGTGGTGGCATAGCCAGCCATTGATGAAGTACTTAGGGTCGGGTCTGCTTTGAGTCGTTGTCGGTAAGCGTACTCAATCAGCAGCAGTGGGGAGTAAGGGGCTAGGGTCAAGGGTTGCGCAGGTTGCCTGACTTGCCGGGCTGTTGTCTCGCCATGGGCCAGCAGCAACATGCCCTGCTCATCAGCCTGAGTTTTGGCAAAGTAGGTCTTCTGCCGGGTAGGGCTAAAGAGGGTATCATTTTGACGGAACCCCTGAGCATTGAGCCACAGCAGGCCACTAGCTTGATAGGGGGTTTGTTGCCAGGGGCGGGCACTGTGTTCCAGTTCGACGCGCTGATGTCGGTAGTGGACCTGGATGTACTGTTTGCCCAACATCTGCACCTGATTTTTCCAGCAGCGGGTTAACGGGTCAGGGGCTGGTTCATTGCTGGTGGGCGACGTGTTGACTGAGTGGTTTACTAGCAAGGCGAGCCAATAAATCCACCGTATAGGTTGTGTAAGCAGCATAAGCAGGGCGCATGATAGTCCGTGGGTAAAGCTACCTAGCCAATGTGATTGTTACGCTACTTGTTACCTGTTAAGCTGGTCAAATTGATGCGTAGGGGGCCAGCCGCCCATCGGGTTTTGAGTCGTATTATTTAGAATGATGGCGACTCTTGAGAGTTGGCTAAGAAGCAACTAGGCTAGGTAAAAAAGGTAGCAATCCGTCTAAGTAAAGCGTCCAATTTTGTCGTCCAGCATCTCCCTCAACTTCGACCCTTTTCTAAACGATGGCAAAGTAGGAGGGAAGTAGCGTAAAACTGACCCTCTAGCGTTCGATGAAACCGTTCAATTTAGTCGTCCACGGGTTTGTAATTCCTTTGGCTTATTCTGTACATTTTCACCTTGTAATGCTTCTGTTCTTTATTCAGCAAATCGGAGTAACGCGTTTCCAAAACGTAGTTTGTACGACTGGTCACTTTATATAAAGACACCAGTTGCGAATGTGCCAAATGGCGGTTACCTTAGTGACACAAAACAACAACCCCATGGAACTGATCACCGATACCGACTGGACGGGCGATAGCTTTGCCATCGTGGAACAAACCCGGGCCGGGGTGAGCCGGGCCAAAGCCGATGAAATTGCTCGGCCTTTGGGCCTAACCGACAAAGAGATGGCGCGCATTCTGAATCTCTCGGAACGGACTCTGCACCGGCTGCGCCCCGATGCCCGCTTAGATAGCAATGCTTCGGAGCGACTGCTGCTACTAGATGTCCTGATTAAGCATGGATTAGACGTTTTTGACGGACGGATGGACGTGCTGGGCCGCTGGCTCCATGGACCCCTGCCCGAGCTTCGCCGGCAGGCACCCGTGGCACTTTTGGATACAACCACGGGCTTTGTAATGGTCCATACAGTGCTAGGTCGGATTGAGCACGGCATCTACTCCTAGCATTTTTAATGGCCTCGACCGAACCGCCGGTGCGCGTGTACCGATTGATCAAAGAACGTTTTCTGAATGCTCCCCTTTCAGCCGAAGGAGCCCGGCGGCTGGGCGGGCGGTGGAATCCACCCGGTATCGGTGTACTGTATACGTCTGCGAGTCCCGAACTGGCCTTGCTAGAACAGATCGTTCATTTACGGTCCTTACCGTACAGCGATCTACCCCGGTTGGTTCTGCTCACCCTGGTGCTCCCTGAGCCACCCCGTTTGGTTGGCGTGACGGAGTTACCGGAGATCTGGCGGGACGAATCGGATTTCAGCGAAAACCGCCAGCTTATTGCCTCCTGGCTAACCCGGCCGGACGTATTGACCTTAGGGGTCCCATCAGCGGTGGTACCTGATTCCTTTAACTTCCTGATCCACCCAGGCCATGCTTCATTCAATGGGGTGATAGTCGAGCGAACATCGGCGTTTTCGGTGGACGCTCGTTTGTGGCCTGAGTCGGATGAACCCGGAAAGTAAATTATTGCCGTATCATTGGCCTGTGACCATGTCAAACGGCGGGGTTTAACTCCATACGAATTTGTCCGTACGTAGTGGCATACAGAATGAACCTCTATACTCTTGATTCAACCCAGCTTACTTTGGAACTATGTATATAACCATAGGTAAGGACGTAATCTGTTAGATCGGCTGATTTTACACCAGGACGCGGTGCTGGCTTTTGTATTTGAGCCTGGGGGTCCAATTAGGTCGAACGGGACTTGTGCGGGATGCAGTTAAAATAGTGTAGAATTGGCTTTCCTAATTTACCTCAGTACATCACGATTCTACAGAACTCACAACCGGAGCCACGGGTAGATAAACACGCATTGTCGTACCGACCCCAAGCTGACTCTCAACTCGTACGCTCCCCCCATGATTGTCCAGCACCTGCTTGACGGTGGCCAATCCCAGGCCGCTACCCCCATACCGCTGCCGTCCATGCAAGCGGCTAAACCAGCCGAAGATTGACGCGACATCTGCCGCCCCGATGCCAATGCCATTATCGCTGACGCTGACTTCTACGTAGGTAAACTGGGAGGAGAGCCCCAAATCCAGTACCGCCGAGGTGGCTACCAACCGGGCCTGGATGACCACCCGGGGGGCCACCTCGGGGGCGGTGAACTTCAAGGCATTGGCGAGTAGATTTTGAAACAACTGCCTAAGCTGGGGCGCATCACCCAGCACCGGGGGCAGGGGCGGTACCACCTCCACCAGCGCCGACTGCTCCTCAATGCGGACGCTTAGATCACTGATGACCGTTAGGATTAACTCCGCCAGGTCGACGAAGGTCTTGACCGGGGCGGGACCAGTTACCTGAGTCAGTACCAACAATGACTCGATGAGCTCACGCAGCCGCCGGGCCGCTGACTGCATCCGGTTCAGCCGATCCAAATCGGCGGCCTCCAGCCGGCCAGCGGCCCGTTGCTGCACTAACTGACCAAACAACTGAATCTTACGCAGCGGCTCCTGCAAATCGTGGGAAGCCACCGCGGCAAATCGCTCCAGGCGTTGATTCGACTCGACCAGGGCCTGG